>Ga0299913_10000236_pt1 | contig 31401 bp, 33 predicted proteins | sample RVTome_9_FD_201360 | JGI IMG/M metagenome (GOLD analysis project Ga0299913, IMG submission 201360) | Soil microbial communities from uranium-contaminated site in the Upper Colorado River Basin, Wyoming, United States - RVT155D38 (version 2) ... | reverse complement strand
GATGTAGCGCTCGAGGAGTACTTGCACCTGCTGCGAGTCCGGGTTCCCTTGAAGTTTCATATCAAGGACCCACGAGGTTGCCAATCGCGAATCACTGATCAGCATAGCATTACGAGCATGGGCTGTACAGGACAAGACAATCAGCGCCGGGGCCGAGCTGGCCGTGCGGCGGGAGCGCCATCAGTCGAGGCTCGCGAACAGGCAGCCCGAGAGGCCGTTCCAGCGCCCCTCCTGGTCCGTCATCTGGTAGTGCCAGGTGACCACCGGGATCAGGTACGTCCCTTGGAAGGCGGCCTGCGCGAGGGCGTACCACTTCGCCACGTCCGTGTCCGGGAGGTACGGCAGGCGGCGGCGGAAGGGGCCGGCGTTCATCGCGTTCCAGTCGAAGCCCACGGCTCAATCCGTCTCGGTGAACGGCGCGTCGAGCTGGTCGGCGACCCGCTTCAGGATCGGGGAGTGCGTCGTGGGCGGCGACGGCGACCCGGGCGTCGTCGATCTCGTCCCGAAAGTCCGAGAGCGACCGAAGGCCCCGGATGAGGCCCGACGCGACCGGGACGGCGACGGCAGGCCCGCCATGAGCACGAAGACGAAGACCACGACCACCAAGTCCAAGGGGAAGCGAAAGCGCGCCGGCCGGCCCCGGATCGAGTTCGACCTCGAGGCCGTCGAGGGTCTCGGCCGGATCGGGGCGACGGCCCCCGAGATGGCCCACATCCTCCCGGCGTCACAGAGCACGATCGAGCACCGGATGGCCGACCGGGACAGCGATTTTTCCAAGGCCTATGAAAAGGGACGGTCCCTGCTGAACGGGTCGCTTCGCCGCAAGCAGATCCAGGTCGCCATGTCGGGCAATGTGACCATGCTGATCTGGCTCGGCAAGCAGGTTCTCGGCCAGACGGACCGAGCGCAGCTGGAACATGGCGGTCGGGTCGTCTTCGTCGATCCTGGCGAGGCATCGGACAGCGAGAGGTGGGCGGAGGAGGCGAAGCGCTGGGAGTAGCCGCCGCCTGGTTTCAGCCAATGAGCTGCGAGACGAAGACCACAGCCCGGAGGAAGCGGAAGCGCGCGCACCGACGCCGGATCGAATTCGACCTCGCGGCGGTCGAGGGCCTACGCCTCGCGAACGGCGAGTCGTCGTGCTCGGGCGCGGATAGCTCCCTCTACTGCGCGAGCTCGAGAGCTTCGAGTACGAGTACACCCGCACCGGCGTGCGCTACTCGGCGCCGCCCGGGATGCACGACGACTGCGTCTGCGCCTTGGCCCTCCCGGCCCGTCAGCGGACCATGGCCCCCATGGACCCCTGGCGCTGGGCGGCCGAGGTGTATTAGCCGGAGTACACGGTCGAGCAGCTGAACCTCGACGTCTCGTCGCTGACGGATGACCAGCCCGCACGGCTCGCGAAGGGCGAGTCGTTGGCGAGCGTGCTCGGGCACGAATAGACAGGGAAAGCTCACTCCCAGGTGCGGCTGGTCGACGCGAGCCGGGCCTCAGCGATGCCTCTTCCGGGTTCCCAAGTACAATGGCACAACTATGCCGCCACGGGTCCCTGGCCGATCATCTACTCGGTCCCTCTCCATGGCGAGGAAGCGAGGACGGAAGGGTCGGGAGACGACCACGACTCCCGGCGGGCTGTGGCGGGTGGCCGTCCTGCTCGACGCTTACGATCGGGAGGAGTCGCAGTTGGCGATCATCCGTGAGGCGCTGGACTTCTACCTCTACTCGAACGGGTGAGTGCGCTCCACACAGAGCGCGCAGGCAATGGTACGGCGTAGGGCCGACGGTAAGGCGCTCAGCCGCGGGCGGTGGAAAGCCCGGATTCACCGCATTTTTGTTTTGATCGGCCGTTTGTTCAGGTTGGCCGAAATACTGGTTACCTTGCGCTCCTTGTCTGCGGTTTGGGAAATCGTCGCAATTGTAGTGTCGCTTGCATTGTCAGTAATCGTCGGAATTGCTGCGTTCTTATGGAACGCGCCACTTTGGTTGGTGATCCCATTGGCCTTGCTGACGCTCATTTTTTGCGGGACTCTTGTTCCCGTGATCGTTGATTTCGTAGATTGGTGGCGGGAGCGGCGCCAACCGAAAGACCTACTATCGAAGCCTCAAACTCCGTCGATGTCTTCCGATGCAATTCACGAATTACACCTCTTGAGGTCTCGTGTCGGCGAGATACATGAAGCCGCGATGAGCCATGGAGGGAAACTGTCTGCCGGCCTACTTGATGAGGTTTTGGAGGGGTTCGCCGAGATTCTGGTCGCCGCCGGGAGATTCGCGTACTTACCAAAACTCCAGCAGTCCCTACGCGATGTGGCGTCCTACGATCGCATCGTGTTTGATAATCGACAGCGAACCCACACTTTCTCGTCTGCCGACGAGGAACGAGCCACTCGACAGGAGGCTGAAACTGCGTTTCGGGCTCTCATGCAAGACTTCGACGCCGTTCTTGCTGCTGATACGAAGCCGGACGACTTAGCTGGCGGCTTCTCCTCTATCCGCGTGGAAATTGATGACACTTGGACCAAGACAAAACTGTGCTATCGACAAAAGGACTTACCCGGTGGCGGCGCGCATATCGCAATGGCTCTGATTATCTCCTTTAAGGTAGTCAACGACGCCGACGTGCGGCGGCAAATTCGTGTACCCCGGGAGATGGATGCTGTTGCGATCAACCCCGATGGAGAGAGGTTGCATATTGATTGGCAGGAGTGCAAGCTCAGCGTTGAAGGCGAGGAGAGGAGTGAACCTGTCACCCTTGAATTCGGGGAATCACCACCGATGGAGTTGTACTTCGAGGATAGGTTCACCGACCGACCACGTCGATGGGTTAGAAGCGTCTGCGAGTTCGAGGTGCGGTTCCGGTTTGCTGGTAGTGAGGACGTTGTGGAGTTGGTACCGGTCACACAGGTTGGGCTTCACGGCTTGCCGATCGAGATATTCAAAGGGTTCGCGCCGCCGAATCTTCCGGGCGCTCCCCCGGCTGAGCATGAGGCCGTCCAGGCGGTCCAGACGCGTCGATCAGAACGGATAGCGTCGTGGAGGGCTATGCTAGCGGAGGTTGAGGGAAAGGGAGGGAACGCTCTGAGCAAGCTTCGCCAGCATGAAAAATTCTATAGCTTTACTCCATTTCTGAGCGAAGAGGTAAGGCGGAAGCTAGACACGATGGATATGAGGGTTCAGATTTCTGACGTCATGCAGCGCTCGATCGGTCAGAGCTCGGCACTGCTCCGACTCGTTGAGGACGAAATCAACCGCCTTGCGCGGGAATGGGGAATTGACTAGTGGCCCTTAAGCCACCAACTTCTTATACCGCAACGTGTCCGCCTCGATAGGCGACTTCCTCCAGGTAGGCCGGAAGATGCTTCTTGGACACCTTGTGGTAGGCGCCGATGATGGAGCGGTAGAGGAGGCTCCGTCAACGCGATCCGCGCCGCTTCAGGTTCAGCATCCTCCAGCGGGTCTCACCCGATACGGACGCTCGGGACGTGATCGGCCTAGAGGCCTTTTGGAGGAGAGCCTTCACAGCCGTTCACCGAGCGGCCTCAACGACAACTGACGCTCCCGCCTCCTCGGATCGCCTTGCCCGCGTTTCGCGCTTGTTTTGCCTACTCACATATGGCGATTTGACCATCGCGAATCACGCCTGCCACACTTAGCGGTACGAGTACGGATGTACGAGGTTGCCGGACCGATGCCGGCCTGTGCCGGTCAGAGGCCGGCCACTTACTAGATGCGGGGTTCTAGGGACTCGTTCATGACGATGAACTAGGAGCCAGGCTGGCTGCAAAGGGAAGGTACGGTCAAACCATATCGGCTAACCAACGAGTTGGCGTGATTGTGACGTACGAACTTCGTTCAAAGGCTCTGGCTGATTTCCTTCGATTGGCCCGCAGCCACGCCGCTCACACCCTCAAAGAAGCGCCTGGTTGCCTTCAATACGACGTCGTTCTTGTCTCAGAAGTTCTGGTGATTTTCTACGAACAATATACGTCGATGGCTGCTTTCAGGAATCACCAGGCTAGCGCGAGCCTCGCCGAGTTTAGACTAGCGAGGGCCCCACTTGTGGAGAAGGACGCTGCCATTGTAGGATCCTTGATCGATATAGAGTAGTGGTTACAATTAACTACGTCGCAACAAAGCATGCATGACATCTCTTGAGACTAGACGAAACCAATACGCTGCAGATGTCGCCGACCGGTATCGGCATCGGTACCCTGTCAGCGAAAAGATGTTTCGACGGGGAAGTGCGTTCTTCCCGAACGGCGTGGCGCAGTACGGGAGAATGACTCACCCTTTTCCTCCCTTCTTCGAGAGAGCCACCGGCGCAGCTCTTTATTCTGTGGACGGCACAAAACTGATTGACTTCTGGGCCGGTCACTTCTGCATGCTGTTGGGCCATGAACCTACTTCATTGACATCCAGAGTGCCCCTGCATCGCCAGTTAGGAGCTCACACACAACTCGAGGCCGACGTTGCCGAGATGATCTTGGCGGCCACTGGCGACGACCAAGTGCTATTTTCGACCTCTGGGGCGCTGGCAACCATGCATGCGACGATGATTGCCTCTGCCGCGACAGGGAGATCCAAGGTCCTTAAGATGGAGGGCGGCTGGCATGGAGTCCAACCCTGGACGATGTCGGGAGTGCGCAGTCGCGCCACCGGAAACCACCGGGCAGAAACCGAGTGTGGCGGGATTCCCGGTTGGTTCGCAGAGAATGTGTTCGTGATCCCCTTCAATGATGTGGGAGCCGCAGAGTTGGCGTTCGCGGAGCATGGCGACGAGCTAGCCGCCTGCATCCTTGAACTGGTCGTGGGGAACGCTGGGATGGTGATGGCTAGCCTCGAATTCGCCTCGACGGTGCGGCGTCTGTGCACCAAACATGGTGTAGCTCTCGTCATCGACGAATTGGTGACGGGGTTCCGAGTCCGACTGGGAGGCCTGCAGGATCTGTACGGCATTCGAGGTGATCTCTCGACCTATGGTAAAGTCCTGTCTGGAGGGATGCCCTTTGCATGCATAGTAGGCCGCAAGCGGTTAATGTCCGCCGTCAGGGTCCGCGCGGATTCGAGTCGCGTGGTGGCCGACAGCGGAACCTTCAATGCGCATCCCGGGGTGCTTTTCGAGGTTCGGGAAACCCTCCGACGATTGAACGAAGAGGGAGATGCGCTCTACCAGCGACTATTAAGCAAGGCTCAGGCTTTGAAATCCTCGCTTACGGAGATCTTCCAGAGTCGACATTTGGCTGTGGAGGTGACGGGGGCCTCAACTCTGGCAGGACTTCCTACTTTCCCCATTGGGACCCTGCGCTTCGCGATGGACAGAGAGCGCTCTCGGTCCCTATCGGTGGGCCCTTGCCACTGGGACGACATCGCCACGAACGTCGTATTCCGCAACAACACTTCGCGCTTAGCCTTGATCTTGCAGGGGCTGTTCACATGGCAGGGCCTCGGGGTGGTTACGGTAGCCCACGACGGGGATGATCTCGATAGAACCGTTGACGCCTATGGCAGGTTTGCAGATGAGATCAAGGATCTCTTCCCCATTGATGGAGGTCTATGAGTTCGTCTCTCAAGTCGTCGCAGGTCGCGTTCCTTAAATCTGAGGGCTATTTGGTTCTCGACAGGCGGTTGCCGCCGGAGTGGGCCCAGCGTCTTCGTGAGCGATTGCTGGCGTTTGCAGTTAGATGGCCTGGTCGCAAGCAACTCTTGCCGGATGAGGTTTTCGTAGAGTTCATACTTTCAAAGGAAGTACTGCCCTTGGCAAGGGCAGTACTAGGCGAAAAGTGTTTGGTGCATCATGCAAACGGTCGAGTAGCGGCGTCGAATAGCTGTGCGAAGGTTTGGCACCACGATCGCGACGGGCGCGTCCTCCCCTACGCCGACCGAGCTGCTATGTATCACTTTATGTTTTATCCCGGCGGCCTTGATGGGGGCGTTGCCCCACTAGTTCTGAAGGCCAGAACTCACCTTCTGGAGGTGCCACGAAACGTCCCGGCCGTGTTGGGAACGAGCATCTCCACCGATGACGTAGTCCTGACGGGATCGCCGGGCCTAGTGATCATCTTGGACTCCGCAGTGTGGCATATGAGGCCCGCCGCTTCGTCAGCCGTGCCTCGATTCGATCTCAATGTCAGCTTTGTTGAGGGCCCAGGGGATTGGCCAGAGCGGCAAGCGTTGGCCCCAGTCCTTTCCGAGGTTGCCCGCGGACTGGGGCGCTCATCCGCGCGCTATTTCGGAGACGGGAGGAGCGAGTAGGTGAGAGTGGTTATCTATACCTATGGAGTCGGGGCGGGTCACTTGGCGCGGGTGAACGCAGTGGTTAAGGGATTCTCTCGCACAAATTTGTCCCAAGACATCAGCGTCCATGCTCCTAGGACAAAGTACCGTGGGCTCCTTGACCCACAGGCCCGTTTGGTAAGCCTTGACGAACTCCCCAAGGAGACAGATATCTTCATCTGTGATTGGAAGGTAGACGGGTTTGTGGAGTCGCTACCCCACAATTACGCGAGGCTATGGGTCGGACTCCGTCGGCTTGGACGTATTCCGTCTGCTTTCCCACGGCGGTTTTTTGTGGTGGCTGTGGAACCTAGCGTTCGCGGTGACCTCTGTATATGGCCGGTGATTTCGACCTGGAAGGATGAGCTTGTCTCTGAAGCGGAATTCCGGGCGATCACGCGGACCGAGTCAGGAGCAAAGGTGGCCCTTCTCTGCGAGAACGGTTGCTATGAGAAGCACCCTACAATGGTCCTCCGCGAAGATCTGATCGGTGATGGTCATATTGGGGTCAGGTGTAGCAACAGTCCGTACGCCCGTCGCCTAAGAGATCTCGACTATTGGCCAATCGCGCGACTGTTTCCGCATGCTGCAAGACTGGTTATTGGTGGAGGCTATAACAGCATTCATGAGGCGATTTGCTTCTCGAGTCCAGAGCGCCTCGTGACCATTCACGTAGGTGGTGATGACCAGGCTCTTCGTCTCAAGAAATACACGGATTGGTGGGAGCTTTCTCCGGGCGATTCGCGGGGCGAAGAGTTGGCCAGCATCCTCGCAGGTGAGTTGAAGGCCTAGGACGATGAGGGGCGATGGGGCGAGCTCGCCTCCGAAATTGGTCTTGATCCTCGCTCCCACAGGGAAATCAGGGACAAACTTCGTACTTAACGCCCTACTCAGGCTGGGCGTTGTCCGATTGCCAAGCCGAGATCCGTTGCACCGTGAAGACCACCTACTGACCGGCGCTGACCTTCTTGAGGAATACGCTGTCTCGACAATGCGGGCATGGAAGAAGTGGGGTGAACTAGATCAGCGGTACCGTCGAGGCGACGATCTACTTCGGGCTTTGGGGATAGGCCTCGAGCGGTTCATCGGGGTAGGTGACTTGCCTGCTGTGGCCATCAAGACACCTCGCTGTGACAATCTCAGGGTGGGTTTGCGGCTCTTTCCCAGCGCGCTTTTCTTGGTTGTCGTCCGTGACGGCCGCGACGTGGTTGAATCGGGTGTACAGGCCGGCTACTGGGCTACCCACGAAGAGGCTGCGGAAGCGTGGGCTGGTTCAGTTTCATCGCTTCGTGTCCAAGTCGAATCTGCTAGGGACGCACAGCGACGCGCGACGCATCTCGTGAAATACGAAGATGTCTTTCTAGATCCCGCCCACGCGCTTGCTCCGATTGTTCAAGCCCTGCACGGCGACCTCAAGAAGATGGACTTCGCTGCGGTTAGCGACCTGCCAGTCTACGGTTCCTCTCAATACGGCCTACAATCGGATGGATCCTTCCGCTGGAGCATAACACCTAAGACTGATGAGTTTTGTCCTATTGGTAGATGGCGAATTTGGACGCAAAAAACCCAGAAGTCGGTAGTAGGAAGACTCGGTGGAGGGTTGGCTTGGCTTGGTTATTCGGAGTAGTGGAATGTTTAATGGCGGTCTTATGAGCACGCGATGCGTTTGGGAGTTGCGATGTGTTCGATAGCCGGCACGGTACAGTTCCGAATGGTCGCACCGGGGGAGAGGGCTTTCCAGCGAAAGGCTCTCGAGGACGCGTTGGTACGCCTATGGCACCGGGGGCCAGATCAGGCATTCGTCACGGAGGCCGGCTCCGTCTGCACCATTGCCGGAAATCGTTTAATAGTGCGTGGAGGTCCTGCTGCCGGAAGGCAACCTTTCGTCGACGGTAGGCGGGTGGCCTGCTTCAATGGCGAGATTTACAACTACAGGACATTCACTGACAAGCCGTCCGACGGGTATGCAATTCTGGAGGCCTATTTGCGGAATGGTCTTGATTTTCCGAATCACCTTGATGGAGAGTTCGCTCTTTGCTTATGGGACGATGTTGATGGCATCTTGATACTAGCTAGAGATCATTTCGGCACGAAGCCGCTGTTCTTCGGCTTCGACGAAGATCGGCTGTTTTGGTCGTCTTCTGCGTGCCTGGTAGCTGACTTCTTCGAGCGCCCCTTGTGCCCGTCCAAGCGTGGACCGGCGTACCGCCACACGTATGCGATTCAAGAGCCCTATACGTCATACCAGGGAGTCTGGAGCATTCCGCCTGGCCACCAGCTCGTATTTGAGCGAGGCTGCCTAACTCTGCGACCCCTCCGAGGATGGCCATGTCCGGTTCCTGATTGGAAACTGGACGTCAGGTCTGCTCTTTGGGATGCTCTTCATGCACGGCTGGACTGTAACGACACGCTTGCAATTCCACTCTCGGCTGGTATCGACAGCGGTATACTTGCGTTTGCTGCAGATCGACTTGGGGTCAGATATCACACCTATTCAGTCGTCAGCGTACTTGGTGTAGAGACCATTGAGGCGCCCTACATCCGCGAAAGGCTTGCCCGGCTGAATCCCGATAGCGCCACGTTGCTTGATTGTACGCGGGAAGACTACTGCGGTGCGTTGAGAGCGATGTTTTTAGATTCTTATCATGACTCGGAGTATCTCGACAATGGAGCAATCCTTACCCACCGTGTCGCTTCCGCCGTCAAACAACAGGGGCACACAGTCCTCCTGGACGGTGCTGGCGGAGACGAACTCTTCAACGGGTACCAGTTCCGTCACGAGTTGGCGTGTCCAGCCGGCTGGCCCCCGCCTCCGTACGACCACCTGGCATCTCTCTACACCACGTTGCCCGCCTACGTTGCAAAAGTGGATCGAGCGGGTGCGTACCACTCTCTGGAGACACGGTTTCCCTTCCTTGCGAAGAGGCTACTGTGTGCCGCCGTGCAAACCGGTCCCCACTACGCCAAGAATGTGCTGCGAGATTTCCTGCTAAACGAACTCGACTATGGTCCACCATTGGATCCCGATCTAGATGGGAAGTACGGATTCTCGATGCGTGGACACGATGTCGCGCGGGTGCGGCGGGACCTGCGGTCTTCCTGGCTAGCGTCGGTGGAGGGACGACCGCGTGGAAGACGGGCGCGCTTCCCCTTCCCGATCGGGAGACGGGGTGAGGTTCGCGTAGGTGCTGGAAGTGGAGCCAGGGGATGAGAGTTGTGACTGTCACGATGATTCGGAATGAGCAGGACATCATCGAGACATTCGTTAGATACCACGTTGGACTCGTCGATGAGATGGTCATTCTTGATAACGGGAGCGTCGATCAGACTGGCCGGATCCTCAGTCTTCTTCGCCAGGAGGGACTACCGCTCCGACTCCACTTTAATTCCAGTCCGGCGTTTGTTCAGTCTTCGCTCGTGACGCAGATGGTCCGAGAGGCGTTCGAAAGCCTCGGCGCGGACATCGTTGTTCCACTAGACGTGGACGAGTTCTTGTCTACCGCGACAGGCCGGAATGTACGCCAAGACATCGAGTCCCTGCCGCCGGACCTGGTGTCGGAAGTGCAATGGGTGACATACGTGCCAACGCCGAGTGATGACTACCGCGTCCAGAACCCGCTGCTCCGAATAACCTGCCGACGCGCGACGCAGTTTAATCACGACGGAAATGTGGTGGTTCCTGCTTCTGTTTGGCAGCGCGACCCTCAGCTCACAATCGGGCAAGGGAGCCACTGCGTGCGGAGCGGAACCGGGGAACGCTTGCCCGTCGAAGCTGCTACGAGTGGACTCTCTATGTTGCACTTTCCGTTGCGCTCGCCCGAGCAAATGCGTGCGAAGTGCTTAGTTGGCTGGATCGCGAATCTAGCGCGTCCTACGCGGGTTCTCTTTGACTGGCTCTCGCATTATCATCTCGCAAAGGATGGTACGCCCTCGCTTGAGAGCCTCCAAACTGCTGCTCTCACCTACAACGTGCTTGACAGGTCCGTAAAGCCCGGACTCGTTCGCGAACCAGCGGATCTAGCACATGCGGGCGATGTACGACTGCGCTACACCCCGTCGCAGAACGAGGATGTTCTCCGACTTGTGCTTGCCCTTGCGGAGGATTTAGCCGATCAAGTATCCGTCTCGCTCGGTCGCTCTGGACCTCAGGATAGTCCGCTATCCGACGAGGCGGTGTTTAGCTTAATCGAGGAGTTTCGTACGATTCCTGGGTGGCTGAGTCATCGCGAGGCCGCGACTCTCTTTCGCGTGGTTCACAGCCTCGACTCACACGCTCCCACTCTCTGCGAGATTGGATCGTGGGTAGGGAGGTCTAGCTACGTGCTTGCCCGTGCCCTCGAGACACTGGGAGGCCGGGGCGTTTTGTACTGCGTCGATCCGCTCGACGGCACCGGCGACCCATCATCAGAGGCCATATATAAGCGTGAGCTCGTACAGATGGATCAGAGCCTGGCCGAGCTCTTCTGGCGCAATCTAAGCTCACGAGGAGTCGACCAGTATGTCCGATTGATTCAAGCGCGATGTGACGATGCAGAAGATCGGCTGCCGAGCCAGCTCGATATGCTCTTCATCGATGGAAATCACTCCTATGCGGCAGTTCGGTCTGACTTCTTGCGATACGGGCCGCGTATCCGACGGGGGGGGTATGTCGCCTTTCATGACGTCGGGTCCGCTCGTTTCACGGGGCCGAAACAAGTGGTCGAGACGTGCATCGTCCCGAACAAAGAATGGGATTTGCACACGCTCGTTGATGAGCTGTTCGTGGCGCGGAGAGCCTAGGATTCAACTAGTATGAGCGTCATCAAAAAATTCGTAGGCTCCCACTTTAAGTTTGCCGTTCTGACCTGGCATCGGGTAGTACCGAAGGGCTGTGGAAGTCGGCTGGGCGCCCACACCGCGGCAGGGATAGTGACCGAGTGGCCGACCTTTCTCAGCCAACTGGACGCGCTGCAACGCGCCGCTACAGTGATCAGCCTTGCGGAGGCGGTGAGCGGCGTTTCCCGCGGCAAGGTGCCCCCGATGGCAGTAGTGCTCACGTTCGACGATGGCTTCGCTGAACACATCGAACTCGTAGTTCCTGAGTTGATCCGACGCGAAATGGCAGCCACGCTCTTCGTTTGCGGCAGTTCCCTCACTTCGGCGATCGGTCTGCGTTGGCTAGAGTGGTGCGACCTCATCGCAGCTGCAAGCCGGCGCCAACGGGGTTATGCGCTCGTTGCAGGGCTAAAGCACGAGCTTCGGGCAATGGGAGTGGCAGAGCGCGAGCAAATGCTGAGCGCGCTCTCATTCCGATTTGGAGTGCTTGAGTCGGAACGACGGACGCTTCAAAGGAACCTGTTCGCGTCCGTCCAGCAGTTGCTCGCAGTGCGGGACCTGGATCTGATATCGGTGGGTGGCCACAGTCTTTCGCATTCCTCGCTAGCCGACCTGGAGCCTGGCGAGAAAAAGAACGAGATTAAGAGGTGCCGCAGCCTCTTGGCAGGTTTCGGACTCACGTACAAGCCCGCTTTTGCCTTTCCCTTCGGTGGAGTGGAATCCTATGATCTCGACTGCATTCGGCTGGTCGCAAAGAGCGGGTTCATGTGCGCATGTACCTCGATTCCCGGGTACAATAGTGAATTGACTAGCCAATTTGAGTTGAGACGCTTCGACATGAACCGATTTGAGGTAGAGGAAGTGTTAGAGGGACTACGGTGAGAAAGGCGACGGAGAGTCGAGTTGTCGTGGTTACTGGCGCGGGAGGTGGGCTGGGTCGAGCCACCGCGAAGTTATTGACCGGGCGCGGTCACCGAGTGATCGGGATCGGACGGAGAGCTCCGCGGGTTTTTGAGAGTCGCACTGTATGTGATGAATGGGTTCAGTCGGACCTTACAAACCTAGCGTCGGTAGAGGTTGCCGCAAAACGAGTGTCGGAACTGGCCAGCGGCCGGATTGACTGTCTCGTGAACAACGCCGGCGTCGGGTTTCATTGCCGAGTCGATCGCATTCAGGCTGACGAGTTGGAGGAGGTCTTTTTGGTCAACGCGCTGGCGCCAATTCTTCTCACTTCGCGGTTACTTGCTGCTCTTGAGTGTACTGGCGGCTTAGTCGTCAACGTAACCTCGCGGTTGGTTGATGCCGAAATGGCCTTCACTTCTGTGTACACAGCCAGCAAGCGGGCCCTTGCGGGTTTTGCTCGGGTGCTTCGGGCGGAGCGAGGACTGAGGGTTTGCAGTATCGAGCCTGGTGCGATGGAAACCCTCTTTCTTCGGCATACCCACGATCCGCCAGTAGTCGACTCGCTAGCGAACCGGCGCCTGGACCGACTTGAACCCAAGATAGTCGCAAGCCATATCGTAAAGGTGATTGAAAGTCGCCCCGAGGTTTTGGTGGAACGTCTTCAAATAGTTCCGTCTAAGCAAACCTTTTAGCGCGGTCTGCCGCCTGTCCGGACATGCCCCGACTCGATACTTGAGCCCGCGGCAGCGACGCGGCAGACTCGGCATCCTGAGCAAAGGAAGGGATCGTCTTCCGGCTCCAGGAATCCCTGAGGGGGTCTTTGTGATTCCTAGAACACAGTCTAGGCGGAAGGGTAGCGGTATAGCGCCTCAATTACCGTTCGAAGTTTTCCAAAGTATCTCGCGCACTTGCTTCCGTTGCCATCGACGGTCGTTCTTCCTGACGACTGTGCCTGCCGCAAAGGCGGTGCTCGAGGGTGCCGACGGGCGCCCGGGCGGGTTGGCGTGGTAGCATAAAGGGAGAAAGCTCCCCTGGGTTCTACTCTTGCTCTGGGGGCCGAGAGACGGTAACTACAGGGATGTGAGGGACTACATGGATGTTGGGCAATTGATGGCTGAAATTGAGGCGGCCGCCGTTGATGCTTCAACGGAGGTGGGGGTGATCCTCCGAAAATGCCTGGTGTTGTCAGCCCGGATCAGTCTGGCGGAGCTGAAGACCTGGGCGGAGCACGAGCTCAGCGGCTATTCCGAGGCCGTCGAACTGCCACCATATCGAGTGATTGCAGCTGAGCCGAGGGGTTACTTTATAGGTGGAGGCATGGCTGGAGAATTGCAGATCCCGCTGACGGCGCTTCCTGAAAAGCTCCGCAATCGCTTTCACTATCTAGAATTAAGACAATCCATTACAAATCTGGAGGAAACGGTTGAAGCGGCGCGCCGTAAGGGACAGGGCGAACTTAACTCACAGTGGCCTACCGAGATTGTCGCTATGTATTGCAGCCGCATTTATAGTAATGCGACCTGCTTAGCCGCGTGGTCGGAGTTTTCAATTGGCCAAGTCCGAGGTGCCGTGGAGGCGGTGCGCAATAGAGTACTCTCGTTCGTCCTTCGACTGCGAGACGAGATACCAGAGCTGTCCGCGGAGAAGCTAAGGTCGGCCGACGCCATGGGGAATGCAAAGCAAATTTTTAACACAGTTATCATGGGTAACGTTTCGCACTGGAATGCCGCTGGCGATACGATAAATATAAGTTTTCGCGTGGAGAAGGGTGATTGGCAGCAGCTAGCGAAGGTTCTGAGTGAGGCTGGGGTGGCGGCACAGGACCTTGAGGAGCTTAGAGCTGCGATAGACCAGGAGGGCACAACCGAAGATGTAGGATTCGGAAGCCGAGTCCAGGCGTGGATCGGACGTATGGTGGCAAAGGCGGCTGACGGAAGCTGGGACGTTTCTGTCGGTGCGGCTGGCCAGTTGATTGGAGTCGCATTAGGCAAATTTTTTGGACTGTCGAATTGAAAGAAGGCGGATTCGATGATCTCGGGGCACGCTCAGGAAGAGAGACGGCTTTGAGTTAATGTAGTAGGGCGACGCGAGGCAGCTTGAGGAGCGCTGCCGCGGCCTTGGTCCGGTCGTCCCCCCGTCGGTCGTAGCACGCCGTCGTCACGGCATCGGCGTGTCCGGCGATCTCCCATCCCTGTTCGTTGCGATGCGGTGGCCGCCTCCGGGCATCACTGCTGACATGGTAGGCGTTATGGATGAACTCTCCAAGAAGCCTGACTTCGTAGAAAGTGGTCTCGCCAGCGTCGTCACAGAAGTTGCCTTCGCCCTCGCTGTCCACCTCGACGACTCTTGGCACGCTTCGGGAACTGCTGTATCTGTCGGTGGCGGTCTTCTTATGACCGCAAAGCACGTCGTAGAGGACTACTGGGAACGTCTCGGCACGGGCGGCAGGCTGCGAGGGAGCCTCAGCGCGAACTTCCGGATCGTCGCTCGGCAGATGCTGGGTGCCGGGAAGGAACTGGCGTATTGGCGAGCAACCCGATGCTGGACGTCGCCCGCTACCGACATCGCTTTCATTCTGGTCGTCCCGCTTTCTGAGTCTGCGGCAAGGTATCGACGGTGGCGCGTACCGCAGCTACAGTTGAATCCACCCCAGACGGGAGAGAAGGTGGTGGCCTTCGGTTATCACACGCCGGAGGTGAGCGTGACTCGCGATGCGAATCGGCTACGTGTAGAGTGGGATGATCATCCAAGTGTATCCGTGGGTGAGGTAACTGAGGTGCATCCGGTTCTGCGGGATCGTCACCTTCTACGCTTTCCTTGTTTTCAGACGAACTCACGGTTTGATGGAGGCATGAGCGGTGGCCCAATCTTTAACGACCAGGGCCAAGTATGCGGTCTGGTGTGTGCAACGATGGTTGGAGACCCACAGGCTGGCCATACCTCCTACGGCCTCACTCTTTGGCCGGCTATGGGCATGCTAATCAACATCGGAGTCGATGGGGCTGTCAGTGAGACACCCATCCGCGTGCTCGAGATCGCAAAAGCTGGTGTGATCAGTGCTTTAGGCTGGGAGAGTGTTTCCTTGGTGCCCATTGATGATGGCGTCGAGATCCGGTATACGCCTCCATGATACGTGGGCGTACGACGATGGCAAGATCCTATGATTTCCTTCGCAGTCGACGGCAGCAGGAGGAGAACTAACCCGGGGAGTCAGTCTGTTGGACCGCCTCAGGTCACGAAATCCTCCGGGAAGTCTTTGGACGTTGGGGTGCCCTCCCGCTACTCCAGCTTCTCCTGATGGCTCCTTTATCTAGTTCGGAGTGTGCTGATGAGGCGGACGAGGATTGGCGGACGAGCACTTCTCGGAAGACTACACCGAAGATGACCCGCTGGCAGGTCCCACCGTGATTCCTATCAGCCCGGTAGTCGGCTCCGGACGAATCAAATTACTGGGATCTCCAGCAGCCCCGCCGCCGCTCGCCGCCCCTCGTCTCCCCGCCGGTCGTAGCGCGCCGTCGTCACCGCGTCTTCATGCCCGGCGAGCTGCTGGACGGTGAAGACGTCGACGCCGGCGGCGAGTAGGCCCGAGACGTAGCCGCGTCGGAAGTCGTGGGGCGTGATCCCGTCGAGGCCGGCTTCCCGCTGACGCTTCTTGAGGACGTAGTGGACTGACTCGCCGCGGAGACGTGTCGTGCGGACCTCGCCGGCGGCACTCACCGGGCAGAACAGCGGCCCGGCCTGCTGGCCCCGGACCTCGATCCACTCCCGCACCAGCTCGCAGGCGCCGCGCACCAGGAACACCCGCCGGTCCTGCCGGCCCTTCCCCGCTCGCACGGTGAGGACGCACTCGGCCGGGTCGAAGTCGTCGAGGTCGAGACCGCAGAGCTCCGCCCGGCGCAGACCCGAAGCGTAGAGGACCGCGACCACGGCCGCGTCTCGCCGCCCAGCCGTTGAGGGGTCCGCCGCGCAGACTTCTAGCAGCGCTCGGACCTCGTCCCGCTCGACCCCGCGCCCGGCCGGCAGCGTCCGCGCCCGGACGTTCGCGACGTCGGCCGCCCGCCGGCAGGTCTCGGCGTCCATCAGGCCCAGCCGCCAGCAGGTCTTGAGGACGCCGCGCAGGACGGTGAGCATCTTGTTCACGGTCGCCGGGGCGTAGCGGCGGACGAGCTCGGCCCGCACCCGGGCGGTGTCCCGGTAGCGGAGCCCATGCCAGGCGAACCGCCAGGGGTCGCCGCCGCCGAGGATCGAGGCGATCGTCTCGAGCGAGTGCTGGACGGCCCAGTAGCTCCCGCGGCTGAGGCTCTCGAGGTAGACGACGGCGGGGTTGTCGGCGTCGCGCTCCCGGGGCCGGGTCATCGCCGCGCCTCCCGGGCGGCGAGGTACTCGGCGATCGCCTCGTCGATCCCCTCGTTGAGGCCGCCGATCCGCTGGCGGGCGAGCTCGATCGCGTTGGGGTGACCTCGTCGGTCGCGGGGTTGTCGACGACCTCGGACACCTGGGTGGCGACGGCGTCGCCGAGGTCGGCCCAGCGCGTCGCGAAGTCGATCAGGTCGCCGGCGTCGGTCTCGTAGAGCATGGCGGGTCTCCTTTCGAGTCGGTCCGTGGGGAGGCCACTCGTACGGGATTTCGGCGGCGGTGGTCAACCAGGGGAGGCGGCGGATCTCGGTGGTGGCCGAGGAGATCTGGCGGGGGGGCCGCCAGGGACTCGCTCGGCCCCGGACCGGCCCTCCAGGGGCTCTGGCAGGCCCGCCATGGGCATCCCCGGGGGGGGCGGTGGCCCTTCCCATGGGCTCGCCGGACCGGCCGCGTCAGAGACAGAGATTCTGCCGGGGGACCCCGGCCAGCCCTGTGCTCACCAGACCCCGAGCACCCGCAGCGAGATCCACCGCTGCGCGCTGCCGAGGATCAGGTGGTCGTGGAGGACGAGGTTGAGCGCGTTGCAGGCCTGGGCGAGCTGGCGGGTGAAGTCGAGGTCGCCCTGGCTCGGCGACGGGTCGCCGCTCGGGTGGGTGTGGAAGGCGACGATACCGGCGGCGCCGATGAGTGTCGAACTCCGGGTGCTCGGCGAACAGCTGCTCGCTCCCGGAGCTGCGCAGCAGGTCTTGGACCTCCGGCGACGGCAGCGGCAGCACCTCGGCGATGGCGAGGACGTGGGCGGCGATGCCTCGGAGGAAGTGGGCGGCCGCCCGGGTCTCGGCGACCACGAAAGCGGTGCAAGTCACGCTGAGGCTGCTCCATTAGCAACCAGACGCAGAAAGTGCTAGTCATTGCGCACCTCATAACCAACGGAGAACTCCCCTAGCTAAGCTAGCTAGCTAACAACTAAGCTAGGAGTACGGAGGAACGCCGCTGCTCGTCAACCGACACACGAGGAAATCCGCGGGAAAGATCGCCAAGGGCGGTCACGGGGCGAGGACAGAAGACACCGGTGCCGACGAGGCAAGGCGACGCCCCGGAGCGTCTCCCTGGGAGCCACCCGCATGAGGGCTTCATGGTACTCTCCAGTCGACACGTAACTGCTGGGTAGGAAAACCGGTCTCTGGAATGCTTGAGTCGTATGCGGGAAAACTCGCACGTACGATTCTGAGAGGAGCTGGGGCCGGTGACGCCCCCCAGCGTATTCGACAAATGGACTGCACCGGATCGAACCAAGGGAGGCAAGGATGAGGCTCAAACGATGGAACTTTGTGACGTGGGTCGTCGCGGTTTGCTGGTTAGTTTTCCCCACCGGGGTCGTCGTCGCCCAGCCGACGGATCAGGAGGACCGCGCCGCCATCGAGAAGAAGTCCAAGGTGTTCATGGAGGAGTTCGGCGCCCAGCACCACGTCGCCAACTATCGGCGGCTCGGCCAGCGAGCCCAGGAGATCATGAGTGAAGAGGCGTTCGTGGCCCAGAGCTCGATCTTGCGTCAGCAGGTCGGCGGCGAGGGGGGGGGGCGCCGGGCCATCGACTTCCAACGCAGTCAGCGCATGCCGGGTCCGAACGGGATCGTGTACGGCGAGTTCTCGTTCGTCCGCTTCGCGACGCGCTATCCGGTCGGGCAGGTATACGAGGACATCTATCTGGAGAAGGAGGCGGACGACGAGTGGCGGGTGGTCGGCTGGTGGCTCATCCCGGCGCCGGGTTGAGGACGGGCTCGGGCTCTTAAGGTTTCGTGTGGTGAACGTCGTGGAGGCAGGAGAAAGGAGAGAGGCGATGCGGTGCACGAGAGGTGGGAGGCTGGGAGTGCTCGGGCTGGCATTGGCGGCGATGCTGGCGTGGGCGGGAGCGGCGGTGGCTCAGGTCACGTTCGATGGCTGCCGGGACATTCGCGGTATCCCAGTAGCGTCCGTGCTCGACCCCACGGTCCGCGACGTCGCCGTGGCGTCGCTGGCGCCGGACGGTTCGCCGATCATCCGCTTCAACCCGAACGTTCTCTCCTGGTTCCGTCCCGAGACGCGGCTCTTCTGGTACGCCCACGAGTGCGGGCACCACGCCTTGGGCCACAACTTCGGTACCACCCATCCGCTCGCCATCGAGCAGGCGGCGGACTGCTTCGCGGTGCGCGAGCTGAACCGCCTCGGGGCAATCTCACGGCGCGAGCTGCGAGACATCCAGGACGACCTCTCGCAGATCGGGCCGGGCGACTGGACCCACCTGCCGGGGCCGGTGCGGGCGGTCAACCTGGACCGCTGCCTGGACGGCGACGGCGGTGGACCACCCCCGCGCCGTCGCTTCGAGTGCCACCACCCCGCCCACCCGGCAGGCGACGTGTCGCCTTGCGTCCACGCGGCCCATCCGCGCGGTGACCTGGCGCCCTGCCAGCACGCTTGCGCCGGGGGGTGGGGGCCGGTCGCCTGCCACCCGAATGGCGACGTTTGGCCGTGCAGCCACCCGATGCACCCAGGGGGTGACGTCAGCCGTTGCGTTCATCCGCTGCATCCGGGTGGTCACTAGAATGACGAGGCAGCGTTTGCAGCGTGCCTTTGGCGTGGCGGCGCTCGTCGCACCCTGGCTCTGGGCCGCGCCGGCGGCGGCGCAGTACGCCTTCGGCGCCTGCGAGAGCGACAGCGTGTGGCGGGCGACGGTCCGCGAGTGGTCGGATAACGGGTTCCGTGTAAATCGTGCAGATGATCAGGAGAGCGGGCTGGGCTTCGCCGTCGGCTGGGACGCGGAGGACGTGTGGATCGCCACCCCGGCACACGTCGCCTACGGCAGCGCCGAGTCGAGCGGCGGCAGAGCCGAGGAGTTTGAGCACTGGCTGTCAGCATGGGAAGACCTGCAGGTCCGCCGCCTCGACGGCGACGGCGGCGTGCTCGCCTTGTGCGGCGGACAGAAAAGTCTCACCGGCTTCGGTCCCCCTCTTCCCGAGGCGCCGCCGAAGCACGATCTCGCCTTCATCTGCGTGCGCCGGCCGCCCGGCCTTTACCTGTATGGGGAGCTCGCCGCGACGCAGGTCCGCTCGGGGGATGAGTACAGGATACTCGGGGCAGCCGACCAGCCGCCGCCCGAGGCGCTGAGCGGCCGGCTGCGCGCGGTGTCGGAAGGAGAGGACCGTCACCTCGAGTTGCTGCCAGACGAAGGCAGCGTGCGGCCGCAGAAGGGGCTGTCCGGCGCAATGGTGGTGACGCCTGCGGGCCTCGCCGGCCTCTATATTGGCCGGAGCGACCGTGGCACCGCGCTCGAGGTCGAGGTCGTGCGTCGGGAGGCTTTGGACCGAGGGCTGCCCTGGAGCCTCCGGCCACGAGAGCACTACGACTGCACGGCTGAGCGCGAGGTCTGCTTCGCCATCGTCTCGCCGCTGCGGCCCGGCGAGCTGGTCGTCGAGTCGCGCACCCGGCGAGCGGTGGTCACGATCGGCGACGGCGACACCTGCCTGTTCCTCAACGAAGGCCGCTACTCGCTGAGCCCGCGGGGCGGCCGGGTACGCTGCGAGCCGTTCGCATTCGGCGTCCCCGGGGGTGATGGCGCCCTGACCACTGAGGTCCAATGTCGGCCCGATCTCGCCGGCGCCTGGAGCGCCGGCGCGTTGGGCGATCTGCTGTGCACCCAGGGCATCTACGGCTTGGCGCACTGCACCGGTCTCGTGGGGTTCGGGCGCGGCATGTTTACTGGCACCCTCGACGGGAATGGCGAGCGCATCGAGTTGAAGGGGGGTTTCCGAAGCACCTACCCGACGGAGGTGCGCGGAGAGCTCCGCTGGAACGAAGGGACGATCGCTGGCGAGATCGAGCTCATCGGCACCGGTACCGACCCGATCTACCTCATCTTGAGGGCTGTTCCATGAAGTAGACTATCAGAAAGGAGACGATGTGGAGAAATCCATCCACGGGTTCGCCATACTCGCCGCTACCGTACTGACCGCCCAAGCCGCCGCCACCCCGCCGCCGGAGTCGTTGCACGGTACTTGGCAGCAGACCGACATCCGCACGCTGGAGAGCGGCCGCCAGCCCGGAGGCGAGGAATGCCTACGCATCTGGCTGGAGCGCCGTTCCTACGTCCTCGAGGCCGACGGCGAGTCTGCGGAGGGGATCTACACCAACCTCCTGATGGCCATCCCGCTCGGTCTGATGGGCGTCAACTGCGGCTTCGCACCGCCGGCGGTCGATGCGCTGAACTTTCACAACCGCAGCTGGCAGGTCACGGCACGGCGGGACGGCGCCGCGTGGGCGGTGTCCGCCCACCACCCGGTGAGCAGCGGCCCGCTCGACCTCGAAACACCACTCTTCAAGACGTCGGTGCAACTCGATGGCGGTCGGCTGGTCGATCAGCGCGACGGCGATCCGCTCGTCTTCCGGCGCCCCGCCGAGGCTCCGACGGCGGCGCGTGAGGTTCTGGAAAGAGACCTCGAGCGGATCCACACGGGAGGCTGCACCCCGGTCTACCACCAGCTAGAGCTGGCGCCGGGGGCGCGGGAGAGGATCGACGAGATCTGCGACCTAGTCGCCCGCTCGCGCGACTTCACCGGCCGCTACCGGGGCCTCGAGGTGCAGCGCGCCGAAACCTTCGACTCTGTGCCCGAGGGCTTCCCGGATCCGGCGTCGCAGGTCTGGGTCGACCGGTCCGGCGTGCTCTTCGACTACGAGCTCCGCTTCGAGCGCCAGGATCTCTACGGCACTGCCATCGTCTGGCAGAAGGAGGGGGCATGGCGTATCGCCTTCGTTTGGTAGGGCTCGCACTCGCGGCACTGCTCGCCGCGTCGGCCGCCGCCCAGCCAGCGCTGCCAGAGTTCTGCGTCGCCAATCCGGTCGAAAATGAGGGGTCTCAGTACTACCAAGCCCGCGCCGAGGGGGCCTATTGCGACGGTATCGTCTTCGAGCGTCAGTCCCGCTCGGGCCTGTTGCCGATCCTCTCGGTGGCCACTGGTGCCGAGGGCGAGGCCCCGCCGGAGCGGGCGGTGAGCGTTGTGACACCACAGCCGGTAGCCGGGCCAATCCGCATCCAGGGTCTGGCGCTCGACGCGCAGAACAACTACCGGCTCGACGCCGAGCTGACCGCCGGCACGCAGCTGCGCCTCGGCCCGGAGAGCGGTCTGGCGCAGGACGCGACGATGAGCTTCGACACGGTCGGTTGGCTCGCCTGGATTGACTCGCCGCGCGGCATCCTCTACCTGCCGACGGTCGACCATCGCCTCGGCACGGCGGAAATTTCGATCACCGTACGTCCGGGGATTCATGTCAACTTCGTCCTCTACTCGGCACGCGAAGCAACAGGCGCCGAGTTGATCGCGCTCCGCGAGGCGGCGCGCGACGTCCGCGCCAACGTCAACGTGACTTTCACCGTGCCAGCACGGGGTCCGTCGCCGATCGTGGTCGAGGTACTCGCGATCGGCAAGGCGGGTGGCACCGAGCTCGCCAATCTAGCGATCGGGCGGCGGGGGGACGGCAATGGCGGATGACACCGGGGCAGCCATCCGCCGCCGGCTGCGTGAGGCTCGCCGCCGCTTGCGGACGGCGGCGGCCGAGGGTCAGGAGCCGACGAAGCTCAAGGCGGCGCAGGAGGAAGTGACGCTTCTCGCCGGTCTGACCGAGCACGCAGCCAGGAGGCGCCGACAGTCGGTCCTGCGCGTCGCCTTCTTCGTCATCCTAGCACTTGCCGGCCTGCTGCAGCTGATTCGTCTTCCGGAAGTGGACGTCACCGTCGAGGCGACCACCCGGAACCTGACGCTGTCCAGCGGTGCAGCGTCCGAAGTGGTGCTCGAAGGGGAGGCCGTGGAGTTGTTGAGCGTCGATGACGCAGAGGGTTACCGGGCGTGGTGCCGGCCGGACGATCAACCGGGGGAAGAAGAAGAAGCAAGTGAGAAGGCGAGCGACTGCCTGCCGGTCGGCGAGTTGGTGCTCAACGGCCTCACCTTCCATCCCGGCGGGCGCTTCGCCCTGTCGCGAGCCGACAGCTGCCTCGACGTTGAAGTGCACGAGGGGACAACCACTCTGTTGTGGACCTTCCTCCACGACGAAGAGGAATACGGCGTCGGCCGGGGGACAGCGATGTTAGAGCCGGGCGACGCGTTGCGCATCTGTGGCAAGCCCTCCGAGCCGCTGTCCGTCGCCCGGCCCCGACGGCTCTTCCTCGGCCGCGAGGGTGCGACGCCGGCCGCGCGGTCGGCGAGCCCGGCGCTCGGTGAGGGCACCATCGTCCTCGCCTCGACCGCCCAGAAGCGCACCCTGCTGCCGACCGATATGTTGATCGTCGACCAGCTGCGCGACGCTTTCGTGACCGTGCGACTCGGCGAGGCAATGGTGGTATCGCTCTCCGGCATCGCCGGCACGCTGACCAGCACCCGCGGTGGTGTCGTCTCGCGCGACCTGCGGCCGACGCTCTTCGTCTGGGCGACACGCTCGGAGCTCGTGCGCGGCCTGCTGGCGCTTCTCGGCGGTGCGCTAGGGCTGCTCGTCGCACTGTCCGACTCCCTCGGCAAGCTGGGGCTCGACCCCTGGAGGCCCTGAGTGTTCCCGGGGGACAGCGGGGCGTCGGTCGCCAGGACGATCAGCACCGTCAAGGGGCGGAAGAACTGGGCCTACCACTTCGCCAGCAAGGCCGAGGCGGGTGAGCCCGACCACCACTACGCGAAGCTCACCGCCCACGATGCGGTCGCCGCCGGCGTGCTCGACGAGGCGGAGGTCGAGGCGGGCACGGCCCGCTCTCGGGTCGATGGAGCGGGGGTCTACAGAGGCCCGCCGTCTCCAGGGCGCCACTTGTACGGGGGACGGACCGAGTGGTCAAGCAAGCACGCCCAATCCTTGTCGCGAAGAAATGAACTGATGACCTGCCTACCCAGAGGACGTGCCGCTCAGGACACCAACTTTGAACACTGAGGGTCTCGCACTCGAACTTGCTGTCGTCTACACTTCTGCCGTCATCTTGGGATGTCGTAGCGAACCCCGAATCGTCGAGACGGACGCGTGAGCCAGAAGAGCCGATCCAACCACAGCGACCTGTTGCGCCAGCTCTGGGAGGCTGCGGTCAACCTCCGAGGCGCGATCGGCCCCGCCGAGTACAAGCAGTACGTCCTGCCGATCATCTTCCTCCGCTTCCTGTCGGTCCGCTTCGAGCAGCGGCGTCGGAGGCTCGAGTCGGAGGTCGCGGAGCCCGCGAGCCCGTACTACGCGGAGAGCGAGGGGGAGCGGGACTTGATCCTCACGGACGAGGACAGCTACCGGAGTGCCGGAGTGTTCCCGATTCCTCCCGAGGCACGGTGGGAGTACCTCCGCAGCCAGGCGCAGTCGGACGACATCAAGATCAAGCTCGACGCGGCTCTCGAGGCCCTGGAGGACGCCTACCCGCAGAAGCTGAAGGGACTCCTTCCCCGGATCTTCGCCGGTTCGAACCTGGCCCGGGAGAACGTGACGGGGCTCATCAACCTCTTCTCCCGGGAGGTCTTCGCCGCCGACCACGGCGGGGCGGACATGCTGGGGAAGGTGTACGAGTACTTCATCGGCGAGTTCGCCGACTCCGAGGGGCGCCGGGGCGGGGAGTACTTCACGCCGGTTTCGATCGTGAAGACGCTGGTGGCGATGCTCGAGCCCGAGCGGGGCGTCGTCTTCGACCCCTGCTGTGGGTCCGGGGGCATGTTCGTCCAGTCGGACCTCTTCACCGACCACAACCGGGAGCTCGCCTTCTACGGCCAGGAGTCGGTGGAGTTCACCTATCGCCCGTGCCGCATGAACCTCTTCATCCACGGCCTCGACGGCGACATCCGCCTCGGCAACTCCTATACCGACGACCGGCACGGGAGCGTGCGGGCGGACTACGTGCTCGCGAATCCCCCGTTCAACGACGGCTCGAAGAGCGACCACGGTTGGGGCGCCGACCGCATCCCCGACAAGGACCCCCGGCTCCGGGTCGGCGGCGCGAAGCTGCCGCTTACGAAGCGGAATGCCAACACGATGTGGATGCTCCACTTCCTCTACCACCTGAAGGAGGGCGGCACCGCCGGCTTCGTCATGGCCACCGGCGAGCTCTCGAGCCAGGAGACCGCCCGCCTCGAGGTGCGGACGACCCTGATCGAGGAGGGCTACGTCGACTGCATCGTCCAGCTCAGCGGCCAGCTCTTCGCCAACACCCAGATCCCGTGCAGCCTCTGGTTCCTGTCGAAGAGCCGCGACGGCCACAGCGGCTACCGGGAGCGGAAGGACGAGATTCTGTTCATCGACGGGCGGAAGCTCGGGACTTTGATCGAAGGCTCCCGGAAGCAGAAGGAGCTCTCGCCGGAGGAGATCGAGCGGATTGCCTCGGTCTACGGGGAATTCAAGCGAAAGGGCCGGCCGGAGGAGGAGCCAGGCTTCTGCGGCGTAGCCTCGATCGACGAGGTGCGGGAGCACCGATACGCGTTGACGCCGGGGCGGTATGTGGGGGCCGAGGAGATCGAGGACCACGGGGAGCCGTTCGAGGAGCGGTTTCCGAAGCTGGTGGAGAGGTTGGGGGCGCAGTTTGCGGAGGGGCGGCGACTAGAAGCCACGATCGAGCAACTCCTGGCCGAAATCTCGCCATGACCTGGTACGCGGATCCGACTCAAGGTGAGATCCCGGAGGGCTGGGAACTGACTACACTCGGGGACGTGTGCGAATCGGGGGGCGGTTTCGTGCAGACTGGCCCGTTCGGAAGTCAGCTGCATGCATACGACTATGTGCCGGTGGGTGTCCCCTCGATCATGCCCGTCAACATCGGCGAGAACCGAATTGTGGAAGACGGAATAAAGCGCGTCTCCGAGCAAGATGCAGAGAGACTGAGTCGACACCGAGCACGGCCAGGAGACATCGTCTTCAGCCGACGAGGCGATGTCGAAAGGCGCTCTTTAGTTCGCGATGCCGAAGGTGGTTGGTTGTGCGGAACAGGCTGCCTACTCGTGCGTCTGGGTGAAGGAATCGTTGACCCCGTTTACGCATCCTACTACCTCGCACATCCTGACGTTCGCAAATGGATCGTTCGGCATGCGGTCGGTTCCACGATGCCAAACCTCAACACCACGATTCTCTCCTCCGTCCCCTTTGCGCTTCCACCACTTCGAGTACAGCGTGCCATCGCCCGCATCCTCGGCGCCCTCGACGACAAGATCGAGCTGAACCGGGAGATGAACCGCACCCTGGAGGCCACGGCCCAAGCGATCTTCCGCTCCTGGTTCGTGGACTTCGACCCCGTGGTCGCCAAGGCCGACGGCCGCAAGCCGTTCGGCATGACCGACGACCTCGCCGCCCTCTTCCCCGACCGTTTCGTGGAGTCGGAGTTGGGGCCGATTCCGGAGGGGTGGGAGGTTTCAATCGTCGTGGAAGAATTCAACTTAACGATGGGGCAATCACCCCCTGGAAAAACGTACAACTCCGAGGGTCAGGGGTATACGTTCTATCAAGGCCGAACCGACTTCAGTTTCCGGTTCCCAAGTCGAAGAGTGTTCTGTACTGCTCCTACTCGGTTCGCCGAAGAGGGAGACACCCTCGTTAGCGTCCGTGCGCCGGTTGGCGACATCAACCTCGCTTGGGAACGGTGCGCGATAGGCAGAGGCCTCTCAGCAGTTCGCCATGCGACGGGTGCCTCCTCCTTTACCTACTACACGATGAAGGCGCTTGAGCCGGACTTCTTGGTCTTCGAGGGTGAGGGAACCCTCTTTGGATCGATGAGCAAGAAGAAGTTCGAACAAATCAAAATACTTCAGCCTCCTCAGGAACTCATCGAGCGTTTCGAGGCCCGCGCCGGACCACTGGACCAGCGGCTTCGGATCGCATGGTCAGAATCCCAGACCCTCGCCGCGCTCCGCGATCTCCTCCTCCCCAAGCTCCTCTCCGGCGAGGTCCGCGTCGCGGAGGCCGAAGATGCCGCGGAGGCCCTCCTCTAGATGCCCGGCCGCGGCACCGAGAGCGAGTTCGAGCTGACGACGATCGAGCGTCTCGGACTCCTCGGCTATGAGCACGTCCACGGCCTCGAGCTCGACCGGTCGCCGGAGGAGGTCGTCCTCCGCGGGCGACTCCAGCTCGCTCTCCAGCAGCGCTACGGCGACCTGCCGCCCGACGACCTCGAGGAGGCGGTGAAGCAGTTTTCCCGCCCCGAGGGCGTCGAGACGATCCGCCGCAACATGGCGTTCCAGAAGATCCTCCGCGAGGGAACCGAGCTGCCGGTGGAGTGGCCCGACGGCCGAGTCGACTACGAACAGGTGTACGCCATCGACTGGGAAGACCCCGAGAACAACGACTTCCTCGTCGTCAACCAGCTGAAGGTCAAGGGCCAGAACGACCGCCGGCCCGACCTCGTGATCTACGTCAACGGCCTGCCCCTGGTCGTCTTCGAGCTCAAGAGCCCGTTCGACACGTACACCACCGTCGACGGCGCCTACAACCAGATCCGGCATTTACGCCCAGGACATCCCACAGCTCTTCGACACCAATGGCTTCGTGGTGCTCTCCGACCAGGTGGAGACCCTCCACGGCGTCTGGACCGCCCCGCGGGAGCACTTCAACCCCTGGAAATCGAGGGACGGCGAGCACGTGGACGCCGCGACCACGGGGACCATGAAGACCCTGATCGAGGGGCTCTTCCCCAAGGACCGCCTCCTCGCCTACCTGCGGGACTTCCTGGTCTTCGACGTCGCCGCCGACAAGGTCTCGAAGAAGGGTGCGAAGTACCACCAGTTCTTCGCTGTCCAGCGCGCGGTGGACCGGGCGGTGGAGGTGGCCGCCACCCCAGGCGACCGGCGGATCGGCGTCATCTGGCATACCACCGGTTCGGGGAAGTCCCTTTCCATGGCCTTCTTGGTCGGGATCCTCCGCCGTCGGCCCGAGCTCGAGAACCCCACCTTCGTGATCCAGGTCGACCGCACCGACCTCGACGAACAGCTCCACGATCAGTTCGTCGCGTCCCGCTCCCTGGTGGGGCCGGTCCAGCAAGCAGAGTCCACCGACCACCTGCGGTCACTGCTCCAGACCGAAGGCGGGGAGGTGATCTTCACCACGATCGAGAAGTTTCGGCTGAAGAAGGACGACGAGGGCGAGGAGCTGGAGCACCCCGTCCTCTCCACCCGGCGCAACGTGATCGTGATCGCCGACGAGGCCCACCGCAGCCAGTACGGATTCAAGAGCGGCTACGCCCGCTACCTCGCCGAGGCGCTCCCCAACGCTCTACGCCTCGGCTTCACCGGCACCCCGATCAGCTTCAGCGGCGCCGACACGGTGGAGGTCTTCGGCGACTACATCCACACCTACGACATCCGTCAGAGCCAGCTCGACAAGGCGACGGTGCCGATTTTCTACGAGCCTCGCCAGGTGAGACTCCATCTCTCGCAGGAGGATCTCGACGATGCCCTGGCCGAGCTCGCCGCAGGCGCCGACCCCGACGAGCTGGAGCGGAAGAAGGGCCGCTGGGCCGCCCTCGCCCGGGCGGCGGGCTCCGAGGATCGCCTGAATACCCTGGCCCGAGACCTCCTCGACCACTACCGGGAGCGCACGGAGACCCTCGCGGGCAAGGCGATGGTCGTCTGCATGACACGGGAGAACTGCGTCCGGCTCTACGACGCCTTGGTGGCGCTCCCGGGCTGCCCGGAAGGCTCCAGTCACCCTGAAGCTCACGAATGAATGTCCTCCTGGCTTCGTCATCATCGGCGAGCGCTTCGCGGACGTCCTCCCGCGTCAATACCACCTTCCAAAGCCGTCGTACGAGTTGATGGAACCGCGCGAGAATCGCGAGGTTCCCGTCGGCATTGGTTGGCCCGTAGCGCCGCCCGTGGATGATGTCGGAGCGAACGTCGTAGAGTTCGACGAACTCCCGGTATGCTGCATCCCGCCCTGGTGCCGTGTCTTCGACCAGGCAGGAATACGCGATCGCAAGGCGCTTCGTAATTCCAGGTCCTTTCGCATAAGTCAGGAGCGCTTCTAGCGAGGCAGCATGGCACAGGTAGGAGACCTTCCACCGAGAAGACTCACAGCCTGCGATCGCCATTGCTATTGCAGTGAAGATCCTGCTCCCCGGTGCAATTCCTGCTACTACCGGAAGGATCGCTTCGACGAAGGCGAGATCCGCCTCCGTGAGGTCTCCGCCGATATCGTCGGCTGAGTTGCTCTGGAAGTGATCGAGGTACTCCGTAATAGTTGTGGAGCCGTCGTCTTCTCGAACGAATCGAAACCTAGCTTTGGTGTCCGTGGGCAACACGATCCACAGCGAGAAGAGAAAGATCTGGACAAGCTGAGAAGCCTGGAGCCCAAACTGGTTATCTGGAGCTATTTCGAGCGAGCAATCAGCGTCCTCTAAGACCCAACGAGGGAACTCTCGTAGTCCATCTTCGAAATCATCAGCGACCTGAAGCCCGGATCGGCGGCGGATGGCGACGCCGTCCGCAAGAGTCTTCTCTCCATGCTGCCACGGGAAGTCGATCAGGGGCACGAGCGTCGGCATGGGCTAATCTTTTTGCAGGAGTCGCGTTGAGACGGCGGCGGTCGAGGACGAGAGCGTCGGCGTGTTCAGCGGCTGAGTGCGGGTCAGAGCCGTAGCCGCTTTCTGGATCGTAGCACCGAATCCTGAAGTCCCTGAGCTTGATCGGGGTAGACTTGAGGTATGTCTCTCTGGATGGTGCGCGGCGGCCGGTTGGGCGAGACCGAACAGTTGGCCCTCGACGAAGGTCTGGCGATCATCGGCTTTCACGACGTGCCGGACCTCGGTGGGGCCGAGAGTCGCGAGGCGATCGAGGAGATGGTGCGCGAAGCCTACCCCGACGCTAACGACGGGAAGATCCGCAACTTCACTGGGCAACTCTACGCCTTCGTCAGCCGGATCAAGGAGGGCGATCTGGTCGCGATGCCGTTGAAGACGAGACCCCAGGTCGCCCTCGGCAGGGTCACAGGTCCCTATCGCTATCGGCCGGAGTTTTCGGCAGGTCATCATACCCGGTCTGTGGTGTGGCTTCGCCCGGACGTGCCGCGAACGCGCTTCGGTCAAGACCTCCTCTACTCCCTCGGCGCCTTCATGACGGTTTGCCAGATCCGGCGAAACGACGCCGAGCAAAGGGTCATGACCATCCTTGACGATGGTGTCGATCCCGGGATTCAGACAGGCGCGGGCACCTCGGAATCGGAGTCACCAACCTCCGAGGCCGAAGAGGATGAATCGACTTCCGTCCCCGATGTCGAGCAGCTAGCGACCGACCAGATCCTGTCCCAGCTCGAGGTGCGCTTTAAGGGGCACGAGCTGGCTCGCTTGGTTGACGCGATTCTCAAGGCACAGGGATACGTGACGACGCTCTCGCCCGCTGGGCCTGACGGCGGGGTCGATGTTCTCGCGGGGCGTGGTCCCCTCGGCCTCGACGGCCCGAAGATCTGCGTTCAGGTCAAGTCGTCAGAGAGTTCGTCAGGTGACAACGTCCTTCGGGAGCTCCAGGGTTCGATGACCTCGTTCAAGGCCGAGCAGGGCCTCCTGGTGAGCTGGGGTGGTTTCACCACGGAGACTCGCCGCGAAGCGCGTCAGCATCATTTCAGCGTCCGTCTCTGGGACGCTTCGGATCTGCTGGCCGCGCTGGTCGAGCACTACGAGCGCTTACCCGAGGATGTGCGCGCAGATCTACCTTTAAAGAGGATTTGGGCGCTAGTCTTGGAAGACTGAATGGCGTCGCATGAATCGCGGGTTCATTCCCGTCAACACGACCCGACTCCTCAGACCCGGCTTCGACCTAGAGGAGGCGAGGTTTGAACGATCAGATAGCGGGAGAAACGCCATGGCCATGACGTGGTGGATAATAACGGGGGTAGGCCTTTTCGTTCTCGTCGGCCTTGCTCTTCTGTGGAGGCGCAGGTCGAAGCTAGTCCCCTTACTCGACGCGTCGATTATCACCGATGGCTCCAGATACTCAGTCCACTTTGAGCCACGGCATCCGGAGCTTAAGGCGATCGAGTACCTCTGGCTGGTCCTTTGTACGGCTGGGCGGTTCGTGTACATCGTGGGTGACAGCGGAGATGCGAACCATCCGGCTGGCCGCGCCGGCCTGATTGCTCATATTGCGGGCTTGGGAGAGGCGGTTAGAAATGGCGAGCCTGACTTATTCGCGGCTGCCGGACCAAGCTGGGCGGCCCTTGTCGAACCTGTGGGTGAAGTACAGAGGAGCATAAGAGTGCGCCTCTACTATCAGGATGTCTTGAGCCGTGCAGCCTTCACCCGCCTTCCCCCATTATGGCACCGACTCCAGTTTCACGGGACCCTAACGGCTCTTGCCAGCTCAGGGCGGGAGCTCCTCGGGGCCGAGGAGCATCGTTGGATGGTGCCGATGCTCGGGGCCTCGTTGCAGCGTCTTTCGGAGAGTTACATTGATGGGACGTTTGATCCGTCTGCGATCGCGTCACTCTTCTCCGCACCCGTTGAGGCCTTCCATCATGCGAAGCGTGATCTGCAGGTCTTGGAGGCGAAGGTCGGGTTCAATCTTGCTGAGCGGCTCGGAGAGAGCAAGGAGGACGGATGAAGAGCTGGAGACTTGGCTCCTCGACTTTTCGAGACTCGACGAAAAGAGTCTCCGGCGAGCCGGTCGTCGCGACAGCCGCATCGGCGCGTCGATACAACCACAACTCGTCCTGACCGGAGATCAGAGGGTTGGCCCCCGGCGACAGGTCTTCCGCCTCCTCGGACGCCTCAACAGGCCTCGAAGCTGAGACGGCATGAGACGCCATGAGAAGCTCGTCTGACCGGACCACGGAGAGACGTCCCGAACGACCGACCGCCGCAAGCGACTGAAGACGCGAGACTTACGGCCGTGCCACCGAGCCGGCAGGAGCGGCTCGGACGCCATCTGACAACGATAGAGCAACGATAGCCCGACCGGCCGAGATATGCATCTCGGTCGATGTGTTGTAACTGCTTGATTCGATTGGAGTTGGAGTGGTGCGGCCGGGAGGATTCGAACCCCCAACCTTCTGATCCGTAGTCAGATGCTCTATCCAGTTGAGCTACGGCCGCACGGGGTTGCCTCGGGGT
>Ga0299913_10000235_pt1 | contig 31451 bp, 32 predicted proteins | sample RVTome_9_FD_201360 | JGI IMG/M metagenome (GOLD analysis project Ga0299913, IMG submission 201360) | Soil microbial communities from uranium-contaminated site in the Upper Colorado River Basin, Wyoming, United States - RVT155D38 (version 2) ... | reverse complement strand
TGGGTCGACCTCGGCCGCGATGCCCTCGGCGGCGAGCAGGCGGACGATCTCGGCGGCCGGGCCCTGCACGAAGAGGACGAACGTCGTTCCCGCCGGGGCGTCCTGCGGCGCAGCCGCCTCCTCGGTGGCCGTCGGCGCCGCCTCCATCCGCTGCGGCGCGGGCTCGTCGGCCCCGCCCGACTCCTCGGCCGCGACGTCCGCGGCCTCGCCGCTGTCGTCGTCGCCGCCGCTGCCGAGCTGGGTGCCGCCCACGACGAACACGCCGACGAGCGCCGCCGCGGCCGCCACGGGCGCGGCGATCACCAGGACGCGCTTCGCCGGCCGGAAGCGCCGCCAGGGATCGGGCCGCTCGGGCAGGGAGGCGAGGATCTCGTCGCGCCGCTCCTCGGGGAGCTCGAGCGGCGGCGCCGACCGGAGCGCCTGGCGGGCCGCCTCCAGCCGCCGGATCTGGTCCGCGCACGGCCGGCACGCCACCAGGTGCTCGGAGACGTCGCGGTGCTCGTCGGCGTCGAGCTCCTCCTCGACGAAGGAGAGGAGCTCGAGCTCGCTCGGGTGCTTCTCGGCCATCAGACGTTCGACTCCGTTCGCTTCCCCGGTGTTCCCAGCCGCTCGGCCAGCTCGCTCCGGCCGCGGAAGATCCGCGACTTCACCGTACCCTCGGGCACGTCGGTCATCTCCGCGATCTCCGCGTAGGAGCAGCCGAGGACGTCGTAGAGGACGACGGCGACGCGGTAGCTCTCGTCGAGCGCGTTCAGGGCCAGCTGCAGCTCGTTCGAGAGCTCCTGCTCGGCGAAGCGGTCGCGCGGGTCGACGGGGTCCGGTGGCTCCTCGGCGGGCCGGTCGCGGCGCTTCGCCCGCACGTCGTGCGCCGAGTTGACGACGATCCGGTAGAGCCAGGTCGAGAAGCGCGCCTCGCCGCGGAACTTCGGCAGCGCCAGCCAGGCGCGGACGAGCGCCTCCTGCACGGCGTCGGCGGCGTCCTCCCGCGACCCGAGCACGCGCGCGGCAAGCGTGTACATCCGTTGCTGGTGCGCCTCCACGAGCTTCTCGAACGCGTAGCGCTCCCCCTTCTGGGCGCGGCGGACGAGGAGCTCGTCGGCATCCATTCCGGTGAAGGTTCTCATCCCGCGCGGCTGCCCGCCCCCGCGGGCCGTTCGCTTCCGCTTTGATACCTTCGCGCCCGTGGGTGACGACCAGAAACTGACTCCCGATGAGCAGATCGCGAGTGCCCGGGAGGCGTTCGAGTCCGGCCGGGACTTCACGGTCGCCGTGGAGGAGGAGTTCGCGCTCCTCGAACCGTCCTCGCTCGGCCTCGTCAACCGCTTCGAGGAGCTCGAGGCGGGCGCCGCCGGCGCGCCGCTCGCCGAGCACCTCGTCGGGGAGCTGATCGCCTCCGAGATCGAGGTGCGGACGGGCAGGTGCGAGACGTTCGGAGAGGCGGCCGCCGCCATGGGCGAGCGCCGGCGCCAGCTGCTCGAGCTGGCTGGCCGCTTCGACGTCGCCCTCGGCGCCACCGGGACACATCCGTGGAGCCCGTGGCAGGAGCAGCGCATCATCGACACGCCGCACTACCGCCGCAACGACGAGATCCTCCGGTATGTCGTCTGGCGCAACAATAGCTTCGGCCTCCATGTCCACATCGGCGTCCGCGGCGTCGACCGCGCGATCCGTGTCTGCGACGGCCTGCGGACGTTTCTCCCGCACCTGCTCGCCTACTCCGGCAGCTCGCCGTTCGTCGAGGGCGTGTATACGCACCTGCATTCCGCGCGGACGCAGATCTTCACCCGCATGTTCCCCCGCTGCGGCATCCCCGACGCCTTCGGCACCTGGGCTGAGTACGAGCGCTACGTTCGCTTCCTCTACGACACCGGGTCGATCACGGAGCACACGCAGATCTGGTGGAGCGTGCGCCCCCACCTCGCCTTCCCGACGGTGGAGATCCGCATCTGCGACGGCCAGCCCGAGCTGGGCGAGGCGCAGGCGCTGGCGGCGCTCCTCTACTCGGTCGCCGCGCGTATCCTGCGGGCCGTGGACGAGGGGGAGCCGCTGCCCGACCACCCGCACCGGCTGCTCGAGGAGAACCTCTGGCGGGCGATCCGCCACGGGCTCTCGGGGGAGCTCATCGACCTCGACACCGGCGCGGTGCGCCCCGCGCGCGCGGAGATCGAGCGGCTGATCGAGTGGACGCTGCCCGTCGCCGAGGAGCTCGGCGCCGCCTCGCTCCTGAACGTCCCGGCCGTGAGCGTCTCGGAGCGCCAGATGGCCAGGCACGAGGCCGGGGAGACGCTGGTCGAGATCTACGCGCAGGAGCTCGTGGAGCCGGTCCGTGTCTGAGCTCGGCCCCGAGGATGACCTGGACCAGGAGGCGATCGCCCGCGAGCTCGCCGAAGAGCTGCGCAAGCTCCGCGTCGAGGACGTGCTCGTGAACACGCTCGTGCACGTGTCCTCGATCGGCTACCGCCGGTTGGGCCTGACCGAGGACTCGCAGGAGGAGAGCGACCTCGGCCAGACGGCCCTGGCGATCGAGACGATGCAGGCGCTCGTCCCGGTGCTGAAGGACTTCCTCCCGGTCGAGCTCGTGGCCGGCTTCGAGGAGCAGATCGCCAACCTCCAGCTCGCCTACGCGAAGGCGGCGAAGGACTCCGATGCCGGCGGCGACGGCTGAGATCGGGGTCTTCGGCGGCTCGGGCTTCTACTCGTTCCTCGAGGACGTCGAGGAGGTCGAGGTGGAGACGCCGTACGGGAAGCCCTCCGCACCGTTCACGATCGGCGAGGTCCGCGGGCGCCGCGTCGCCTTCCTGCCCCGCCACGGGCTCCGGCACGAGCTGCCGCCGCACGCGATCCCCTACCGGGCCAACGTCTGGGCGATGCGCGAGCTCGGCGTGCGCAGGATCATCGGCCCGAACGCCTCGGGCGCGCTCAAGGCCGACCTCGAGCTGGGCGAGTTCGTCGTCTGCGACCAGTTCGTCGACCGGACGAGCGGCCGCGCCGACACGTTCTACGACGGCCCCGAGACGACGCACGTCTCCGCGGCCGATCCGTACTGCCCCGACCTCCGGACGCTCCTGGTGGAGACGGCCGGCGAGCTCGGGATCAAGGCGCGCGACGGCGGCACGGTGGTCGTCATCCAGGGCCCGCGCTTCTCCACCCGCGCCGAGTCCAAGTGGTTCCAGGACGCCGGCTGGGACACGATCAACATGACCGCCTACCCGGAGGGTTACCTGGCCCGCGAGCTGGAGCTCTGCTACGCCAACATCTCGATGGTCACCGACCACGACGTGGGCGTCGAGGGGGCACCGCCGGTCTCGCACGAGCAGGTCGTGACCGTCTTCACCGAGAACAACGAGCGCCTGCGGGAGCTCCTTTTCGCGGTCATCCCGAGGATCCCGCCGCAGCCGGAGGAGCACCTGTGTGCCACTGCGCTGCGCGGAGCGACGTTCTAGTGTGATAAAACTCCGCCGGCCGTTTCGGGCCGGGCCGGGAGGCAGACTCGGTCCCGCGCAGCGGCCTGTTTCGTTGCGATGACCGAGTTCTTCCAGAACCACACCGTGCTGTTCGCGCTTCTGTGCGCGCTCTTCGGCATCGCCGTCGGCCTCTACCTCACGTGGTGGATCCTCAAGCAGCCGGCCGGGACCGAGCGCATGCGCGAGATCGCGCGCGCCGTGCAGGAGGGAGCGGCGGCCTACCTGCGCCGCCAGTACATGACGATCGGCCTCGTCGCCATCGTCCCGTTCCTCCTCATCGGCTTCTACAACGAGCTGGGCTGGGGAACGGCGATCGGCTTCCTGATCGGCGCCGTCCTCTCGGCGGCGGCCGGCTTCATCGGCATGAACGTCGCGGTGCGCGCGAACGTCCGCACCGCCGAGGCCGCGAAGCGTGGCCTCACGCCGGCGCTCAACGTCGCGTTCCGGGCCGGCTCCGTGACGGGCCTGCTCGTGGTCGGCCTCGGCCTCTTCGGCGTCGCCGGCTACTACGGCGTTCTCACCAGCTGGTTCGACGTCTCGCAGGACGACGCCATCGACGACCTCATCGGGCTCGCGTTCGGCGGCTCGCTCATCTCCGTCTTCGCCCGGCTGGGCGGCGGCATCTACACGAAGGCCGCCGACGTCGGCGCCGACCTCGTCGGGAAGATCGAAGCCGGCATTCCCGAGGACGACCCGCGGAACCCGGCCGTCATCGCCGACAACGTGGGCGACAACGTCGGCGACTGCGCCGGCATGGCGGCCGACCTCTTCGAGACCTACGCGGTCACCGCGGTGGCCGTGATGCTCCTCGGCACGGCCTTCCCGGCCGGAGGGCTGCCGCTCTTCCCGCTCGCGATCGGCGGCGTCTCCATCATCGCCACCGTGATCGGGATCTGGTTCGCGCGCGTCGGCCGCGGCGGCTCGATCATGAACGCGCTCTACAAGTCGGTGGCGGTCGCGACGATCCTCTCCGCGATCGGCTTCATCCCGGTCACGATGGCCTTCGACGAGGGCGCCTTCACATTCGGGGAGCTCTACGTCGCCGCGATCATCGGCCTGATGATCACCTTCTCGCTCGTGGCGATCACCGAGTACTACACGGGCACGCGGTGGGGCCCGGTGAAGTCGATCGCGAGCTCGTCCCAGACCGGCCACGCGACGAACATCATCGAAGGGCTCGCCGTGGGAATGCAGGCCACGGCGCTGCCCGTGATCGTGATCGCGATCGGCATCGTCGCCGCCTACGAGGTGACCGACAGCCTCTACGGCATCGGCGTCGCCGTCATGGCCCAGCTCTCCATGACCGGTCTCATCGTCGCGCTCGACGCCTACGGGCCTGTCACCGACAACGCCGGCGGCATCGCCGAGATGGCCGACCTGGACGAGTCCGTGCGCGGCATCACCGACCCACTCGACGCGGTCGGCAACACCACGAAGGCGGTCACGAAGGGCTACGCGATCGGCTCCGCCGGCCTCGCGGCGCTGATCCTCTTCGACGAGTACGCGCGCGGGCTCACGGAGGAGGACGTGACGAGCGTCTTCGCCCTCAACGACCCGTGGGTGATCGCCGGCCTCTTCATCGGCGGGCTGATGCCGTTCCTCTTCGCCTCGCTCGCGATGCAGGCGGTGGGGCGCGTCGGCGGCCTGGTCGTGGACGAGGTGCGCCGGCAGTTCCGCGAGATCCCCGGCATCCTCGAGGGGACGGGGCGTCCCGACTACAGCCGAGCTGTGGACATCGTCACGAACTCGGCCATCAAGAAGATGCTCCTGCCCGCGCTCATCCCCGTCGTGATCCCGATCGTCGTAGGGATCATCAGCCCGGAGGCGCTCGGCGGGCTCCTGATCGGCACGATCGTCACCGGCATCTTCCTCGCCATCGCCATGACCTCCGGCGGCGGCGCCTGGGACAACGCCAAGAAGCTGATCGAGGACGGCGCCTACGGCGGCAAGGGCTCGCCGGCCCATGCCGCGGCCGTCACCGGCGACACGGTCGGCGATCCCTACAAGGACACCGCCGGCCCGGCGATCAACCCGATGATCAAGATCGCCAACATCGTCGCCATCCTGATCATCCCGATCATCGCCTCGATCCACGGCCCCTAGCGGGCCGCCGCGCTAGGCCGAGCGGCGCCGGCGGACCTGCGGGCCCTGGGAGCCGAGGGCGGCGTAGGCGAGTGCCTGCAGCGCCTCATTCAGGCTCCCGAGCTCGGCGACGATCCGCTGGAGCTGGTCGTTCGTGTCCAGCCGGCGGTTCAGCGTATGCACCTCGTCGCAGAGCCGGTCGAGCCGCTCGAGGATGGCGTCGAGCTGGCGGTCGTCGAGGTGGTGGCGATCAGCCGGCATCGACCATGATGGTAGCCAGGTCGTCGAGCGTCGTCGCCACCATGACGCCCGCCCCTCCGAGACGGGCGACGAGCCGCTCTCTGGCGCCCGCCCCCGTCTCGAGCGCCTCGACGCGCCGGTCGGCGCCGAGGTGGGCGAGGGCGACGCGCGCGAGCGGCTCCGGCGCGTCCGTGAAGACGCCGATGTCGACTCCCCCGGCGGCGAGCGCCCGGAGCGCCGCGCTCGCCTCCGCGCTCGGGCGAAGGTAGACGGGCGCGCGATCCTCTGCGAAGCGCTCCAGGGCCCCGCGCCAGTCGCCGACGCCGGCCTCGGCCCAGCGATCGAGCTCGGCGGCCGCAGCCGCGCGGTCGTCCGGCAGGAAATCCGGGTCGAGCGGGGAGATGGCGGCGAACTTCCGCGCCGTGTCCAAGAGGAAGTCCCGCCAGAGCGGCCGCGTGTCGCCGAGGGCGTCCAGGTCGACGGCGACGGCCTTCACGCCCGCCACGCCGTCCAGCGCGAGTAGAGAAGGACCCCGGCGACGACTCCGCCGGTGTCGATCAGCCAGTCGAGCGGCGAGCCCTGCCGGCCGGAGACGAACGCCTGGTGCACCTCGTCGGTGACCGCGTACGCCGAGCCGAGCAGGATTGCCAGCGGCTCCCGTCCGAGCGCGCGGCAGAGGAGAGCGCCGAGGATCCCGAACTCGGCCGCGTGCGCGAGCTTCCTGAGGACGAGGTCCCACGTGCCGAGCCCGGTTCCCAGGCTCGGGATCGACGAGAGCGTGAAGATGAGTGCCGCCCAGAGAACGACGGGAAGCCACAGGTTGAGCCGGGCCGCGACCACCGGGCCAGCCTAGCCTGAGGCCGCCGGCCCCTGCCGGGGCGCCCCGCGGTGGAGACGCTCCGCTCCGCGCGGTATGCTCCCGCCCGACAGAAAGGCGAGCGGTCAAGGGAAGCCGGTGCGAGTCCGGCACGGTCCCGCCGCTGTGAGGGGAGACGCTCCTCCGTCGAAACGCCACTGGCCCCGGGCCGGGAAGGCGGCGGAGGGGGGAGCCCCGAGTCAGAAGACCTGGCGCTCGCCCCGACCCGTTCCCCTCGCGGAAGGAGGAAACGTGCTTCATCGTCCCCTCGCGGCCCTCGTGGCCGTCCTGCTCGCCCTCGCTCTCGCCGCCTGCGCAGGCGACGACGGTGGCGAGACCACCGCTGCGTCCCCGGCGGCGTCCTCGGCGGCCGCCGAGACGACGTCGGCGCCGCCCGCGTTCCCGGTCACGGTGGAGGGTGACAACGGCCCGGTCACGTTGGAGGAGGAGCCCGACGCGATCGTCTCGCTCTCGGCGACCGCCACGGAGACGCTCTTCGCCATCGGCGCGGGCGACCAGGTCATCGCCGTCGACGACCAGTCGAACTACCCGGCCGAGGCGCCCGTGAGCGACCTGTCGGGCTTCCAGCCGAACGTCGAGGCGATCGCCGGCTACGAGCCGGACCTCGTCGTCGCCGCCTACGACCCGGGCGGGCTGGTGGAAGGCCTCGAGACGCTCGGCATCCCGGTGCTCCTCCAGGACGCCGCGCCCGACCTCCCCGGTGCCTACGACCAGATCCGCACGCTCGGCGCCGCCACCGGCCGCGTCCGGCAGGCGACCAGCCTCGCCGCGGAGATGGAGACGGAGATCGCCGAGCTGGCCGAGGTCGCGAGCGGAAGCGGCGCGACCGTGTACCACGAGCTCGGCCCGGACTTCTTCACGGCCACATCCGAGACGTTCATCGGCAGCGTCTACACGCTCCTCGGGCTCGTGAACATCGCGGATGCCGCGGCCGCCGCCGACGCGGGCGGCTACCCGCAGCTCAGCGCCGAGTACATCCTCTCCGAAAGCCCCGACCTGATCGTCCTCTCGGACACCAAGTGCTGCGACCAAACGGCCGCGACGGTGGCGAAGCGCCCCGGCTGGGGTCAGGTCACCGCGGTCGTCAACGGCGACATCGTGGAGGCCGACGACGACATCGCCTCCCGCTGGGGGCTGCGGACCGTGGAATTCGTCGAGCAGATCGCCGTGGCCGTCCAGCACCTCGGAGCCGGGTAGGTGGCGAGCGCCGGCGGGATCAGGAAGCTGCTCGCGCCGCGGCCGGAGCGGGCGCCCCGCGGCGTCCCGCTCCGCTGGGTGCTGACCGCCTGCGTCTTCGTCCTGACGGCGACCCTGCTCGGCCTCGCGCTCGGGCCGGTCGACCTCGGGCTCGCCGCCGTCGGACGCGAGGTGCTCAGCCACTTCCCGTTCCTCGGAGTCGAGTCGTCGTTCTCGCCGACGCAGGACGCGATCCTCTGGGAGCTGCGGGCTCCCCGCATTGCGCTGGGGCTCCTCGTGGGCGCGATGCTCGCCTCGGCGGGCGCCGCCTACCAGGGCGTCTTCCGCAACCCGCTCGCCGACCCGTACCTGCTCGGCGCCGCGGCCGGAGCGGGACTCGGCGCGACCGTCGTGATCGCCTACGACGTCGGCGGTAGCGGCGGCGCCGACCTGCGCCCGGTTGCCGCCTTCGTCGGCGCGACGCTCGGCGTCGGCATCGCGTACCTCCTGGGCCGCTCCGTCGGCGGGCGCCAGACGACGACGTTGATCCTCGCGGGCGTCACGGTCGCGGCGTTCCTCACCGCCGTGCAGACCTACGTCCAGCAGTCGAGCGCCGAGACGGTGCAGGAGGTCTACAGCTGGATCCTCGGCCAGCTCGAGACCTCCGGCTGGACCGACGTCCTGATCGTGCTCCCGTACGTGGCCCTGAGCTCCATCGTCCTCCTCTGGCACCGGCGCCTCCTCGACGTCCTGGCGGTCGGCGACGACGAGGCGTCGAGCCTGGGCGTCCCGGTCGCGCGCGTCCGGCTCCTGGTTGTTGCCGCTGCCACGCTCGGGACGGCGGCGGCGGTGGCGTTCAGCGGGCTGATCGCATTCGTCGGGATCATCGTCCCGCACGCGGTCCGCCTGCTCGTGGGGACGAGCTACCGCCTCGTCCTCCCGCTCTCGCTCGCCTTCGGGGCCGGGTTCCTCGTGCTGATGGACCTCGTCGCGCGGACGGTCGTCGCGCCGGCCCAGCTCCCGATCGGCGTCGTCACGGCGTTCCTGGGAGCGCCCTTCTTCGCGTTCGTCCTGCGCACGACGAGGACGGTGGGGCCGTGACGCTCAGGGCCGAGGGCGTCTCCGTCTCGCTGGACGGCGCGCGCGTCGTCGACGGTGTCGGGCTCGCCGTCGGGGAAGGCGAGTGGCTCGGCCTGATCGGCCCCAACGGCGCGGGCAAGACCACGCTCCTCCGGGCGGTCGCCGGCCTGGTCGCGTACTCCGGGTCGATCCTCCTCCACGGGGAGGAGGTCGCCTCGCTCGGCCGCCGCGCGGTCGCCCGGCGCGTGGCCGTCGTCCCGCAGATCCCTGTGATCCCGCCGGACACGACCGTCCTCGAGTACGTCGTTCTCGGCCGCACGCCGCACCTGGGCTACGCCGGTGCGCCGCGCCCGCGCGACGTCGTCGCGGCGCGCTCGGCGCTCGCCCGGCTCGACGGCGCGCACCTGGTCGACCGCCGGCTCGGCTCGCTGAGCGGCGGTGAGCGCCAGCGTGCGGTGCTCGCGCGTGCGGTGGCCCAGGACGCGTCGCTGCTCCTCCTCGACGAGCCGACGAGCGCGCTCGACGTGGGCGCGCAGCAGCAGGTGCTCGAGCTCGTCGCCGCGCTCCGCGCCGACGGCGGGCTCACCGTGCTGAGCGCGATGCACGACCTCACGCACGCGGGCCAGTACGCCGACCGCCTCATCCTCCTCGACGGCGGCCGGGAGCAGGCGAGCGGGCCGCCGGCCGAGGTCCTCACGGAGCGGCTCATCGCCCGCCATTTCGGCGCTTCGGTCCGCGTCGTCAGCGACGAGGCGACGGGCCTCGCGGTCGTCCCGTTGCGTCCGGCGGTGGAGACCGAGCATCCTGTCTCCTGATGCCTCTGACCTTCCTCGTCGGCGGCGCGCGGAGCGGGAAGTCGGCGGTCGCCGTCCGTCTTGCCTCCGAGTGGGACGGGCTGGTCATCTTCCTGGCGACGGCCGAGGCGCGCGACGACCAGGAGCTGGCGGCGCGGATCGCCCGGCACCGGCTCGAGCGCCCGCCCCGCTGGCGGACGGTCGAGGTGCCGGTCGAGCTCCACGACGAGCTCGGCCGGGCGCCGGGGCGGGCGTTCGTGGTCGTCGACTGCCTCACGCTGTGGGCCGCGAACGCCCTCGAGTCCGGCTGGAGCGACGAGGACGTGGAGCGGGCGGCGGCCGACACCGCGGCACTCGCGGCCGGGCGCGCGTCCCCGACGGTCGTCGTCTCGAACGAGATCGGCATGGGCGTCGTCCCCGAGACGCCGCTAGGGCGCTCGTTCCGCGACCTCCTCGGGCGCGTGAACGCCGTGTTCGCCGACCGCGCCGACCGGGCGTGCCTCGTCGTCGCCGGCCGCATCCTCGAGCTGACATGAGCCTCGACGAGCTGCTGGCGCGCGTCCGGCCCGTGGACGAGGAGGCTGCCGGCGCCGCCCGGAGGGAGCTCGACGCGAAGACGAAGCCGCGCGGGAGCCTCGGCGAGCTGGAGGAGCTGGCCTGCCGGATCGCCGCGGCCCGCGGCACGGCCTCGCCCGGGCGGCTCGAGGCCGCGCTCGTCCTGGCCGCCGGAGACCACGGCTACGCCCGTCACGGCGTCAGCGCCTACCCGCAGGAGGTCACCGGCCAGATGCTCGCCGCGTTCGCGTCCGGCGGCGCGGCCATCGACGTCCTCGCGCGGGAGAACGGCCTCCGGCTGGTGGTGGTCGATGCCGGGATCGTCGAGCCCGTGCCGCACCCCGAGATCCGGCAGGTGCGGCTCGGCGCCGGGACGGCCGACGCGACGGCGGGGCCCGCGCTCGGCCGCGAGGAGGCCGTCGCCGGGATCCTCGCGGGCGCGGAGATCGCCGGCGAGCTCGTCAGCGAGGGCTACGCGATCGTGGCCACCGGCGATATGGGCATCGGGAACACGACCGCCGCGGCCGCGGTCTGCGCTGCGCTCCTCCCGGCCGAGCCCCAGGCGGTCTGCGGGCGGGGGACCGGCGTGGACGACGACGGGCTGTGCCGCAAGGTCGAGGCGGTGCGCTCGGCCCTGGCCGTCAACCGGCCCGATCCCGCCGATCCCGTCGGGGCTCTCGCGGCCGTGGGCGGGTACGAGCTGGCGGTGCTCGCGGGCGTCTGCGTGGGAGGTGCGGCAGCGAATGCGGTGATCCTGCTCGACGGGTTCGTCACCGGCGCCGCGGCGCTCGTCGCGGCGAGACTCTCGCCGGCCGTGGCCGGGCGGATGGTCGCCTCGCACCGCTCCCCCGAGCCGGGCCACGCGCTCGTCCTGGCCGACCTGGGGCTCCGGCCGCTTCTCGACCTCGGCCTGCGCCTGGGCGAGGGGAGCGGGGCGGCGCTCGCCCTCCCGCTCGTCTCCGCGGCGCTCGCGCTCCTCGCTGACATGGCCACCTTCGCCTCCGCCGGGGTGACGGATGCGGGTGTTTGAGACCGCCTTGCGCGCCGCCGTGGCCGCGCTCGCCTTCCTGACACGGATACCGGTCGGCCGTTGGGTCGCCCTCGGCGGCGGCGACGTCGCGCGCGGGTCGGTGCTCTTCCCGGTGGTGGGCGCCGGGATCGGGGCGCTGGTGGCGCTCACCGTCACCGGCCTCGACGCCCGGCTCACGGTGCTCCTGGCCGCCGCGCTCGCCGTGGCCGTCGAGGCGCTCCTGACGGGAGCCATCCACTTCGACGCCGTCGCCGACAGCGCGGACGCGCTCGGCGCGCCCTCGCCCGAGCGCGCGCTCGAGATCATGCGCGAGCCGGCGATCGGCGCCTTCGGCGCGACGGCCCTGCTCCTCGACGTCGCCGTGAAGGTCGCCGCCCTGGCGGCGGTGGCGACCGGCCCCGACGCGGTCCTGGCCGTCGCGGCCGCCTACGGGCTCGGGCGCACGGCGCCGCTCGTGCTCGGCTGGGCGCTCCCCTACGCCCGCGCGGAGGGAGGCAGCGGGTCCCTCTTCACCGGCGGCACGGGCGAGGTGTCGCGCGCGCTCGGAGCCGGGATCGGCGTCGGGCTCGCCGTCGCCCTCCTCGGCTCGCGCGGGCTCGTGCTCGTCGGGGCCGTGGCGCTCACCCTCGCGGTCGTCGGCTTCGCCGCCCAGCGCCGGCTCGGCGGAGTGACCGGCGACGTCCTCGGCGCCGCGACGGAGCTGGCGACGACGGCGGCGCTCGTCGCGGCGGTGGCGACGCGGTGACGCTGGCGCTCCCGCCGCAGGGCGACGCGACACGCCTCGTCCTCGTCCGGCATGCCGAGACGGATCCGGCCCTGCGCGGCCGCTGCTACGGGCGCCTGGACGTCGCGCTCTCCGAGGAGGGGCACCGGCAGGCGGGCGCGCTGGGCACGGCGCTGCGCGCGGTCCCGCTCACGGCCGTCTACTCGAGCCCGCTGGCCCGGGCGCTCGCCACGGCTGCGCCCATCGCCGCGGGCCACCACCTCGAGCCCGTCGTCGAGAAGGACCTCCGCGAGCTCGACTTCGGGGAGCTCGAGGGGCTGGGGTACGAGGAGATCAGCGCCTCCCGCCCGGAGCTCTTCCGCACGTGGATGGAGACAGCCGCGTCGGTCCGCTTCCCGGGCGGCGAGTCGTTCGGCGACCTGCGCCGGCGCGTTCTCGCCACGGTCGTGGTCATCGAGGAGCGGCATCCCGGCGAGGCGGTGGCGGTGGTCGCGCACGGCGGCGTTGTCCGGGTCGTCCTCGCCCGCGCGCTCGGGCTCGCCGACGGGGCGGTCTTCCGCCTCGACCAGGCCTACGGGGGAGTCAGCGTCGTCGACCGGCTGCCGGGAGCCGCCGTCGTGCGGGTGGTCAACACACTCCTATACTCGCGCGCATGAGGCCTCCGGCGACCGCCGTCGTCCTGACGGTCGGGAACGAGATCGTCTTCGGCGACGTCGAGAACACGAACGCGTCGTGGCTCGCCCGCCGGCTCGCTGAGCTGGGCCTCGAGGTGCGGCTGCTCGCGGCGGTGCGCGACTCGATCGAGGAGATCGCCGAGTTCCTGCGCGCGGAGATGGGGCGGGCGGGCCTCGTCATCGTCACGGGCGGGCTCGGGGGGACGCCCGACGATCTCACGCGCGAGGCCGTCGCGGAGGCGTTCGGCGTTCCCACCGAGGAGATCCCGGACCTGGCGGCGTCACTGCGCGAGCGCTTCGGGGCGCGCGGCCTCGCCGAGTACGCGGCGCGCTGGGCGCGCATCCCGCAGGGGGCGGTGCCGCTCGCCAACCCGCTGGGCGGCGCGCCGGGCTTCGTCCTCGGCAACGTTCACGTCCTGCCGGGGCTCCCGAACGAGATGGAGGCGATGTTCGAGACGCTGGCCGAGCGCTTCCGCGGCGAGCCGATCGGGGCCTGGAGGCGCCGCTACGCGACCGGAGAGGGCCAGATCGTCTCGGTGCTGGAGGAGGCGACGAGGCTCCACCCGGCGGTCGTCGTCGGCAGCTACCCGTCGTTCCTGGACACGGGCCCGGAGGTCGAGGTCGTGCTCAAGTCGGCCGACGCCGAGGCACTCGGGGTAGCGGCCGCCTGGGTCGAGGCCGCGCTCGAGGAGTTGACGTGAAGGTCTTCGTCATCGGTGACATCGAAGGGGTCTCTGGGGTCGTCAAGCCAGAGCAGGGGGACGGCGGCGAGCCGCTCTTCGAGGAGGCGCGCAAGCTCTACACGGAGGAGATCAACGCCGCCGTGCGGGGCGCCAGAACGGCAGGCGCCACGGAGGTCGTGGTCATGGACTGCCACGGCGCGGGCAAGGGCTGGACCTTCAACTCGCTCGTCCCCGAGCTCCTCGACCCGGACTGCGAGTGGGTGGTGCAGGACGAGTGGACGGAGTACACCGCGTTCCTCGAGGAGGGCTGCGACGCGGCGCTCCTCGTCGGCATGCACGCGAAGTCGGGGGCGGAGCGCGGCGTCCTCAGCCACACCATCTCGGGCCGTGACTACCGTGACCTCCGCTTCAACGGCGTGTCGGTGGGGGAGACCGGCATCAACGCGGCGCTCTGCGGGGCGTGGGGGTGCCCGGTCGTCCTCGTCACGGGCGACGACGTCGTCTGCCGCGAGGCAATCGAGCTCCTCGGGCCCGAGCTCGTCACGGCGGCCGTGAAGGTCGGGCTCGGGCGCTTCAGCGCGCGCAACCTCCCGCCCGTGCGCGCCCGCGCGCTCATCGAAGAGAGTGCTCGGGAGGCCGTCGGGAAACGCGACCGGATTCCCCCCTACGACCCCGACAGGCCGTGCGAGGTCGTCGCCGTCCTCGCCACCCCCGACCTGGCCGAGAAGTACCGCCACCGCCCCGGCGTCGAGCTCGTCGACCCGGTCACCGTCGCCTCCCGCGGCGAGGACTGGTGGACGGCGTGGCGACAGTTCTTCTTCTAGGCCATGCCCCCGGCGGGCGGCCATGCCCAGGGGTCAGACCCCCGGGCATGCCCGCCGTGGCCTCGTCCGGCTTACTTCAGCCGGACGCGGAGGCCGTGCGGGTCGGCGCGGTCGACGCCGGCGGTGTCGACGTTGGCGATCCGGGCGATCGCCCTCAGCGAGCCCGTCTTCCCGTCCTTCCTCACCCGCAGGATCCCGAGGCCGGGCGTGCTGCCGGTGGACGCGTGCGGGTCGCCCGAGAGCGGGAACGCGCCGCGGAGAGTGGCGAATGCGAAGCTGCCGTCGGGCGACAGGTCGAGCAGGTCGGGCGAGGGATCGTCGCTGAGCGGCCCCGCCAGGAGAAGCTCGTCGACGACCTTGCCGTTCGCGGTCCTGATCACGACGATCCGGTTCCCCATGCGGTCGGCGACCCAGAGGTACCGGCCGCCGCGGGTGAGCGTCACGCCGTGGGAGTCCGCCATCTCGTCCCCGTCCATGCTGAAGACGAGCGTGGGCGCCGGCGTTTTCGGAACCGCCGCCGGTGTGGTCGAGAAGGCCGCGAGAGGGAGCGAGTAGACGTCGAACTCGGACATGTTCGCCGCGGTTCCGCCGCCCGAGTCGATCCACATCTTCCCGCCGCCCTCGACCCCGCCGCAGCCGTTGCCGTGCACGGTGTGCCGGTCGTACTCCGCCACGATCCGCATCGGCGTGGCGGTGGAGTCGACCACGAAGAGCCCGCCGCCGCGCAGCGTGACGAACGAGAAGCGGCTCGTCGAGTCCACCAGCGGGCAGATGGGCGCGTTGTCGGGCCTGAGCTCCGGGTCCTGCCGGAGCGCTCCGGTCGGCGTCGTGCCGTTCGCCAGGTCGAGCGTTGCCGCCGGCTCCAGCGCGAACGCGGGCTCGTGGACGTGCGCTCCCCGGGCGAGTACGAGATGCTCGGCCAGCCACCCCGTCGAGACGAGCACGGGCTTCGCGTGGCCGTTCCCAATGCTGTCCAGCACCGTTTCCTCCCTGTCGATTCCGGCGGGAGGATCCGGGCAGCGCGTAACGGGTCGATAACGCGGCGCGAACGGTGCTACGTTCCCGCCGGGAGGTGGCGATGGAGTACCGGATTCTCGGGGGGCTCGAGGTCCAGGACGGCGCCCGCGCCGTTCCCGTGCGCGGGCCGCGGCGTCGTGCGCTGCTCGTCCACCTGCTCGTGAACGCGAACGAGGTGGTGCCGGTCGAGCGCCTGCTCGAGGACCTCTGGGGCGGCGACCAGCCGGCCAGCGGCATCTCCGCGCTCCGCGTCCGGGTGTCCCAGCTCCGCAAAGCGATCGAGGACGGGGAGGCCGTGATCCTCACCCGTCCGCCGGGCTACGTGCTGCACGTCGCGCCGGACGAGCTGGACGCGCTCCGCTTCGAGCGCCTGCTCGCCCAGGGGAGGAAGGCGCGCGCCGCCGGCAAGGCCGACCTCGCCGCCGCAATGCTCCGGGACGCGCTCGCGCTCTGGCGCGGGCCCGCGCTCGCCGACGTCGCCTACGAGCCGTGGGCCCAGGCCGAGAGCGCCAGGCTCGAGGAGCTTCGCAAGGTGGCGCTCGAGGAGCGGATCGACGCCGACCTCGCCCTCGGGCGCCACGCCGAGCTGGTCGGCGAGCTCGAGGCGCTGGTCACCGCCGAGCCGCTCCGCGAGCGCCTGCGCGGCCAGCTCATGCTCGGCCTCTACCGCTCGGGCCGCCAGGCCGACGCGCTGGCCGCCTACCGCGCGGCGAGGGAGGCCCTCGTCGGTGAGCTCGGGATCGAGCCCAGCCCGGCGCTCCAGGAGCTGGAGGGCGCCATCCTCCGCCAGGATCCCGGGCTCGCGCCGCCGGAGCCGCCGGCCGAGGAGCCCGACGTGTCTCCGCCGCCGCCCGTCGCGCCCGCGGGCGCCGAGCGCAAGGTCGTCACGATCCTCGTCGCCGACCTGACGGGCTCGGCCGCCCTGGCCGAGGAGCAGGATCCCGAGCGCTCGGCGGCCCTCCTCGCGCAGCTCGTCGGCGCCGTCCGCGACGAGATCGAAGAGGCCGGCGGCCGGGTGGAGAGCGTCACCGGCGTTGCCGTCACCACGGTGTTCGGCGCCCCGGTCGCGCAGGAGGAGCACGTCGAGCGGGCGCTCCAGTCCGCCCTCTCGCTCCGTGTGCGCCTGGGCGAGCGCTTCGGCAACGGCCTCACCCTGCGGCTCGGCGTCGACACCGGGGAGGTGGTCGTCGGGCACCCGGGGGGCGAGGGCACGACGCTCACCGGCGGAGCTGTCGTCACCGCGGCGCGGCTCGCGCGCGCCGCGGAGCCCGGGACGATCCTCGCCGGCGAACGGACGGCGGCGACCGCCCGGAGCCTGTTCGAGTTCGGCCTGCCCATGGCCGAGGGAGCGGACGGCCGCCTCGCCTGCCGACCGCTCGTGCGCGCGCTCGCGCTCGTCCGCACCGAGGGCCTCGGCGGGCTCCGCTCGGTCTTCGTCGGCCGCGAGAGCGAGCTCGAGCTGCTCCGCTCCGCCTACCGGCGCGTTCACGCGGACCGCCGGCCGCGGCTGGTCACCGTCATGGGCGACGCCGGCGTGGGCAAGACCCGGCTCGTCCGCGAGCTCTGGCAGGACCTCGCCGCCGAGGAGCCCGAGCCGCTGCGCCGGACGGGGCGCTGCCTGCCGTACGGCCGCGGGACGACCTACCGGCCGCTCGCCGACATCCTCCGCGAGCAGCTCGGCGTCGTCGAGACCGAGGCGCCCGAGACGGTCCGGCGCCGCCTGGGCGACCGCGAGATCCTGGCGCTGACGCTCGGGGTCGCCGTCGCGCCCGACCTGCACCCGCTGACCGCCCGCGAGCAGCTCCACGCCGCGTGGGTCGACCTCCTGACCGAGCTGAGCGGGGAGAACCCGGCGGTCGTGCTCGTCGAGGATCTCCATTGGGCGCAGGAGCCGCTGCTCGACCTGCTCGAGCGCGTGCTCGACGAGGTGGACGGGCCGCTGCTGGTCGTCGGCACGGCACGCCCGGAGCTGCTGGAGGCGAGGCCCTCGTGGGGCTGCCGCCGCGACGCCGCCACGGTCTGGCTGGAGCCGCTGTCGGGCCCCGAGGCCCTCGCCCTGCTCGACGGCCTGGGCGCCGGCGACCTGGGGGAGGAGCTTCGCGGCGGTCTCCTGGAGCGCGCCGAGGGCAACCCGTTCTTCCTGGAGGAGCTCCTGGCCGGGCTCCACGACCACGCGCTTCCGGCCGGGACGGACGTGCCGGACTCCGTGCAGGCCGTGCTCGCTGCCCGCATCGACCTGCTGCCGCCGGTCGAGAAGGCGGCGCTCCAGGCGGCGTCGGTGATGGGGCGGGTGTTCTGGCGGGGCGCCGTGCGCGACCTGCTCGAGGGCGAGTCGCCCGATTTCGCCGTGCTCGAGGCGCGCGACTTCATCCGCCGCCGCTCGGGGCCGTCGCTGGCGGGGGAGCGCGAGTTCGCCTTCAAGCACGCCCTGACGCGCGAGGTCGCCTACGCGAGCCTACCGCGCGCGCGCCGGGCCTTGCTCCATGCGCGGTTCGCCGCCTGGGTCGAGCGCGTCGCCGGCCCGCGCGACGAGCACGCGCCGTACCTGGCGCACCACTACGCGGAGTCCGTCCGCCCCGAGGACGCCGACCTCGCCTGGGCCGACCGGCCCGAGGAGCTGGCCCGCCTGCGTGCCGAGGCGGTCGGCTGGCTGCGGCGGGCGGGCGACCTCGCCGCCGCCCGCTACGAGCTGGACGAGGCGATCGCCCTCTACGAGCGCGCGCTCGAGCTGGAGGAGGACGGGGCCGCCCGCGTCCAGCTCTGGCGTGCGCTCGGCCTCACGAACGCGCTCAAGTACGACGCCGATGCGTTCTGGCAGGCGATGCAGAACGCGATCGACGGCGCGCAGGATCGCGAGCTGCTCGCCGAGCTCTACGCCGAGCTCTCCTTCGAGACGGGCATCCGCGCCGGCATGTGGCGGCAGCGGCCGAGCGCGGAGCTCATCGACGGCCTCATCGAGCGCGCGCTCGAGCTCGCCGAGCCGGGGTCGAGGGCCGAGGCGAGAGCGCTCCTCGCGCTCTGCCACTGGAACCCGGAGGGCGCCGGCGATGCCGCGGCGCGCGCGAGCGTGATTGCCGAGCGCCTGGGCGACGCCGAGCTCCGCTCCTACGCCTGGGACGCGCGCGGCGTGACCGACTTCGTCTCCGGAGAGTACGACCTCGGCCGTGCCTGGGAGGAGCGCCGCTTCGAGCTCCTGGAGGAGATCAGCGATCCCGAGCACACCGCGGACATCCACTACGCGCCGATCACGGGCTGCGTCCTGCTCGGCTACTTCCGGGAGGCGCGGCGGCTCGCCCTGCGCCACGACGAGATCTCCAGGGTCCTGACGCCGCACCACCGGATGCACGGGATTGCCGTCCTCCTCGAGCTGGAGGAGCTGCTCGGCGCCTGGCCGAACGCGAGCGCGCTCCAGGCGGAAGCGGAGGCCCGCGTCGCCGCGAACGCCGCCACGCCGTGCGTGAGGAACGCGCGGGCGCTTTTCGTCTGCGCGGTGGCGAATCACCTGGACGGCAACACGCCGGAGGCCGGCAGGCTCGAAGAGCGGGCCGAGGACATGCGCATGGAGGGCTTCGGCCACGTGCTCGACACCCCGCGCATGCGCCTCGCCCTCGTCCGCGGCGACCTCGCGAACGCCGAGCGCCTCCTGGCCGAGCCCATGCCGGTGCGCGGCTGGCACCGCGGCTGGCTCCTCATCTCGACCCACGCGACCCACCTCGACGCGCTCGCCGCGCTCGGGCGGCGGAAGCAGGTCGAGTCCTGGCCGCGGGTCCGCCCGAACACGTACGTGGAGCCGTTCCAGCTCCGCGCGCTCGGGATCGTCCGCGAGGACGAGCAGGCGCTCACGCAGGCGCTCGTCCGCTTCGAGACGATGGGCCTCCACTGGCACGCGGCCCAGACGGCCGTGCTCCTCGGAGACGCCTAGGGTCAGCGCTAGGATCGGTGGGTGTCCGTCACGACGCCCGAGGAGTATCTCGCCGACCTGAACCCGGCCCAGCGCAAGGCCGTTCTCGCCACCGAGGGCCCTGTGCTCGTCGTCGCCGGCGCGGGCTCCGGGAAGACCCGCGTCCTCACCCACCGCATCGCGCACCTCGTCACCGCCTGCGGCGTGAAGCCGAACGAGGTCCTGGCGATCACGTTCACGAACAAGGCGGCGGGGGAGATGAAGCGCCGGCTCGAGGCCGGGCTCGGCGACGTCACCCGGCGCATGTGGGTGCTGACGTTCCACGCCGCCTGTGGGCGCATCCTGCGCCGCGAGGCCCCGCGCCTCGCCTACCGCTCCAACTTCACGATCTACGACCAGGCCGACCAGGTGCGGGTCGTGAAGGCGATCGTCGAGGAGGAGGGCTGGGATCCGAAGCGCTTCGTCCCGCGCGGCATCCACGCGCAGATCTCGACCGCCAAGAACCAGCTCGTCGGCCCGGAGGAGTACGCGAGCCGCGTCGGCTCCTTCTACGAGCAGACCGTCGCGGCCGTCTACGGCCGCTACCAGCGCCGCCTGCACGCCTCGAACGCGATGGACTTCGACGACCTGATCATGCGCACCGTCGAGGTGCTCGAGCACCACCCGGACGCCCGCGAGAAGTGGCAGAAGGCCTTCCGCTACGTGCTCGTCGACGAGTACCAGGACACCAACCACGCGCAGTACCGGCTCCTGCAGCTCCTCGCCGGCGTGCACGGAAACGTCTTCGCGGTCGGCGACCCCGACCAGTCCATCTATGCGTTCCGCGGCGCCGACATCCGCAACATCCTCGAGTTCGAGCGCGACTTCGGCGGCGCGCAGGTGATCGCCCTGGAGCAGAACTACCGCTCCACGAACGCGATCCTCCGCGCTGCCAACTCCCTGATCGCGCACAACCGCGAGCGGAAGCCGAAGAACCTCTTCAGCGAGCTGGGCGAGGGAGACCCAGTGCGCGTGCTCGAGGTCGAGGACGAGCACGCCGAGGCGCGCTTCGTCGCCGCCGAGATCGCCGGCCTCTTGGAGGAGGGCCACGCCGGCGCCGAGGTCGCGGTCTTCTACCGGACCAACGCGCAGTCGCGCGTGCTGGAGGACGTGCTCGTGCGCCAGGAGATCCCGTACCAGGTGATCGGCGGCCCGCGCTTCTACGAGCGCGCAGAGGTAAAGGACGCGGTCGCCTACCTCCAGGTGATCGACAACCCCTTCGACGGCGTCTCGCTCGCCCGCATCGCCAACCGGCCGCGCCGCGGCATCGGCGACGCGTCGATCGCCCGCCTCCAGGTCTATGCGGACGCGCAGGGCATCTCCCTCTTCGAGGCGCTGAGTCAGGCGGAGGAAGCCGGTGTCGGAGCCGCGCCGCTCAAGGCGGTGCGCCGCCTGCACGCCCTCCTCCAGTCGCTCATGGCCGGCGCGCTCGAGCTCAGCGTGCCCGAGCTCCTGGAGCGCGTCCTCGAGCAGAGCGGCTACCTGGAGGCGCTCAAGGCCGAGCGCACGATCGAGGCCCAGGGCCGCATCGAGAACCTGCTCGAGCTCGGCGGCGTCGCGCTCGAGTACCAGGCGGCCGCCGACAACCCGACGCTGTCCGAGTTCCTCCAGCAGATCTCGCTCTTCTCCGACCAGGACGCGCTGGCCGAGGAGGGGAGCCGCGTCACGCTGATGACGCTCCACAACGCGAAGGGCCTCGAGTTCCGGGCGGTCTTCCTCGTCGGCGTGGAGGAGGGGGTGTTCCCGCACGCGCGCTCGATCGAGGAGCAGGGGATCGAGGAGGAGCGGCGCCTCGCCTACGTCGGGCTCACGCGGGCGCAGGAGCGGCTGACGCTCACGCACGCGGCCACGCGCTCGCTCTGGGGCTCGCGCGACTACCGCAGCCCGAGCCGCTTCCTGGAGGAGCTCCCCGCGGACGAGATCCAGCGCGAGCGGCTGCGCCCCGCCTCCTGGACGGGCTACAACGCGCCGCGCGCCTCCCAGGCGCCGTCCGGCCCCGCGCCCGACCTCGCGACCGGCGACTCCGTCCGCCATTCGACCCTCGGCGAGGGCGTCGTCGTCCGGATCGAGGGCGACGGCATCGTCACCGTGCGCTTCGCGCAGGACGGCGCCGAGCGCCGGCTCATGCTGGACTACGCGCCGCTGGAGAAGGTCTAGCGTGGAGATCCGGGTCGCGCAGCCGGACGAGCGGGTGGCCGCGTTCGCGCCGATCTGGCACTACTTCGGCTCGCCGCTCGGGCCCGACGCGGAGCGCACCGAGCGGATGCTCGTGCCGGACGGGCGGATGCACGTTGCCACCGACGGCGGTTCGATCGTCGGAAGCGGCGGCGCCTTCGAGCTCGACCTCACGGTCCCCGGCGGCCAGGCCCGCGCGGCCGGGGTCACCGTCGTCGGTGTCCTCCCGACCCATCGGCGACGCGGCGTCCTCCGCGGCCTCATGCGCGCGCAACTCGACGATGTGCAGGCCCGCGGCGAGCCGCTCGCGGTGCTCTGGGCCTCCGAGGGCGGCATCTACGGGCGCTTCGGCTACGGGGTCGCCTCGGTCTGCGGCGACATCGCGCTCGCCCGGGCGCACGCTGCCTTCGTGAAGCCGGCGGAGTGGCCCGAGCCCGCCCGCCTCGTGACTGCCGAGGAGGCCGGGGAGCTCTTCCCGGCGGTCTACGACCGCGTGCGAAGGGTCACGCCCGGCATGTTCGCGCGCTCCGCGACGTGGTGGGAGAAGCGGACGCTGGCCGACTCCGAGTGGCGCCGCGCCGGGGGTGGTGAGCTCGCCTACGCCGTGCTCGAGCGCGACGGGGAGCCGGAGGCCTATGCGCTCTACCGCCTGAACCTCACCTACGACGAGGGCGTCCCGACGGGGAAGACCGTGGTCGTCGAGGCGATGGGGGCGACGTCGGAGGCGACGGCCGCGATCTGGCGCTACCTCCTCGACATCGACTGGATGGCGACCGTCGAGGCGACGCTCCTGCCCGTCGACCACCCGCTCTTCCTGCTCCTCGTCGAGCAGAGCAGGATGAAGTTCCGGGTGGGGGACGGCCTCTGGGTGCGCCTCGTCGACGTCGGCGTCGCGCTCGCCGCACGCGGCTACGCGGAGGACGGCGACGTCGTCTTCGAGGTCGCGGACGACTTCTGCCCCTGGAACGAGGGGCGGTACGCGCTCGACGGCGAGAAGACGACGGCTGCTCCCGACCTGCGGCTCTCGGTGGACGCGCTCGGCTGCGTCTACCTCGGGGGCTTCACGTTCGCCGAGCTCCTCCGCGCGGGCCGCGTCGAAGAAGTCGCCCCGGGTGCGGTCGCCCGCGCGGACGCCCTCTTCCGCACTGATCTAAGGCCCTGGTGCCCGGAGATCTTCTGAGTGGAACCCGTCCCGGAATGAAGCCCTGTGCCGCCGGGCTGCGCTGGCCGGCACGATGCGGCGTCCTCGGTTGCGCCCGTAGCCTCCGGTTACGAACGCGCCATGGGTCCTTGCCTCGCACTCGCCCAGCACACCCCGGCGACGAGGCGTCATCCCCGGACGGGTTCCGTTTCTGCTAGCGTTCTGCGTCGTGTTTCGAGTGAAGGCCCTGCTCCTGGGCCTTTTTTGTTGCTCCGTCCTCGCGGCGCCCGCGCAGGCCGGCTATGAGGAAGCGCCCGCCGACTCCCACCGGGAGCCGCGCTGGCTTCTCCCCATGGACGGGCCGCTCGGCTCGCCGTTCGGGCCGCGCTGGGGGCGGATGCACGACGGGATCGACATCGAGGGCTGGGCGGAGACGCGCGTCCGCGCCGCCCAGACCGGGCGGGTCGTACACGTCGGCTGGCTGGACGACCTCTCCGGCTACGGCTTCGTCGTCAAGGTGCGCCACGAGGGCGGGATCGTGACGATGTACGCGCACCTCGCGCGCGCCTTCGTCAAGCGCGGCGAGACGGTGACCGCCCGCCAGATCATCGGCCGCGCCGGCTGCACGGGCTCCTGCACCGGCACGCACCTCCACTTCCAGGCCTGGCGGCACGGGAAGCTGATCGACCCGCTCGCCTTGCTCGGCCGCGACGCGTTCAGGGGGATCTGCTGCGGATCGTCTACTACGCCGCCATGAGCCTCGACGGCCGCATCGCCGGCCCGGAGCACGACCTGGCGTTCCTGCAGACGCTGGCCGGCGGCCCGGAGGGCTATGGCTACGACGAGTTCATCGCCGGCATCGACGGCCTCGTGGTCGGCGCGAGCTCGTGGGACTTCATGAAGGACTACGAGTGGGCCTACGGCGAGCGGCCCGTCTGGGTCCTGACCCACCGCGAGGACGTGCCTGCCGTCGAAGGTGCCGACATGCACGTCTTCTCCGGGGACGTGGACGAGCTGATCGCCGAGCTGGAGGCCGCGGGCCTGGAGCACGTGTGGGTCATCGGCGGCGGCAACGTCGTCGGCCAGTTCCTCGCCGTCGACCGCGTCGACGAGCTCATCGTGACGGTGGCGCCCACGTTCGTCGGCCGCGGCCCCGCGCTCGCCGACGGCGAGTTCCCGCTGCGCCGCTTCCGCCTCGTCCGGATCGACCGGGCCGAGGGCGACGACGGCGTCCAGCTGGGGTACGAGCGCGCCCGCTGACGGCTTGACGCCCGGGCGTCCGATTCCGTAGCGTCGAGGGCGTGCCGAGCGAGCGCCCGAGGCCCGCCAGCTCCATCAGCCAGGCCTTTCCCGACCGGGTCGAGGTGCGGGGGAGAGATCTCTGCGGCGACCTCATGGGCCGGGTGAGCTTCACGGAGTACTTCCATCTCCTGCTCACCGGCGAGGAGGCGACCGAAGACCGGCGCTTCTTCCTCGACCTGCTCCTGGTGAGCATCGCCGAGCACGGCCTGATGCCGAGCAACGTCGCTGCGCGGATGACGCTCGCCGCCGATCCCGACTCGCTACACGGGGCCGTCGCCGCAGGCATCCTCGGCTGCGGCCCGGTCGTCCTGGGGACGTCCGAGGCCTGCGCGCTGCTCCTCGCGGGGGCGCAAGAGCAGGTGGCCGCCGGCGAGGAGCCCGCCGCGGCCGCCGACCGGATCGCACGCGAGCTCCACGCCGCCGGCGGCAAGGTGCCCGGGTTCGGGCATCCCGTGCACCGGCCGGTCGACCCGCGCGCCGAGCGGATCCTCGAGCTCGCCGACGACCGCGGCGTGAGCGGGCCGCACGTCCTCCTCGCGCGCTGCCTGCGCGACTCGGTCGCCGCCACGTGGGGGAAGCCGCTGCCCCTGAACGTGTCGATGCCGATCGCCGCGGTCATGCTCGACCTCGGGTTCCCGACCGACGCCGTGAAGGCGATCCCGATCCTGGCGCGGACGGCGGGTCTGCTCGCCCACCTGGCCGAGGAGCAGGAGCGGCCGCTCGGCTTCCTCCTGGCGCGTGCGGCGGAAGAGGCGGTCGAGTACGAGCCCGATGCTCGAGCCTGAGGTCGAAGGCCGGCCCTGGGACGAGCAACTCGCGCTCGACGACGAGGCGTTCCGGGCACAGCTCGCGTACCTCCGCGAGCGCTCGGCGTTCTACCGCGAGAAGCTCGCCGGTTTTGCGGAAGTCGGGCTCGCGGAGATCGCGCAGCTCCCCCTCACCGACAAGAGCGAGCTCAAGGCGACGGCCACCGCCGAGAACCCGTTCGGCTCCCACTTCGCCGCCGACCCCTCCGAGATCGTCCGCATCTACTCGACGAGCGGCACGACCGGCATCCCGACGTACCTCCCGCTGACGGCGGGCGACTTCGAGAACTGGGTCACGGGCTCGGCGAGGAGCTACGCGGCCTCGGGCGTGGCCGCGGGGCAGCGGATCGTCACGACGTACAACGCCGGTCCGTTCGTCGCCGGGGCGGCGCTGACCGCCTTCGAGCGCATCGGTCTCGGCCACGTCCCGGTCGGGACGGGGAACACCGAACGCCTGCTCAGCGCGATCGAGCTGCTCAGGCCGGACGCGGTCGTGCTGACGCCCTCGTACGCCGCCTACCTCGTCGAGTGCGCGCCGGAGCGCGGGCTGGATTTGCGCGAGTCGAGCGTCGAGCGCGTCCTCGTCGCGGGCGAGCCCGGGGGCGGCGAGCCGGCCTTCCGCGCGAAGCTCGAGGAGGGCTGGGGAGCGCGGGTCACCGAGGCGATGGGCATCGGCGACATCGGCCCGTCGCTCTGGGGAGAGTGCGAGGAGCAGGACGGCATGCACCTGGGTGCCCGCGGGTTTGTCCACGCCGAGCTGGTCGACCCCGCCACGGGTGAGGCGCTCGCGCTCGAGGACGGCGCCGCCGGCGAGCTCGTGCTGACCCATCTCCGCCATCGCGCCGCGCCGCTCCTGCGCTTCCGCACGCGCGACCACGTCGAGGTGCGGGCGAGCCCGTGCAGGTGCGGCAGGACCGGCCCCCGCGTGCGCTGCGTCGGGCGCACCGACGACATGCTCATCGTCCGGGGCGTGAACGTCTTCCCCTCGGCGGTTCGCGAGGTCGTGAGCGGCTTCGCCCCCGCCGTGAGCGGCAACGTCCTCGTCAGGCCGGGCTCCTCGGGCGTGAACCAGAAGCCGCCGCTGCCGCTGTCCGTCGAGCTCGCGCGCGGCTGCGACGATGATCGATTGCTCGCGCAAGCAATTAGTGAGAGGATCCGCGCGGTGCTCCTGGTTCAGACCGAGGTGGAGCTCGTGCCGTGGGGGAGCCTGCAGCGGAGCGAGTACAAATCGACGCTCGTGGAGCGGTAGGCGCGGCCGTGCGCAAGATCCAGAGCGAGGGCGTCCACCACATCACGCTCGTCGGGGCGAACCGGCAGACGTCGATCGACTTCTGGGAGGGCGTCCTCGGCATGCCCTTCGTCTTCGAGCAGCCGAACCTCGACAACGAGTCCGAGAGCCACCTCTACTTCGACCCGGGCGACGGGCGGCTCATCACGATCTTCACGAACGAGGAGCGCGTGCCCGACCCGGCGCGGACCTCCACGGAGATCGGCTGCGTCCACCACGTCGCGTTCGCGGTCTCGCAGGCCTCGTTCAGGCAGGTGGTCGAGCGCCTGGACGAGCGGGGGATCCGCCACAGCGGGCCCAAGGACCGCGGCTTCATGGACTCGATCTACTTCGAGGACCCGCTCGGCCTTTTGCTCGAGCTCGCCTCGTACCGCTTCGAGCCGCCGTTCGGCTTCACCCACGCCGACGTGCTGCTCGAGTCGCACAAGCTCCGGGTGGAGCGGGGCGACCACAACATCGACCAGGAGCACCTGGCGGACGCCGTCGAGGCGCTCGTCCGGCGATCGCGAGCGTCTCTCTCCGAGGACCGGTCGCCGAAAGACCCGTACAGCTAGCGACTCAGGAGGAGCACATGCCTGCCAACACGCTGAGCATCCTGAAGCCGAGCGTCAACAACCTGACCGCTCGCATCTTCGTCCGCGCGGCCGGCCTCGAGTTCGAGGAGCTCGACGTCTGGGGCAAGAAGTCGACGCCGGAGTTCCTGGCCAAGGACCCGGCCGACCTGACGCCGCTCCTCGAGGAGGAGGGCCTGCCGCGCGGCGCGCTCTGGGAGAGCTGCGCGATCATGCAGTACCTCTGCAACAAGCACGGCCTCGACCGGTTCTATCCGACCGACCCGGGCGAGCGGGCCATGGTCGACAGCGCGATGTTCTACCTGATCGGCACCTTCTACCCGCTGCTCGCGCGCGCCACCTACCCGACGCTCGGCTTCGGGCAGTACCCGGGTGAGGTCGCCACGTCGGACGCCGACGACGCGATGAAGGCGAAGGCGGCGAAGGACGCCGAGGCTGCGCTCGCCGGGCCGCTCGAGGTCTATCGCGTCTTCTACCTCGCCGGCCGTCCGTTCATCGGCGGCGACCGCCCGTCGATCGCGGACATGCGCCTGGCGGCCACGCTCGAGTTCCTGCGCGCGATCGACTACGAGTTCCCCGCCTGGACCGAGGAGTACATGGGCCGGATGGAGGAGGCCCTCGGCGACGCCTACTCGGAGCCGGTCGCCGACGTGCGCGGCTACGTCGAGTCGGTCAAGTCGCCCGCGTGACCCTGACGACGACCGTCGTCGGGAGCTACCCGCAGCCCGACTGGCTGATCGACCGGGAGCGCCTCGGGGCGAGGCTGCCGCCGCGCGTCCGCGCGCTCGAGCTCTGGCGGGTCGACGCGGCGTTCCTGGAGGAGGCCCAGGACGACGCGACGCGCCTCGCCGTCGAGGACATGGAGCGGGCCGGGGTGGACCTCGTCACGGACGGGGAGATGCGGCGGGAGAGCTACTCGAACCGCTTCGCCACGGCGCTCGCCGGCGTCGACCTCGACAACCCCGGCGTCGCGCTCGACCGCACCGGCCACGAGAACCCCGTCCCGCGCGTCGTCGGGCCGATCTACCGCACGCGGCCGGTGGAGGTCCGCGACGTCGAGTTCCTGCGCGCGCTCACCGACCGCCGGATCAAGATCACCGTTCCCGGGCCGTTCACGATGACCCAGCAGGCCCAGGACGACCACTACGGCGACGGCCGTGCTCTGGCGCTGGCGTACGCGGAGGCGGTCAACGAGGAGCTGCGCGACCTCAAGGCGGCCGGCGCGGACGTCGTCCAGATCGACGAGCCGTACCTCCAGGCGCGCCCCGAGCCGGCGCGCGAGTACGCGTTGGAGGCGATCGACCGAGCGCTCGAGGGCATCGAGGGCGACACGGTTCTGCACACCTGCTTCGGCTACGCGCATGTCGTCAAGGAGCGGCTCACCGGCTACCCGTTCCTGCGCGAGCTGGACGGGTGCCGCGCGACCCACGTCTCGCTGGAGGCGGCGCAGCCGGGCCTCGACCCCAAGGTACTCGACGACCTCCCGAGCAAGGCGATAGTCCTCGGCGTCCTCGACCTGGGCTCGCCCGAGGCCGAGACGCCGGAGGTCGTGGCCGAGCGGATCCGCCGGGCTCTCTCGGTCGTGGGCCCCGAGCGGCTCATCGTCGCCCCGGACTGCGGGATGAAGTACCTCCCGCGCGACCTGGCCTTCCGCAAGCTCGAAGCGATGGTCGCCGGAGCCCGCCTGGTGAGCAAGGAAGCGGGCCTCTGAGCCGCTACACTAAGCCCCCTCAAGGGCGGTTAGCTCAGTTGGGAGAGCACCAGCTCGACAAGCTGGGGGTCACTGGTTCGAGCCCAGTACCGCCCACCTCATCAGAGAGCCGAAAATCCTGCTAATCAGCGGCTTTCGGCTCTTTTTCGTTCGGGGCCGGCCATCCGGCCAAAACCGCCGAAATCGGCCCGTTTTGGTGCGGGACTTCCCCACAGACTTCCCCACACGGTCATCGATAGGAAGCTGGCTACAGCCGGTGTGCGTGGGTCTAGCGGGAGGACGCTCGGACGTGCGACGCTAGGCGCGTATGGATTGTGCTCCCTGAAAGAATCGGGGCAGATGCCTCCGCTCTCCGATGAGGTTGCGGTAAGTCTCGCCGCTGCAGTGGCGGCTTGGGCTTCGGACGGCACGGCGGCCAAGCTAGCGGCAGTTCGGGACAGGCTGCACGACCTTCTCTACGTCGCGGGTTCTGGCTCCGACGGCGTGTTCGAGCTTGCGGTTTCGGAGCGCACGTCCACGCACACCTCATTCGTCGGCGTCGTCATCTGGGTGACCGAGCAGACGTACGCGCCGCTCGAAGCCCGCTTCGGGCACGACGACTCCGACCGAGTCACCGGATTCGTCGTCCGAGCTGGTGATAGCCGAATCGCTCGCCGCGACTCTCCGAAGTTCCCCGCATCCGCGCGGGCGCTACAGCGAGTCATCGCGACTCGTCCAACTGCCGACGAGGATTGGGAGTACGTCGTCGGTCACGACCTTGGCTACACCGACGCGGACCTCATGTGACATACGCGAACACTGGCGCACGCGAGCCGTCAGTCACACCGAAGCTGGATCCGCCTCACGTCCGGCCATCGCTCAAGCACGAACTCCGCCAGCCTCTGCGCATCGCGCCCGTCACTCACGCCCACGCGGATCTTGCGACCCAGAGACCCGGGCACCCAACCCTCGCTGCGGATCGCAGCTTTCGCCGTCCGCGCCTCGTTCCAGCTGCGGAACCACACCTTCGCGATCCAGCAATAGCCGGTCTCGGCTCGCCAGTCGCCCTGCGGCCGGTCGGGAAGGAAGACCTCAACCTTCGGATGCTCGCGTAGCCAGCGGTCACCGTCGCTATCCACTCGTCAAGAATGCCCACTCATGGAGCATTCGCGCACACTGGCCCAGGCGACCTTTCCCTGAACATCGGAAAGGCCTGTGCGAGTCTCAGATCATGCGGGAGTCTTCTAAGGGCAGCCGCCGTACCGGCGCTTCTCGCAACGAGCGCGTGGGTGGAGTGTGGTTCGCCACGTTCACCGACCCGGATCAGTCGATCTGCGCCAGGCGCGAATCGGTGTTTGCGCGCTCGAGGTATCCGTCAACGAGTGCCACGGCCTCGTCCTCGTTGCCCGGCATGAGGTGCCCGTAGAGGTCGAACGTCGTCTGAATCGACGCGTGGCCGAGGTAAGCGGTGATCGCCTTCGCGTTGACGCCGGCAGCGATGAGGAGGCTGGCAAACGTGTGTCGGCACTCGTGAAGGCCAATCGGGTCGAGGCCGGCTCGTCGCCACGCGGTAAGAGCGCGCTTGCGCACCGCCGTCGGCGTAAACGGCTGCGTAGCGTTGGAGCCGAAGACGAGGCCGTCCTCACGCCGCGTGACGACCTTATGCTCGACGAGGAGATCGCGCAGCGCGGCGACGATCGGGACACCGCGACGGCCGGCGCGGCTCTTCGGCCCGCCGGTCTCGCCGTGGGCGCTCATGCTTCGCGCGACACGGATCAGCCCGCTAGCGAGGTCGACATCGTCCCAGAGCAACGCTCGAAGCTCGCCGCGGCGCAGGCCGGCGTAGAACGCGCAGCCCCACAGTGCGCGGTCCTCGGGGCGAAGGGCGGCGATGAGTGCCGCGGCCTCGGTCGGTGACGCGATCCGCTCGCGGCGGCCGCGCGCGGCCGGAAGCCGGAGCCGTTCGCACGGATTGACGGCGAGGTCGCCGTCCTCGATCGCGCGCCGGTAGATCACCTGGAGCGGTTTCAGCGCGTTGCGGATGGTGCTCGGGTCGGCGCCGCCGGCGAGCAAGTCGTCGGCCAGGCGCTGGACGTCGCGCCGCTGGATCTTCGAGAGCTTCGCGCCGCCGAGCGTGGGGAGGACGTGGAGCCGGAGCGAGCGCTCGTACTCGCGCACGACGGAGGGCTTATACCGCTCGCCGGCTCGCGTGCGGATGGCCCCGCTCGCCATCCCGTCGACGAACGCCTCTGCGGCCTCGAGGAGCGTCTGCGCGGTGCCGGATAGCCGGACGCCCTTCGCGGCCTGCGTCTGGGCCGTGGCACGCCAGCGGCGGGCTTCTGCCAGCGTCCTGAACGTCTTCGAAACCTTCCGCCGGGCGATCGTGTCGTAGACCGCGACACGGTAGCCGGGCTCGCAGGCGCAGCGCCTGCCGGCTCGCGACGCGCAGGAGCGGGAATGGCGGACCTCGATCCCCTCGGCCATCAGCCTCTGCCTCCGACAGTAGCGCGAGCCGCATTGCGCTCGAGCCAACGCTCGATCTCGACGAGCGGGACGAGGATCCGCCTCCCGCGGCGGACGACGCGGAGCTCGCCGATCACGTGGTCGTCGAAGTAGTCGCGGCTGACGCCGAGGATCGCCGCGGCCTCCTCGGGGCTGACGGCGAGGCGCGGCCCGAGCGCCTGGCGCGGGGTCGAGCCGTTGCGGTGCGGGCGGGGCTTCGCCGGCGACTCGATCCGAACCACCTCGAGCTCCAGCTGCTCCGGCGCCGCGCGCACGGCCGCTACTGTAGCAGATTCGTCACTAGAGATGCTTCAGGCTAGACTGGCAGGGTGACCAGCGGGATGATGATTCGCGAGGCGCGTCTCCGGGCCGGACTCTCGCAGGGCGAGCTTTCGGAGCGGAGCGGCAAGGACCGCGCGCAGATCGCCCGCTGGGAGCGAGACGTCGTCCAGCCGAGCTTCGAGACGCTCCGCGACCTCGTCCGCGCCTGCGGGTTCGATCTCGAGTTCGCTCTCGTGCCGTACGAAGCCGACGAGGGCGAGGCCGCACGGCTGCGGAAGGCGCTGATGCGCTCGCCGCAGGAACGCCTCCAGGCGATGCTCAAGGAGCGGCGGCGCTGATGGCGGACGTCTTGGACCCGATCGCAATCCTGCGAGCCCTCGACCAACGCCGGGTGACGTACATCGTCATCGGCGCCCTCGGCCGCGTGATCCAGGGAAGCGACGAGGTCACCGACGGCATCGACATCGTCCCGTCGCGGAAGGAGGAGAACCTCCGCAAGCTCGGCCTGGCGCTCGAAGACCTGAACGCGCGCC
>Ga0299913_10000234_pt1 | contig 31485 bp, 30 predicted proteins | sample RVTome_9_FD_201360 | JGI IMG/M metagenome (GOLD analysis project Ga0299913, IMG submission 201360) | Soil microbial communities from uranium-contaminated site in the Upper Colorado River Basin, Wyoming, United States - RVT155D38 (version 2) ... | reverse complement strand
GAGCATCGTCCAGTCCTTCTTGGGGAAGAGCGCACCGATCGCGTGCTCCACCTTGACCGGGTCGGTCTCCTCGGTCCACCCGAAGCGCCGGACGAGCCGCCCGAAGTGGGTGTCGACGGTGATGCCGGGGACGTCGAACGCGTTGCCGAGCACGACGTTGGCGGTCTTGCGTCCCACGCCGGGGAGCGTGACCAGGTCGCTCAGGCGCGGCGGCACCTGCCCGTCGTACCGCTCGACGAGCGCGGCGCTGAGCTTGAGCAGCGCGTCGGTCTTCGCGCGGAAGAAGCCCAGCGGGCCGATGATCTGCTCCAGGTCCGGCCGCGCGGCCTCGGCCATCGCGGCGGGGTCGGGGTAGGCGGCGAAGAGCGTCGGCCGCACCGCGTTGACCCGGCGGTCGGTCGTCTGGGCGCTCAGGACCGTGACGACGAGCAGCTGGAAGGCGTCGTCGAAGTCGAGCTCGCAGCGTGCTTCGGGATAGGTTTCTGTGAGCACGCGGTGCATCTTGCGTGCGCGACGGACGAGCCTGGTGTCCGGTCGTGAGTCGGGCCCCGGGTCGGTCCTGGTGTCGAGCACGCGGACAGCCTACGCGCGGCTCGAATGGCCCTGACGGCGAGCATGGTCCATCATGTGACCTGAAGCACGGCTAGGATGCAGGCCACATGCCCACTACTGGAGGAACTTTCGTGGACAACGACGTACTCCGTCAGGCCCCGCTGTTCAGCTCACTGGACGACGAGGCGGCTTCTGCGCTGCGAGCTTCGATGGCGGAGACCCGCCTGCGTCGCGGTGAGGCGCTGTTCCACGAGGGGGACTCTGGCGACAAGCTCTACATCGTGCTCGACGGCAAGGTGAAGCTCGGCCGCACCTCCAGCGACGGCCGCGAGAACCTGCTCGCCATTCTCGGGCCCGGCCAGATGTTCGGTGAGCTCTCGCTCTTCGACCCGGGCCCGCGCTCGGCCGCGGTCACCTGCGTGACCGACGCGACCTTCGCGTCGCTGTCGCACGAAGACCTGCTCAAGTGGCTCGAGGGTCGCCCGCAGGTCTCCTTCGGACTGCTCGCCCAGCTCGCCTCGCGGCTGCGCAAGGCCAACGACGTCGTGGCCGACCTGGTCTTCTCCGACGTGCCCGGCCGGGTGGCCAAGGCGCTGCTCGACCTCGCCGACCGTTTCGGCCGCACGGCCGACGACGGCGTCCACGTCCACCACGACCTCACCCAGGAGGAGCTCGCCCAGCTGGTCGGCGCCTCCCGCGAGACGGTCAACAAGGCGCTGGCCGACTTCGCGTCGCGCGGCTGGCTGCGCCTGGAGCCCCGCTCCGTGGTGATCATGGACATCGAGCGGCTCTCGCGCCGCGCCCGCTGAGCCTGCCTACGCCGACGGCGGCCGGCGCTTCTGCGGGTAGGGCGTCTCGCCGCGCGCCAGCATCGCGACGTACTCGGCGACCTTGCGGCGGCGGGTCTCCTCGCGCCTGACCGACCCGAGCCGGTGGATGAGCGCGAACCGGTTGGTCGACGTGAGCACCTCGAACATCGCCTGCGCCCGCGGCTCGGCAGCGATCGCAGCCGCGAGGTCGTCGGGGACCACGGCGGTCGCCGGGCCGGCGTACGCCTCCTCCCAGCGGCCGTCCGCCTTCGCCGCGTCGACCGCGGCACGCCCGGCCGGAGTCATCAGTCCCTCGGCCTCGAGCCGCTCGACGCGGGCCACGTTGACCTGTGACCAGCGGCTGCGCGGTCCGCGGGGCGTGAACCGCTGCTGGGACGACTCCGCGTCGCGGCCGCGCGCCTGGCCGTCGATCCAGCCGTAGCACAGCGCCTCGAGCACGGCGTCCTCGTAGGCCAGCGTCGTGATGGCGCCGCCCTTCTTCGTCAGCACGAGCCACACCGCCGGTACGTCGGCGTGGTGCTCGCCCAGCCAGGCCCGCCAGGCGGCGCGGTCCGGGAGGAGCAGGTCTTCGCCACTGGGTCGCTCGGCCATGGCGTCACTCTGGCAGACACCGTCGCGGTGGGAGGGTGGTCACGGAAAAGAACGGACGTCCGCACTTCTCGAAGCCGAGCCTCGAGAGTACGGACGTCCGTCCGTCTGGCCGTGTGCCAGTGGCGGAGTACGCCGATCAGCGGTCTTGGCTGTTGTGGGCCTCCACCTCGCGAGCGATCTCCTCCGTGAGCCACCTGCGCTCGATGCGTTCGCGACGACGGTGCTCGGCGAGCAGCGCCTTGCCGGTCGCGATGGCCAGCAGCACCATCACGAAGCTGAACGGCAGCGCGAGCAGGATCGCCATCGTCTGCAGCGCCGCGAGTGGGTCCGTGTCGATGCCGGCCCGGGTGCCCGCCACCAGCAGCACCGCGGCGATCGCGCCCTCCATGGCGGCCCAGAATGCGCGGCTCCACACCGGCGGGTTCGGGTTGCCGCCCGAGGCGAGCATGTCGACCACGAACGAGCCGGAGTCGGAGCTGGTCACGAAGAAGATCACGATCAGCGCGATCGCGAGCACGCTCAGGATCGCCGCACCCGGCATCAGGTCGAGCAGCTGGAACAGCGCCGTGTTGGTGTCGACGCCCTCCTCGCCGATCAGGCTGGTGTCCGAGGTGAGCTCGTTGTGGAGGGCGGTCCCGCCCAGCACCGAGAACCACAGGAACGTCACCAGGGTCGGGACCAGCAGCACACCGAGCACGAACTCGCGCACCGTGCGACCCCGGGAGATGCGGGCGATGAACACGCCGACGAAGGGTGCCCAGCTCATCCACCAGCCCCAGTAGAACGTGGTCCAGCCGCCGAGCCAGGCCTTGCCGGTGGGGTCACCGCCGAGCTGGAACGGCATGGTGTTGAACGACAGCTGCAGGAAGTTCTGCAGGTACGAGCCGATCTGGCCGACGAAGTCGCTGAGGATGAAGACGGTCGGGCCGATCACCATCACCGTGGCGACCAGGGCGACGGCCATCACCATGTTGATGTTGGAGAGCCACTTGATGCCCTTGTCGACGCCGGTGACCACCGAGACCAGCGCGATCGAGGTGATCCCGATGATCAGCGCGACCAGGAACCAGGTGGACGCCTCGTCGATGTAGCCCAGGTAGCCGAGGCCGGCACCGATCTGGCTCACGCCCAGGCCGAGCGAGGTGGCGACACCGAACAGCGTGCCGAGAATGGCGATGACGTCGATGACGTCCCCGAGGAAGCCGTGGGCCCTGTCGCCCAGCAGCGGCTCCAGCGCCCAGCGCAGCGAGATCGGGTTGCCCCTGCGGTGCACCGAGTAGGCCACCGCGAGGCCGACGACGACGTAGATCGCCCAGGCGTGCAGGCCCCAGTGCAGGAAGGTGGTGTCCATCGCCGTGTCGGCGGCCTGGGCCGGCGTGGCGGAGACGCTGCCCGGCGGCGGGGCGGAGTAGTGGTTGAGCGGCTCCGCGACGCCCCAGAACACCAGGCCGATGCCCATGCCCGCGGCGAAGAGCATGGCGAACCAGGACAGGAGGCCGAAGTCGGCGCCCTCGTCGTCCTTGCCCAGGACGATCGAGCCCAGCTGGGAGAACGCCACCCACAGCGAGAAGGCCACGAAGCTGGTGACGACCGCGATGTACCACCACCCCAGGTCCTGGACGACAGTCTCGTTGGCGGTGCTGAGCCACCCGCCGATGGTCTCGGGCCAGACCGCGGTCACGAACACGAACAGCAGCAGTAGGCCCGCTGCCGGGTAGAACACGCGCGGCGCGGGGATGATCGGGCCGCGGGCATCGGGGGCTGGCGTGGGCGTACGCCGTTGGGACCGCGTGGTGGTCATGGAGGTGCCTTTCCGCTGGGACATGCGCGATTGCTCCTCGACAATAGGGTCACGTTGTGTGATCCGCAACACTCTGCGTCAGATGGAACGAGATTTTATGGGGTCAGCCCCTCCGGTCCATGCGCTTGCTCGGTGCTGCGGCCCCTCGATGACCAGGCCGGTGCGCACCCCAGCGCGTCGTTGCTGAGAACGTCGAGGATACGCGCAACCTGGGTGTCATGCAGGACCCCGACGACGTCGGTCATCGCGATGTGCTGGCCGCGCTGGCCGAGGACCTCACCGGCGTCGACGAGCAGCTGGCTCGGCAGCTGCTCGAGGATCGGGAGCACCCGTCGTCTCTGCGGAGGCAGTGCGCCATCGGTTCCTGGCCCTGGTCAGTCCTCGGTCGACTTCTGTGCTCCGGCCGCGATCAGGTCCATCACGGAGCTGTCGGCCAGCGTGGTGGAGTCGCCGATCTCGCGGTTCTCGGCGACGTCCTTGAGGAGGCGGCGCATGATCTTGCCCGAGCGGGTCTTGGGGAGCTCGGGGACGATCATGACCTGACGCGGCTTGGCGATGGCGCCGATCTCCTTGGCCACGTGGTTGCGCAGCTCCTGCACGAGGTCGTCACCCTGCGAGCCCTCGCCCTCGCGGAGGATCACATACGCGCACACGGCCTGGCCGGTGGTCTCGTCCTTGGCGCCGACGACCGCAGCCTCGGCCACCCGGGGATGGGAGACCAGCGCCGACTCGATCTCGGTGGTGGAGAGCCGGTGGCCGGAGATGTTCATGACGTCGTCGACGCGGCCGAGCAGCCACAGGTCGCCGTCCTCGTCCTTCTTCGCGCCGTCGCCGGCGAAGTAGTAGCCCTGGTCGGAGAAGCGCGCCCAGTAGGTGTCGACGAAGCGGTCGTCGTCGCCCCAGATCGTGCGCAGCATCGCCGGCCAGGGCTCGGTGAGCACGAGGTAGCCGCCCTCGCCGTTGCCGACCGGCGTACCGGACTCGTCGACGACGTCGACCCCGATGCCGGGAAGCGCCTTCATGGCCGAGCCCGGCTTGCCGGCGGTGACGCCGGGGAGGGGGCTGATCAGGACCTGGCCGGTCTCGGTCTGCCACCAGGTGTCGACGATCGGGCAGCGGTCCCCGCCGACCACGTCGCGGTACCACATGTAGGCCTCGGGGTTGATCGGCTCACCGACCGAGCCGAGCAGCCGCAGCGAGGACAGGTCGAACCCGTCGGGGAACTCGCGGCCCCACTTCATGAAGGTCCGGATCGCGGTGGGCGCGGTGTAGAAGAGCGTCACCTTCTTGTCCTGGACGATCTCCCACCAGCGGCCCTTGTGGGGGCTGTCGGGGGTGCCCTCATACATCACCTGGGTGACGCCGTTGGCGAGCGGTCCGTAGGTGATGTAGCTGTGGCCGGTGATCCAGCCGATGTCGGCGGTGCACCAGTAGACGTCGGTCTCCGGCTTGAGGTCGAAGACCGCGTGGTGCGTGTACGCCGTCCCGACGAGGTAGCCGCCCGTGGTGTGCAGGATGCCCTTGGGCTTGCCGGTGGTGCCGGAGGTGTACATGACGAAGAGCGGGTGCTCGGAGTCGAAGAACTCGCACTCGTGCTCGGCCGAGGCCTTGTCGACCGCCTCGTGCCACCAGACGTCGACGTCGTCGTCCCAGGCGACCTCCTGGCCGGTCCGGCGGACGACGAGCACCTTCTCGACCTTGTCGGTCTTCGTGCGGGCCTCGTCGACGGCGCCCTTGAGGCCGAACGGCGAGCCGCGGCGGTAGCCGCCGTCGGAGGTGATCACGACCTTGGCCTCGCAGTCGTCGATGCGGCTGGAGAGCGCGTCGGAGGAGAAGCCGCCGAAGACCACGGTGTGCGGGGCGCCGAGGCGGGCGCAGGCGAGCATCGCGATGACCGCCTCGGGGATCATCGGCAGGTAGATCGCGACCCGGTCGCCGGTGCCGACCCCGAGCTCCTTGAGCGCGTTCGCGGCCTTCGAGACCTTGTCCTTGAGGTCGGCGTACGTCAGGTCGCGGGTGTCGCCGGGCTCGCCGATCCAGTGCAGGGCGACCTTGTCGCCCTTGCCGGCCTCGACGTGCCGGTCGACGCAGTTGTACGCCGCGTTGATGCGGCCGCCGACGTACCACTTGGCGAACGGCGGGTTCGACCAGTCCAGGACCTCCTCGTAGAGGGTGGCCCAGTCGAGGCGCTCGGCGGCCTTGGCCCAGAAGGCGAGCCGGTCGGCCGCGGCCTCGTCGTACGCGTCTGCCTTGACGTTGGCGTCGGCCGCGAGGTCCGCGGGCGGCTCGAAGCGTCGGTTCTCGTGGAGGAGGTTGGACAGGGTCTCGTCGGACATTGCGGCTCCCGCGGTCGTCAGGGTCTTCGTTCTCCGGCCGGTTCCAGCCTAGGCGGCCGTGTGGTCGGGCTCACAGGGGTGATCGAGGTCGATCGTGGTGCCGCCGGGGCTGCGAGCACGTTGCGTCGCAGCCCCGGCGGGAACGGGGGTCAGGCCAGCGGTCCTCCTCCCGCGTGCTTGGCCACCAGGTCGGTGCGACCCGGGTAGCGGATCTCCTCGACCAGCTCCTGCATGAGCGGCGACGGCTTCGGCGTGAACTGCGAGACCACGATCGTGACCGCGAAGTTGATCAGCATCGCGACCGCTCCGAACCCGACGGGCTGGATGTCCAGGATCGGGTCGTTGCCGAGGAAGATCGGCGCCGACGCGCTCGGCAGTGTCCACACGAAGTAGGCCAGCGCCACCGTGATGCCGACGGCCATGCCGGCCGCGGCGCCCATCGCGGTGCACTTCTTCCAGAAGATGCCGAGCACCAGTGTCGGGAAGAAGCTGGCACAGGCCAGGCCGAACGCGAGCGCGACCACCTCGCCGGCGAATCCCGGAGGGTTGATGCCGAGGTACCCGGCCACCAGGATGGCGCCGGCCATCGAGATCCGGGCGACGAGGAGCTGCTGCTTCTCGCCGGCCGCGGGGTTGATCCGCTTGTGGTAGAGGTCGTTCGCGACCGCGGACGAGATCACCAGCAGCAGTCCCGATGCCGTCGAGAGCGCGGCGGCGAGGCCACCGGCCGCCACCAGGCCGACGATCGGGGCGGGCAGCCCGGCGATCTCCGGCGAGGCCAGCACCAGGATGTCGTTGTTGATCAGCACCTCGGTGGCCGTGCTGGAGGCCGCCCCGGTGTAGTCGATCACGCCGTTGCCGTTGACGTCGGTGACCGCACCGCCGTCGGGGCCGGTGATGAGGCCGACGCTCGCCCACGTCTCGAACCAGCTGGGCTGCTCGGCCAGCGGAGTGCCGTTGACGTCCTGCAGCACGTTGAGCTTGCTGAACGCCGCGACGGCGGGAGCGGTGGTGTAGAGCAGTGCGATGAAGAACAGTGCCCACAGCGCCGAGTAGCGAGCCGCCCGCACCGACTTGGCCGTGTAGAACCGGATGATCACGTGCGGGAGGCCGGCGGTGCCGAACATCAGCGACGCCGTCAGCAGGAACATGTTCATCTGGCTCGCGCCGGTCAGCGCCGAGGCGTACTCCCCGAAGCCGAGCTCGGTCTGCAGGGCCTGCAGCTCGTCGAGGATCTGGCCGAACCCGATCTGGGGCAGCGGGATCCCGGTCATCTGGGCGGAGACCGCCACCGCGGGGATGAGGTAGGCGATGATCAGCACGGTGTACTGCGTCACCTGGGTCCAGGTGATGCCCTTCATCCCGCCGAGGACGGCGTAGAAGAACACGATGCCCATGCCGATGAGCACGCCGACGGTGGTGTCGACCTGCAGGAACCGGCTGAACACCACGCCGACGCCGGCCATCTGGCCCGCGACGTAGGTGAAGGACACGACGATCGCGCAGACGACCGCGATGAGGCGCGCGGTCTCGTTGTAGCGGTCACCGACGAAGTCGGGGATCGTGTACTTGCCGAACTTGCGCAGGTACGGCGCCAGCAGGAGCGCCAGCAGCACGTAGCCGCCGGTCCACCCCATGAGGAAGGCCGAGCCCGAGTAGCCGTTGTAGGCCAGGGCGATGAGGCCGGCCATCGAGATGAACGACGCGGCGCTCATCCAGTCGGCGGCGATCGCGGCACCGTTGGCGGGCGCCGGGATGCCGCCGCCGGCGACGTAGAAGCCCGCCGTGTCGGAGACCCGGCTCGCATAGGCGACGTAGATGTAGACGGAGAAGGTGAGGACGACGAACACCGTCGTCCAGATCTGGATGTCAGTCACGAGTGGTGCACCTCCTCCTCGTACTCGTCGATCCCGAACTCCTTGTCGAGGCGGTCCATCCGCCACACGTAGAAGGCGATGAGGCCCAGGAAGATCAGGATCGAGCCCTGCTGGGCGAACCAGAAGCCCAGGGGGAAGCCGGCGATCTCGACCTGGTTCAGCAGGTCGGTGAAGAGCACGCCGGCGCCGAAGCCGGCCAGGGCCCAGATCACCAGCAACGTGGCCATCAGTCGAAGGTTGCGGCGCCAGTACTCCCGCCGCGCGTTCTCATCCATTGCCGTCTCCAGCTCCTTTTGCTCGTGTCCGGCAGGTCCCCGCTGCCCCGCACGGTCGTCCGGCAAGGACGACCACGATGTGAGGCAAGCAATCCGCGACGGGCCGGGTCAATGGCCAGATGTGGCGTCCGTCACTCTTTGCGCCGAGCGGCGCAGATCGGTCGCCGAGCGGCGTCGGGGCGGTCCGTACGCGTTGGCTCCGGCGGACGGCGCCGCTCGTGGACCGCTCGTCGTGCGGAACCGACCGTTCGTCGTGGGCGGCGCCGCGTCGAGCGGCACGGACGGCGCCCTCGACCAGTGCGTGACGCCGGTCACCCGGGTTAACGTCGGGCCATGGCCCAGTCCGCCCCGCACACCTCACGCCCGGCAGGTCCGACCTCCTCGGCGGCAGGACGCCCACGCCGCCAGCCGGATCCGGCCCGCCGCAAGCTCGGCCTGGCCGTGGTGATGGTGCTCGTCGGCTCGTTCCTGCCGTGGCTCTTCACCGGCTTCGGCGCCATCTCCGGGGGCCGGGGCCCGGGGCTGTGGACGGCCTACGCCGGCATCCTCGGCCTCGCTGCGCTCTTCATGCCGTGGCGGCGCGTGGCCGGCGTCCATGCCGCACTGCTCGCGGTGGTCGCCATGGCGCTCCCCGCCTGGCAGCTGGTCCACGTCATCGGGATCGGCTTCGGCGGCTGGTTCCCCGGTCCGGGCCTGGTGGTGGTGTTCGCCGGCGGTGTCCTGGCCGCCGCGGCGGCCAGGGGGATGTTCCGCCCGCTCTGACGGCTTCCCGCCTCACCGGGTGCGGAGCGCCGGCCGCCGCGCTCAGACTGCGGTGCGGTCCAGCCCCTCCGGCGTGTGGAGCCGCAGCAGGAAGTGGCGCGCGTGCGCTGGCGTGGTGCGGGCGGTGAGCAGGGAGCCGACGACCATCACCGTGAACGCGAGAGGCACGCTCCAGGCCGCGGGCTGCTCCAGCAGCACTCCCGGCCAGCCGCCCAGGTCCACGCCGACGAGGTGCAGCACGGCGGCGCTGCCGGCGCCCAGCCCACCGGCGACCAGGCCGGCCAGCGCACCTGTCGGAGTGAGCCGCCGCCACCAGATGCCGAGCACGAGCAGCGGGCAGAACGTGGACGCGGCCACAGCGAAGGCGAGCCCCACCGTATGGGCGACCCCGATGTCGTGCACTTGCAGCGACACGACCAGCGGCGTCACCACCGCGACCGCGGCCGCGATCCGGAACGCCGGGATCCCGGAGTCCCCGGGTCCCTCGCGGCGGCTCGTGAGGAACCGGCTCGTCACGTCCTGGGTGAGCACCCCCGAGACCGCGATCGTGAGGCCTGAGGCGGTGGACAGGAAGGCCGCGAACGCGCCGGCGGTGACCAGGCCGGTCAGCAGGTCGCCGCCGATGCCGGGGACCATCAGGCGCGGCAGCTCGAGCACCAGCACGTTGGCCCGGGGCGTGTCGGCCAGCTCCTCGGCGTACACCCGTCCGAGGCCGGCGTACACGGGCGGCCACAGGTAGAACAGGCCCAGCAGGACCAGCACGGCCAGCGTCGTGCGGCGCGCGCCGCGCCCGTCCGGGTTGGTGTAGAAGCGCACCACCACGTGCGGCAGGCCCATCGTGCCGAGGAAGACGGCGATGATGAGCGAGTACGTCGCATAGAGGCCGATCGCTCCCTCGGCGACCGGCACCGACCAGCCGTCTCCGGCAGCCGGGTCCACCGCGGCCCCGGGCCGGCCGTCACCCCACCAGACCGCGAGCAGGCAGACGGCGGGCACCAGCAGCGCAGTCAGCTTGAGCCAGTACTGGAACGCCTGGACAAAGGTGATCGAGCGCATCCCGCCCGACATCACGTTGAGCATCACCACCGTCCCCACGATCACCGGGCCGGTCCACTCGGGGGCGCCGATCGCCGCCCGGAGCGTGATGCCGGCGCCCTCGAACTGGGGGAGGAGGTAGAGCCACCCGACCCCGACGACGAGCACGGAGCACGCGGTGCGCACGGTCTGGGAGCCGAGCCTGGCCTCGGCGAAGTCGGGCAGCGTGTAGGCGCCGGAGCGGCGCAGGGGCGCCGCAACCAGGACGAGCAGCACGAGGTAGCCCGCGGTCCAGCCGACCGGGTACCAGAGCATCTGCGCGCCGCCGACGAGCAGCAGCCCGGCGATGCCCAGGAACGAGGCAGCCGAGAGGTACTCGCCGCCGATCGCCGAGGCGTTGAGCCGCGGGCGCACCGTGCGGGACGCCACGAAGAAGTCGCTCGTGGTGCGGGAGAACCGCAGGCCCCAGGTGCCGATGGCCAGGGTCGCGCAGGTCACCAGGACCACGGCGACGATGCCGGGGGCGGAGTTCACCTCGGCTCCTCGTCGCGGTGTTCCTCCGACTGGTTGACCAGGTGAGCGAAGTCGCGCTCGTTGCGCTCGGCCGCGCGGACGTAGGCCCAGCCGAGGAGCACCAGCGACGGGTAGACGAGGACGCCGAGCAGCGCCCATGCGACCGGGAGCCCGAGTATCGAGACGTCGGCGAGGCCCGGTGCCAGGTGGAAGACCAGCGGCAGCAGCCCCAGGGTGAGCCCCAGCAGCACGAGGACCCCGAGCGACAGCAGGAGCTGCTCGCGCAGCAGCGACCGGAGGTAGACGCCGCCCAGCGGCGTCAGGTCCTGGACGTCGCCCAGCCGGCTCTGGCCCCGCCCCGGTGCGCGGTGGGGAGGCCCGGTCACCCGCACCCTCTCGGGAGGCTGCTCGCTCATCCGGCCGGTCCCTTCCCGGACCGTCGTACGAGGACGTCGCGCAGCTCGCGGGTGTGGCGGCGTGCGACCGGAAGCTCGACGCCGTCGACGAGCACGGTGCACCGGCCCAGCTCCGTGCGGATCTCGTCGACGTGCTCCAGGGCGACCAGCAGCGAGCGGTGGATGCGCCAGAAGCCGTGCGGCTGCCACTCCTCCTCCAGGGTGGAGATGGGGATGCGCACGAGGTAGGCCTCGCCGCCGCCCAGGTGAAGGCGGGCGTAGTCGCCCTGCGCCTCGACATAGCGGACCTCGGAGCGGCGCACGAAGCGGGTCACGCCACCGCGCTCGACCGGGATCTGCTCGTCGGCCGGCTCGGCCGGCTTCGCGCTGCCCGCGAGCACCCGGCGTACGGCCTCGGCCAGGCGCTCCTGGCGCACCGGCTTGAGGACGTAGTCGACCGCGCGCAGGTCGAAAGCGTCGACCGCGTGCTCGTCGTGGGCGGTGACGAAGACGATCGGCGGCGGCGTGCGGAACCGCGAGAGCACCTGGGCCAGCTCCAGGCCGGTCAGGCCGGGCATCTGGATGTCGAGGAAGACCGCGTCGACGTCTGTCTCCTGGAGCACGCGCAGTGCCTCGGTGGCCGAGTCCGTTGCCACGACCTCGTGAACGCGCGGGTCGCGCTCGAGCAGGAACGTGAGCTCGTCGAGGGCGGGGCGCTCGTCGTCGACCACCAGCACCTTCATGCATGCACCCCCGGGGCGAACTTCGGCACCCTGACGATCACTTTGGTCCCCGCACCGGGCGCAGTCTCCACGACGAGACCGTAGTCGTCGCCGAAGGTCGCGCGCAGCCGTGCGTCCACGTTGCCGAGCCCGACCGAGTCGGAGTCCGGGTCCCCGGCCAGGGCGCGGCGTACCTTCTCCGGCTCCTCCCCGGCACCGTCGTCCTCGACCTCGATCACGCACTCCCGGTCCAGGTCGCGGGCGACGATCGTGATCGTGACCCTGCCGGCGGGGTTGTCAGGTGTGGCCTCGAGGCCGTGCCGCACGGCGTTCTCCACCAGCGGCTGGATGCAGAGGAAGGGGACCGCCACCGGCAGCACCTCCGGCGCGATCTTCAGCGTCACCCGCAGGCGGTCGTCGAAGCGCGCCTGCTCCAGCAGCAGGTAGCGCTCCACCGAGCGGAGCTCCTCCGAGAGGGTCGTGTAGTCGCCGTGGCGCCGGAACGAGTAGCGCGTGAAGTCGGCGAACTCGAGCAGCAGGTCACGTGCCCGGTCGGGGTCGGTCCGCACGAAGCTGGCGATCGCGCCGAGCGAGTTGTAGATGAAGTGCGGGCTGATCTGGGCACGGAGGGCGCGCAGCTCGGCCTCCATCAGGCGCGACCGCGATGCGTCGAGCTCGGCGAGCTCGAGCTGGCCGGAGACCCAGGCCGCGACCTCGTCGGAGGCGCGGACCAGCCCCGCGGAGGGATGATCGGAGAAGACCTGGAGGGTGCCGACGATGCGGTCCTCGACCACCAGCGGGCTCACGATGGCGTGCCGGATCGGGCAGCTGCCCCGGTGGCAGTCGAGCTCCCGCCGGTCTGCGACCCGGGTGCTGCCCTCGGCCAGCGCCGACCGGGCCAGGTCCGCCACCTGCGGCAGGTGATGCTCGCCCTCGCCATCCCACGCCAACGCCCCTCCGGTGTCGCTGAGGGCGACCGCGGGGGAGCCCAGCAGCGTGCGCAGGTGCCGCACGCTGCGCTCGGCGCTGCTGCGCGTCAGTCCCTCGCGGAGCGCGGGTGACGCGAGGCTGGCGGTGTGCAGCGTGCGGAACGTCGCCCGGTCGGCCTCGCCGCCGAGCCGGGTACGACGGCGCATGCGCATGGGGTCAGCGTAGGGCTCAGCGGAAGTCGATGAGCAGGTCGCCGCCGTCGTCGTCGTCGCCGTCGTCGTCGGACGGGTCGACCGGCGAGGTCGGTGGCGTGGACGACGGGATGTTGACGCCCTCCTGCCGCGGCGTCGACCACGGGTTGTCGACCACGGCGGCCCGAAAGCAGTGGGCGACCCACGGCAGCTGCATGCCGTCGGGACCGCGCTCGTAGTCGTCGTACAGCGCCCGCACCTGGTCGAGGCGACGCTCACGGCTGGCGGAGTCGAGCCGCATGATGTACGGCATCTGCCGGGCGACCTCGCAGAGCGACTCACGGTGCACGGTCTGCCAGTGACGGAGGGAGGTGTTGTCGACGAAGCCGAAGCGGTCCGAGCGCACCAGCGCGTCGGGTGCCTCCGGCTCGCTGCGGTCGGGGTCGACGATCGCGGCGAACTTCCGGACCCAGGGGATCTTGGTGTCGGGCGTGTTCCAGAGCAGCGCCAGGTGGCCGCCGGGACGCAACACGCGGGCGATCTCGGTGAGCGCCGCGTCAGCGGTGAACTGGTCGAAGACCTGCGCGCAGACCACTACGTCGACCGAGCGGTCCATCACGGGGAGCACCTCGGCGGTCGCGACCGACGTGCGGATGACAGGCAGGCGCTCCGCGAGTACGGCGACCGCGTCGGCGGACGGGTCGGTGGCGTGCACGTCGTGGCCGAGCGCGACGAGCAGGTCCGTGAGGCCGCCGGCGCCGGCGCCGAGCTCGAGGGCCGACCGTGCGTCGGTGCCGACCAGCCACCGGACCGCCTCGCGCGGATAGGTCGCTCGTCCCTCGGGGAGGTGCTGCTGGTCGTCCATCGCCTCGAGGCTACTAGTGTTTCGGCCTGTGACCGCGGACCCGCTCGCCTCGTTGACCGCCCTCGAGGGCGTGCCATCGGCGTTCGCAAGCGCGCGGGACGGCGTGGACGCGCTGCTGCGGGACCGCGGACTGCGACGAACGTCACCCGAGCTCACGGCTGAGGCGCTTCTGCGTGGCGCCTGGTCGAGCGCGGTGCTCGAGGGTTCCTCGGCGACGATGGACGATGTCCGCTCCGGCGAGATGGACGACATCGCGCGCGCGTCGGTGCGGGTCTCGGCGGAGCTGCTGCAGCTGGTGCCGGTCGTGAAGCGCTCGCCGCTGCAGGCGCTGGCACGCATCCACACGCTGGCCGGGCTGGGGGCCGCACCCGACGAGTCGCTGGGCAGGCCGCGCAACGCCGAGGCGGCCGAGGGCCTGCGCACTCTCTCGGAGCGGCTGCTGCAGCCGACCACCGCGCCGGCGATGCTGGTCGCCGCCGTGGCGCACGCGGACGTGGCCACCGCCGCGCCCTTCGCCTCCCACAACGGGATCGTGGCGCGGGCCGTCGAGCGGCTGCTCCTGGTCGCGCGCGGCGTCGACGAGAAGAGCCTGCTCGTGCCGGAGGAGGGCCACCGCCTGTTCCGGGCGGAGTACGAGTCCAACCTGCGGGCCTACGCCTCGGCGCCCGGCACCAGCGGTGTGCACGCGTGGCTGCTCTACGCCGCTGAGGCATACGCGAAGGGCGCCGAGGCGAGCCCGGTGCGAGGCTGATCCCCTGGCACGCCGGTCGCACGTCACCGCCTGGACGGTTGCGTTCGTGGTCGTCGTGCTGCTCGGGGTGCTGGTCATGGTCCTGCGGTTCACCGGACAGGAGGACGCCCCGCCCACCGGCGTGGACCCCTCGGAGCCCTCCACCGGTCCGACCCGGCCCCCGGAGCTGCCCGGTGATGCCACGGTCGTCGTGACCGTCACCTCGTCCAAGCCGATGCTGGTCGCGTGCTTCAAGGTGCCCAACGCGCTGCACGAGAAGGACCGCAAGGCGTGCGAGCACGCGGTCACGAAGCTGCGCCGGAAGATGCGCATCGAGGGCCGGCTGGCCTTCGCCCAGGCCGTCGGCGAGGCCGGCCCGGAGGGGGCCGAGGTGCGCTGCCGGATCACGGTGGACGGAGAGGTCCAGGCGCGCGACGCGAACTCCGGGGCCTGGCAGTGGGCCGCCTGCACTGCGCACGCCCGGCTGTCCTGAGCCGGCACGGCACGTGCCTCACCCGGACGTGCGAACGGCACCGGAACACGTGATCCGATGCCGCCGCTGACACGTGATCCCATCGGCTACCAAGCGTGCAGTTCTCAATTGCTGCCCCGGCACTGAATGTCCGGTGACAGGCGCCCTGTAGGAAGGGTGGATCGCCGCGTGGGTACCTGGTTCACGTGCGGTTCTTCAGTTCTTGTGTCCGTTGTACGCCGACTCGCGCGCCACTTCAAGGCTTGACATCGGCCGCGTCAGGGAGTTCCACGCGCGCCCGCCGTACGGCGACTCAGACCGCCTGGCTGCGGCGCCTGCGGGCGACCCAGGCGGCACTGCCGACTGCGACGACACCGCCCACCGCGAGCCCGGCGAGCGTCGGCTTCGTGCCGGGGAGCCGCACCCGCCGGCGGAGCGCGACCGGCTTGGCGAAGACCAGCACCGGCCAGCCGCGGGACGCCGCGACCTTGCGCAGCTCCTTGTCGGGGTTGACCGCGTGTGGGTGGCCGACCGCCTCCAGCATGGAGACGTCCGTGATCGAGTCGCTGTATGCGGAGCAGCCCTCGAGGTCGTAGCCGTGCTCGGCCGCGAGCTCACGGATCGCCTCGGCCTTGTTCTCGGCGTACGCGTAGTAGTCGATCTCGCCGGTGTACCGGCCCTCGACGACCTGGAGGCGGGTAGCGACGACGTGGTCGGCGCCGAGCATGCGGCCGATCGGCTCGACCACCTCGGAGCCGGAGGTGGACACGATGATCACGTCGCGGCCGGCGAGGTGGTGCTCCTCGATCAGGCAGACCGCCTCGTCGTAGACCAGAGGGTCGACGATGTTGTGCAGCGTGTCGGCGACGATGTCCTTCACCGTGGCCACGTCCCAGCCGACGACCAGGTCGGACATGAACCGCCGCAGCTTCTCCATCTGGTCGTGGTCCGCGCCACCGACCAGGTAGACGAACTGCGCGTAGGCACTGCGCAGCATCGCGCGCCGCGAGATGAGGCCGCCGGCCTGGAACTGCCGCGTGAACGCGAGCGTGCTCGACTTGGCGATGATCGTCTTGTCGAGGTCGAAGAAGGCGGCGGTGCGGTGCGCCGGCGTAGGCATGCGGCCCATCGTAGGTGTGCGCCGCCGCCTCCCGTCGGGGTGACCCGCTTTTCCCGCACAGGCGTTGGCGACCGCCGTTCCCTCCACAGGTCGTACGCCGACGGCCCGGCGCCGGGGGCGGACAGGGGCAGGTTGGACGGCATGCGAAGTCCCCTGATCGTCACCGCGGACCAGGTGCTGCTCGACGAGCTGCAGCGTCTCGCCGCGGCAGCCGGCGTGGTGCCGGAGGTCGTCCGCGACGCCGGGGCCGCCCTGCGCGCGTGGGGTGGTGCCCCGGTCGTGGTCGTGGGCGCGGACCTGGCCCCCGCGCTGGCCGGGCTCGGGCCGCGACGCCGCTCCGGCGTGCACGTGCTCGGCTGGGAGACCGTGCCGCACGACGCCTGGCAGGTCGGCATGGCCATCGGCGCGGAGGACGTCTCCACGCTGCCGGGGTCGGGTGCCTGGCTGCTCGAGGTGCTCGCGGAGGCGGCCGAGGGCCCACCCGGGGCCGGGACAGTGCTCGGGGTGGTCGGGGGATCGGGCGGGGCGGGCGCCACGACCTTCGCGTGTGCCCTCGGGCTGGCGGCGGGTCGGCGGGGGAGCGCCTGCCTGCTCGACGTCGACGCGCTGGGGCCGGGTGCCGACCGGGTGCTCGGTCGCGACCGCGTCGACGGCGTGCGGTGGGACGCGCTCCAGCGCACGACCGGGCGGCTCAGCAGTCGGACCCTGCGGGAGTCCCTGCCCCGGCGCGACGGGCTCGGCGTGCTGACCTGGGCGGCGGGTGCCTCGACCGCGCTGCCGCCGTTCGCGGTCCGGGAGGCGTTGGCGGCCGCCGTGCGCGGCCACGAGCTGGTCGTGGTCGACCTCCCCCGGCGTGCGGACGCCCGGGGCGTGGAGCTGCTGGGCCGCTGCGACCGGCTGCTCGTGGTGGTGCGGGCCAGCGTCCCGGGTGTCGCCGCGGCGGCGCGCACGGTCGCCGGCCTGCTCGGCTCGGCCGAGCTCGGACTCGTGGTCCGGGGCAGCGGTGTCGAGGCGCGCGACGTGGCCCGCACGGTGGGGGCCCCGGTCCTCGCCACCATGGTCGACCAGCGAGGGCTCCCCGAGGCCGTGGACCTCGGGCTGGGGCCGGTCCGCTCGCGGCGGAGTGCGCTGGGCAGAGCGGCTGACGAGGTGCTCTCACGTGTACGCGCCGAGGCCGGCCCGGAGGCCGCATGAGCGCGGCGGTCTCGGGGGCGCCGCGCGAGCTCCTCGAGCTGGTGCGCGAGCGGCTGGCCCGTGACGGTGCGCCGTGCACCCCGCAGGCAGTCGCCGCAGCGCTCCGGGCGAGCGGCCGGCCGATCGGGGACACGACGGTGCTCGCGGTGCACGACGCGCTGCGCTCCGAGGCGTGGGGTGCCGGGCCGCTCGACCCCCTGCTCCGGCTCCCCGGGGTGACCGACGTCCTCGTCAACGGTGCCGACGAGGTGTGGTTCGACCGGGGCGCCGGGCTGGAACGGGCGGCGGTCGGCTTCCCCGACGACGACGCGGTTCGCCGGCTCGCCCAGCGGCTCGCGGCCGCTGGCGGCCGCCGTCTCGACGACGCCTCCCCGTACGTCGACGTACGGCTCCCCGACGGGACCCGCTGCCACGCGGTGCTTGCCCCGCTCGCGCGGCCGGGCACGGCGGTGTCGCTGCGCGTGCCGCACCGGCTCGGGCTCTCGCTGGCAGACCTGCGCGGACGAGGCACACTCACGCAGGAGGGGCTGCGGCTGCTCGAGCGCGTGGTGGAGAGACGGCTGGCGTTCCTGGTCTCCGGAGGCACGGGCAGCGGCAAGACCACGTTGCTCGGCGCGATGCTCGGCGGAGTCGCGCCCGAGGAGCGCTTGGTGCTCGTCGAGGACGCGAGCGAGCTCCGTCCCCAGCACCCCCACGTCGTCGGGCTCGAGGCCCGGCCGCCCAACGTCGAGGGCGTCGGCGAGGTGCCCCTGAGGGTGCTCGTCCGGCAGGCACTGCGCATGCGGCCGGACCGGCTCGTGGTGGGCGAGGTCCGCGGCGGCGAGGTCGTCGACCTGCTCGCTGCGCTCAACACCGGCCACGAGGGTGGCTGCGGCACCATCCACGCCAATTCGGTGACCGACGTGCCCGCGCGCATCGAGGCCCTGGCCCTCGCCGCCGGACTCCCACGCGACGCCGTGCACAGCCAGGTCGGCTCAGCGCTGGCGCTCCTGCTGCACCTGGCTCGCGGCCCTGACGGGGTGCGCCGGCTGCGCGAGATCGGCGTACCCCGTCAGGACGATGACGGCCTGGTCCGGGTGGTGCGCGCGGTGGCGTTCGCACCCGACGGACGGATGTCCACCGGTCCGGGGGTCGACCTGCTGACGCAGCGACTGGCATGACCCCGTCGCTGGCGTGGGCGCTCGGGGGTGCGGTGCTCGCCGGGCTGGCCGCCGCGCTGTGCTGGCCGGCCCGGGCGCACCCCGTCGGTGGCGGAGCCGGTCTGCTGCGGCTCGCCTGTGGAGGCGTGCTCCTGGTGGCGGTGCTGACTCGTCCGTCGGCCGGACTGGCCGGTCCGGTGGTCCTCGCGGCGCTGGTCGCGGTCGGGGCCGCCGGGCTGGTCCGCCGACGCACGCGCCGGGCCGCGAGCGAGTGCACTCGCGCCCGGGCGCTGGCCTTCTGCGACGAGCTGACTGCCGGCCTGGCCGCCGGGCTGCCACCACCCACGGCGCTGGAGGCGACGGTCGAGGCGTGGCCGGCAGTCGAGGAGGTCACCGTCGCAGCCCGGCTGGGTGGCTCGGTGCCGGCCGCGCTGCGCCAGCTCGCGGAGCGGCCGGGCGCCGGCGACCTGCGCCAGGTCGCGGCGGCCTGGCAGGTGGCGCACCGCAGCGGCGCCAGCCTCGCCCAGGCCCTGACCGGTGTGGTCGACGCCCTGCGCGAGCAGCAGCGGACCCGCCGGCTGGTCGCCTCGGAGCTGGCGTCTGCGCGGGCCACGGCCCGGCTGATGGCAGGCCTGCCCGTCGTCACGCTCCTGCTCGGCTCGGGCACCGGTGGCTCGCCGCTGGGCTTCCTGCTCGGCACGCACGGCGGCCTGCTCTGCCTCGGGGCCGGGGCAGGTCTCGCCCTCCTGGGGCTGTGGTGGATCGAGGCCATCGCCGACGCGGTCGAGCGGGAGGTCCGGTGACGACGCCCGCGGTGGTCGCCGCGCTGCTCGTCGCCGCGGCAATGGCTGTGGGCACCCGCAGCCGGGCCGTGCTCCCGGTGGCCCGGTCCGGCTCCGGAGACGCCGGATCGGAGCCCGCGCCGGCGCTGGTGCGTCGCCACCGGATGCCCCTGGCGGTGCTCGCGGCCGTGGCCGGGCCGACACTGCTGCCGCCGGGCTGGGGGATCCCGGTGGGGCTCGGCCTGGCGGTCGCGGTCTGGTGGGCCGGCAGCCGCGCCGAGCCACCCGGCGTACGGCGTGAGCGGGCGCTGGTCACCCGCGAGCTGCCCGGGGTCGTACGGCTGCTCGCGGTCGCCCTGGCCGCGGGAGCCCCCGTCGGCCTCGCCCTGGAGCAGGTCGCCGATGCGCTGCCAGGCCGCACCACGGAGCTGCTGCGGCTCTCACGGGGGCGGTTGGCGCTCGGTGTGCCGCCCGAGCAGGTGTGGGCGGAGCTCGCCCGGCAGCCCGGGCTGGAGCCGCTCGGGCGCGCCCTCGCCCGTGCCCATCGCTCGGGCGGAGGTGTCGCTGACGCGGCGCTGCGCCTCGCCGACGACCTCGCGCGCGAGGCGCGGCTCGCGGTCGAGGACCGGGCGCGCACGGTGGGCATCCGCGCCGCAGTGCCGCTGGGGGCCTGCCTGCTGCCGGCCTTCCTGCTGGTCGGGATCGTGCCGGTCGTGGTGGCCGCGGCGCAGGGCCTGGGCTGGTGAGGGCCCCCGCGGACCGGTCTCGGTGCACAGGCCGCCGTCGGGTGCTGGGTCTCCACAGTTGGCGGTCCGGCCCGCACGCCGGGCCGGCGATCGGCGCAGCGTGGAGGCGAGGCCGCGGCAGGCGCGACCCGGACGGAAGGAGAGCCATGGCAGACCACGAGACCCGAGCTCCTGGGCACGACGAGCGGGGCATCACCACGGCGGAGTACGCCGTCGGCACGGCCGCGGGCGCCGGCCTGGCCGGCGTGCTCTACCAGCTGGTCACCGGCGGCTTCGGTGACCAGCTGCTGAGGACGCTGTTCAGTCACGTGCTGAGCATGCTCGGACTGGGATGAGCCAGCGCGACCGCCACGCCGAGCGCGGCGTGGTCACGGCCGAGACGGCGATGGCGATGCCCTTGCTGCTCCTCGTGGCGCTGGCGATGGCCTGGCTGGTGTCGGTCGGGCTGGTCCAGATGCAGGTCGTCGACGCCGCGCGCGAGGGGGCGCGGGCGCTGGCCCGCGGCGAGTCCCCGGAGCGCGCGGCGTCGCTCGCCCGGCAGGCCGCGCCCGGTGCCGAGGTCGACCTCGGCACCGAGGGCGGCACGGTCGTGGTGCGGGTGCACCGGAGGGTCACCCCGCCGGGCGGCCTGCTCGACGCGCTGGCCGGCATGACCGCGCGGTCCACCGCCACCGCGGTCGACGAGGAGCTGCGGTGAGGGTGTGCCGTGAGCAGGGGAGCGCGCTGCCGGTGGTCGTCGCGCTCGGTGGCCTGGTGATGCTGGTCGGCCTCGCGGCGGCGTTCACCGTGGCCACCGCGGTCGACCACCGGAGGGCTCAGGCGGCCGCCGACCTGGCTGCGCTGGCGGGCGCGACGGCGCTGCAGGACGGCCGCGACCCGTGTGCTGCCGCGGTCGACGTGGGCGTGCGCAACGGCGCGGAGGCCGTGGACTGCCGTGTCGCCGGCGTCGACGTACTCGTCACGGCGCGGCTGCCAGGGCCGCGCTTCTCGGGGGTCGGCTGGGAGCTGGTCGGCCGGGCCCGTGCGGGGCCCGGATGAGGGGTCAGGACTCGGCGTCCTCGCCGTCGCGACGCTCGGAGGCCTCGAGCTTGTCGGAGAGCTTGCTCAGTCGCTTGTGCTCGCGGCGCGCGCGCAGCTGGCGGCGGGCGCCCATCCGGACCAGCTTGACGCCGACCACGATGAGCGCTGCCGTGGCCGCACCCAGCAGGAAGACGGAGAAGGCGTCGAGGTCGATGCCGAAGTACGACGCGTCACCGTCGAGCAGGAACACGGCGCCGACGGCCGCGAAGGCGGCGAGCGCGACCAGGAGCAGACCGAGGACCATCATGGCGGTCAACCTAGCCGAGCAGGACGTCGAGGAGGGCGACCGCGGCGTGCTTGTCGAGCGGGTTGTTCTGGTTGCCGCACTTGGGCGACTGCACGCACGACGGGCAGCCGTCGGGGCAGGTGCAGGCACGGATCGCGTCGCGGGTGGCGGTGAGCCAGTCCCGGGCGACGGCGTAGCCGCGCTCGGCGAACCCGGCACCCCCCGGGTGGCCGTCGTGGACGAACACGGTGAGCTGGCCGGTGTCGGGATGCAGGGCGGTGGACACGCCTCCGATGTCCCAGCGGTCGCAGGTCGCGAAGAGCGGGAGCAGGCCGATGGAGGCGTGCTCGGCGGCGTGCGCCGCGCCGGGCAGGTCCGCCTCGGCGAGGCCGGCGTCCTCGAGCACCGTCGCCGGGACGGTCCACCACACGGCCGTCGTCTCCAGGGTGCGCGGCGGCAGGTCGAGCGTCTCCTCGGCGACCACCTCCCCCGACGGCTGGCGGCGCTTGAGGAAGGACACGACCTGCGACGAGACGTGCACGGTGCCGAAGGCGAGGCGGCAGTCGCCCCACCGGGTGTGGTCGCGTTCCTCGACGACCCGGATGTCGACCACCTCGCGGGCGGCGGTGGAGTAGTCGACCTCTGCGCGCTCCATCACCGCGACGTGCTCGTCGAGGTCGAGGGCGGACACCAGCCAGGTCTCACCCATGTGCACGTAGACGGCCCCGGGGTGGGCGGTGCCGTGCGCCGATCCGGGGTCGACGGTGCCGACGACGCGGCCGCTGCTGCCCTCGACCAACTGCACCGGCCAGCCGCCGGCGGAGCGGATGTCGGCGAGGTCGCTCGCCCGCCGCGGGTCGGTCCAGAACCAGCCGGCGGCCCGCTTGCGCAGCAGGCCCGCCCCGGTCAGCGCGTCGAGCGCCTCGCGGGTGCCCGGGCCGAAGAGCGGCAGGTCCGCCTCGGTCACCGGCCGCTCGGCGGCGGCCGCGCAGAGGTGGGGCGCGAGCACGTACTTGTTGGAGGGGTCGAAGACGCTCGCTTCGACGGGGGCGCGCAGGAGGACGTCGGGATGGTGCACGAGATAGGTGTCCAGCGGGTCGTCGCGCGCGACGAGGATGCCGAGCGCGTCCTGGCCGCCTCGGCCGGCCCGGCCGAGCTGCTGCCACAGTGCGGCGCGGGTGCCGGGGAAGCCCGCGAGCAGCACCGCGTCGAGGCCGCTGACGTCGATGCCGAGCTCGAGCGCGTTGGTCGCGGCGAGGCCGAGCAGGTCGCCGCGGCGCAGGGCAGCCTCGATCTCCCGGCGCTCCTCCGGCAGGTAGCCCCCGCGGTAGGACGTCACCCGCTGCGGCAGCTCGGGCGACACCTCCTCGAGCAGCCCGGCGGCGGTCATCGCCACGTGCTCGGCCCCGCGACGGGAGCGGATGAACGCCAGCGTGCGCACCCCCTCGGCGACCAGGTCCGCCAGGAGATCCGCGGTCTCCGAGCTCGCCGCCCTCCTGACCGGGGCGCCGTGCTCGCCGACGTACGACGTGAACGGCGGCTCCCAGAGAGCGAGCGAGACCTGGCCGCGCGGCGAGCCGTCGTCGGTGAACGCCCGGAAGGGCAGCCCCGTGAGGCGCTCCGCGTGCGCGGCCGGGTCGGCGACGGTCGCGGAGGCGACCACGAACGTCGGGTCGGCGCCGTACAGCGCGCACAGCCGACGGAGCCGGCGCAGCACGTGGGAGACGTGGGCGCCGAAGACGCCGCGGTAGTGGTGGCATTCGTCCACCACGACGTAGCGCAGGGACCCGAGGTACCGGGACCACCGCTGGTGCCCCGGAAGCAACGAGTGGTGCAGCATGTCGGGGTTGGTGAGCAGGTACTCGCCGTGGTCGCGGGCCCAGTCGCGCTGCTCGCGCGAGCTGTCGCCGTCGTGGGTGGTGGCACGGACGTCGAGGCCGAGCGCCCGCACCTTGGCCAGCTGGTCCTGGGCGAGTGCCTTGGTCGGCGCCAGGTAGAGCGTCGTCGCGCCCCGCGCGGCTCGCGGTCCCCGGTGCGAGAGAGCGTCGTTGAGCGCGGGCAGCAGGTAGGCGAGGGACTTGCCGGAGGCGGTGCCGGTCGCGAGCACCACGTGCTCGCCCGCGTGCGCGGACGTCGCGGCCTCGGCCTGGTGGCGCCACGGCCGCCGCAGCCCCCGGGCCTCGAACGCGTTGCGCACCTCCGGACTGACCCAGGGGGGCCATTCGACGGGGTCGGCGGCGCGCGGCGGGAGCACCTCGAGATGCGTCAGCCGGTCGGCGCGGGCGGGCGTGACGAGGCGCTCGACGAGGTCGGAGGGACGAGCCTCCGGTCGTCGGCCGGTCTCCTCTCCGTTGAACCCCGCTGGTCGCTGCACCCGCACAGTGTTCCAGTTGGCTGCGACAACGGTTTCCCATCTTCGGTGCGCAGGCATTGATCGCGTGGTTTGATAGTGCCGGACGTATCGGGGCGGTCTTCGGCCGGACCGCTGGGGGATGGGCCCGGCCCACCGGAGGAGAGACGTGGATCTGACGCTTGAGACACGCAGCGGCGATGGGGCGACCGTCGTCGCGGTCCAGGGTGAGATCGACGTGTACACGGCCCCGAAGCTCCGCGACAAGATCACCGAGCTCGTCGGTGAGGGCGCCTACCACCTGATCATCGACATGGAGGGCGTCGAGTTCCTCGACTCCACGGGTCTCGGAGTCCTCGTCGGCGGCCTCAAGAAGGTCCGCGCCCGCGACGGCTCCCTCGAGCTGGTCTGCAACCAGGAGCGCCTGCTCAAGATCTTCCGGATCACCGGCCTGGCCAAGGTCTTCACGATCCACCCGTCGCTCGACGCCTCCTCCGCCTGACCGCCGACCCGGCGCTCGTGCAGCCGGAACTACGCCGACCCGGCGCTCGTGCAGGGCCTTCCGCTCAGGCGTGGCGTGCGGGCATGCCGCCATGCGTTCACCTGGGTATCGCCAGTAGCACGCTCCATCTGCGTAGACTCCGCGTCACTCGTGTAATCCCCGTCACAACCTGAGGAGACGCATGACCCACGCCAACGCAGTCGTGGACCTCTCCGGCGGCAACATGGTCCTCGTCTTCGTCGTCGCGGCCATCGCACTGGTCGCGCTCGGCATGGCGGCGCTGTTCCGCCGCCAGGTCCTGTCCGCCGGTGAAGGCACCGACAAGATGCGCACCATCGCCCTCGCGGTCCAGGAAGGGGCCGACGCGTACCTCAAACGTCAGCTCCGCACCCTGGCGTTCTTCGCGGCGGGCGCGTTCGTCCTCCTGCTGTTCCTCCCCGCGGGCGCCGAGGAGGGCGCCGGCTTCCTGCAGTCCGAGTGGGGGCTCCGGATCGGGCGCTCGCTCTTCTTCCTCGTGGGTGCCGCCTTCTCGGCCACCATCGGCTACCTCGGTATGTGGCTCGCCGTGCGCTCCAACCTGCGCGTCGCGTCCGCCGCCAACGCCGAGGGGCGCGACCCGGCCATGAACGTCGCGTTCCGCACGGGCGCCTTCGTCGGCATGGCGACGGTCGGCCTCGGCCTCCTCGGCGCGAGCATCGTCGTCCTGATCTACAGCAACGAGGCCCCACACGTGCTCGAGGGCTTCGGTTTCGGCGCCGCGCTGCTCGCGATGTTCATGCGTGTCGGCGGCGGCATCTTCACCAAGGCCGCTGACGTCGGTGCCGACCTCGTCGGCAAGATCGAGCACAACATCCCCGAGGACGACCCCCGCAACGCCGCGACCATCGCGGACAACGTGGGCGACAACGTCGGCGACTGCGCCGGCATGGCCGCCGACCTCTTCGAGTCGTACGCCGTCACGCTGGTCGCCGCGCTGATCCTCGGCGCGGCCGCCTTCGGCGACAAGGGCCTGGTGTTCCCGCTGCTGGTGCCTGCCATCGGAGCGCTCACCGCGATCGCCGGCGTCTACCTCTGCCGGCCGCGCCCGGGCGAGGGCGGACTACGCACGATCAACCGTGCCTTCTACCTCTCCGCCCTGATCGCGGCCGTGGCCTGCATCGTGCTCGCCTTCGTCTACCTGCCGACGTCGTTCGGCGAGCTGAGCGGGGTCGACCAGGAGGTGCCCAGCGCGCTCGACCAGCTCGGCGGTGCGACCGAGGTCCCGGGTGGCAACCCCGCCCTCATTGCCACCACGGCGGTGTTGATCGGCATCTTCCTGGCCGCGGTGATCCTGGCGCTGACCGGTTACTTCACCGGCACCGAGCACCGACCGGTGAAGGACGTCGGGCGCACGTCGCTCACCGGCGCGGCGACCGTGATCCTCTCCGGGCTCGCGGTCGGCTTCGAGTCGGCGGTCTACACCACGCTGGTCATCGGCACCGCGGTGTTCGGGGCGTTCCTGCTCGGCTCGGGGTCGCTGTCGATCTCGCTCTTCGCGGTGGCCCTCACCGGCTGCGGCCTGCTGACCACGGTCGGCGTGATCGTCGCGATGGACACCTTCGGCCCGGTCTCCGACAACGCCCAGGGCATCGCGGAGATGTCCGGCGACGTCAGCGATGAGGGGACGCAGATCCTCACCGAGCTCGACGCCGTCGGCAACACGACGAAGGCGATCACCAAGGGCATCGCGATCGCGACCGCCGTGCTCGCGGCAAGTGCGCTCTTCGGCTCCTACATCGGCAGCGCCATCGAGGCTGCCGGAGACGCCGCGCTCGACGAGGCCGAGGGCAACGCCTTCATCTTCAGCTTCCACGTCTTCAACCCGGACGTCCTGGTCGGCGTGCTGATCGGCGTCTCGGTCGTGTTCCTGTTCTCCGGCCTCGCGATCAACGCGGTCGGCCGGGCAGCTGGCGCGGTCGTGATGGAGGTGCGCCGGCAGTTCCGGGAGATCCCCGGGATCATGGAGGGCACCGGACGGCCGGAGTACGGCAAGGTCGTCGACATCGTCACCAAGGACTCGCTGCGGGAGCTGGCCACGCCCGGCATCCTCGCGATCATGGCACCGGTCGCCGTCGGCTTCGGGCTGGGCATCGGCCCGCTCGCGGGCTTCCTGGCCGGCGCGATCGGGGCGGGCACGCTGATGGCGGTCTTCCTCGCCAACTCCGGCGGAGCCTGGGACAACGCCAAGAAGCTCGTCGAGGACGGCCACCACGGCGGCAAGGGCTCGCCAGCGCACGAGGCGACCATCATCGGCGACACCGTCGGCGACCCGTTCAAGGACACTGCCGGCCCGGCGATCAACCCGCTGATCAAGGTCATGAACCTGGTGTCGCTGCTGATCGTCGGCGCCATCGTGAGCATGACGATGGGCGAGGACGCCAACCGGCCGGCGTCGCTGGCGATCGCCGGCGTCGCCGTGCTCATCATCGTCGGGGCGGTCTACAACTCCAAGCGGAAGTCCGCGGTCATCGGGGACGACGAGCCCGCCAGCGCGCCCACCCGGGTCTGACCGACTCCTCGTCGACCCGCCCTCACGCAGGGCGGGTCGACGAGTGCCCGGGCTGCATTCGCGCCGGGTCGACGGGTGCCCGGGCTGCACGAGCGCCGGGTCGATAGGTTCGTGGGGTGAGTGACGACGCGACGCACCGTCTGGCCGACGACCTCCGCACGGCCCTGCTGGCCGCGGATTTCACGTACGACGCGGTCGCCGAGCTGCTGGGTCCGACGGGGCACACCGCCCTGGGGCGCAACGAGACCGTGCCGGGGCTCCGGTGCACGACCGACCGCAGTCCGCTGAGCATCCTCACCCGTCTCTTCCTGCTGCAGGCCACCGTGCCGGTCGACGAGGCCGAGGCCGCACTGCCCGGGCTCGTCGACCGGCTCTGCGTCGCGGGACTCCTCGAGCGCAGCGTCAGCGAGGTCGCCGCACGGATGGACTGCCGGCCGTACGCCGCGCCCGACGCGCGCGGCGAGCGCGACCTCTGGGTGGTCAGCGACCTCACGCCCGGCCTGGACGGCAACCCGGTGAAGGTCGGCCGCGACCACGTGCTCGGCATCTCGAGCGCGTCCACGTCGCTGGCCCAGCTGACCGTCCGTGAGCCGGTGGGACGGGCGCTCGACCTCGGCACTGGCTGCGGCGTGCAGGCACTGCACCTCGCCAGCCACGCGGGCGCCGTCGTCGCCACCGACGTCAACCGGCGGGCACTGTGGGTGACCCGGTTCAACGCGCGGCTCAACGGCCTCACCAACATCGACGTGCGCGACGGGTCGTTCTTCGAGCCGGTGCGCGACGAGCGCTTCGACCTGATCGCGACCAACCCGCCGTTCGTCATCTCGCCTGCCACGGGCCAGCGCCTCGTCTACCGCGACTCCGGCCTGCCCGGCGACCGCGTGGTCGAGGACATCGTGCGCGCCGCGCCCGACCGTCTCACCGACGGCGGCCTGTGCCAGGTCCTGGCCAACTGGGTGATCCGTGCCGACCGTCCCTGGGACGAGCGCCTCACCGACTGGCTGGACGGCACCTGCGACGCCTTCGTCGTGCAGCGCGAGATCGTTGACCCCGCCCAGTACGTCGAGCTGTGGCTCAAGGACGCCGGGCAGCACGGCGGGCCCGACTACGTCCACCGCTACGACACCTGGCTGGGCTGGTTCGAGGAGCAGGGCATCGAGGCGGTCGGCTTCGGGTGGGTCAACCTCCGGCGGCGTTCTGCCGACGCGGGCGGGGAGGCGTCGTACCGACTCGAGCAGTGGCCGTACGACGTCGAGCAGCCGGTCGCCCCGGCGCTGCTGGCCCACTTCGACGCGGTGGACGCCCTGGCCGGGCTCGCCGACGAGGAGGCCCTGATGGCGGCGCACCTCGCGGCCCGCACGGACGTGCAGCAGGAGACCCTGGGCGCGCCCGGCGCCGAGGACCCGCACACCGTGGTCCTTCGCCAGCAGCGTGGGCTGCGCCGCGCCCGCAGGGCCGACACGGTCGAGGCGGCGCTGCTCGGGGCCTGCGACGGCGAGCTGGCCGTGGGGCAGATCCTCGACGCGCTGGCCCAGCTCCTCGATGCGGAGCCAGTGGAGACCCGGAGCCAGTACGCCGACGCGGTGCGGGAACTGGTCGCCGAGGGCTTCCTCGAGCCCGCCTGAGCCGCCCCCCGCTCGGCCCCGACGGGCAGTCAGGCCGCGTCCGGCGTGGCCCGTTGCGCCGAGAGCGCCCGGTCGCGCACCTCGACGAGCTGACGGCGGCACGAGGAGACCAGCAGCCCTGCGTGGCCCAGGGGCTTGAGGCCCCGGTCACGCCGCAAGCCGAACCGGTAGTCCCACGGCAGCTCGGGAGTCTGCCACCGGAACGGCCCCGCGAGTGCCCCCTCGACCTTGCTGCCGAACATGGCTCCGGACTGGCTGGCTCCGAGCTGCTGCTTGAGCGCCGTCTCGGTCACCCGCCCGAGCGGCCACAGCAGTCCGTTGGCGTGGCCCACGGCCCAGGCCACGCCGAGTGCGAGCGACTCCGGCGAGCGTGCCGCCATGACCAGCCCCGGCTCGCACTCGAAGCACCGCCGAAGGCCCCTGCGGAAGGCGACCGCCACCTCGCTGTCGCCGAACTGCCCGGCGAGCGCCTCCAGCAGTCCCTCGGTCAGCTCCAGCCGCTGCGCCTCCACGTCCGTGGGCTCGCGGGCAGGCTCGACGGCGTGCGCCTCGAGTGGCGTCGTGTCGAGGTCGAGGACGGCCTGCCGGCCCCCGCAGATCGCGTCGAGCCACCGGAGGGCCCGTGACCAGTCGGGCTCGGGCAGGGGCCGCGGCACGTTCGCCCAGGCCAGGAGGACGTCGGACATCAGGTCACGGCACTCGGGGCAGAGGTGGACGTAGCCACCGTCGAGTCGACGGCGGTCGTCGTAGAACGGCGGGTCGTCGAAGTAGTCGGGGCTGTCGTAGTCGTCGTACATGGGGACCTTCCAGCGGGTCGTCGAGCAGGACGCCGAGGACGCTGCCACGACGGTCCGACGATCCGGCGAGGTTCTCCACAGGCGGCTGGATCAGTGGCGCGCGGAGGAGGGCGGTTCCTGCGGGGAGGTCGTGGGTAGCCTGAGGCGCGTGTCGATGCCAGGTTGGTACCCGGATCCCGCAGGACAGCCGAACCGGTTCCGCTACTGGGACGGCCAGCAGTGGAGCGAGGTGACGACGGACAACCCGTACCTCCCTCCTCCGCCGCCCCCGGGAGCGGTCCCTCCTCCGCAGCAGCCCTCCGACCAGCCGGCTGCCGGTGAACCGACGGCAGCAGCGCCGTCCGAGCCCGGACCGGAACAGGAGACCTCCGGGCAGCCCGGTGGGCAGGCCACGACGCCCGGCTGGGGCCCGACGCAGGCTTCCGGCCGGGGCAGCGGCGACTGGACCCCGATGACGCCCGCTCCCTCCGGGAGCGGCGGCGGCAAGGGCAGGGGGCCGCTCGTCGCGGTCGTCGCGATCGTGGTCGTCCTGCTGCTGGTCGCCGGTGGCGTCGTCGGCTGGTACCTGGTCCGCGACGCTGACCGGGCGGGGGACAGCAGGGAGTCCTCGCAGTCCGACGAGCCGACGGACGAGGAGCCCACGGACGAGCCCAGCGAGACCGCTGACGACGACGAGCCGCTGTCCAGCTGTCCGCCCGGCAACCCGGTGGCGCCCAACGAGATCCGGAACGGCCGGGTCCTGGGCGGCGGGCTGTCCTTCGCCGTGCCCGACGGCTATCGGCCGAGCGAGCAGAACAAGCTGGCGTTCGAGTGGCTGCACGGCGTCTCCGGCGTGGAGCGCACGACCGAGAGCCACCCCCGGCAGAAGTCCGGCTGGGTCAGCATGCTCGTCGCCGGGTCGCTCGAGAAGGCCGACGGCTACACCAGCCCCGAGCAGGCGGCGCTCAGCCTCACCGGCTGCATGGCCTCCTCCCCGCGGATGTACCGGAGCCACGTCTCCGACAGGCAGCTCAGCTCCGAGGCGCTCGAGGTCGACGGGCAGGACGCCTGGGTGGTGCGCCACGAGGTCCGCATCGAGGACGAGATCGTCAGGACCGAGGGCGACCACATCGTCGTGGTCGTCGTCGATCTCGGCGACGACGAGGAGCAGTACGGCGTCGTCACCGGGTTCGTGCCCCTCGAGGACGAGGCGCTCCGCCAGCGGCTCGACCGGGCGGTCGCGACCACGGAGCTGCAGTAGGCCGGAGTCCTCCCGGGCCGGGCCCCGGGTTGCACCACGCGCTACCGTAAGCGGCCGTAGCGCCCGCCGAGTCGTGGTGGAGCGCTCCCCCGAGCGCAGGAGTGAAACCGTCCGTGGCACACAAGCTGGTCATCGTCGAGTCCCCGGCCAAGGCCCGCACCATCGCGGGGTACCTCGGCAAGGGGTACGTCGTCGAGTCCTCGATCGGCCACATCCGTGACCTTCCGAACAACGCGGCGGACACCCCCGCGAAGATCAAGGACAAGCCGTGGGGCCGGCTCGCGGTGGACGTCGAGAACGACTTCCAGCCCTACTACGTCGTGCCGCGCGACAAGAAGAGCCACATCTCCAAGCTCAAGGGCCTGCTCAAGGACGCCGACGAGCTCTACCTCGCCACCGATGAGGACCGCGAGGGGGAGGCCATCGCGTGGCACCTCCTGGAGGAGCTCAAGCCCAAGAAGGACATCCCGGTCAAGCGGATGGTCTTCCACGAGATCACCAAGGCCGCGATCCAGGCCGCCGCGGAGAACCCCCGCGAGCTCGACATGGACCTCGTCGAGGCCCAGGAGACGCGACGCATCCTCGACCGCCTCTACGGCTACGAGGTCAGCCCCGTGCTGTGGCGCAAGGTCATGAGCGGTCTCTCCGCCGGCCGGGTGCAGTCGGTGGCGACCCGGCTCGTGGTCGACCGGGAGCAGGAGCGGATGGCCTTCCGGGCCGCCTCCTACTGGGACCTCGAGGGCACCTTCGACGCGGGCTCCGGCCACGACCAGCGGATGTTCCCGGCCAAGCTGCACTCGGTCGACGACACCCGCGTCGCCCGCGGCTCCGACTTCGGCCCCGACGGCCTGCTCAAGGACGCCACCAAGGTCGTCCACCTCGACAAGCGCCGCGCCGAGAGCCTCGTCGCCGGCCTGCAGGACACGGCGTACGACGTCCGCTCGGTCGAGTCCAAGCCCTACAAGCGCTCGCCCTACGCGCCCTTCCGCACGACGACGCTGCAGCAGGAGGCGAGCCGCAAGCTCGGCATGGGCGCGAGCGCGACGATGAGCGTCGCTCAGCGGCTCTACGAGGGTGGCTACATCACCTACATGCGCACCGACTCCACGACGCTGTCCGGTGGCGCGATCGGTGCCGCCCGTGAGCAGGTCCGCGAGCTCTACGGCGCCGAGTACCTCCCCGACAAGCCGCGCGTCTACGCCAGCAAGGTCAAGAACGCCCAGGAGGCGCACGAGGCGATCCGCCCCGCCGGCGAGCAG
>Ga0299913_10000233_pt1 | contig 31524 bp, 28 predicted proteins | sample RVTome_9_FD_201360 | JGI IMG/M metagenome (GOLD analysis project Ga0299913, IMG submission 201360) | Soil microbial communities from uranium-contaminated site in the Upper Colorado River Basin, Wyoming, United States - RVT155D38 (version 2) ... | reverse complement strand
TGCTCTACACCGACGGCTCACCGTGCTTCCGCGACTGGGCGCTCGGCGTCGCCGACGACACCGAGGTGCTCGCGTGGATCGCGACCCTCCCGCCGGTCAAGCAGCAGCCGAACCTCGTGTTCGCCGCGGCCCGGTGGCACGGCGTCCCCGCCCCCGGCCCGTACGCCGGGCTGCGCGACGCGCTGCTCGCCGACGAGGGCGCGATCCGGGCGACCGTGCTGGGCCGCGCCACCCAGACCAACGAGGTGGGGCGACTCGCGACGCTGACGCCGTTCCTCGCCGAGCTCGGCCCGCGTCTGGCGCTGCTCGAGGTCGGCGCGAGCGCGGGACTGTGCCTCTATCCCGACCGTTGGTCCTACACCTGGTCGACCTCGAGGGGTGACGTGACCGCGGGCTCGGGTCCCGCGCTCGCGTGCGTCGTGACCGGGTCGTTCCCTGAGGCCGTCACCCTGCCCCAGGTCGCCTGGCGGGGCGGGATCGACCTGAACCCGCTCGACCCCACCGACCCGGACGCCATGGCGTGGCTCGCGAACCTGGTCTGGCCCGAGCAGGAGGACCGACGGGTCCGGTTGGAGACGGCGATCCGGATCGCCCGCGCCGACCCGCCGCGGCTGGTCGCGGGCGACCTGCTGGACGAGCTGCCGGACCTGGTCGAGGAGGCGGCGGGGCACGGGCCGGTGGTGGTGTTCCACAGCGCGGTGATCGCCTACCTCGAGGCCGACGACCGGGATCGGTTCGTCGAGCTGGTCAGCGGGCTGGTGGCCGAGGGCGCCTGCCGGTGGCTGAGCAACGAGGCGCCGCAGGTGCTGCCGACCGTCAGCGCCACTGCGCCCAGCGGCTCGGAGGAGCCGGGGACGTTCGTGCTCGGGATCGACGGGGTGGCCCGGGCGCGCACGCACGGCCACGGTGCGGCGATGCGCGTGCTCTGACCCGAGTCAGGGCAGCCGGAGCACCCGGTGCAGCTCGTTCCGGCCGCGGATCGCGAGCTTCTTGTAAGCGTGGGACAGGTGCCACTCGACGGCCTTCACGGTGATCCCGAGGTGCTCGCCGATCGCGCGGTTGGTGCTGCCGGTGGCGGCGAGGTTGCAGATCAGCAGCTGGGTCTGGGTGAGCCGCGCCATGGCCTCGGTCCGCGGCAGCTTCGGCGTCTCGCCGAGCCGCTCCAGAAGCCGGCGCACCCGCGTGTGGAGCGGCCAGAGGTCCTCGACGTCGGCGTACTCCTCGGCCTCCCGGAGCAGCGCGACCGCCTCACCCTGGTCGCGCGCGGTCAGTGCCTGCAGCCCGGCGAGGTCGGTCGCGACCTGGGCGGCGAGGCGGTTGTAGCCGCCGGCCCGGGCGAGCGCGAGTGCCTCGCGCAGCTGCGCGTCGTGGTCGACGGTCGCGCACACGGCGGCGGTGGTGCGCAGGGCCCTCGCCACCGAGTACGTCGAACCAGCCGCTCGGGCGAGCGCCAGCTGCTCGGTCGCGAGCCGGTCGGCGTCCCGGCGGCGGCCGACCCGGATCATGCTGAGCGCGGCGTGCTCCCGCCACGGCAGGTCGTCGGTGCCGACGGTCAGGGCGAGGCCGACCGCGTCGTCGTCGTTGCCGAGCGCCGCGGCGAGCTCGGCGCACGCCAGCGCGGCCAGGGCGTCGTCGGCGTCGGACCCGCGTCGCTGGGTCAGCTTGGTGCCGAGCAGCAGCGCGAGGTCCATCTCGCCCCGCGCGAGCCGGCACTCCAGGGTCAGCGCGAGCGTCGCCACCGACGGCGTCGAGTCGGAGAGCAGCACGTCGAGCGCGGCCGTCACCCGGCCGGCGCGGAGCAGGATCTCGGCGTCGGTGAACGACGCGTGCGCCACCGGCTTCGCGAGCATGCCCTGAGCGTAGGGAACTCTCACCCCGGACCGCGGGAGAACCCGCCATTCTTTGCCGTGCCGTCGGGTCGTCCGCGTCCGAGGAAGCCGACCAGCAGCTGCGACTCCGTGTCGCCCGGGGGCGGGGTGACGGGCGTCGAGAAGCAGGTCGGCCGCCACGGCCCGGTCGCGACCCGGATCGCCACGTCGAAGAGCGGGGCTGCGAGGTCCTCGGGGACCGGTGTCCGTCGTCCGAGCGTCTCGTGGACGTCCCACCCGTGCAGCGTGATCTCGAGGGCCGCTGCGCCCAGGAGGGTCTCGGCGGCCAGCCGTCGGTCGCCGATCTCGACCATCTCGACCGGTGGGTCGAGCCACCACGAGAGCAGCGCGCAGGCCTTGGCCCGGATCGACTCGACCGGGGCGTTGCCGACGCTGGGCACGAGCGACACCCGGCCGGTGGCCGCCTCGGTGTAGGCGTCCAGGCCGTCGTCCATGTGCTCGAGAAGCCGGTGCAGCGGCCAGCCGTGGCAGGGAGTGGGGAGCGCCGCGTGCTCGGGACCGATCTCCGCCAGGGCAGGCCGGGTGTAGGCGAGCGACCGGTCCAGGAGCTCGACGGCGCCCGTGAGGGCGACGTTCATCGGGTCAACCGCGGTAGTCGGCGGGGAGCCGCTCGGGGAGGCCGAACCTGACGAACACCTGGTGCCCGAAGAAGGCGCTGACGTGCGCGACCCGGTCGCCGTCGAGCTGCAGCACCTGCATGTGGAACGGCTCGAAGTCACCCTGCGGCGTGCGCATGTAGAGGCCGAAGGCTGGCTGGCCGTTCGCCTCGGTGCGGAGCATCGGCATGTCGTGGTGGCCGCCGGGGCACTTGGTGTCGATCAGCGTGCCGATGCTCTCGGGACCGGCGTACCAGCCGGTGAACGGCGGCATCTCCCAGGTGGCCTCGGCGGTCAGCAGCGTCACGATCCGGTCGATGTCCTTGTTCCAGAACGCCTCGACGTACTCCGCGAGCAGCTGCTCCTGGGCGCCGCTCAGCGACGGCGTGACGTGGTCGGCGTCGAGGTGCTGCTTGTCGAGCTGAGCGTGTGCGCGCTGGAGCGCTGAGTTGACGGCGGCCGAGGTGGTGTCGAGCGCCTCGGCGACCTCGGCGGCCGACCAGCGGAGCACGTCGCGCAGGATCAGCACCGCGCGCTGCCGGGCGGGCAGGTGCTGGAGGGCTGCGACGAACGCCAGCCGGATGGTGTCCTTCTCCTCGACCTGGACGGCGGCGTCGGGGATCGGCTCGAGCCACGGGATCTCGGGCTGCGCGTCGAGCGGGTCGCGGGCGTCGGACTCGGTCGCGCCCAGGCCGGTGGGCAGCGGCCGGCGCGGCCGGCCCTCGAGGTTGGTGAGGCAGACGTTGGTGGCGATCCGGTAGAGCCAGGTCCGGACACTGGAGCGGCCCTGGAAGTCGGCGCTCGCCTTCCAGGCGCGCAGCAGCGTCTCCTGGACGAGGTCCTCGGCCTCGTGCACGGACCCACTCATCCGGTAGCAGTGCGCGAGCAGCTCGCGCTGGTAGCGCTGGGTGAGCGCATCGAAGTCGTCCAGCTCGGTGGTGCTGGTCTCGGTGGTCACTGTCGCTGTCCTCATCGGCCGGCTCCTCGGACTCTGGTCAGTCTGCCAACCCGTACCGACTCCCGTCGATGCGAAAACTCATCGGTCGTCGTCGATTTACTGTCAGGTCTCGTCGACGGCCGCCAGTGCGAGCGCCCGCCGGGCGGCGGGGAGCGCCCGCTCACGGTCGGCCGGGACCAGCCCGACCCGAGTCCGCCGGTCGAGCAGGTCGTCGACGTCGACGGCGCCCTCGTGGGTGACGCCGAAGACGAGCTCGGCGAGGGTGGCCGGCACCCGGTCGTCGACCGGGGCGAGCAGCTCGTCGTCGCCCAGCCCGGTGACGCGCCGCGCGTTCTCGAGCACGAGGGGGGCGTCGGCGCCGAACCTCCTGACCAGGCGTGGGTGGACCTCGAGCCGGGCCAGGTCGTGGCGGGACGCGGCGCCGGCCAGCGGCAGGGTGCGGGTCCGGCAGGGAGCCGCGTCGAGCCGGCTCTGGTCGACGACCCGGTCGACAGCGTCCTCGGCCATCCGGCGGTACGTCGTGAGCTTGCCGCCCACCACGGTCACGACCCCCGTGGTGGACGTCAGCACCGCGTGGCGGCGGGACAGGTCGGCGGTCGACCCGCCGCCGGTGTCGAGGAGCGGCCGCAGCCCGGCGTAGGCGCCGACCACGTCCGACCGGCGCAGGTCGTGGGCGAACGAGGCGGAGACGACGTCGAGCAGGAACCCGATCTCGGGCTCGGTGGGCACCGGGACGTCCGGGACCGGGCCGTCGACGGGCTCGTCGGTGAGCCCGACGTACACGGTGCCGTCGGGCTGGGGCAGCACCAGCACGAAGCGGCTGGTGGAGCCGGGCACCGGTGCGGTGACCGCGGTCTGCAGGCCGGGCAGGGTGTCGGCCCGGAGCACGGCGTGCGTGCCGCGGCTCGGGCGGAGCGTCACGTCGGGGTCGAGCCCGCCCGCCCAGACCCCGGTCGCGTTGACGACCGCCCGGGCGCCGACCGCCCGCTCGGCGCCGGTCCGGGCGTCACGCAGCACGACGCGGGTGCCGGTGGCGCTCACGACGGCGGCCCGGGTGCGGACCTCGGCCCCGAGGTCGGCGGCGGTCCGGGCGATCGTGGTGACGAGCCGGGCGTCGTCCTCGAGCCGGCCGTCCCACGAGAGCAGCCCGCCGCGCAGCCCGGCGCTGCGCAGGGCGGGAGCCAGCGCGAGCGCCTCGGTCGCGGAGATCCGGCGCGGCCGCGGCAGCGTCTCGCGGGCGGTGCGGGCGCCGCGGCGCAGCAGGTCGCCCGCGACGAACCCGCTGCGTGCCAGCACCGCCTGGGGCGCGGACACGCTCGAGGTCAGCGGGAGCAGCATCGGCAGCGGGTGGGTGAGGTGCGGCGCGGTGGTCTCCATCAGGATCCCGCGCTCGACGGCCGACTCGTGCGCCACGCCCACCTGGCCGTGCGCGAGGTAGCGCAGGCCGCCGTGGACCAGCTTGCTCGACCAGCGGGAGGTGCCGAACGCCAGGTCGTGCGCGTCGACGGCGAGTACCGAGAGGCCGCGGCTGACGGCGTCGAGCGCCACGCCCGCGCCGGTGACGCCGAGGCCGATCACGACCACGTCGTACGTCGGGGCGAGCCGGGAGGTGCCGGCAGCGATCGTGGTCATGGCCCGGTCACGGTGCCAGGTCATGGTGCCAGGTCATGGTGCCAAGGAGCGCCGGGCCAGCAACCGCAGCTCCTCGTCGAGGTCGGCGAGCGGCACCGCGTCGTCGACCATGGTCTGCACGGACAGCACGAACCCGTGGGCGGCCAGCAACAGTGCGCGCGACATGGCGGCGGGGTTGCCGGAGCGGGCGTGCCCGGCGGCCTGGCCGTCGGCGATCCGCGCCTCGAGCAGGGTCGCGATCGCCTCCTGGGAGCGGCCGCGCCGGGCCAGCAGGTAGGGGAGGAGCAGCTCGGGGTCGAGCTCGACGATCCGTACGAACAGCTCGTTCTCGCGCAGCGCCTGGACGGTGGCGACGAGCACGTCGGCCGGGTCGTCCGTGGCGGGCTGGGCGGCGACGACCTCGCCCCACTCGCGGGTCATCAGGTCGCCGAGCAGGGTCGGCATGTCCGACCACGCGCGGTAGATCGTCATCCGGCTGACCCCGGCCCGGCGCGCCACCTCGGTCAGGGTCGTGCGCCGCCAGCCGACGTCGAGGATGCACGCCCGGGCCGCGTCGAGGTATCCGTCCCGCGGCTCAGGGTTGTTACGAAGTGACGTCATGTGTCACACTGTAACACGTGACCCGCACCGACGCCGCCCTCGAGATGCACCCGACCCGCTGGGGCGACCCTTCTGCCGCCGCAGCGTTGCCCGAGGCCGCCCGAGGCCTGATCGAGCTCGCCTTCGGGCCGACCGAGCCCGCCGCGGTCGCCGACCCGGTACTGCCGGAGTCGGCGCTCCCGGCCGAGCTGCTCTCCGGGCTGCGCGCGGTCGTGGGTCCGGAGCACGTGCTGGTCGACGACGATGCCCGTCGCCGACGTACGCGCGGCAAGTCCACGCCCGACCTGCTGCGGGCCCGCGCCGGCGAGCTGACCGACGCACCGGACGCCGTCGTCCGCCCCGCCGGGCACGACGAGGTGGCGGCCGTGCTGGCGTTCGCCGTGGAGCACCGGCTCGCGGTCGTCCCGTTCGGCGGCGGAACCTGTGTCACCGGCGGGCTCGCCGCGCGCCGCGACGGCTTCGCGGGGCTGGTCTCGCTCGACCTGGTCCGCATGAAGCGGCTGCTCGCGGTCGACGAGGTCTCGATGACGGCGACCCTGGAGCCTGGCCTCCGCGGCCCCGAGGCCGAGGCGCTGCTGGCCGAGCACGGCCTCACGCTCGGCCACTTCCCGCAGTCGTTCGAGTACGCCTCCATCGGCGGCTTCGCAGCCACCCGCTCGAGCGGTCAGGCCAGCGCGGGGTACGGCCGGTTCGACGCCATGGTCGTCAGGCTGACCGCAGCGACGCCCAGCGGCGGGCTCGCCCTCGGGTCCGCACCGGCCACGGCCGCCGGGCCCGACCTGCGCCAGCTGCTCCTCGGCTCCGAGGGCGCCTTCGGTGTCATCACCAGTGTCACGGTGCGGGTCCGCCGGATCCCGGCCGTCACGACGTACGACGGGTGGCGCTGGCCGTCCTTCGCCGCCGGTGCCACGGCGATGCGAACGCTGGCCCAGGCAGGACTGCTCCCCACCGTGATCCGGCTCTCGGACGAGGCCGAGACCGCGATCAACCTCGCCCGCCCCGACCAGATCGGGCACACAGAACCCGGGTGCCTCATGATCGTCGGCTACGAGGGGACGCCCGAGCGGGTGGCGGCGACCCACGACGCGGTCACCGCCGTCCTCACGTCACTCGGCGGCACCGACCTCGGCGAGGAGCCTGGGCGAGCCTGGGCGGAGGGCCGCTTCCAGGCGCCGTACCTGCGCGACTCGCTGCTCGACGTCGGCGTGCTGGTCGAGACCCTCGAGACCGCGACGTTCTGGTCGAACCTCGACCGCGTGTACGCCGAGGTGAAGGCGGCCCTCGAGGGCGCGCTCGACGGGGCGATGGTGCTGTGCCACGTCAGCCACGTCTACGAGACCGGCGCCTCGCTCTACTTCACCGTCGCCGCGAAGGCCGGATCCGACCCGCTGCCGCGCTGGCAGGCCGCGAAGACGGCAGCGTCGGACGCGATGGTCGCCGCCGGCGCGACGATCACGCACCACCACGCCGTCGGCACCGACCACCGGCCCTGGCTCGCCGACGAGATCGGCCCCGTGGGGGTGCGGGTGCTGCGCGCCGTCAAGGCCGAGCTCGACCCGACCGGCGTCCTCAACCCCGGCGTGCTGATCCCGTGAGCACGACCAGCACCGCCAGCTTCTGCTTCCTGGTCAACCCCGCCTCGGGCGGCGGCGCGGCCCCCGAGGCGGTCGTGCCGGTGGCCCGGCTGCTGCGGGACGCCGGCGCGGCCGTCGAGGTGACCTACTCGCCCGGGCCGCAGGCGATGCAGGGCCTGGTGGCGGCTGCGGTCAGCCGGGGCGACGTGGTCGTCAGCGTCGGCGGCGACGGGATGCTGTCCTCGCTGGCCGGCCTCGTCTCCGATGCCGGCGGGACCCTGGCGCTGCTGGCCGCCGGCCGCGGCAACGACTTCGCCCGGATGCTCGACCTGCCCACCGTCCCGGCCGAGCAGGCGGCGATGCTGCTCAACGGCACGGTCCGCGAGGTCGACCTGCTCGCGTGTGACGGCCGGCTGGTCGCCGGTTCCGTGTATGCCGGCGTCGACGCGCGCGCCGCCGCGGTCGTCGACCGGGCGCGCGTCCTGCCCGGGTCGCTGCAGTACCCGTACGCGGCCCTCCGGTCGCTCGCGACGTACCGCCCCGGCCGCTACCGGCTCTCGGTCGACGGCGACGAGCGCGAGGTCTCCGCCGCCACGGTCGTGGTCGCGAACTCGGCGTACTACGGCAAGGGGATGCGGATCGCCCCGGGTGCCTCGGTCACTGACGGGCTGCTCGACGTGGTCGTGATCGAGGCGGCCTCCCGCCTGGCTCTCATGCGCGCGCTGCCGAGCGTCTACGACGGCCGCCACGTCGAGCGGGCCGGAGTCCACGTCGTCACCGGCTCGCGGGTGGAGCTCAGGGGGCAGGCGCACGGGCCGGTCCCGCTGGGCGCCGACGGCGAGCCGCTCGGCACGCTGCCCGGCCTGGCCGACCGGCCGGTCGTCGTCGAGGTGCGACCTGGAGCGCTGCGCGTGCTCGCTCCGTGACCAAACCTCGAGTTCCCCGGCGCGCTCGACCACCCATGGACAAGGATGGGGCCGTGTTCCCGCAGCTTCCCCCTGACTTCCGCTTCGGCACCAGCACGGCGGCCTACCAGATCGAGGGCGCCGCAGCCGAGGACGGCAAGGGCCCGAGCATCTGGGACACCTTCGCCGCGCAGCCCGGCCGGATCGCCGACGGCACCACCGGCGAGGTCGCCTGCGACCACTACCACCGGTGGGAGGAGGACGTCGCTCTGCTGCGCGACCTCGGCGCTCCGGGCTACCGGTTCTCGATCTCGTGGCCGCGGATCCAGCCCACGGGCTCGGGCGAGGTCAACAAGGCCGGTCTCGCGTTCTACGACCGGCTGGTCGACCGGCTCCTCGAGGCCGGGCTGGAGCCGATGGTCACGCTCTACCACTGGGACCTGCCCCAGGGGCTGCAGGACGACGGCGGGTGGCTCAACCGCGACACGATCGAGCGGTTCGCGGAGTACGCCGGCATCCTCGGTACGGCGCTCGCCGACCGGGTGGCGCACTGGATCCCGGTCAACGAGCCGAACGTCGTCACGATGCTCGGCCACGGCCTGGGCACCCACGCCCCCGGCCGCGCCCTCACGTTCGACGCACTGCCGGTCGCCCACCACCTCCTCGTCGCGCACGGCCGGGCCGCGATCGCGTTGCGCGAGGCCGGCGCCACCAGCATCGGCAGCGCCAACAACCATGCGCCGATCTGGCCGGCCAGCGACCAGGACGCCGATGTCGGCGCCGCCAAGCTCTTCGACATGCTCTGGAACGGGCTCTACCTCGAGGGCATGCTGCTCGGCCGCTACCCCGCCGACCTGATGCCGCTCTTCGAGGACGTCGCCCGGCCGGGCGACTTCGCGACGATGCGCCAGCCGCTCGACTTCTACGGCCTCAACTACTACAACCCGATCAAGGTCGCCGCCTCCCCTGAGGACGCCGAGCTGCCGTTCGAGGTGCTCGACCTGCTCGGTTACCCGACCACCGACTTCGGCTGGCCGATCGTTCCCGACGCGCTGCGGGAGTGGCTGATCATGTTCCGCGCCCGCTACCGCGCCGCGCTGCCGCCGATCGTGATCACCGAGTCCGGGTGCTCCTACGCCGACGGGCCGGACGCCGACGGCGTGGTCGACGACCAGCGCCGGATCGACTACCACGCAGCACACCTCAACGCGGTCGCCACCGCGATCCAGCGCGGCGTGGACATCCGCGGCTACTACGCCTGGTCGTTGATCGACAACTTCGAGTGGGCCGAGGGCTACACGCAGCGGTTCGGACTGGTGCACGTCGACTACGAGACGCTGCAGCGGACCCCGAAGAAGTCCTTCGAGTGGTACCGCGACCTGATCGCCGCCCAGCGCCAGGAGGCGTAGCTCGGCCTAGCCCAGCGCCACTCCCAGCCGGCGCACGATCTCGGTCAGCCGCTCCGGCGACGTGGCGATGTTGAGCCGCACGTGCCCGGTCAGCCCCGGCTGGTAGCGCCGGCAGTTCTCCAGCCGCACCCGGCCCGGGTCGAGCGCGAGGGCGGCCGGGTCGTCGTGGCCGTAGCCGCGCAGGTCGATCCAGGCGAGGTAGGTCGCGGCCAGCGGCCGCATCCTGGCCTTGGGCAGGTGCTCGGCGAGCAGCGACGCGAGGAGCTGCCGCTGCCCGTCGAGGCGGTCGACGAGGGCCGCGAGCCAGGCGTCGCCCTCGGCGTACGCCGCGACGCTGGCGACCACGCCGAGGATCGACCAGGAGTCGTTGCGCACCATCGGCACGTCGCGCAGGACGTCGCGGGTGCTGGGGTCGGCTGTGACGAGCTGGGCGCACCTCAGCCCGGCGGTGTTGAACGCCTTGCTCGCCGCCAGCACCGCGATGCCGTGTTCGGCGGTGCCCTCGAGCGACAGGTAGGGCACGTGGGTCGCACCGGGGAGCACCAGCGGGCCGTGGATCTCGTCGCTGATGACGCGAGCGCCGTGCCGCAGCGCGACGTCGCGGATCCCCTCGAGCTCGGCCCGGCCGTAGACGTGTCCGAGCGGGTTGTGCGGGTGCGTGAGCAGCAGGGTCCGGGCGCCGGCGGCGAACAGCGCGTCGAGCCGGTCGAGGTCGAGCTCGGCGGTGGGTGCGTCCGGGTCGACCGGGAGCTCCCACAGCTCGCGTCCCGCGACCGGGACGACCTGGAGCTGCGGGTGGTAGGCCGGGGTCGGGAGCACGACCGGGCCGGGGTCGCACAGCACGTCGAGCACCAGTCGGACGCCCGCGGTCACGTCCACGACCGGCAGCACCTGGTCGGGGTCGACGGTGTGGCCGAAGTGTCGCTGGGAGAAACCGGAGTAGGCCTCCCCGAGCTCGGCGCCGTTCTCGAAGGGCGGGTAGCCGAACGCGCCCTCGTCGATCGCCCGGCGCAGCGCCGCCTCGATCGGCTCCGCGACGGCGTAGTCCATCTCGGCCACCCAGGCCGGCAGGACGCCAGGCTCGACCGCGCCCCACTTGAGCGGCAGTGCCCGCCGGGCCTCGTCGTCGGTGAAGTCCCGGATCAGCCCAGTCGAGGTCACCTGGCCCACGCTACAGAGCAGCCGCGACCCGGGTGCCCTGGTCGATCGCCCGCTTGGCGTCGAGCTCGGCGGCCACGTCGGCGCCACCGATCAGGTGCGGCGTGCGACCAGTCGCGACGAGCTCGTCGTAGAGCGCCCGGACTGAGACCTGTCCCGCGCACACGACCACGTGGTCGCACTCGATGACCCGAGCCTCGCCGTCGACCGTGACGTGCAGGCCCGCGTCGTCGACCGCGTCGTACGTCGCGCCGGTGACCTGGACGACGCCCGACTGCCTCAGCACCGATCGGTGCGCCCAGCCCGACGTCTTGCCGAGCCCGATCCCGATCCGGGTGGTCTTGCGTTGCACCAGCGTCACCGCCCGGAGCTGTGTCCGCGGCTTGGGCTCGGTGAGTCCACCGGGGTGCACGGCCGGGTCGCCGACGCCCCAGTGCGCGAGCCAGTCGTCCACGGTGTCGGCAGGGTCGTGGGTGAGCCAGTGGGCCACGTCCACGCCGATGCCGCCGGCGCCGATCACGGCCACCCGGGGACCGGGCACGACGCGGCCGGCCAGCACGTCGGCGTACGACACGACCGACGGGTGGTCGATCCCGTCGATCACCGGGATGCGAGGAGTGACGCCGGTCGCGATCACCACCTCGTCGTACGTCACGAGGTCGCCGGCCTCGGCGCGGGTCCCCAGCCGGACGTCGACGCCGAGCACCTCGAGCCGCCGCGTGTAGTAGCGGAGGGTGTCGGTGAAGTCCTCCTTGCCCGGGACCTCCATCGCCAGCCGGAACTGGCCGCCGATCGCGGGGCCGGCCTCGAAGAGCGTCACCGCGAAGCCGCGCTCGGCCGCCGACACCGCAGCCGCCAGCCCCGCGGGTCCGGCACCGACGACCGCGACCGTGGCGGCCCGCCGGGTCGGGGCGAGCACGAGCGTCGTCTCGCGGCACGCACGTGGGTTGACCAGGCAGGTGGCGGTGCGGTTCTGGAACGTGTGGTCGAGGCAGGCCTGGTTGCAGGCGATGCACGTGTTGATCTCGTCGGCCCGGTCCTCGGCGGCCTTGCGGACGAAGTCGGGGTCGGCCAGGAAGGGGCGCGCCATCGAGACCAGGTCGGCCGTCCCGTCTGCGACCAGCTGCTCGGCGAGCTCGGGGGTGTTGATCCGGTTGGACGCGATGACCGGCACGCCGACTGCCTGCCGCAGCCGCCCGGTCCACGGCGTCCAGATGCCCCGGGGGACCTGGGTGATGATCGTGGGGACGCGGGCCTCGTGCCAGCCGATCCCGGTGTTGAACGCGGTCACGCCGGCCGCTTCTAGTCGCTGCGCCAGCTCCACCGTCTCGTCCCAGGTCTGGCCGCCGTCGACGAGGTCGAGCAGCGAGATCCGGTAGACGATCGGGAAGCCGTCGCCGAGCCGCTCGCGGATCCGCTCCACGACGCGGACCGGGAACCGCATCCGGGCCGAGGCCGATCCGCCCCACTCGTCCGTCCGGTCGTTGGTGCGCCCGGTGAGGAACTGGTTGATCAGGTAGCCCTCGGAGCCCATGATCTCGACCGCGTCGTAGCCCGCCTTTCGCGCCAGCGCGGCCGACCGCGCGAAGTCGTCGACGGTTCGGTGCACCGACTTCGTCGAGAGCGCACGGGGCTTGAACGGCGTGATGGGGGAGCGGACCGCGGAGGCGCCGACGCTGAACGGGTGGTAGCCGTAGCGGCCGCTGTGGAGGAGCTGCAGCGCGATCGCGCCCCCCTCGGCGTGGACCGCCCCGGTTATCTGCTCGTGCCGCATCGCGTGCAGCCGCGTCGTCATCCGGCCCGCGAACGGCTTGAGCCAGGCGCGCCGGTTCACGGCGTACCCGCCCGTGATCATCAGGCCGACCCCGCCTCGGGCCCGCTCGGCGTAGAACGCCGCGAGCTTGGGGACGTCCCACGGCTTGTCCTCGAGACCGGTGTGCATCGAGCCCATCACGACGCGGTTGGGCAGCTCGAGGTCGCCGAGCCGGATCGGCGTGAGCAGGTGCGGGTAGGGCATGCGGACTTTCCCGGTCGGTCGCGGCAAGGGTCGTCGCACACGATGGCGTCCGGGCCGCGCCCCGGCAAGCATCGGTGACCAGGCTCACGTCGCTTGCGCTATACCCTAGGGGGGTATATGGTACGGCGCATGAGCTCTTGGCGCACCGCGATCTCGGCCACCCTCCACTGCCTCACCGGCTGCGCGATCGGCGAGGTGCTCGGCATGGTGCTCGCCACCTGGTGGGGCTGGGGCGACGCCGCCTCGATCGCCCTCGCCGTGGCGCTCGCGTTCTTCTTCGGCTACCTGCTGACGTTCGTCGGCGTGCGCCGCTCGGGGCTGACGGTCCGGGGCGCGATCCGGGTCGCCCTGGCCGCCGACACCATCTCGATCCTGGTGATGGAGGTCGTCGACAACGCGTTCCTGCTCGCCGTACCGGGTGCGATGGAGGCGACGCTGACGAGCGGCCTGTTCTGGGGCGCGCTCGCCCTCGCGCTGGCGGTCGCCTTCATCGTCACGGTGCCCGTGAACAAGGTCATGATCGACCGCGGCCGGGGTCACGCCGTCGTGCACGAGATGCACACGGCTGGACATCACGACTGACGCACGCATTCGGCCCTACGATCTGGGCATGCGCACCCGTCAGGCACTCAGCCTCCTCGTGTTGGTCTCGGTCCCGTTCGGCATCGCCGGCTGTGCACCGGTCGACGAGGCCGCTGAGCCGGACCCGGCCGACCCGTCGCCGACGGCGAGCGACCAGTGCGCGACGGAGAACCTCCCGCTGCTCGAGCCCGGCACGCTGACGATCGGCACGGACTCGCCGGCGTTCCCGCCGTGGTTCAAGGGCAACGACCCCACCAACGGCAAGGGCTTCGAGTCCGCGGTGGCCTACGCCGTGGCCGAGGAGCTCGGCTTCGGCGACGACCAGGTCAGCTGGGTGAAGGTGCCCTTCAACAGCTCCTACAAGCCGGGCGAGAAGGACTTCGACTTCGACATCAACCAGATCTCGATCACGCCGGCCCGTGCGGAGGTGGTCGACTTCTCCGACGGCTACTACGAGGCGGCCCAGGCGGTCATCGCGCTGGACGGCACCCCGATCGCCGACGCCACCACCGTGGCCGAGCTCGCCGACTTCAACCTGGGGGCACAGACCGGCACGACGTCCCTCACGGTGATCCGCGACGTGGTCCAGCCGGCCAACGACCCGGCCGTCTTCGAGGACACCAACGCCGCGAAGCAGGCGCTGCTCAACGAGCAGATCGACGGCATCCTGGCCGACCTGCCGACCGCGTTCTACATCACCGCGGTGGAGATCCCGCAGGCCACGCTCATCGGGCAGTTCACGCCCGAGACCGGCGAGAAGGAGGAGTTCGGGCTGCTGTTCGAGAAGGGCAGCGAGCTCCTCCCCTGCGTCAACGAGGCGCTGGCGACGCTGCGTGACGACGGCACGCTCGACCAGATCGAGCAGCAGTGGCTCTCCGACGTCGTGGACGTCCCCGAGCTCCAGTAGTGGGCCCCGACCGCAGCGCCGATCGGGCGGCTGCCTGGCAGCCCAGCGACCGCGAGCTCGAGCGTCGCGCCGTCCGGCGGCGGCAGCGGCTGCGCTCGATCGCGATCTCCACCGGGCTGATCCTGGTCGCCGCGGTGGTGCTGTCGCTGGTGGTCACCGGCTCACCCGGGTGGCCCCGCTTCCGCGAGACGTTCCTCAGCTGGCCCGACGCGAAGGCGTCCTTCCCGCAGATCCTGGACGGCTTCTGGATCAACGTGAAGCTGTTCATGGTCTGCGAGGTCTGCATCCTCGTGCTGGGCCTCGCCGTGGCGCTCGCGCGCACCGCGCGGTCACCGTGGCTGGCCCCGGTCCGGGTCGCAGCGGTCGTCTACACCGACCTGTTCCGCGGCGTGCCGACCATCTTGCTGATCCTCATGCTTGGCTTCGGCGTACCCGCGCTGCGGCTGCAGGGGCTGCCGACCGACGAGCTGTTCTGGGCGGGCGTCGCGCTGGTGCTGTCCTACGGCGCCTACGTCGCCGAGGTGTTCCGTGCCGGCATCGACTCGATCCACCCCTCCCAGGTCTCCAGCGCGGTGGCGCTGGGGCTCTCGCGGCCGCAGGCGCTGCGTTTCGTGGTGGTGCCGCAGGGGGTCCGACGGGTGGTGCCGCCCCTGCTCAACGACTTCGTGTCGCTCCAGAAGGACACCGCGCTCGTCTCCGCGGTCGCGGTGTTCGACGCCGTCTTCGCGGCCCGCGACTACACGGCGTTCAACTTCAACTACACGCCGTACGTCGTGGTCGCCTGCTTCTTCGTCGCGCTGACCGTGCCGCTGGCGCGGTTCACCGACTGGCTGCAGCGGCGGTGGCTCGAGCGCGAACGGGCGGGGGCGCTATGACCGGTCCGACGGCAGACCGCCAATCCCAGCCGCTGCTGCGGGTCGCGAACCTGCGCAAGACCTACGGGGACCGGGTCGTGCTGGACGACATCGACCTGACGGTCGAGCAGCACGACGTGATCTGCCTGATCGGGTCGTCCGGCTCGGGGAAGTCGACGCTGCTTCGGTGCCTCGACCTGCTGGAGGAGATCGACGACGGGGAGATCGAGCTCGAGGGGCGCGAGGTGTCCGACCCGCTGATCGATCAGCGGGCGGTGCGGCGGCGGATCGGGATGGTGTTCCAGGCCTACAACCTGTTCCCGCACCTGAGCGTGCTCGACAACGTCACGCTCGCACCGCGCCGGGTGCACGGGCTGTCCCGCACCGAGGCGGAGCAGCAGGCGCACGAGCTGCTGGACCGCTTCGGCCTGGCCGACCAGGCCGCGAAGCACCCCGACCGGCTGTCCGGCGGCCAGCAGCAGCGGGTCGCGCTGGTGCGGGCGCTGGCGACCAGGCCGGCGCTGCTCCTGCTCGACGAGATCACCGCCGCGCTCGACCCCGAGCTGGTCGGCGACGTCCTCACGATCGTCCGCGACCTCGCGGCGTCGGGCACCACGATGCTGCTCGCCACCCACGAGATGGCGTTCGCCCGCGACGTCGCCACCCGGGTCTGCTTCCTCGACGGCGGCCGGATCCTGGAGTCGGGACCCCCGGAGCAGGTGTTCAGCGAGCCGCGGGAGGAGCGCACCCGCCAGTTCCTGCGCCGCATCCTCCCCGAAGCTTGAGTCGTGGGAATGGTGACAGTGGTTCTGTCATGATCGGGCGCATGTCCGATCGCACGCCCCTCGAGCTGGGGCACGGCAGCGGGCCGCTGCGCGGGGTGAGGGTCGTCGAGCTGGCCGGGATCGGACCCGGGCCGCATGCCTGCATGACGCTCGCCGACCTCGGGGCCGACGTGATCCGGGTCGAGCGGCCCGGCGGAGGCGAGTTCGGGGCGGGCACCTACGACGTGCTGACCCGCGGCCGCCCGAGCGTGGCGCTCGACCTCAAGCACCCGGACGCGATCCGCACCGTCCTCGGCCTCGTGGAGCGGGCCGACGTGCTCGTCGAGGGGATGCGGCCCGGCGCCGCCGAGCGGCTCGGCCTCGGACCCGATGACTGCTGGGCGCGCAACCCGGCCCTGGTCTACGGCCGGATGACCGGCTGGGGCCAGGACGGACCCTGGTCGCAGGCGGCCGGCCACGACATCAACTACATCGCGATCGCCGGAGCGCTCCACGGCCTCGGCCAGGACCCGGCCCGGCCGCACTTCCCCACCAACCTGCTCGGCGACTTCGGCGGCGGCTCGACGTACCTCGTCATCGGCGTGCTGGCGGCGCTGCTCGAGGCCCGCAGCAGCGGCCGCGGCCAGGTGGTGGACGCCGCCATCGTCGACGGGACAGCGCACCTCAACGCGATGGCCGCGACCATGGCCGCGCTGGGCGTGCAGCCGGAGCGCCGACGCAGCGGGCTGCTCGACGGCGCTACGCCCTACTACGACCTCTACGAGACGGCGGACGGCAGGCACGTCTCGGTCGGCGCGCTCGAGCCGCAGTTCTACGCCGACCTGATCGAGCGGCTCGGCCTCACCGACCGCGCCCCCGACCGCGACGACCCGGCCGCGCTGCCGGCGCTACGCGACCTGCTCACCGAGACGTTCCGGCAGCGCACCCAGGCCGAGTGGGCCGAGGTCTTCGACGCGACGGATGCCTGCGTCGCGCCGGTGCTGCCGCTCAGCGAGGCGGCGGCCCACCCGCACCTCGCCGCGCGCGGGACCTTCGTCGACGTCGAGGGGATCACCCAGCCGGCCCCGGCCCCGCGGTTCAGCCGGACGCCGGGAGCCGTCGCCATGCCGCCGGGAGGACCGGGCGCCCACACCCGCGTGGCCCTGATCGCCTGGGGTACGCCCGACGTCGACGCGCTGCTCGAGTCCGGCGCCGCCGTCCAGGCGTGAGGGTGCAGCCGTGAGACCGTTCCTGTTCCTCGGCACCCGGGCGGAGGACGCCGCCGCCGACAACGAGTACGCCGCGATGCTGGCGGGCACCGGGCTGGCCGAGCGCGACCTGCGCCGGGTCCGGCTGGAGCGTGAGGAGCTCGGTCCGGTCGACCTCGACGCGTGGTCGGGAGTGCTGCTCGGCGGCGGCCCGTTCGACGTCAGCGACCCGGACTCCGCCAAGTCGGCGGTCCAGCACCGGGTCGAGGCCGAGCTGGCCGGTCTCGCCGAGCAGGTCGTGGCCGCGGGCACCCCGTTCCTGGGCGCCTGCTACGGCATCGGCGTGCTGGGCAGCATCCGGGGCGGCTCCGTCGACCGGACGTACGGCGAGCCGGTCGGCTGCGTCGAGGTGACGCTCACCGACGAGGGCCGCGGCGACCCGCTGCTCGCCGACCTGCCGGCGTCGTTCGACGTGTTCCTCGGTCACAAGGAGGCCGTGCGGCGACTGCCCGCCGGCGCGGTCCGACTCGCCGGCTCGGCCGGCTGCCCGGTGCAGGCGTTCCGGATCGGGCCGCACGCCTACGCCACCCAGTTCCACCCCGAGCTCGACGCCGACGGGCTCGCGCTGCGGGTGCAGACCTACCGCGAGCACGGCTACTTCCCACCCGAGCAGGTGCAGAGCCTGATCGACCTCGCGCGCCGCAGTGTCGTCACCGAGCCCCCGAAGATCCTCGCCGCCTTCACCGAGAGGTACGCCCGCCAATGACCCCATCGCCCACCACGCCCGAGCACCCTTCGAGCCGGGCGCAGGGCGCCCTCTTCAGGGACCACGTCGACGTCCTGATCGTGGGCGCCGGGGTGTCCGGCATCGGCGCGGCGGCCCGGCTGACGCAGGTGCACCCGCACCGGTCGTTCATCGTGCTGGAGGCCCGGGCCGCCAGCGGCGGCACGTGGGATCTCTTCCGCTATCCCGGCGTCCGCTCCGACTCCGACATGTTCACGATGGGCTACCGGTTCCGGCCGTGGCGCGGCGACCGGGCGTTGGCCGACGGGCCGTCGATCCTCGCCTACCTCCGCGACACAGCCAGCGAGTACGGCGTGGAGGAGCGGACCCGCTACGAGCACCGGGTCACCGACGCCGACTGGGACTCGGCGGCGGCGCGGTGGACGGTCACGGTCCAGACCCCGGACGGTCCGGTCACCCTGACCACCTGCTTCCTGTGGGTGTGCAGCGGCTACTACGACTACGACCGGCCCTTCCAGCCCGAGCTGCCCGGGATCGACCGGTTCGCGGGCCCCGTGATCCACCCGCAGCACTGGCCCGAGGAGCTCGACACGACCGGCAAGCGCGTGGTCGTGGTCGGCAGCGGCGCCACGGCGATGACGCTCGTCCCTGCCCTCGCCGACGCCGGGGCGGGTCACGTCACGATGCTGCAGCGCTCGCCGACGTACGTGCTGGCGCTGCCGGCGGTCGACCCGGTCGCCCGAGTGCTGCGTCGGTGGCTGCCCGAGCGGACGTCGTACTGGCTCACCCGCTGGAAGAACATCGGCGTCGCGATCGCGTCGTTCCAGCTGAGCCAGCGTGCGCCCCGGGCCGCCAGGCGATTCATCCGCAACGCCGCGGCCAAGCAGCTGCCGGAGGGGTACCCGGTGGACGTCCACTTCAAGCCGACGTACGACCCCTGGGACCAGCGGCTCTGCCTGGTGCCCGACGGCGACCTGTTCCGGACCATCCGCGAGGGCAGCGTCGACGTCGTCACCGACACCATCGACACGTTCACCGCTGACGGCGTGCGGGTGTCGTCGGGCGAGCTGCTCCCAGCCGACGTCGTCGTGACGGCGACCGGGCTCAACCTCAAGATCGTGGGCGACGTGTCCCTCCGCGTCGACGGCGAGGACGTCGACCTGCGCGAGCGGATGACCTACCGCGCGCTGATGTTCGGCGGCGTCCCCAACTTCGCGTTCACGATCGGCTACACGAACGCGTCGTGGACCCTCAAGGCCGACCTGGTCGCCGACTACGTCTGCCGGCTGCTCGCCCACCTCGACGAGCACGGGCACCGCAGTGCGGTGCCGGTCCCCGACCCGGACGTCGCGCCGGCGCCGTTCATGGACTTCACGCCCGGCTACGTCCTGCGGTCGCTGCACCTCCTGCCGCAGCAGGGGGACCAGGAGCCGTGGCGGCTGCGCCAGAACTACGTGTACGACGTCCGCTCGATCCGTCGCGGCCCGGTCGACGACGGTGTGCTGCGTTTCACGTGACCGGACGTGCTGAGGATCCCACGGTTCGACCGCGAGTGCCCTACGCTCGCAGCAGCAGCCCGTCCAGTCTTGCCTCGGGTCGCCGGCAACCGCAGATGTGGACGCCCTCACGATCCGTGAGCACACGCAGCAGCTGCGAGCTGCCGCCCCCGCCGCCCGGCGGACGCGTTGGTGAGACACCAACAGAAGGTCCCTCCCTTGACCACGCATTCCCTCGACGCCCGGACGTTCGACGCCCTGGGTGTCCCCGCCGCACTGTCCTCAGTGCTGGCAGACCGGGGCATCACGGTGCCCACCCCGATCCAGGCCGCGACGCTGCCCGACTCGTTCGCCGGCCGCGACGTGCTCGGCCGCGGCCGCACCGGCTCCGGCAAGACCTACGCCTTCCTCCTCCCGCTCGTCGCCCGGCTCTCCGACGGCCGGCGCGCCGCGTCGCGCCGCCCGCGCGCGCTGATCCTCGCCCCGACCCGCGAGCTCGTCGGCCAGATCCACGCCGCCCTGCAGCCGCTCGCCGCGCAGGCGGGCCTGAGCTCGATCACCGTCTTCGGCGGCGTCGGCCAGCACCCGCAGGTGACCGGCTTGCGCAAGGGGGCCGACATCGTGGTCGCCTGCCCCGGCCGGCTCGAGGACCTGATCGGCCAGGGCCACTGCGACCTCGGCGCGGTGGAGGTCACCGTGCTCGACGAGGCCGACCACATGGCCGACCTCGGCTTCCTGCCGTCCGTGCGTCGGCTCCTCGACCGGACCCCCGCCGGCGGCCAACGGCTGCTCTTCTCGGCGACGCTCGACAAGGCGATCGACGTCATCGTCAAGCGTTTCCTGGTCGACCCCGTGACGCACCAGGCCGACTCGGTGCAGTCGCCGATCGCGAGCATGGCGCACCACGTGCTGCACCTGCATCGTGAGCAGCGGCTCGCCGTACTCATCGAGCTCACCAGTGCTCCCGGTCGCACGGTGGTCTTCACCCGCACCAAGCACGGCGCCAAGGCGCTGGCGCGCCAGCTCAACCGCAGCGGCGTCCCCAGCGTCGAGCTGCACGGCAACCTCGGCCAGAACGCCCGCACCCGTAACCTCGATGCGTTCCACGGCGGCGCCGCCTCCACGCTGGTGGCCACCGACATCGCGGCCCGCGGCATCCACGTCGACGACGTGTCGCTGGTCGTCCACGCCGATCCGCCGGTCGAGCACAAGGCCTACCTGCACCGCTCGGGCCGGACGGCGCGCGCGGGCGCGGCCGGCACCGTCATCACGCTGATGACCGACGACCAGGTGCGCGACGTCCGCTCGCTCACGCGGTTGGCCGGGATCAATCCGGTCACGACCAAGGTGCGCGACTCGGGCCACCCGATCCTGGTCGAGCTGGCCCCGGGCGAGCGCACCCTCGTTCCGGGCGGCTATGCGCCGGTGGGTCGACCCGCCGACGAGGCGGGCGGTCGCAGCGGTACTCGCGGCAACGGTGCTGGCAGCAATGGTGGCGGACGCAAGCGCTCCGGCCGCGGGCGTGGCCGGTCCGGTGGCTCCCGCAGGGGCGGCGCGCCCCAGCCGGGCGGACGCAGCAGCGGCAAGCGCGGCGCGGGCAGCGGTGGCGGCACTCGCCGTGGCTCCGGCTCCTCGGCCCACAGCGCGGCCGGCTTCAGCGGACGCCGCTGACCCCGAGCTCGATCCGTTGCTGCGTAACGTGCCCGCAGTGCGGCTCCTGGCCAGCTGCGGCTGTTCAGGAGCCGGGTCAGCGACACGTGAGCCAGCCCCCATCGCCCCGCCCCCAGAACCCCTGTTGGCGCGTCGGTGACCAGCTGCCCGAGCTGGGCGTCCAGGTCGAGGAGCCAGTACGTCCGATTCGCCTGATGGGGTGTGCCGCCGATCGAGGAGCGGTGCTGGAGTGAAAGCTCCGACTGAAGAGGAGGCACGCCATGGGTATGGACGACCAGGCTTCGCACAAGGCCGAGGACCTCAAGGGCAAGGCCAAGGAGGGCGCCGGCAAGGCGACCGACAACCCGCGCCTCGAGGGCGAGGGCAAGGGCGACCAGGCCTCGGCCTCGGTCAAGAGCGCCGGCGACAAGGCCAAGGGCGCCGCCGAGGACGTGAAGGACGCGTTCAAGAAGTAGTCGCACGGCTCCGGGAACTCCGGGCGAGGGCGGCGCGTTCTACCCGCGCCGCCCACCCCAGGAGTCCTGTGACCTACTCGCCGTCCTTCGCCGCCCAGGTCGACCGCCTCGTCTCGCTCGGGTACGCCGGGCTGGCGGGTCTGACCGAGCGCGACTTCCGCGCCCGGCTCGCTCCCCTCGAGGAGCGGGTGCCGGCCCCGACCGAGTCGGTCGACGCCGCCGAGGGCCGCGTGCCGTGGGTGCTGGTCGTGACCCGCGACCTGATCCCACCCGAGCCCCGGGTCGCGCTGCTGCGGCTGGCCGGTGGCCGCAAGCCCGGCGTCGTGGATCGCAACCACGGCCAGGGCGACCTCGCGACCTACCACCCGCTGCCCGAGCTGGCCGTCCCCCACGGCTCGGCCTACCTGCTGCTCGGGGTCGAGCGCGGCGAGGAGTTCTGCGGGGTGCGGCCTGAGGACGCACTGCCGGTCGTCCGCGGCCGCGACCGAACGCCGCTCACGATCGACGAGGGCATCGCGCTGGTGACGCAGGCGCCCGAGCTGCTCGTGAAGAACAGGTGCTTCATGCTGTCCGGCTCGCGGCGCCACGACCGTCGGGTGCCCGCGCTGTGGATCGGCGAGCGCGCCCCGAAGCTCGGCTGGTGCTGGGACGGCAACCCCCACACCTGGCTCGGCGTCGCGTCCGCCCGGGCTCGTACCGGCCCGTAGAGTCTCGCGCGTGCAACTCTGGCTGCGTCGGGCGCTCTGGGACCAGGTGCCCCGCGACCACCGTGACACACCGCCGGCGCTCCGGCGACGGCAGTGGGTGACCGGCCTGGTCGTCGTCCTCGGCGGCATCGTGCTCGGCCTCAGCCTCCGGACCGAGCCCGGCAGCGCGGCGTTCTACGCCGGCTCGCTGGGGCTCTCGGCGATCTGGGCGGCCGGCGCCTTCGCCTCCGGGCCGCTGCACCTCGGCCGGATCCTGCACCCCGAGCGAGACCCGGTCCGGCCGGTCGTCGAGCCGATCCTGCTCGGCCTCGCCCTGGCCGGCGTGTTCGTCGCCGGCGGTCTCGTCGTGCGGGAGATCCCGGCCCTGGCGGGCCAGGTCGGCAACGTCGTCGACTTCGCCGACCAGGGCGCGCTGCCGCTGCTGGTCCTGGTCACCGCGATCACCGGAGCGACCGAGGAGCTGTTCTTCCGCGGCGCCGCCTACGCCGCCACCCCACGTCACCCGGTGCTGGTGACGACTGCGCTCTACACGGTGGCGACGTACGCCACGGGCAACGTGATGCTGACGTTCGCGGCGGTGCTGCTCGGGCTGCTCGTCGGTCTCGAGCGCCGTGCGTCCGGCGGCATCCTCGGCCCGATCCTGACCCACGTCACGTGGTCGCTCACGATGCTGCTCGTGCTGCCGCTGATCTTCAGCCCCTGAGGCCGTCCTCCTCGAGTGCCCGCCGTACCGCCTCGTCGTAGGGGATCGGGTCCCCGGGCACCAGCTCGCGGATGCTGTGGTCGGTCACGACGACCTTCGTGCCCATGGACTCGATCAGGTTCCGACCGGTCGTGACGTCCACGTCGGTCACCAGCGCGAGCCAGTACGACGAGAGCCGCGGCGTCAGCACCGGCACCCGCACGATCGGCACCCGGTGGCCGGAGGTGACCTCGGCAGCCACCTGCAGCATCTCGAGGTAGGTCATCGGCTCCGGCCCGCCGATCTCGAACACCCGGCCGCGCGCCTCCTCCAGCCCGGTGACACCGACGAGGTAGCGGATCACGTCGTCGAGCGCGACCGGCTGCGTGGGGGTGGAGACCCACCGGGGCACGACCATCGCCGGCAGGTTCTTGACCAGCTGCCGCGTCAGCTCCCAGGAGATGCCACCGGCCCCGACCACGATGGCGGCGCGCAGCACCGTCACCGGCACGCCCGTCCCCCCGAGCAGCCGCTCGACCTCGCGACGCGAACGCAGGTGCGGGGAGAGGTCCTCGTCGTCGTCGCCGAGCCCGCCGAGGTACACGATCTGCGACACCCCGGCCGCGGCGGCCCCGGCTGCGAACGTTCGCGCCGCCTCGGCGTCCTTGCGCTCGAACTCGGGATCGTCGAGGGAGTGCACGAGGTAGATCGCGACGTCCACGCCCGCGAGCGGCTCGGTCAGCGAGTCCGGGTCGAAGACGTCGCCGCCGACCGGCTCTCCTGCTGCGTCGTACGTCTCCGGGTGGCGGGTCATCGCGCGCACGGCGTGGCCGTCCTCGAGCAGGGCGGGCACGAGGCGGCGACCCACGAACCCGGTCGCGCCGGTGACGAGCACGGTCAGCTGGTCGGCCATGCGGCCAACCCTACGGGCGGGATCTCAGCGCGCGCGCTGGGCGATCCCCTCGCGCTTGGTCTCGTCCATGGCCGCCTCGTACGCCGAGACGAGGGATGCGATCGACAGCGGCTTGAGCCGCTCGACGACCTCACGCAGCTTCTCCGGGGACGCGCCGGACTCCTTGTAGATCGGCCAGACCATGGTCCGGAACAGGTCGTAGAGCTCCTTGGCGATCTGACGGCCGTGCTCGGCGTACACGTCGGCGGCGGCGAGCGCGGCCTGGGTCGGGAAGCCGAGGTCGAGCAACCCCAATCCGACCGACAGCTGGGAGAGCGACACCTGATAGCGGCCACGCTTGGCGCGCAGCACGATCCCGAGTGCCGCGAGCGTCTCGAGCTCGTCTTCGGCCAGCGCCCGGCCGGCCCGCTTGTCGAGGTCGGCGCGGCTCATCTCCACCGGCGCCTCCGACTGCCAGGGCGCGAGCATCGCGCGGTGGAGCGCGATGTCCTCCGGGCTGGCCTCGGTGGGGATCTTGGACAGGTAACGCTCGATCGCGGCCAGCGTGAACCCGTGGCTCTGGAGCTCCTGCAGCAGCTCGAGCCGGGCCACGTGGTCGGGCGTGTAGTAACCGGACCGGCCGCGCCGGATCGGCGGCGGCACCAGGCCCTTGGTGGTGTAGAAGCGGATGTTGCGCACACTGAGGCCGACCCGGTTGGTCAGCTCGTCCAGCGTCAACAGCTCACGCAGCGACTCCACGGTCTCCTCCACCACACACTCCTGCTCGTCGGGGTCCCTCGTCCGGGCGGCGGGTGATGTGTACCACCTTGACGACCCTGACAGTATCGGTGTCACAATCGAGCGAAGGCAAGCGTCCCCGACGCGCCGCCCCCGAGGCACCACGGACGACACAAGGACGGTCATGGCAGAAGCATTCGTGTACGACCACATCCGGACACCCCGCGGGAAGGGCAAGGCCGTCGGCTCCCTCCACGAGGTGAAGCCGGTCGACCTCATGGTCGGGCTGCTCGACGAGATCAGGACCCGCAACCCCGGTCTCGACCCGCACCGGATCGACGACGTCGTGCTCGGCGTGGTGAGCCCGATCGGCGAGCAGGGCGGCGACATCGCCAAGACGGCGGCGCTCGCGGCCGGCTACCCCGAGACCGTCTCCGGCGTCCAGCTCAACCGCTTCTGCGCCTCCGGTCTCGAGGCGGTCAACCAGGCCGCGGGACGGGTGCGATCCGGCTTCGAGGACCTGATCCTCGCCGGTGGCGTCGAGTCGATGAGCCGGGTGGCCATGGGCTCCGACGGCGGCGCGTGGGCCGCCGACCCCGCGACCGCGCTCACCACCGGCTTCGTCCCGCAGGGCATCGGCGCCGACCTGATCGCCACCCTCGAGGGCTGGACCCGCGAGGACGTCGACGCGTACGCCGCCGAGTCGCACCACCGTGCGGCGAAGGCGTGGGCCAACGGCTACTTCGCCGACTCCGTCGTTCCGGTCACCGACCAGAACGGCATCCCGGTCCTCGAGCACGACGAGCTGATCCGTCCCGACACGAGCGTCGAGGGACTATCCGGCCTCAAGCCCAGCTTCGCCCAGATGGGCCAGGACGCCGGGTTCGACGAGGTCGCCCTCGAGAAGTACCACTGGGTGCCCGCGATCGACCACGTCCACCACGCCGGCAACTCCTCCGGCATCGTCGACGGCGCCGCGATCATGGTGATCGGCACCGAGGAGGTCGGCCAGGAGCTCGGCCTCACGCCCCGGGCCCGGATCCTCGCTGCCGCGGTCTCCGGTGCCGACCCGACGATCATGCTCACCGGACCGGCACCCGCGTCGCGCAAGGCGCTCGCGAAGGCCGGTCTCGAGGTCGGTGACATCGACCTGTTCGAGATGAACGAGGCGTTCGCCGCCGTGGCGATGCGATTCATGAAGGACCTGGGCATCAGCCACGAGATCACCAACGTCAACGGCGGTGCGATCTCGATGGGCCACCCGCTCGGCGCCACCGGCGCCATGATCCTCGGCACGCTGATCGACGAGCTCCAGCGCCGCGACCTGCGCCGCGGCCTCGCCACGCTCTGCGTCGGCGGCGGCATGGGCATCGCCACCGTCGTCGAGCTCGTCTGACCCTCCCGACCCGAACCCCAGAGGACCTCCCACATGACTGCCAGCACGTCCGAGACCCAGTCCGCCGTCCGCTACGAGCGCGACGAGGACGGGATCGTCACCCTCACCCTCGACGACCCCACGTCCAGCGCCAACACCATGAACGACCGGTACCGGGTCTCGATGGCCGCGGCCGTCGACCGGCTGTACGACGAGCAGGACCAGGTGACCGGGGTCGTGGTCGCCAGCGCGAAGAAGACGTTCTTCGCCGGCGGCGACCTCAAGCTGATGAGCCAGGCGACCAAGGACGACGCACCCGAGATCTTCGCGATGGTCGAGTCCATGAAGGCCGGCCTGCGGCGGCTCGAGACGTTCCCGCGGCCGGTGGTCGCGGCGATCAACGGCGCCGCGCTCGGCGGCGGGCTCGAGATCGCGCTCGCGTGCAACCACCGGATCTGCGTGGACGACCGGTCGGTCAAGGTCGGGCTCCCCGAGGCCACCCTCGGGCTGCTGCCCGGCGGCGGCGGGGTGACGCGCGTCGTCCGGATGCTCGGCCTCCAGGACGCGCTGATGAACGTGTTGCTCCAGGGTCCCCAGCTCGACCCGCAGAAGGCCACGAAGCTGGGTCTGGTCGACGAGCTGGTCGCCACGCGCGAGGAGCTGGTGCCGGCCGCCAAGGCCTGGATCCGGGCCAACCCCGACGCCGCGCAGAACCCGTGGGACGCCCCCGGCTACAAGATGCCGGGCGGCCACCCGAAGTCTCCCGCGATGGCCGCCTTCCTGCCGGCGTTCCCGGCCCTGCTCCGCAAGCAGCTCAAGGGCGCCGACTACCCGGCTCAGCGGGCGATCCTGTCCGCGGCCGTCGAAGGCGCCGGCACCGACTTCGACACCGCGAGCCGGATCGAGTCGCGCTACCTGACGAAGCTGATCGTCAACCAGAACAGCAAGAACATGATCCAGGCGTTCTTCTTCGACCTCCAGGCGATCAACGCCGGGAAGCTGCGCCCCGCCGGGATCGCGCCCTGGAAGGCCACCAAGGTCGGCGTCCTCGGCGCCGGCATGATGGGCGCCGGGATCGCCTACTCCTGTGCCCGCGCCGGCATGCAGGTCGTGTTGAAGGACGTCGCGCAGGAGAGCGCCGACAAGGGGAACGCCTACTCCGCGAAGCTCAACGCCAAGGCGGTCGAGCGCGGCATCCTCACCGAGGACAAGAGCCAGGCGCTGCTGGACCGGATCACCCCGACGACCGACCCGGCGGACCTCGCCGGGTGCGACCTCGTGATCGAGGCGGTCTTCGAGGACCCGTCGCTCAAGCACCAGGTGTTCGCCGAGATCGCGCCGTACGTCACTGGTCACGAGGGGGGCGACGCCCTGCTGTGCAGCAACACCTCGACGCTGCCGATCACCGAGCTCGCCACCGGCGTGGACCGGCCTGCGGACTTCATCGGGCTCCACTTCTTCAGCCCGGTCGACAAGATGCCGCTGGTCGAGATCATCCGCGGCCGCGAGACCAGCGACGAGGCGCTCGCCAAGGCCTACGACGTCGTGCAGCAGATCAAGAAGACTCCGATCGTCGTCAACGACAGCCGCGGCTTCTACACGTCACGGGTCATCGGCTTCATGGTCAACGAGGGGCTCGCGATGCTCGCCGAGGGCGTGCATCCGATGACCCTGGAGCGGGCCGCGACCCAGGCCGGCTACCCGGTCGGGACGCTACAGCTCTCCGACGAGCTCAACATGGAGCTGATGGCCAAGATCGGCCAGGCCACCCGCGACGCCGCCGAGCGAGACGGCCTCGCCTACGAGGACCACCCGGGCTCGGCCGTGGTCCGGACGATGATCGAGCTCGGACGGCCCTCGCGGCTCAAGGGCGCCGGCTTCTACGAGTACGACGAGGCGGGCAAGCGGCAGGGGCTCTGGGCCGGCCTGGCGGAGGCCTTCCCGGTCGCCGACGAGCAGCCCTCGCTGCGCGACGTGAAGGAGCGGATGCTGTTCGCCGAGGCGCTCGAGACCGCGAAGTGCTTCGACGAGGGCGTCATCGAGTCGGCCGCGGCGGCCAACATCGGCTCGATCATGGGGATCGGCTTCCCTCCCAGCAGCGGCGGCGCCGCGCAGTACGTGACCGGCTACCAGGACCCGACCGACACCGACGGGCCGATCGGGCTCGCGGTGTTCCTCGAGCGGGCCGACGAGCTGGCCGACGCCTACGGCGAGCGGTTCCGCCCGTCGGCCTACCTCCGCGACCTGGCGGCGAAGGGCGAGTCCTTCCCGGCCTGAGGCCCGCGATTGGGTCGTTCTCAGGCACACCGCCCGGGTCTGGGGGAGGATGTCCGGGTGAACGAGCAGCTCCCCGCGGTCGAGGTGACCGGCCTCCACGTCCGGTTCGGCGACGTCGAGGCGGTCGCCGGTGTCGACCTCGCGGCGTACGCCGGGCAGGCGACCGCACTCCTGGGGCGCAACGGCGCCGGCAAGTCGACCACCATGCGGGTGCTCGCCGGGCTGGTCCCGCCCACCGCCGGTGGTGCCGTCGTCGCCGGCCACGACGTCCGGCGCGACCCGCTCGCCGTCAAGCGGGTCACGGGCTACTGCCCCGACGTGGGTGGCCTGGTCACGCGAGCCACCGCCTGGGAGCACCTCCAGCTCGCGGCCCGGCTGCGGCGGATGACCGACTGGGAGGACCGCGCGCGCGACCTGCTCGAGCGGTTCGAGCTCGGCGGCGCGGCGCACCGGGTGACGGGCGGCTTCTCCCACGGCATGGGCCGGCGGCTGTCGGTCGCGCTGGCCGCGCTGCACGACCCCGAGGTGCTGCTGCTCGACGAACCCTTCGACGGCGTGGACCCCATCGGGGTCGAGGCGACGCTCGACGTGATCGCCGACGCCCGCGCCCGGGGCGCCTGCGTCCTGGTGTCGACCCACCTCCGCGAGCTCGCCATCGAGGCTTGCGGCGAGGTGCTCGTGCTGCGCGGCGGGTCGCGGGTCGCCACCGTCAGCGCCACCGAGATGGCCGGGGAGGAAGGTGCGCGTGCCTACCGCGCTCTCCTCGACTGACGCGCCGACGCGCATCCCCGCCGAGTTCGCCTGGTTCCGGCCGGTCCGCGACGTCGGCCACCTGCTGCGCTTCCGGGCCGCCGCGGTCCGGCGCCGTTCGGCGTTCCGCTGGTCCGCGCTGGTCCTCCTGTTCGTCACGATCGGAGCCGCGACCATCCCGGCGTTCGTGCCTGCCGACGACGAGCGACGGCTGCAGGTGGCGGTGCTGATGCCGACCGCCATGGCGGGCATCTTCGCGATCTCGATCGTCTCGGCGATCGCGTCCGGCGGCGGCCGCGAGCTGATCAGCCGCGAGCAGGGCGTCGCGTTCCCGGTCAGCCCGACGACCGACCACCTCGGTGCGCTCTTGCTGGCGCCCCTCAACATCGCGTGGCTGATCCAGGCCTGGGTGCTGCTGGGCGCCTCGGCGTACGGCGCGCTGCCGCCGCGGCTCTTCACGGCCCAGATGGTGACGCTGCTCTGGCTCGCGCTGGCGACCGCCGCCGCCCAGGTGATCGCCTGGACCGTCGAAGCGGTCCGGCGGCGACCGCACGGCATCGTCGCGATGCGGTTCCTCCTCGTGGGCCTCGTCGCGGTGGCGTTCTGGGTCCAGATCACGGGGCGCACCACCACCGTGCTCGACTCGATCCCGACCCTGTGGCTGTGGGTCGCCGGTATCCAAGGGTTCACGTGGGGTTGGGTGAGCGCGATCGTGCTCGAGGCCGTGCTCTTCGTGTGCCTCGTGGTGCTCGGGTCCATCCCGGCCAACCTGGCAGCGAGACGGCTGCCGCACGACGAGCTGCGCGCCGAGACCGACACCCACACGCCGCGGCCGATGCCGTGGACCGACCTCTCGGCCCTGCTCCGGATCGACCGGGCGTCGGTCTGGCGCGCGGTCCCGATGCGCCGCGGCATGGCGGTGCTCGCCGTCGGGCCGGGACTCGTCGCCGTGGTCGGTGGCCTGCCCTGGGAGTCGATCACGGTGCTGCCCGGGCTGGTCGTGTCCGGCGGCGCGCTCCTCTTCGGCGTCAACGCGTGGTGCCTCGACGGCCGAGGCCTGCTGTGGCGGGAGAACCTGCCGATCCGGCCGGGCACCGTCTTCACCGTCCGGGCACTCGTGATCGCCGAGTTCCTCGGCATCGCCTCGGTCATCACCATCCTGCTCGCGTCGGTGCGTGCCGGCTTCCCGACCGCCTCCGAGCTGACCGCGATCGCGTGCACGGTCGTCGTGGTCACGGTCCAGGTCGTCGGCGCCTCCATGCGCTGGTCCGACCAGCGGCCCTACGCCGTCGACCTCCGCAGCGCCCGGGCGACGCCGGCGCCGCCGGTGATGATGGTCGGCTACTCCGCCCGGCTCGCCCTGTGCACGACCATCACCGGGCTGATGTTCTCGTTCCTGGCCCAGGTGCCCGACCCGGCGATCTCGCTGCTGGTCGCCGTCCCGTGCCTGGCGTGGTCGACGATGCGCCTGCTCCGGTCCCGGCGCCGGTGGATCGACCCGTTCGAGCGGGCGCGGGTCGTCACGACCGTCGCCGCCTGAGGCTCAGCCCGCCCCGGAGCTCCGCGCGCAACGGCTCTGGGCGTCCGACAGCGCGGTCAGCGCGGGATGGTCCCACTGGCCCCTCACCGCGGCCACCAGGGCTGCGCGCTGATCGTCGCCGTCGAGCTCCCGGGTCAGGCAGGCGGCGTACGCCGTCCGGTCGAGCGAGCCCTTGCTGAGGACGAGCTGCGCCTGCGTCGACGCCTCGACCGGGTCGGTGCACGCGAGCTGGGCGTCCACGAAGGCACCCGCGAAGGCCGGGTCCAGCTCGGGGATCAGATCGGGCACGTCGCCTGTCGCGTCCACCAGCCCGGCAGCTACGTCGCACGCACCGTGGGAGTGTCCCACCAGGGATCTGGGTCTCGACGCGCTTCGCGGTCTCGCAGGCTCGACCGCTGCGCTTGCTCGACCTCCCTGCGCCCACGTGCCGCGCTCGTGCCTCGCGCGAGACTGCGCAGTGACTAGGGTCGCTCGCATGGACTTCTCCCCGTCGCCCCGGGCCGCCGACCTCCGCGAGAAGGTCGCCACGTTCCTGGCCGACGAGATCCAGCCGATCGAGCCCGCCTACCACCGCGACCTGGCCGATGCCCGGGTGCAGGGGACCCAGTGGACACCGCTGCCGGTGATCGAGGAGCTGAAGGCGAAGGCGCGTGAGCGCGGGCTGTGGAACCTGTTCCTGCCGGTGGAGCACGCGGGCGAGTACGCCGCGGCGTACGGCACCGATGGCGGCACGGGGCTCAGCAACGTCGACTACGCCCCGCTCGCGGAGCTGATGGGGCGCTCGGCGATCGCGCCGCTGGTCTTCAACTGCAACGCGCCCGACACCGGCAACATGGAGGTGCTGCTGCGCTACGGCACGCAGGAGCAGCGCGACGAGTGGCTCGATCCGCTGCTCGACGGCCGGATCCGGTCGGCGTTCACGATGACCGAGCCGGGCGTCGCGAGCTCCGACGCCACCAACATGGCCGCCACCGCGGTGGTCGACGGCGACGAGGTGGTGATCAACGGCCGGAAGTGGTGGTCGACCGGCGTCGGGCACCCCGACTGCCGGATCTTCGTCTTCATGGGGCTGGGCCACCTTCCCGGGGCCGACCCGGACGTCGATCGCCACCACCGGCACACGATGGTGCTCGTCCCGCGCGA
>Ga0299913_10000232_pt1 | contig 31533 bp, 26 predicted proteins | sample RVTome_9_FD_201360 | JGI IMG/M metagenome (GOLD analysis project Ga0299913, IMG submission 201360) | Soil microbial communities from uranium-contaminated site in the Upper Colorado River Basin, Wyoming, United States - RVT155D38 (version 2) ... | reverse complement strand
CCCCGGCCTCTCCTTCGTGGCGGCGCACCATCTTATGCTTTCTCATCACGCGGCCATAAAGAAGATGCGCTCTATGGACCCCGCCAATGCCAGCTCTTTGGGGATCGTCCTCAATGTCATCCCTGCACTCCCGGTGTCCGATTCGCCCGAAGATGTGAATGCGGCCGACTCAGTGGACGCGGTGCACAACGGGCTGTTCCTCGACGCGGTCTTCCGCGGAAGCTACCCCGAGAAGATCCTCGGCTATCACCGTAAGTTCGACGTTGAGGCACGCATTGATCTCGACGAGCTTCACGCTGCGGTGGAGCCAATTGATGTGCTTGGCGTCAACTACTACAACATCAACCACGTCGAGTACCGAGAGGGCTCGCCGGGTATGGCCGCCTGGCCCGGTGCGGACGGCGCCGCCATGGGACGGCCGCCGGGGGAGCTGACCGAGATGGGTTGGGGAGTGGAGCCGGAAGGGCTCACGCTGACCCTGCGTCGGGTTCACGACAACTATGGTCCCATTCCCATGATGGTGACGGAGAACGGTGCCGCATATCCGGATGTCGTGGAAGCGGATGGCACGATACACGACATCAAGCGCACCGAATACCTCAAGTCACATATCGGGGCCGTCGCTGACGCGATGGATCAAGGTGTAGACATGGTCGGGTATTTCGTTTGGTCGCTGCTCGACAACTTCGAATGGGCACGCGGATACTCGAAGCGTTTCGGGATCGTCCGAGTTGACTACGACACGTTGCAGCGCACTATCAAAGACAGCGGGCGCTGGTATCAGGAATTCCTCTCCGGCTGACGCCCGGGTCCGGCCGGGTCCCGCCTTCTTTCCTGCACTTCTGGCCGTCGTCCTGGCTTCCGCAACGGTCACCGGATGCTCGGCCCAGGTATCACCGAGGCAAGCACCACGCGAAGTGCCCTCCGACACGACGCTCGAACCAATTCAGGTAGAAGACCGGCCCGTCTTCGCTGTGAGGCGCGGAGCGGTTACTCAGGAAGTGCTCTTCGACGGTGTGGTCGATGTCGCCGACAAGATCAGCGTGACCGCGCCCCTGGATGGCGTTGTGATTGGCCCGCTTCCCCCGCCGGGAACATTCGTAGATGTAGGAGATGTGCTCTTTGAGATGACTCCCACCATCGAGGTACGCCTCGCCGCGGCTGAGCTCGAGGCTGCGCTGCTGGCACAAGATGCGGGTCTTGGAGATCCCGATGCGGTGGCTGCGAGGGTGGCGGTAGCCATGGAGGTGGCTACCTCCTACGGCCTGCCTGTAGGTGAGGAGGCCCTGCAGCCGCTCCCAGACCCGATACAGGTCCTCTCACCGATCAGCGGAACGGTGGTCCGCTCCGCACCTCCCCAGGGTGAGCAGATTAGAGGACGGCGGATTCTGGAGATCGGCAACACCAGTCTGCTCGTGGTCCGGGCTGATCTGGATGAGGAAGTCGCGGGGTTGATCAGGATCGGCCAGGAAGTGGTGCTCGGTGGAGCAGGCTCCCCCGATCCTATTCCAGCGGTTGTCAACGGGGTCACGGTGGACGCATCGAACCGCCCGGTGCTGAGCGCGGTCTTTGGCCCCGGTGATGTCGCACCCTCTGACTTCGTGCCCGGCACGACCGTTGTGCTGGCGCAGACCGGTAGACCCGACGTCGCGGGCACGGTGGTTGCGGTCGAGGTACTGGCGTCAAGCCTCGTTGTTGTCGAGATCCGTGTCGACGCAGAGTCACTCTCGCTGGACGAGGCGATTCAAATTGCGCCTCGCGACGGGACCACCGGGATGGTCGGCGGAGACGTAACTGAGATTGCGGTCGATGACGAAGGGGCTCCTTATCTGGTTGTCGATGTGTCAGGCTCCGATCTCGAGTTCGGCGATCGTGTGATCCTCTCGTTTGCTGTGAGCGAAAAGGAGGATGTGCTGTGGATCCCACCCGAGGCGATCCGCGCTTATGAGAACGAATCGTTCGTAATCGCTCTCACCAGCTCTGGTGACCTGATACGGGTAGTGGTTCGGACGGGGATCTCGAACTCGGAACGGGTGGAGGTCGTGGGTGATCTCGCGGAGGGCCAGCAGGTGATCGGGCAGTGAGAGCGATCCGCCATGCATTTGCACACCTCTGGTCGAGGCCGTTGCTGACGTTCTTGCTGATTGCGGGGAGTGTGATCGCAGTCGCGATTCCGATGGCGCTCCCCATCTATGCCGACGCTGCCACCGAAAGGGCGCTCGCCAACCAGAGCTTCCAGGACCGAGGCTATCGACCACCGTTCGCCTACCTGTTCTTCTTTTCGTCGTCGCTTGACGGTCCGTACCCTTCGGTCCTCGATGCCGATGCCTATCTGCGCGGCGAAGGTCTGCAGAGCCTCGGTCTGCCCACCCTGCATGAGTCGGGCTTCCTGGACACAACTAGATATCGGGTTGAAGACACGTCTGGCGAGGTCTTGGGCTTTGCCCCGCTGGCAACCATGACCGATTGGCGCGAGCGGATAACGATTCGGGATGGGAAATGGCCCGAGGTCTCGACGGAGGCCGTGGAGGTCCTGGTCCACTACGAAGTCGCCGAGGAGTGGGGAGTTGTCCCCGGAGATCGCCTTCTTGCCACCGTTCCGGAGTCGTTGGGGCCAGGTGCCGGTGATGTTCCCTTCTTCGTGTCGGTCGCCGGAGTATGGGAAGCCACCAACCCGGACGATCCTGAGTGGATCATTGCCCCGGATCAGTTGCAGAGCCGACTCTTCGTGGATCGGGAGGTAATCGTTTCCCTTCTTGCCGCCAGTGACCGTGGCGTGCTCAGTACGGCCGCCTGGTACGCGATCGTCGACTCGTCGGGGTTGAGTGTCGAAGACGTCGATCCCCTCCTCAACAGAGCTTCGATCGTGACCGACCGGGCTCAGGAGATTCTTCCGGGGATCGACCTGACGGTTGACCCGGTTGCCGGGTTGAACGCCTTCCGCGCCAACTCGACGGGACTTACACGCAGGCTGTTGGCGTATTCCGCCCCGACGCTTGCATTGATACTGATGTTCGTGGTGCTCGTGGTGACATTGACCACGAACGATCGCCGATCCGAAATCGCAGTTCTCAGATCTCGCGGTGCGGGACGTAGCCAGATTATGGCGCGGGTCGGCATCGAATCGGCAGTCGTGGTGGGCGTTGGTTTTGGGTTGGCTGTTCCCTTGAGTTTGGTGGTTGCGTCCTGGCTAGGAAGGGTGATCACCTTCCTGAGTGTCGGGCCGAGCGGAACCGTCACCGTCTCCCTATCTCCGCGGGCGATCCAGGTGGGCGGGATCGTTGCTCTGGTGGTACTCGCGTTGCAAATGGCACCGATTTGGGGAGTGACCCGGTTCACCGTCGTCGACGAAAGCGTTGATCTGGTAGATCGGCAGCGGCCGTGGTGGCAACGCAGCTCACTCGACCTGATCGTCATCGTCGCCGTGGCAATAATGGGCTACAACATCGTCTCATCCGAGCCTGATGCGGTTAGCGACATCCAGGATCCGGTGAACATCCTGTTCCCGGCGATGGTTACCTTTGCTGTTGGCCTTGCCGCCCTGCGTCTCCTGCCAATCGCTCTCGAGTTGGTGGCCCGGGCTCTCGGTCACACCCCGAGCATCACCGCACTCCTCGCCTTTAGACGAGCGGCGCGCGGGGCGGTTTCGAACCATGTCCCCCTCCTCCTGCTCGTGGTGACAGTGGGCCTTGGCATCTTCATCGCCTCTCTCGCCCGAACCCTCGATCTGCAGACTGCGGATCGCTCCTATCACCTCGTGGGCGCGGACTGGGTGGTGCAGGAGCCCCACTCGGCCGCCGCACCGAGCATTGGCGGAGTCCTGACGGGACCGAGACAGCTGTCAACTATGGGGGAATTCGAGTCGATACCCGGTGTCGCTCTCGCCACCAGAGTTGGAACCTACCCGGGGAGGACCATCGGGGGAGGGGATGTATCCGGTCTGACCTTCTTTGGAATCGACCACACTTCCTTTGTCTCAGTGGCGTTCTACCGGTCGGACTTCTCCCGCGATGGGGAGTCGGTGGCGGCGATTCTAGGAAGACTGGGCGAGGATCCGGAAGCAGTGGTCGTGCATCGGTCTCTCGGGTTTGCCCGAGGTGAAGTGATTGACTTCGAGGTCGGCTTCTCGGGCAACACCGTTGGGCTTCGCGGCGTTGTGGTGGGAGTGCTCGACAACTTTCCGACGTGGGTCGCCGAAGACCATGAGCCGTTCGTGATCGGGAATCTCGAGCGTCTCTTCCTCGAGACCGGTGACCCGGGCGGCTATGAGGTTTGGATGAGCGTCGACACCCCCGATGCTGTCTCTCCACATGCGGACATGCCACTTCTCTTTGAGGAGAACCCCAATACCCTCATTGCTGAGGAGCTGGCCAGGCCGGATCGCCAGGGGGGATTCGGTGTTCTTTCAGCGGGATTTGTGGCTTCGATCGCTGTGTCCCTTATCGGTTTCCTGGTGGCGGCGATGTTCCGGGTGAGGGCCTCAATCGTCGAACTCGGAGCGATCCAGGCGATAGGTCTGCGACCCTGGAGGGTCGCAGGAGTTGTCGTGGTGGAGATGGCGGTGCTCATGACTGCGGGGCTTGTGGTCGGTGTTGGCATGGGATGGTGGCTCGGGCAGTGGATGATCGTTCGCCTCACCGGCGACGCCGCAGCGACCGCAAGTCTTCCACTGCTACCCGAGATGGGTACCGACACGACCGTGTTCGTGGTTGTGGCTCTGTGTGGGTTGTTTGTCGCCACCTCGGTTGCACTGGTGGCTGGTCTCCGTCGCCTCCGCGTATTCGAGGTGCTCAAGTTGGGGGAAACCCAATGATCGAGCTCGACCCTACGCAGCCGGGAGCCGCCATCGAATGTGAGCGACTGGTCAAGATATATCGCGTTGGTTCGACCGACATCACCGCTCTGGCCGGTCTCGACCTCCGGGTTGATCCGGGTGAGCGCGTCGGTGTAATCGGCCCCAGTGGTTGCGGAAAGTCCACTTTGCTCAATGTAATTGGGGGACTGACCACACCAACCAGCGGGACCGTCACGGTTGACGGTGAGAATTTGTCCGGCGCGTCCCCCGAGTTTCTCGATCACTATCGCCGGAACCGGGTCGGGTTCGTATGGCAGGACACATCGCGCAACCTCATCTCGTATTTGAACGCTCGGGACAACGTTGCCCTGCCAATGGAGCTCGCGGGGCGGGATGGAGCCCGGAAGCGGGCCTTCGACCTCCTCGACCTGGTGGGAATCGCCGACAAGGCCGGCCACAGACCCTCTGAGCTGTCCGGCGGTCAGCAGCAGCGAGTGGCAATTGCGATTGCACTAGCCAATGCCCCCTCGCTGATCCTCGCCGACGAGCCCACCGGATCGTTGGATGGTGAGACTGCTGCCGAGATCTACGCAGTGCTGGCAGACATCAACGAGGAACTCGGCATCAGCGTCGTGATCGTTAGCCATGACGTGAATATGGCGTCGACGGTCGGTCGGGTGGTCGAGCTCCGCGACGGTCAGTCCGCAGTCGAGCATCGTGGGAGTCAAGATGACGTGAGATCGGTGCTTCTCGTCGACAGGGTGGGACGGGTGCGGCTTCCAGACTGGTTCCGGGAGAACCTGCACTCAGACGAGCGGGTCGAGGCAGTGCTCGAGGAGGACGGGATCAAGTTGCGACCCGCTGACGATGATCGGGAGCGGGAGCGATGATGCCAAACCGCCTGCTTGCAGTCGATGCGGTTTCCGTGCAACGGGTCTTTTCAGGGCCGGCCGAGGATGTGGTCGCCCTCGATGCTGTTGACCTGGCCGTCCCGACGGGGGCGATGCATGCCGTTATGGGACGGTCAGGCAGTGGCAAAACGACACTGTTGAACCTGGTCGGAGCCCTGGACCAGCCAACCGCGGGTGCGATCACCGTGTACGGGGAGCGGGTGGATGGTCTCAACGGTTCGGCGGCCGCTCGGTGGAGGGCTCGCAGCCTCGGGTTCGTGTTCCAGGCACACGCGCTGATGCCGTCGATGACGGCGCTGGAGAATGTGGAGCTGGCAATGCGGATCGCCGGACATTCCCGGCACACCTCCCACGACCGCTCCCGTGAAGCGTTGGAGAGGGTGGGCCTTGGCGATCGACTGGACCACCGCCCGGCGCAACTTTCGGGTGGCCAGCGTCAGCGGGTGGCGGTCGCTCGGGCCATCGCGCCCGGCAACCGCCTGTTGCTTGCCGACGAGCCCACAGCCGGGTTGGACAGCTCCGCCTCCGCCGATGTTTTTACCCTCCTCAGGTCGCTGGTGGACTACTCGTCCGTCACGGTGCTCATGGCCACCCACGATCCCCTTACCCTCGACTTCGTCGATTCGGCGGTGGAGCTGCGCAACGGCGTGCTGGCCGAACCGGTGTAAGCACTACGATCACCTGGTGCCATTCGATGTAGCCGCCTTGGGCGAAGTGAGGCTCGTGGACCCCGAAGGTGACGAGCACCGCCTCGGAGACCGTTGGGCATCCGATCCCAGGGTTCTCCTCTTCCTCCGCCACTTCGGCTGACTGACCTGCCGGGAGCGGGCCGGTCAGGTCCGTGAGAGATATGACGAGATCCTCGGCGCCGGTGCCGACGTGACGGCGATCGGCACGGGTGGACGCAGATATGCCAAGGCGTTCATCGAAGACGAGTCCGTGCCGTTTGAGGTTCTTCTAGATGAGGACGGCCGAGCCGCCGAGTTGGTGGGAACGGGCATCTTGAGCAAGATCGCCCTGATCAGCCCACGCCAACTCGCCGCCGGGACGAGAGCTCTGGTCAAGGGAAACATGCAGCGCAACGCAGGGAGACGGCCGTACCAACTCGGGGCGACCCTGGTGATCGCACCCGGCGATGAGCTTCGCTATGAAGACTTCGAGGAGTTCGCCGGCGACCACGCCAACCTCGACGAAGTATTAGCTCACTTGTAGTCGTAGAAGCCGCGTCCCGTCTTGCGGCCGTGGAGGCCCGCCTCGACCATTCTGGTGAGGAGTGGCGGTGACGCGTAGGCCGGATCCTTGAACTCCTCGAACAACACATCGGCCACGAACTTGGTGGTGTCCAACCCGACGAAATCGGCGAGCTCCAACGGTCCCATTGGATGGTTGGCGCCCAGCTTCATCCCGGTGTCGATGTCTTCGGCCGACGCGAACCCTGCCTCGTACATACGGACCGCACCGATCATGTAGGGGATCAGCAGCATGTTCACGATGAAGCCCGCCCGATCCTTCGCCCGGATCACGGTCTTACCCAAGGACTCGGCATAGGAGGCAACGGCAGTGGCGGCAGCGTCGTCGGTGAGAACCGTTGTGACCAATTCGACCAGGGCCATCACCGGAACCGGGTTGAAGAAATGGAGGCCAACCACCTTCCCGGGCCTTTCGGTGACCGCGGCGAGACGGGTGATCGGGATCGAGGAAGTGTTGGAAGCCAGGATGGCTTCGTCCCCCACGATCCGGTCCAACTCGGAGAAGATCTCCTTCTTCAAACCTTCGTTTTCGGTCGCGGCTTCGATGACCAACTGGCGGTCCGACTGTTCGGAGATGTCGGTTGAGATGTCGATCCGGGAGAGGATGTCGTCCCGCCCGGCTTCGTCCAGCTTCTCTCGCTCCACGGCCCGAGCAAGTGATTTCTGGATTCTCCCTAGCGCCGCCTCGGCGGCTTCGGCATTGATCTCGTGGACGGTCACGTTGCTGCCGGCCCTTGCACACACTTCGGCGATACCCGAGCCCATGAGCCCGCCGCCAATCACTCCGATTCGTTCCATGGACCTGAAGATACCTGCCGACGTGCCATCCACTAAACCGACCTCTGCACTGTGCAGAAGGGTGCGGATTGCGCGACCTCGTGCACAGTGCAGACGGTGGGGTTTCAGACTCCGGCGATAGCGCGGTCGCCGGCACGGAGCCAGCAGGCAGCGAGATGGTCCTTTTCCCCAGGGCCTGGCATCAAATCTGGAGCCTCGACATCACACAGCCCGGGCCTGGCGATGGGGCAGCGGGGATTGAAGTGACAGCCCGGCGGCGGATTCAGAGGTGAGGGGATCTCGCCCTGGAGGATCTGTCTGGTCCGGGGACGGTCGGGGTCGGCGATTGGTATCGCAGACAGCAACGCCTCGGTATAGGGGTGGAGGGGATTTGCGTAGAGGCTGTCGCGGTCGGTGATCTCGACGATACGTCCGAGGTACATCACTGCGACCCGGTCGGAGATGTGCTCGACAACGGCGAGGTTGTGGGCGATGAAGAGCAAGGTGAGGTCGAGCTCCGACTGCAACTCCTTCAACAGGTTGAGCACCTGGGCTTGGACCGACACGTCCAGGGCCGACACCGGCTCGTCGGCGACGACCAAGTCGGGTTTGAGGATCAATGCCCTGGCAATCCCGATCCGCTGCCGCTGCCCGCCCGAGAACTCATGTGGGTAGCGCCCAACATGTGACTCCCGGAGGCCGACCAGCTCGAGCATTTCGGTGACCCGTTGGTGCCTCTCGTCTCTGTTTTCGACCCCGTGCAGGCGGAGCGCCTCGGCGATGGACTCCCCGATCTGAGTCCGCGGGTCGAGGGAAGTGAACGGGTCTTGAAAGATGATCTGCACGCGTTTGCGAAAGGGCTTCAACTCCCGATCGTTGAGATGGGTGATATCGGCACCGTCGAACTGGAGAGTTCCCCTCGTGGGCTCGAGAAGGCGCACCAGCATCCGTCCCAGGGTGGTCTTGCCGCAGCCGGATTCACCAACCAGCCCGAGTGTCTCGCCATTGCGGATGTCGAGGTCTACTCCGGCCACAGCGTTTACGTGGCCGATCACGCGCTGTAGCAGCCCACCTTTGACGGGAAACTGCTTGACGAGGTCCCTGATCTCGACGAGGTTCTCAGTCATCATCAAAGTCCTTGTCAGGATGCTCCTCGTAGAGCCAGCAGCGGACTTTGTGCCCTTCCTCGATTTCGATCAGGTGCGGCTTGCGGTCGAGGCAAATCTCCAGACCGTTCTCGACTCGTGGTGCGCACCTGCTGGCGAAACGACAGCCCCGGGGCAGGTCGATGAGCGAAGGGACAATTCCCGGGATGGTGGCAAGAGTGGGCTTGAGGCTCCCCAGTACGGGGATAGACCCGATCAGGCCCTTCGTATATGGATGGAGGGGTTGTTTGAAGATGGTGCGGACATCGGTCTCTTCGACGATCTCGCCGGCATACATCACTGCAACACGGTCGGCCATCTCGGCAACCACACCGAGATCGTGGGTGATGAGGATCACCGCGGTCTTCAAGTCCTTCTGCAGGTCGCGCATTAGGTCGAGAATCTGAGCCTGAATGGTGACGTCGAGAGCTGTCGTGGGCTCATCGGCGATCAGAAGCTCGGGATCGCAGGCAAGCGCCATGGCGATCATGATTCGTTGCGCCATCCCGCCGGAAAGCTCGTGGGGATAGGCCCTGGCCCGTGACCTAGGGTCGGGGATGCCGACCTTGGCGAGCATTTCGATCACTTTTTCCTCTTCGACCTCGTCGGTCCACTCGCGGTGGAGCTCGAAGACCTCCTTGATCTGGGCCCCGGCGCGATAGACCGGGTTGAGAGCTGAACCAGGCTGTTGGAAGATCATCGACATGTGCTCGCCGCGGAGCCGGCGGACCTGTTCTTTCTTCATCTTCGCCAGGTCCTGTCCGCCGAAAAGGATCTCTCCTGCGACCACCTCACCGGGCGATCGGACCAGGCCCATGATGGAAAGAGACATCACTGACTTCCCGCATCCCGATTCGCCGACGACCCCGAGAACCTCACCCCGCTTCACGGAGAGGTCGACCTCGTCGACGGCTTTGACCACACCGTCACGGGTATCGAAGTGGGTTTTGAGGCCGCGGACGTCGAGCAAGATCTCGCCCGCGGGAACAGAGCGGGGTACCTCGGTCTCGATTGGTTCTTCGGCGGGTAATGCTGTCATTTGTTCAACGTCGGGTCGAGGGCGTCGCGCAGGCCATCACCCATCAGGTTGAAGCCGAGCACGGTGATCATGATGGCGAGACCGGGGAAGAAGACGAGGTGAGGGGAGGTGAACACATTGTTCCTTTCCTGAGCGAGCATGGTTCCCCACTCGGCGAGAGGAGGCTGGGCCCCCAAACCAAGGAAGGAGAGCCCGGCTGCTTCGAGGATGGCGGTGGCCACGCCCAGGGTCGCCAGCACCACTATCGGGGTCATGGCATTGGGAACCACCCGCCGCAGCAGGATCCGCCGGGGCGTTGCCCCGAGAGCGCGGGAGGCGGCGACGAAGTCGCTCTCCTTTATCGCCAGGACCTGGGCGCGCATCACCCTCGCATATTGAGGCATCGTGACGACAGCGATGGCGAGAAGGGCGTTCTGCAGTCCGCGCCCGAGAACCATCACAATTGCTATGGCGAGGAGCAGCGAGGGAAAGCCGAGGATGACGTCCATGAACCGCATCAACACATTGTCAAGCCAGCCCCCCTTGTAGCCGGCGATGGCACCAATCGTCGCCCCGACCACGAGGGCGAGGGTGACCGTGAAGAAGCCGAGGCTGAGACTGATCCTCGACCCGAAGATCATTCGGGAGAATACGTCCCGGACGTTGGCGTCGGTTCCGAGTACGTGCTGGGGGGTTTCGGGGTCGCAGCCGAGAATGTGCACGCACGGTGAAGCTCTCGGCCCGATGTCCTCACGGCCGATAAGCACCTGATTCGGCTCATAAGGAGCCAGCAACGGAGCGAATATCGCCACGAGGATCAGGAAGGTGACAATACCCAGGCCGATCATCCCGCTCTTCCGCTCCCGGAAACGGCGCAGGGCGAGGCGCCACTGGGACATGGGGGTCTCGAAGAGACGCTCGGGGCCGGCTACCTGTTGCTCGAGAATGGAGAGAGCTTCCCGCTTGGATAGTCCCTCGCGTGTGTCGGATCCGCCGGTGTGTTCTTCGGTCATTCCAACCTTATCCTCGGGTCGAGCCAGGCATACGAGAGGTCGACGAGAAGGTTCACCAGGACATAGCCGCCGGCGATGATCACGGTGAAGCCCTGGACGATTGCGTAGTCGCGACCGGTGATGGCGTCGAAGAGGGCCCGACCGACGCCGGCGAGATTGAACACGGTCTCGGTGAGGACCGCCCCACCGAGGAGAGCTCCAAGCTGAAGCCCGATGATTGTGACCACCGGCAGCAGTGCGTTGCGGAGGGCGTGGCCTCGCACCACCGTTGCCTCCCGGGCTCCCTTGGCCCGGGCGGTCCGAATGTAGTCCTTTCCCATCACCTCGAGCAGTGAAGAGCGGGTAATCCGGGCGATTACCGAAAGCGGGATCGTGGCAAGGGCTACGGCAGGCAGGATCATGTGTCGGAAAGCGTCCCAGAACACCTCCCAGTTTCCCGTGATCAGCGAGTTGACGATGACGAAGTTCCCCAGAAACTCGTTGAAAGTCGCCCATACGGTGTCGGGCGTCAGCTCCCAACCCCAGGCCTCGTAGTAGGGGATGGAGAAGATCCCGGGTGACAAACGTCCGCTGGGGGGCAGTTGCAGGGCCGTGTTCTGAAACACAATGGCAAAGAGGTAGGCAAGCATCAACCCCAGCCAGAAGACCGGCATGGAAACACCGATATTGGCGATAGCCATGGTGCCGGTGTCAACTGCGGTGTTGTGCTTCCGTGCCGCGACGATACCCATCGGGACGCCGACTGCCACGGCGAGGAAAAGGGCCGATGCGGCGAGCTCAACGGTCAAAGGAAGGCGCTCAATGAGGAGCTGGTTCACGGGACGTGAGAACCGGATTGAGTCGCCGAGATTGAAAGTGACGACATTCTTCATGTAGATGCCGAGTTGGACGTAAATCGGCTCATTGAGCCCGTTGGCCTCGTCGTACCGCTCGCAGGCCTCGGCCGTCGCTCGCTCGCCGAGGAGTGAAGAGCACGGGTCGCCGGGGATTGCCCTGATCAGAAAGAACACAACGATGACGATCCCGATGAGCACCGGGATTGCAAGCAGCATCCGTCGGGTGAGGTAGGAGAGCATCTAATTCGTCGCTGAGAGTAGACGAGAGGGAGACGCCGGAGCGTCTCCCCCTCGTGTCAATTGTTGGTCGTCTATTCCTCGGTAGCCGGGGCGTTGATCAGACCATTCCACAGGTAGTCGTAGTACTCGAACACACCACTGTTGCCCGTGTGGAGCGGGCTGGATGCGTCGAGACCTGCGCTGAACGACGCGACGACGTCATTGGCGTCGAAGGTCGACCCGTCGTGGAAGAGCACTCCCTGACGGAGTGAGCAGGTCCAGACTGTCAGCTCGTCGTTGGGGACACACTCTTCAGCGAGCCTGGGCTCGACGTTGCCCTCGACGTCATAGGAGTAGAGAGCCTCGACAACCTGGGCGCAAGCACGGAGTGACTCACCATCGGTCTCATCGGCGCAGTACAACGAGATCGGCTCGTTGCCCTGGACGAAGACCACAGTGTCAGTCCCGTTGTCCCAGTGGTTGAACATGACCTGACCCCACGGCGGGGCGTATGCACCCTGCACGTCTGCTGCCGCCGCAAATGACGCAGCAGAGTTCGAGATGGCCACCATCGGGACCAATTCCTTGATGGCGTTGTTCGCCTGCTCGTACAGCGGGGCGGCCTCGGCCGGATCGGCGAGCTGCGACGCTTCGCGAAGCGGCTCGTAGATCTCAGGGTACGGATCGCCGAACTGGAGGTTCGTTTCCGCGAAGTGGAAGTCGAGGAAGTTGGTCACGTGCGGGTAGTCACCCGTCCAACCAAGCAGATGGATCCCATCGAGATCTCCTGCTGATGCCGCCTGGATGAATTCTCCAGACTCGACGTTCTCCACTGTGGCGGTGATCCCGAGGTTCGCCTCGAGCTGGGCTGCGATATCCGTGGCGACGTCGCCCGGTGTGGGCAAGTAACCGCGGGTTACATCGCGGTAGTAGATCGACGTCTCAAAACCATCGGCAAGACCTGCATCTGCAAGCAATGTCTGGGCGGCATCGAGATCGAACTCGTACCACGACTCGCCTTCACAACCGTTCTCAACCGAGCACGGGGTGAAGTGTGAAGCAGTCTGCGACCCGGGTGGGTAGAAGGTGTCGACGATCCGCTGCCGGTCAATGCCGAGCGCAATCGCCTGCCGCACTCTTACATCGTCGAACGGTTCGAACGTGTTCGTGAACCCCATGTAGAAGATGTTGGGCTCGGGCTTGTCGAGTAGAACCAGGTTCGGGTCTGCTTCGATTGTCTCGAGATCTTCCGTACCGGGGAATGTAATTCCGTCCGCAGTACCGGACTGCAGCTCGAGGAGACGCCCTGCGCTCTCCGTCGCCCATCTGAGGACGGCGGTCTGGTGCGGGGCGACGGTCCCGTAGTAGTCGTCGAATCGTTCGTAAACGACCGAGTCACCACGGACCCATTCTCTCAAGATGTAGGGGCCGGTCCCGATCGGGTTGTCGAGCGGTGCACCACCAGTTGCTTCGAGGTGCTCTTCAGGCTGGATGCCGAAGACTCCGAAAGCGATCTGGGCGAGGAACGCTGGATGCGGTCCACACAGTGCGAACTCGACGGTGTGCTCGTCCACGGCGGTGATCGTCTCTACACGACCGCCGTAGTCACAGCCTCCCGCATCGAGTGTGAGACCTTCGAAGTCGGGGTCCGGTGCGACCGATGTGGTCGAACCCCCATCCGCTGTCGTCGGAGTCTCACCTGCGCTGGTAGTTGTCTCCCCGGTCCCGTTGTCACCGCAAGCTGCGACAACAAGGGCGAGAACCGAAACGAGAGCTAACCATCGCATTCGTTTCATAATTTTCTTCCTCCATAGTTGGGATGTGCCTACCCGTTGCCGGCGGCACAATCGCAACGCTACCGAAATTGGCGACGCTACGCCTATGTCCATGGTTCCCAGTGCAGATTTCGTGTCAGGAATCTCAGGTCGGTGACCATGTCGGATTCGGCGGGGAGCCTTATTAACCTGTGTGGTTCATGGCGTACGACCACAAAGCGATAGAGGCTAAATGGCAGGCTCGGTGGGAGTCTGAGAAGGTGTTCGAGGCTGCCGAAAACGATGCCATGCCCAAGTTCTACAACCTCTGCATGTACCCGTATCCATCTGGCGCACTCCACCAGGGTCACGTCCGCAACTACACCTTTGGCGACCTGCTCACCCGATACAAGACTATGGCGGGCTTCAACGTTCTTTCTCCGCTGGGTTGGGACAGCTTCGGGTTGCCTGCCGAGAACGCCGCCATCGAGACCGGGGCCGACCCTCGGGAGAACACCGAGGCACAAATCGCCACCATGACCCGCCAGGTGAAACAACTAGGGGCCATGTACGACTGGACGAGGGAGCTGGCGAGTCATTCTCAGGAGTACTACCGCTGGGATCAGTGGCTGTTCCTGCAACTGTTCGATCGCGGCCTTGCCTACAAAAACGAAGCCTTGGTCAACTGGTGCCCACGGGACCAGACCGTCCTTGCCAATGAGCAGGTCGTAGACGGACATTGTGAGAGGTGCGGTGCTGAGGTCGAGAAACGGAATCTTGCCCAGTGGTTCTTCAAAATCACCGACTACACCGAACGGTTGCTCGACGACATCGACACCCTGGATGAGTGGCCGGATCGGGTGCGGACCATGCAACGAAATTGGATCGGCCGCTCCCAGGGCGCCAGGTTCACCATGCGGGTCGTCGGCACTCAACATTCATTTGATGTGTTCACCACCAGGCCTGACACCATCTTCGGGATGACTTTCGCAGTCCTCTCCCCGGAGCATCCTCTGGTCGAAGAGTTGATCGCGGGGACCTCTCACGAAGATGAGGCCAGGGAATACATTCGCGCTGCCGGCCGATCCACCGACATCGAGCGGATGGCCGGCGACGACAAGACCGGTGTGTACATCGGCCACAGCGCGGTCAACCCGGCGAACGGGACGGAGGTTCCGATCTACATCGCCGACTACGTGCTGATGGGATACGGGACCGGTGCGATCATGGCGGTGCCGGGCCAGGACCAGCGCGACTGGGAATTCGCCGCCAAATACGGGATAGAGATCATCCGGACCGTGCAACCGCCCGACGACTTCGACGGCGAGGCATATGTGGGCGATGGGGTGACCATCAACTCCAACTTCCTCGATGGCCTGGAGCGCGACGGGGCAATTGCCGCAATCATCGAATGGATGGAGAAGGAAGGGATCGGAGAGGGCACCATCCAATACCGGCTGCGGGACTGGCTGATCTCCCGGCAGCGCTATTGGGGCTCACCGATTCCGATCGTGAACTGCGACCAGTGCGGGATGGTCCCCGTTCCCGAAGACCAACTTCCTGTGGTGCTTCCCCAGGTCAGCGACTACGCGCCGAAGGGTCAGTCACCCCTGGCCGCCGTTGAGGATTGGGTGAATACCACGTGCCCCGCTTGTGGGGGAGCAGCGCGTCGCGAGACAGACACGATGGATACGTTCGTGGACTCCTCCTGGTACTTCTTCCGCTTCACCGATCCACGCAACGACGCGCACATATTCGATCCGGAGGCGGCTCGCTACTGGATGCCGGTCGACCAATACATCGGCGGCGTTGAGCACGCAGTCCTCCATCTGCTCTATTCGCGATTTATCACCAAGGTGCTCTTCGACATGGGGCTCTCCGCTGTCGAAGAACCGTTCGCCCGGCTGTTCACGCAGGGGATGATCACCCTCGACGGAGCCAAGATGTCGAAGTCGAAGGGGAACGTTGTCGACCCGCTCGACTTGTTTGAGTCGCACGGCGCCGACGCACTACGCCTCTATCACCTGTTCATGGGACCGCCGACCGATGACGCAGCATGGGACACCAACGGGGTCGATGGCACCTTGCGATTCCTCGACCGCCTCTGGCGGGTGGTGACCGAAACTGACCGGTTCGACGAGTCGGCCGACACAGCCGAGTTGATCGCTGATACCCACCGGGCTGTGAAAAAGGTCACGGAGGACATCGACGCCTTCCATTTCAACACAGCGGTTCCCCCGCTGATGACGTTGACGAACGACCTTGTCGAGCACGCGCGCTCCGGGATCAGCCGTGATGCCTTCACCGAGGTGACAGAGGCGTTGATGAAACTGCTGTCGCCGATGGCGCCCCACATCGCCCACGAGCTGTGGGAGCTCACGGGTCACGAAAGCATGCTGGCTAACGAGCTCTGGCCCACCTTCAACCCCGACCTGATCGAGCGGGCATCGGTGACGATGGTGGTCCAGGTCAATGGGAAGCTGCGCGATCGGATCGAGGTCGAAGCGGATATCACCGCCGGTGAAGCCGAGCATCTCGCACTCACGGCTGAGAAGATCCAACCGTGGATCGAAGGGAAGGAGATCAGGAAGGTGATCGTGCGCGAGCCCAACCTGGTCAACATCGTGGTCGGCTGATGAAACTTCCGGCGGCCCGCTTAGTCGGTACGGCACTGAGCCCGGACTATCTGGCCCGGATCCAGCCGATCACCCCGGAGACGGTAACGGTGGTGACCGCCCCCCGGCTCATGAGGAGGCTTTGGGCAACGAAGACCGGGGCGATGACCATCGGGAACCGGATCTTCGTCGACCCCGAGATTCTGGAACGAGGCGGGCCGGGGCTGACCGCACTGCTGATGCACGAGATGGTTCACGCCCGCCAGTGGCAGGAGAGAGGACCTGTCGCGTTCCTAACGTCCTATCTCCGCCAGTATCTGGTGGCCCGAATCACAGGAGCCTCGCACCGTGAGGCATACCTCGCCATCGAAGCCGAGGAAGAAGCGCGGGATATCGCAGCGAGATTCGCGGGTTGATTCACTCCACCACGATCCCGTCGAGGTCTGCCTCAGGGTCGGGGTATTGCGGGCTCATCTCTTCGAGGGTGTCGATGAGGATCTGGGACACCGCCAGATTCCGGTACCACTTCCTGTTGGCGGGGACCACGTACCACGGAGCGTGCGCGGTCGACGTTCGTGAGAGCACCGCCTCATAGGCTTCCCGGAAATCATCCCAGAGGGCCCGGTCGTCGAGGTCGTCTCTGTTGAACTTCCAGTTCTTTGCCGGGTCACCGAGGCGTGACTCGAGGCGCGCCCGTTGTTCTTCTTTGCTGATGTTGAGGAAGACCTTGACGATCCGGGTGCCTTCCTCGGCGAGCATCAGCTCGAACTCGTTGATGTGGTGGTATCTCCTTTCCCAGCGATGGCGAGGCGCCAGCTCCCTCACCCGGACAGCCAGGACGTCTTCGTAGTGGGACCGGTTGAATACTGTGATCTGCCCGTTGGCTGGGGTGTGCTGATGGATTCGCCACAGGTAGTCGTGGGCCAGCTCTTCTTCGGTTGGCTTCCCGAATGGGTGCACCTTCACCCCCTGTGGATTGACGCCGGTGAACACCTTGCGGATTGTCCCATCTTTACCTCCGGTGTCTGTGGCCTGGAGGACAACGAGCAGTTTCTGCCTCGATTCGGCCCAGAGCCGTTTCTGGAGCGCCGAGAGCTGGTCGTTTAGTTTCGGTAGGGCTGACTTACCGTCCTCCTTGCCGCCCTCGAATCCCGCCTTCGAGTTCGGGTCGTGGTCGTCGAGCGAGACTTTGGTGTCCGGTGGGACTCGGAATTGACCGACATCGATTCTTGCATCGACCATGGGGGTTAACCACCGCCTTCGAGCCTTGTATCTATGGAGGTGATGGGGAGAGTACCTAAAGACCGGTTGGCCGTTGGTGGGCTAGGGGTGCTTGGTGCAATCGTCGGGATCGTCCTCGGAAGCAGTTCCGTTCCCTTTCCTCCCGTTTCTTCAGAGGCCTCGCCTTCGGCTCCCGCCGAGCATCAGGAGGTTCTTGTGCCGGTTCACGTCTCCGGTTGGGTTACTTCTCCGGGCGTGGTTTGGGTCGCCGACGGCTCACTTGCCATCGCGGTGATCGACGCTGCCGGCGGCGCCCTCGAAGGGGCACGGCTTGATCTGATCAACCTGGCCACGCCCGTATTCGAGGGCGACCAACTCCAGGTACCGGGTCCCGAGGCAACGGGCGGCCCTCAGGGCGAGACTGACGGGTTGGTCGACCTCAATACCGCTGATGCGACCGAACTGCAGAAGTTGCCGGGGGTGGGACCGGTGTTGGCGGACCGGATTCTCGCCCATCGGGAGAGCATCGGCCGCTTCGAGTCTGTCGAGGATCTGCTCGACGTTGCTGGGATCGGGGAGGCAAAGCTTGCCGCGATCCGGGACCTGATCCGGGAACCGTGAGCATCGCGTCGGGGATCGTCCCCCTGCATTCCCGAGCTTGGCTGGTCAACGCCGGGATTGCATATCTCAGCGCGGTCACCATCACCGGGTGGCGGCCAGGGTGGATCATTCTCTCGATTGTCGTTGTCGCGCATCTGGTGTGGGGTCACTTCGTTCCCGTGGTTGTGGTCGTTGCGGTGGCAGTCCCCACGCTCCTCTTTCCGGCGCCGACCCTGCTTGTGGGAGATGTGTCTGGCGATCTTCTCCTCACGACTGATCCAAAAGCCGGGGGGTACGGGATGTGGGCCCTCGGCTCGCTCAACGGCGTCCCCGTCTTTGCCGACCTGGACGAAGACATCGGCGGGGGCGGGCAGGTGTTCGCTGTCGAAGGTGAGGTCACCGGCGAAGTCAGCAGAATGGGCGGAAGGCCTCGCCAGATCGTCAGGATCGACAAGTCGGAGGCTATCTCCGACTCCGCCGGTATCTACCTGAGCGGAGGCATCGCCGTCCGAAGGCACGTAGTCGGAAGACTTTCCGGAGGCTCCGAAGCACGCGGGCTCCTCGCCGGGTTCCTTGTCGGTGATACGACCGGGGTCGGTGAGGTGACCGTGGACGCGATGCGCAAAGCGGGACTTTCCCATTTCGTCGCGGTGAGCGGGAGCAACGTCGCGCTGTTCCTCGGGTTCGTCGCTGCCGTGACGTTGCCGTTGGGCATCGGGCCCAAGCGCCGCGCCCTTGCCGGGCTTCTCGCGTTGCCGGTCTTTGTCGTCGCCACCGGCTACGAACCCTCGGTCATCCGGGCGTCGGCAATGGCCGCCCTCGTTCTGGGTGCCCGACTTGTCGACGTCGTCCTCGAGGTGTGGCAGGTTGTCGCCCTCGCCACGATCGCAGTTCTGGCCTATGACCCGTGGCTCATCCGCAGCGTTGGGTTTCAGCTGTCGGTCGCCGCCACCTGTGGGGTGGTGGCTGGGGCCAGATGGCCCGGTCCCACGGGGATGGTGGCCCGCGCATTGTTCATCACGCTCGGCGCCCAGCTGGCGGTTGCCCCGCTGCTGGTCTGGCATTTCGGTGCGGTCCCGCTGCTCAGCCCTTTGAGCAATCTGGTTGCAGCTCCGATCGTCAGCCTGGCGACCCTCCTCGGGCTTGTCGGAGTGACCGGATTGGGGATTGCGCTCGTGCCGGCCGAGTGGCTCGCCGGGGCCGTCATCGACATCGCACACGTGTCCGCAGGCTGGCCGCAGATGGGCTGGGTCGGTCTCGTGTCGGTGCCGATTTCGATCCCTCTCTTGTGGAAGCTGTGGAAACGCCACCCCGGGCCAGTCGCGGTTGCGGCATCGCTCGCTCTTGTCGTGGTTCTCTTTCCGGGGAGGGCCTCGTTGCAGGGTGGCGAAGTGGCGGTGCTCGACATCGGTCAGGGCGACGCGATCCTGGTTTCGGGAGGAGGCGGGCGATACGCCCTCGTCGACGGTGGTCCCGATCAGTCACTTCTCGTCGAACGGTTGCGGGAATTCGGGATCCGACACCTCGAGCTCGTGGTGATGACCCACGGCGATGCCGATCATGCTGGCGGCCTCGAGGCTCTCCCGGGGAGGATCGGGATCGGGAGGATTTGGGAACGGGGATCACCCCACGTTGCGGAGGCTTCTGACCGATTCCTCGAGCTGGCCTCACAGTTCGGGATTCCAATCGAACAGCCTCAGGCGGGGACAAACTTCCTCTTCGGAGAGGTGGAGTTAAGCGTGGTTGCACCCGAGCGGAGATTCGCCTCCCCGAACGACCAGTCGATCGTTCTCATGGTGATCGGGGCGGCCCGGACAATCCTTCTCACCGGGGATATCGAGGAGGTGGGCCAGACCGACCTGCCGGAGTTGAGGGTAGATGTCCTCAAGGTGCCCCATCACGGAGCTGGCACCACCGATCCAGATTGGCTGGCCTCCACGGGTGCCGAAGAGGCAGTCATCTCCGTTGGCGCCAACGACTTCGGTCACCCGGTCCCATGGGTGATCGAAGTTCTCGAAGGGTCAGGCGCGGTGGTGCGTCGCACCGACCTCGAGGGAACAATTGTCCTCGATCTGGATGGGTGAGAACTGTGATTTTGCAAGGGGGACGACCCCCCTTGTATCCCCCCGACAGGGTGGGGGAGTCGGTGGTCGATCTGGGGTACACGACTTGGGTGCTGTCGGGTTGGTGATCCGGACTGTGATTTTGCAAGGGGGGACGACCCCCCCTTGTATCCCCCCGACAGGGTGGGGGAGTCGGTGGTCGATCTGGGGTACACGACTTGGGTGCTGTCGGGTTGGTGATCCGGCTCGAAACGGATGTCAATGCGGGGTGCTTGACTGAAGGAGGCATGAACGAGCTCCAGCTTGGAACAACGGCGCTTCCCCTCGGGGACGTGACCTATGTGATGGGAGTGATCAACGCCTCGCCGGACTCGAAGAACCTCCATACTGTGGCGACGACGGTCGATGACGCCCTTCTGATGGCCGACCGGTATCGCACGTGGGGAGCTTCGATCATCGACCTCGGTGGCCAGTCGTCGCACTATGACAATCCCACGATTGCCGCCGCAGACGAGGTCTCGCGTGTGGTCCCGATCATCGACGCGCTCGTCACAGAGGACCACATCGTCGCCATCGACACCTGGAAGCCCGAAGTTGCGGTCGCCGCCCTCGATGCGGGTGCTGTGATCGTCAACGATACCGGGGGGCTCAAGGACCCCGAGATGCGGGAGATCGTGGCGCGCCACAACGCTGCGGCAGTCGCGGTTTATGTGGAGGGGTCAAACCCTCACGATGTCGACCAGATCGAGATCAGCGAGGACAAGGCGGCATCCACCGCGGGCTTCTTTCGGGATCTGCTGGCCGCGCTCGAACTGGAAGGTATTCAGAACGTGATCGTCGACCCCGGGATCGCCCTCAACTACCGGGGAGACTATGAGGCTTACACCCGGATGCAGCTCGAAGTGATCGCCTCCTCGGCGGAGCTGCATGCGCTGGGGAAGCCGGTGCTGATACCGATTCCGCGCAAACGTGACTTTCACAGGGTGATCGCCTACATGTCCCTTGCCATGGAACACAGGGCCGACATCATCCGGGTCCACGACGTCGCCGTTGCGTGTGATCTGGCCAAGCTTTTTGGCCGGGCAGGCTGAGGTACTGTTCGGTCGTGCCCTTCCTTCTCATCACTGCGCCATCCAATTCCGGACCCGGAGAGCGGAAACAGTCGTTGGATGCTGCTGACGAATTCTTCGCATCGCACAAGGTCGAACGTTCCGACATCGTCCGCATCGACGTCCCCGGTCGCGGCGCCGGAGAGCCGGGCGATGGGACGCTTCGAGCAGAACTGGAGCCGATGGTCCCCCTGCTTCAGTCCGGTTCTCTATTCGGTGATGCCGGAGGTCTCCAGCTGGTGGATGCCGAAAACCTGCAGGCCGGCGAGGTCGCCATCCTGGACGAGTTGGTTCGAACCGCGGATCTCGGCCATGTCCATCTCGTCGTCGTGATCGCTGGTTCCTCGGTGAAAACCATCTCCACTCTCGCCCAGGACCTGGGATCCAAGCTCTCTGTGCGGAAGATGTGGGAGCGCGAGGCGGGGGAGTGGCTGGGCGCAGAGGTGAAACGACGAGGGCTCACTATCGATGGCCCTGCCCGTGATGCGCTCCTGCAACGTTTCGGCACCGACACCGCCGCCACTGAAAAGGCGCTGGACCAACTTGCCGAACACGGGGGAAAGATCACCCGCGACCTGGTTCTCGACTGGTTTCGGAACCGCCCGGACGAACCGGCATGGCACATCACCGACGCCATATCCAAGGGTGATGTCGGCGTGGCTCTGCGCCGACTCTCCGATTTTCTCGTCCACGGTCACCCATTGGTCTACCTGGCAGCAGTCGAGGGAGACCTGAAACGCCGCGCCCTGGCCGCAGCAGCGCCCGACGAGGAAACCTTCAAGGAGTGGGTCGGGGGACGATCGTCTGATCGCGCCCTCAACCGGATGTGGCGGATGAGAGGAAGGGTGAGGGAGTCATCGCTGCGGATGGCCCAGGATGCCCTGGTTCGGGCCGACCGTGTGATCAAATCCCAGCCCGAGGTGACGCACCGGGTGACGCTGGAACGTCTCACGGTCGCCCTGTGTCGCTGGTACTCATGAAAAGAGCGCCCTCGCGGGGCGCTCTTCAGCAAAGGCTTGATGCCGTCAGGAGACCAGCTTGGCCAGACGGGACTTCTTCCGATCGGCGGTCTTCTTGTGGAGGACACCTTTGGTGGTAGCGACATCGATCTTGCGCTGCGCCTGACGGAGCAGCTCTGCGGTGGGCTCGCCGGCCTCGGCTGCTGCCTGGACCTTGTTGACCGCAGTCTTGAGGTCGCTCGTCACTGCTTTGTTGCGTTCGCGGCGGACGACGTTCTGCCGATTCCGCTTCTCCTGGGACTTGATGTTGGCCATGTGAAATCTCGTTTCGCGTGAAAACTAATCTGAAGAGGGATTTGACGACCCTCCGATAGTCGGATCGCCGGGGCGAAGATTAGCAGAGGGCATGATCAAGGTACAATGGCCGAACCCCACCCGGTAGTGAAATCATTCAGTCGCGCATCCGAAACTTCTCAATCATCGCCCACATCGATCACGGCAAGTCGACCCTTGCCGATCGTCTCCTCGAACGGACGGGAACTGTCAGCGCGCGCGACATGCGGGAGCAGTTGCTCGATTCGATGGACCTCGAGCGGGAGCGAGGGATCACCATCAAGGCGCAGACGGTCCGTCTCGAATATCGGTCCCGCGCCGGCGACGATTACATACTGAATCTGATCGACACGCCCGGGCACGTCGACTTCTCCTACGAAGTCTCACGGTCGCTGGCGGCATGTGAAGGCGCCCTGCTCCTCATCGATGCCTCTCAGGGTGTTCAAGCCCAGACCCTCGCCAACGCCTACATGGCCGTGGACGCTGGCCTCGAGGTGATCCCTGCCATCAACAAGATCGATCTCCCGGCTGCCGACCCCGATCGGGTGGCTGGTGAGATGGTGAGCATCATCGGCGGTGACCCCGACGAAGTGGTCCGGATCTCGGCGAAAACGGGGGAAGGCGTCGAAGACCTTCTCGAGGTTCTCGTCGCGTCGGTCCCGCCACCGGAGGGAGATGCCCAGGCTCCGCTGCGGGCCTTGATCTTCGACTCGTACTACGACGCCTATCGGGGGGTGGTCTGTTACATCCGGGTTGTTGACGGTTCGATATCGGCGGGCCAGAAGGTTCGTTTCATGGTCGCCGGCGAGAACCACGAGGCCACCGAGATCGGCGTCCTCACCCCCCGGGCCAACGAGCGAAAGACGCTCGGTGTCGGTGAAGTGGGCTACCTGATCACCGGGATCAAGGAAATCGACAGGGTGAAGGTCGGCGACACCGTCACCGACGCCTCCAACCGCGCCACTGTGGCGCTTCCGGGATACGCCGAGCCCAGCCCGATGGTCTTCTCTGGCATGTTCCCGACCGACGGCGACGACTTCGAGAAACTTCGAGAAGCGCTGGAGAAGCTCCGTCTCAACGACGCCTCTCTCGTCTTCGAGCCGGAGACCAGCAAGGCACTCGGGTTCGGGTTCAGGTGCGGCTTCCTCGGGCTGCTCCACATGGAGATAGTCAGGGAGCGCCTGGAAAGAGAGTACGACCTCGACCTGGTGACCACAGCACCTTCGGTCGCATACCGGGTCACCCGCACCGACGGCACCGAGGTCGAAGTGAGAAGCCCTCAGGACCTTCCCGACCCCGGCGAGCGGCAGACGGTGGAGGAGCCGTATGTAAAAGCGATGATCCTCACACCAAGTGAGTACGTCGGCCCGATTATGGAATTGGTCACCAACCGGCGTGGTGAAGTCGGCAACATCAATTACCTCAGCCCGGAGCGGGTCGAGCTCGACTATGAAATCCCGCTCGGCGAGGTCGTCTTCGACTTCTTCGACCAGCTCAAGTCGAAGACAAAGGGATACGCCTCCCTCGACTACGAACCGGCGGGATATCGGGCTTCGAACCTGGTCAAGGTCGACATCCTCCTCAACGGGCAGCCCGTGGATGCCTTCTCGGCGGTGATCCATCGGGACAATGCTCAGGCATACGGCACGACCATGACCGGGCGCCTTCGCAAGCTGATACCACGCCAGCTCTTCGATGTGCCCATCCAGGCTGCGATCGGGGGCAAGATCATCAGCCGGGAGACGGTGAAGGCCAAGCGCAAGGACGTAACGGCCAAATGTTACGGCGGCGACATCAGCCGGAAGAAGAAATTGTTGCAACGCCAGAAAGAGGGCAAGAAACGGATGAAGATGGTGGGCTCGGTCGAGGTGCCCCAGGAGGCATTTGTTGCCGCCCTCCGTGTCGACGATGAATGAGGCCGACACCTTCGCCGGACTCGCCGGGGCTTATGTCCATACCCCGTTCTGCTCCGCAATCTGTCCGTATTGCGACTTCGCAGTAGTCGCAGGCAAAGACGACCTGATCGATCGCTACTGCGATGCCGTCGTCGCCGAGATCGAGATGGATCAAACCTGGCGACCGCTCGACGCCGCCTACTTCGGTGGCGGGACACCAAGCCGGGTTCCCCCGCTCCGGATGGCGGACATTCTTGGCGCCCTCGGTCGCAAACACGGGCTCGACCCCGATGCCGAGATCTCCCTCGAGGCGAATCCGGAAGACTGGACCGAGGAGGCTGCGGCGGGGTTCCGCAATGCTGGCTTCAACCGGGTCTCGTTCGGAGCACAGAGTTTCGATAGCTCCGTCCTCCTCTCATTGGGCCGCAGGCACGGGCCCTCCCAGATCTCCGCATCGGTCGACGTCGCTCGAGAGCAGGGTTTCGAGAGTGTCTCGATCGACTTGATCTACGGGACTCCGGGAGAAACGGAAACAAGCTGGAGAGAAACTGTCGGGGCAGGCGTGGCGGCCGGGCCAGACCATGTCTCCTGCTACGCCCTCACCGTCGAGCCCGGCACCGAGTTGGGGCGACAGGTGAGAGGAGGAGCGCCGTCTCCGGACCCCGATGTCCAGGCTTGGCGGTTCGAGATCGCCGACGAGGTGCTGTCTGCCAACGGCCTCACTCGTTACGAGGTCTCCAACTGGTCGCTGCCCGGTCATGAGTGTGTCTACAACGCTCTGGTCTGGGCGCAGGGCGAATACGTCGCTTACGGCAATGCGGCTCACCGATACAGGTCGGGGGTGCGGAGCCGAAACATCCGTCGTCTCGAGGCCTATATGGCGGCAGTGGAGGCGGGGAAAGCACCGTTCGCAGGTGAGGAACGTCTCGAAGGCTGGGATCTCGAATTGGACCGTCTCTTCGTCGGTCTGCGCAGGGCTGCCGGGGTCGTCGCAGGGCCGGGGGGAGATGCGTTTGTCATGGACAAAGACGGCAGGCGTCTGATCGAGGCCGGAATCGTATCGGTAGCGGGGGGCAGACTGACCGTCAACAATCCGATGCTCACCGACGAGGTGCTACGGGTTGTTCTCGGTCTAGTGGTTAGTGATCGTCAGTCTAATGGCGATACCCTGAGGGTTAATGCTTGAAGATCGCCGTTCCGAGATCCTGAGAGTGCTGGTTGAAGAGCACATCCGCACCGGTGAGCCGGTGAGTTCTCGCGCCGTTGCCGACCGGTCCCGCCTCAAGGTTTCCACTGCCACCATCAGGAACGACCTGGCGGCACTTGAGTCAGAGGGCTTTGCTGTCCAACCGCACACCTCAGCAGGTCGGGTTCCGACCGCGAACGCCTACAGGTATTACGTCGATCACCTCGGTAAGGGCCGCCTCCGCATCGCGGCACAGAACAAGATCGCTTCGTTTTTCGACGATGTTCACCTCGAGTTGTCCAAGCTGCTCAAAGCAACATCCGACCTTCTCGCCGACGTCACCGACCTTCCGGCCGTCGTGGTGGCACCGGGTCTGATCGGGGACAAGGTTCGATCCGTCCATGCGGTGCAGGTGACCACCGATCAGATTCTGTTGGTTGCTGTCACCGAAGGCGGCCGGGTAGCCCAGCAACGGGGACGCCTCAGAAAGCCAGTGACACCCAGCGAATTGGAGGAGGCACAAACCCTTGTGGCCGACACATATATTGGCTCGTCGCTGGGTGCCGACATCCCGTTGACCGACGAGAAGCTTCGCTCTCTCTCCGGGCCGGTGCAGGAGGCCGTGCTGACCCTGGTTGATGCCCTCCACCTCGCCGGCTCAGCAGGCTCGGAGGTGTTTGTCGGTGGAACGGAGCGCCTCTCCAACGTGTGGAAGGACCTTTCCGCTGTGCGCCGCGTGCTCGAGGTTCTCGAGCGTGAGGCTGAGGTGATGGCGCTGCTGGCGGTGGAGCAGGGTACGTCGATCCAGTTCGGCAGCGATTTCCCCTCAGTCGATCTCGACATGGCCGTCGTGTCCAAGGCTTACGAATCGGGAGGCGGCGGTGGGTCGGTCGGTGTCATCGGGCCGATGCGGATGAACTACAAGAGAGTTATCTCCGCCGTCGAGGAAATCTCGAAGGAACTAGAAGACCGAATCGGTCAGACTTCCGGTTGATGGCGAAAGATTACTACCGGATCCTGGGAGTTGCCCGGGACGCGTCGACAGCAGAGATCAAATCCGCTTTCCGGCGGCTGGCGAGAGAGACCCATCCCGATGCCAACCCCGATAACCCGGAGGCTGAGGCGGGGTTCCGCGATGCTGCGGAGGCCTACGAAGTCCTCTCCAATCCCGAGCGAAGGCAGCGTTATGACCGGGGCGACACCATCGACCTCGGCGACATCTTCGCTGGATTCGGCGGGTTTGACGACATCCTTCGTTCGGTTTTCGGCGATGGCGGTCTATTCGGGTCATCTGGCGCCGCAACCAGGCCACGCCGGGGCACCGACCTCCTCGTGCGGGTGAGAGTTTCTCTGGAACAGGCTGCCTTCGGCTGCGACGTCGACGTCACGTACGGCACCAACTTCGCTTGCGAGACTTGTGGCGGCTCGGGAGCGAAAGGAGACAGCGCACCTTTGACCTGCGGCACCTGCGGGGGCGCTGGTGCGGTGCGTATGGCACGTCGTTCCATCGTCGGGACGATGATGACGGTGGTTGAGTGCCCGGATTGCTCGGGGAAGGGATCGGTCGTAACCGACCCGTGTCTTGGCTGCTCAGGCAGCGGTATCACCTACGGCGAGCGGACAATGACGGTGGAGATTCCCGCCGGGGTGTCGACGGGGACCAGGCTCAGGTTGAGTGGACGAGGTGAGGCGGTGGGCCGGGGCGGACGGGCGGGAGATCTTCAAGTGGAGATTCAGGTTGAGCCAGACCCCCGGTTCGAACGTGACGACATCGACCTCTACCACCATGTCGACGTAGGTGCAGTCGAGGCCACGCTCGGTACGAGGCGGGAGGTGCCGCTGTTGGAGGGCGGAGCCGAGACCCTCGAGATTCCTGCAGGCACCCAGCCTGGAACCTTGCTGCGAATGACGGGTTTTGGCGTTCCCCGTCTCGGCCGCAAAGGCCGCGGAGACCTGTTCGTCCGTGTTGGGGTCACCATTCCTACACAGATCTCAGAAGAAGAGCGGACCCTCCTCATGGACCTGGGCCGAGTACGCGGAGACATCACAGCCGATCCGGCCAACACCGACACTTGAAGCACGTACCCCACCTCTATTTGCCTGGGCCTTGGGACAGCCCTGCACTCGAACCCACGGGAGAGCAAATCGCGCACATGCGGCGGGTATTGCGGATCCACGATGGCGGCGAGGTGACTTATACCGATGGTGCGGGACAGTTCGGCAGTGGCACCTGGAGCGGGGACTCTGTGATCAGGGGCACCGAAGAGAGCATGCGGAGGCCCCGGAACCTGGTGCTCGCTGTCGCTCCACCCTCGAACCGGGATCGCGTGCGTTTTGTCGTCGAGAAGCTCGCCGAATTGGGTGTGGAGTCGCTGATCTGGCTGGCTACCCGTCACGGGATAGGGAGGCTCCCGTCGTTACCGAAACAGCAGGGCTGGGCGATTTCTGCCTTGGAGCAGAGCAGGGGGTCGTGGCTGATGGCCCTTGGGGAGGACCTGGTGGATTGGGCCGAGTTGGAGCGTCCACTGGCTGTTTGTGTCCCTGGCGAGCCTGATTCGGAAGAGATATTCAGGACGGTGGCAGTAGGCCCGGAGGGCGGATTCGCCCCTGATGAAATCCCCGATGATGCCCGCGGAGTGGGCCTCGGTGCGACCATCCTTCGAGTGGAGACGGCCGCCTTGACGGCGGCAATCAAGTTTCAATGATAAGAATAGGATGCGAAGTGGTCATCTTTCCCATAGAATCAGTAACTGCGGTTATAGGGAGACGTCCGTGGTAGACAAGTTCAGTGCTGCTTTGGGGAGTCGGCTGCGCGCAGCGCGCCGGCAAAAGGGGTGGTCCTTATCAGACGTGGAAGCGCTCACAAACGGTGAGTTCAAGGCGTCCGTTGTCGGAGCGTACGAGCGCGGCGAGCGGGCGATTTCGGTGCAACGCCTGGTGCGTGTCGCCGAGGTATATGGAATGAGCCCTCCGGATCTGCTTCCTCTATCCGTTTCCCCCGAAGTTTCCCTGGTGATCGACCTCGACAAGATCAGTGCAGGGGAGGGTGATATCGCCGAGCGCTTCATCGCCGCGGTGCATCTCCTCCGCTCAGGGTCGTTCTCGCCTGAGATCCGCGCCTCCGACCGAGTCATTCTCTCGTCGTTGCTCGAACTGGAAAGCCAGAAGGTCTCCCGGGAATTCTGAGATCTGGCCTCTGGCGCGTTATCCACTAATATGTTCCTGACGCCATTCCAGCGTCTTGTCTGTGCTTCCTGAACACACTGAAACACGCTTGCGCGTCCCGAGTCAGCACTTGATGCTTGATCTACTCGGAGACGCTGACCGACACCTCCGCCAGATCGAAGAACACTTTCCGGGGGTGCGATTTGTCGCGCGCGGTGACGAGATCGCCTTGAGCGGCGCCCGGGACGAAGTGGAGCGAGCCAGGACCGTTCTCGACGAGCTCTTGATCCTGGTCCAGGAGGGCCAGGCGATAGACAGTGGCGGTGTCGCCGAAGTGGTCAAGATGGTCGGCGACGAAGTCCCCTCCCCGTCAGACGTGCTCCGGGACGGAATCCCGGTGGGTCGGGGCCGGATGATAAGACCCAAGACCCACGGCCAACAGGGCTACATGAACGCGATCAGGGAGAACACCCTCACCTTCGGCATCGGCCCGGCCGGGACCGGGAAGACCTATCTGGCAATGGCGGCTGCGGTCGATGCCCTGGTGAACGGTTCGGTGCGACGCATAATCCTCACCCGGCCCGCAGTAGAGGCTGGAGAGCGTCTCGGATTCCTTCCCGGCGACCTGACGGCCAAAGTCGACCCCTATCTCCGGCCCCTTTATGACGCCCTCTGGGACATGCTTGGCCCCGAGGAGACTCTCGATCTGATCGACAAGGGAACTATTGAGATAGCTCCGCTCGCTTATATGCGAGGAAGGACTCTCAACGACGCATGTGTGATCCTCGATGAAGCGCAGAACACAACCCCGGAGCAAATGAAGATGTTCCTGACCCGTCTCGGCTTCAATTCCAAGATGATCATCACTGGTGATGTCACCCAGACTGACCTCCCAGACGACCGGCGTTCGGGTCTGGGAGTGGTGCGCAAGATTCTCGGTGACATTCCCGGGGTTGCCTTCGTCGAGCTGACCTCGCGCGACGTGGTGCGACACCGCATCGTCGCCTCAATCGTCGAAGCGTACGCAAGGTTCGAGTCAAAGAAATGAAACGTTCCACCCTGGTGCGCGGGGCCATTTTCCTTGCCACCTGTTTCGGGGTGTGGGGGGTACTTTCGATCGGCGCTGGGTCAGGTACCTCAACTCCGGAGGTGGGCGCACTTGCCGACCGAACCTACGAGGCGCAGCGAGCGGAGGAAGTGGTGGACAAAGTCGCCACCGAGCAACTCAAACAGCAGGCCCGGGACAGCGTAGAGCCCATTTGGGAAGACAACCCCGTGGCCGAGCAAGCGGTTCAAACCGATGTCACCGAGTTGTTCGCCGATGTCGCTGCTTCGGTGGTGGCAGATCCGCCTTCTCAGCCGACCCCACCAACCCTCCCCTCAAGCACCACAACGACGACTGACCCGGAGGCGACCTCAACCACAACCACGGTCCCCGCGGATCCGGTGGTGCTAACCGGGGTCGTCTATCTCGATGTCGACTCTGACGGCATATTCGCTCCCGAGGCGGATGTCCCACGCCCCGACCGGGGGCTGGAGAGGATCAGCGTGACCATCACCTCGGAAGCTGGTGATGAGACCGTGATGAGCGGTCCGGGCGGCGTCTGGTCGTATGAGACAGTAGCCGGAGAGTATCTGGTCGATGTCGACGTCGAGGACACCGACGTCCCTTCAAGTTTTGCTGTGCTCAGCGAAGAAGGCCCCGTCGAACTGGTCTCGTGTCCCGCCGCCGGTGAGCAATGCGTGGCTCGATCGGTTGGTTTCGCCCCCAACCTCAATCCGATCGATGACGTTGTGGCGGAGATAAGTGAGAGCCTCGCTCCAGAGGCCAGCGCGACCCTGGTCGGTATCGCTGCGGACGATGTGATCAGGGCTGCACTGGGCCAGCCGCTGCGCCTGACGGTTATCGAGCGCCAGGTGACCGACCGGATCCTCCAGGAGTTTGGCCTCGGAGTGAGGAACGAAGACTTGTTGACCGTTCGGGCACGGGCTCGCAACAGCCCTCCGGCCGTCTTCTTCGACGACACCGGCCGCGACGACGCGGCGGGCCGGGCGGCAGGGGAGATCGTTGCCACCTTGATCCAGGCCAACGAGGTGATCAATCAGACGCGAACCAACCAGGAACAAGACGACCGAGCCGAGGCCGTGGAGGCTGTGAAGGAGGTGTACACGGCAGGGCAGCCAATTGTCGACGAGGGCCAGCCCCTCACCCAGCTGCACATCGATGCCATCGATGCCACCGGGGCAAACTCACGTGAGGTCAAACAGGAAGGGGGCCTCCTGGCGGTGGTTGCCGTCCTGGTTGGAATGCTCGGCCTTTACTTGGCCACCTTCAGGCTCGAGTTCTGGGCACGCCCCCGCATGGTTGCTCTGTTTGCGATTCTCATCGTGCTTGCCGCTGGTGCCGTGCGGGGAACTGTCATCGCCGAACCAGGTGTGAACTGGTACGTCTTTCCTGCTGTCGCTTTCGGCTTTGTTACGGCCGTCCTCTTCGACTCCCGGATTGCGGTTTTGATGGCCTTGACAGTGGGTGTCCTCGCCGCCGTTGGCACCCAGGACATCGGTGTTTCGGTATATGCAGTGTTGGCCACCATGGCTCCGATCCCGTTTGTGTCCTCGGTGAGCAGTCGCGGTGCCTTTCGGAACGCAGTCATCTTCTCTTCTTTCAC
>Ga0299913_10000231_pt1 | contig 31536 bp, 30 predicted proteins | sample RVTome_9_FD_201360 | JGI IMG/M metagenome (GOLD analysis project Ga0299913, IMG submission 201360) | Soil microbial communities from uranium-contaminated site in the Upper Colorado River Basin, Wyoming, United States - RVT155D38 (version 2) ... | reverse complement strand
GGCGTCGACCTCGTCTTCCCGCATCACGAGGACGAGATTGCGCAGAGCGAGGCTGCGACCGGCCGGCCGTTCGTGGCGACGTGGCTTCACTGCGCCCACCTGCAGATGGCCGGCTCGAAGATGGCGAAGTCGGCCGGCAACATCGCGCGGGTTCGGGAGCTGCTCGACGGCGGGCTGTCGCCGCGGGCGCTGCGCTATGCGCTCATCGCGGTCCACTACCGGGCGTCGATCAACTACTCCGACGAATCGCTCGCGGCGGCGGCGGCGGCGGTCGAGCGGCTCGACGCGCTGGTCGCGGCGCTGACGGCGTACCGCGAGCAACGCCCCGACGACGGGGACCTCCCCGCGCTCCTCGCCGACGCCCGCGAGGCATTCGGAGCCGAACTCGACGACGACCTTGGGATCTCGCCGGCGCTCGCGGTCCTGTTCGACCTCGTGCGCGAGCTCAATCGACGGATCGACGCGCGTCTGCTGTCGACCGAGGACGCGGGGCGCGCCCTGGGTCTGCTGCGCGACCTCGACCGCGTGCTCGGGGTGCTGCCGGATGTGCGCGACGAGATCGACGCCGAGTCGGCTGCCCTCCTCGAGGCGCGGGCGGCGGCACGGGCGAGCCGGGACTGGGCCGCCTCGGATCGTTTGCGAGACGAGTTGGCAGGCCGCGGTATCGCGGTCGAGGACACCCGCGACGGCCAGCGCTGGCGGAGGCTGTCAGAATCGGTCCATGGCTGATCGACCGCGCCGGGATCGCGATCGGGACCGGGACCGTGACGACCGCGGGCGGGGCGCGCAGGGCGACGGCCAGCGGGCACGGCACCAGCCCGGACCGCGAGGGCCCGGACCGCGAGGGCCCGGACCGCGAGGGCCCGGTTCCGGTCGGCCCCGAGGCCCTGGCGGCGGACCGGCGGGCGGCTCGGGCGGGCGACGCCCCGGCGACCGCCCGTGGCGGGACGACGCCTACCGCGGTCCGCGGGACGACGCCTACCGCGGTCCGCGCGACGACGCCTACCGCGGTCCGCGCGACGAGTTCCGCGGTCCGAGTGGGCGTGAACGACGGCCCCCGGACGTCGGCGGCAGGCGGGGCTTCGGCTGGCGCTCAGACCGCCCCGACGGGGAGGCCGCATCGAACCGCCCCCGATTCGACGAAGGCTTCACTCGGGCCGGACCACCTCCCGGACGCGACCGCCCGGGACCGCGGCCACACACGCCCCGCCCGCCCGACGATCGACGCCGGCCGGCACCGGGTCGGGATCGGCCCGGTGGCTCGTGGACCAGCCACCCTCCAGGGCCAAGCCGCAGTGGGCGCGACACGCCGTTCGATCGCCGGCCCCGCCGGCCGTTCGAGCCCGACGAGCCGGCGATCGAGCCGCTCGCCGAGGGCCAGGAGCTCGTGGCCGGACGCCGCCCGGTCGAGGAGGCGTTCGTCGCGGGGCGGGAAGCGCATCGCCTGCTCGTGGTGCCCCAGCGACGACACGCCCTCGAGCAACTCGTGCTGCACGCGACCCGCCTGCGGATCCCGATCGTCGAGGTCGAAGGCGGCTCACTGACCGCCCTGGCCGGCTTCGACGGTCACCAGGGCATCGCGCTCGTCGTCGGTCCGCGGCGGTTCGCCACGCCGGACGAGGTGCTCGCCAGGGCGCTCGAGCGGGGCGAGGCCCCGTTCGTTCTGGTCCTCGACTCGCTCGAGGACCCGCAGAACCTGGGCACACTGCTGCGCAGCGCCGAGGCGGCGGGCGTCCACGGCGTCCTTTTTCCGACCCGTCGCCAGGCGCCGCTCAGCCCATCGGCCGTGAAGGCGTCGGCGGGCGCGGTGGAGCACCTGCTGCTGTGCCCGGTCGACGACCTCCCGGGAGCGCTGGCGGACCTGCACGTCCGGGGACTGCGCATCGCGGGCTCGGAGGCCAGCGCGGCCCTGACCGCTCGGCAGACCGACCTCCGCGGTCCGCTGGCGCTCGTCGTCGGGAGTGAGGGCCAGGGCCTTGGACCGGCGATCCGACGACGTTGTGACACGTTCATGCGGATCCCGATGCGCGGTGCGATCGGATCGCTCAATGCGGCGGTCGCAGGGTCGATCCTGCTGTTCGAGGCCGTCGCTCAACGAGATCCCGACGGCGCGCAGGCACCGCCGGTCGAGTCGGTGCCTTTCTCGGCCGCCGGCGCCGAACCCGGCGTGAGGCCCGAGCCCGGATTCGGCGGCACGGCCGAGCCGGGGGACGAGGCGGAGCCCGAATCCCGCGCCGCAGAGGCCGAGCCGGAGGACGAGGCCGAGCCCGAATCCCGCGCCGCAGAGGCCGAGCCGGAGGACGAGGCCGAGCCCGAATCCCGCGCCGCAGAGGCCGATGACGGGGCACTGCTCCCCGGCGGCATCAACGCGGATTCCACAGATGCGGATCGGAGGGCATCCGAGGATCGGGACTGAGCGACCCGGACGCGGTCATGTCGGAGTCCATGTCTGGGCTGCCTGGCTGCATCACGGTCGAACCCGCGCGTAGGTGCCGGGTTTGACGCGGGCCACACAATCGCTCCATGGACCTCCGCGGCGCCCTCGACTGGCCAGGAACCGCCCGGCCCGCACCTGGCGAGGTCCTCGTATCGCCGATGGCCACGATCCCGGCCGCGGTGTCGAACGAGCGGTTCGTTCCCGGGGGTGCGTACGACCTCAAACGCCTCCCCGGCCCGGCCAAGCAGTCCGCGGTCCATGCCTGCTGAGCGCCCGCTGGCGATAGCCGGCGGACGGCCGCCTCTCGGGGCGACGCTGCGGAACGAAGCCGGCGTCGCGATCGAGCTGCTCGAGAATGGCGCAGTCTTCGCGATCCGGCACGGCGAGGTGCTGGTCAACCAGGTGCTCGGGAGCCCGCTCGAAGGCGGGATCGGCAACCTGTATCTCCGGCGGCGCAAGCGGGACGGCATCACGTTCAGCCCGCTGCTGGGGCCGGCTGCGCCGGGGCGATTCTGGGCATCGGACGATCGGGCGACGTGGGAGGGCACATTCGCCGGAATCGACTACTCGTGCACGCTCCGCCTCGCGTCGCGCCAGCCGATGTGGTTCTGGACCATCGAGCTCCGCAACGCTACGCGTGGTCGCGCGCGTTTCGACGCGGTGCTGGCCCAGGACCTCGGGATCGCCCACGAGGCGGCCGTCCGGACCAGCGAGCTGTACACCAGCCAGTACATCGACCACACGATCCTCGAGGACGACGAGCTGGGCTACCTCGTCTGCTCGCGCCAGAACCTGCGTCAGGGCGACGCGTTCCCGTGGGTCATGCACGGCTGCCTGGACGGAGCGGCCGGCTTCCTCGCCGACGGCTTCCAGTTCTACGGGCTCGACTTCAAGAGCACGAACACGCCGGCCGCTCTCGCCCGGCGGTCGCTGCCCAACCGGATCTACCAGTACGAGTTCGCCCTGCCGACCATCCAGTCGCGGCCGCTCACCCTGGCCGCCGGGGGGAGCGGTGCGATCACGTTCTTCGCCGCCTTCGACCCCGACCACCCGGCGGCGTCGGGGGCCAGGGATGCAGCGCAGGCCCGGGAGGCGGCCAAGACCTTCCGCGGTCTGCCGCGGCACGGGTCCGCGCCGCCACCGGCGTCTGCCCCGCCGCCACCGGCGTCTGCCCCGCCGCCAAGCCTGTTCGCCAACCCGCTCCTGTTCGAGAGCGAGGACCTCGGTCCGGTCGACCTCGATCGCCACTTCGGGGCCGATCGTCGACACGTCGAGGATGATCGCGGTCGGCTGCTCTCGTTCTTCCACGGCACGCGGCAGCACGTCGTCCTCAAGGCCAAGGAGCTCGTCATGGAGCGCCCGACCGGCCACGTCATGCGCTCCGGGCGGGACCTGCTCCCGGGCGAGGACCTGCTGTCCGTAACGGCCTGGATGTTCGGTGTCTTCGGCTCGCAGGTCACCATCGGCAACACCTCGTACAACAAGCTCCTCGGCGTCTGCCGCAACCCGCTCAACGTGCTGAAGACCGGCGGCCAGCGCATCTTCATCAGGACCGACCGCGGCTACGAGCTGCTCGGGCTGCCGTCCGCCTTCGAGATGGGACCCAACGGCGCGCGCTGGATCTACCGGGACGAGCACCATTCGATCTCGATCCGGGTCTCGACCTCGCTCGACGATCCCGTCTGCCGGATGCGGGTCGAGGTCGAGCGAGGCGGCCCGCTGGAGATGCTCGTGACCCACGGCGTCGTCCTCGGCGAGAACGAGTACGAGCGGGTCGGGCCGGTCGTCATCGATGCAGACCGCGGACGCGTCGACCTGCGCCCGGCACCGGAGACGCTCCTGGGTCGCCACTACCCCGAGGCCACATTCTTCATCGTGTCGCCGGACGTCGACCGGATCGAGGCGATCGGGAGTGACGGCCTGCTCCATGCCGACGGACTGGACCGCGGGGCTCCGTTCGTGGTCATCCGGACAAAGCCGGTCTCGAGCTTCGAGCTCGTGCTGACCGGGAGCGTGCTGGACGCGACCCGCGCCGAGCAGCGTGCAACCGCGCACTCCGGTCCTTCCCGCGACGCCGACGCGGCACACCATGTGGAGGCCTTCTGGGGCGGGCTCGGGAGGGGCGCGACGCTAGGCGGTGCCCGGGGTCGCGTTGCTGGTGACGTCGCGCGTCTCGACGAGCTGTTGGGCTGGTATCTCCACGACGCCCTGGTCCACTGCACCGTCCCGCACGGCCTGGAGCAGTACAGCGGGGCGGCCTGGGGCCTGCGCGACGTCTGCCAGGGACCGGTCGAGCTGTTCATCGCGACGGCACACCTCGAGCAGGTTCGGGACATCCTGCGAGTCGTCTACGAGCACCAGTCGCGACAGACCGGCGACTGGCCCCAGTGGTTCATGTTCGACCGGTACCGGGAGGTGCGGGCCGGCGACAGCCACGGGGACGTCATCCACTGGCCGATCAAGGCCCTGTGCGACTATGTCGAGGCGACCGGCGACGTGGCGTTCCTCGATGAGCGGGTCGCCTGGACAGACGAGCGGACCGGGGCGGTCACGGCCGAAACCGACACCATCCTCGCGCACACCGAGCGTCAGATCGAGCGCATCGAGCGCGACGTGATCCCCGACACGGCGCTCCCGGCCTTCGCCGGCGGCGACTGGGAGGACACCCTCCAGCCGGAAGAACCGGCCATGGCCCGGCGGCTCGTGAGCGCCTGGACGGTCGAGCTGGCGTACCAAACGCTCGACCGCTACCGAGCGGTCTGCGAGCGGGCCGGCGGGTTCGCCCTGGCAGACCGCCTGCGCGGCCTGTGCGAGCGCATCCGCGCCGACTTCAACCGTCATCTCGTCCCCGACGGGGTCGTCGCGGGCCTGGCCCATTTCGGGGACGACGGCATCGAGTACTTCCTCCATCCGCGCGACCGCAGGACCGGCGTCCGGTACAGGCTGTTGCCGATGACCAGGGGCATCATCGGCGGCCTGTTCACCGTCGACCAAGCGAAGCGCCACGCCTCGCTCATCGATCACCACCTGTCGTTCCCTGATGGCGTTCGGCTGATGGACCGGCCGATGGCCTATCACGGCGGCCCGTCGCGGCTCTTCAGGCGCGCCGAGTCCGCCGCGAACTTCGGACGCGAGGTCGGGCTGCAGTACGTCCATGCCCACATCCGGTATGTGGAGGCGATGGCACGGATCGGCCGGCCAGAGGAGGCGTTTCGCGGGCTCATGGTGGTCTGCCCCATCGGTCTCGATCGCGACGTGCCGAACGCCCTGCCCCGCCAGGCCAACGCCTACTTCAGCAGCTCGGACGCGGCGTTCCTAAACCGCTATCAGGCCAGCCGTGACTTTGGACGCCTGCGGACGGGACGCATCGGGGTGAAGGGTGGCTGGCGGGTGTACTCGAGCGGACCCGGAATCTACCTCCACCAGATGATCTCCAACGTCCTGGGGATCCGCAGGTTCTTCGACGATGTCGTGCTCGACCCGGTCCTGCCGAGCGACGCGGACGGCCTGACCTTCGACTTCGCGTACGAGGGCCGCCGGGTGCGCTACCGCTATTGGGTGAGCGCCGATGGGTTCGCGCCGAGCGATATCCGGGTCAACGGCCGGCCGTTGCCCACCGGCCGGCGGACCGACAACCCCTACCGACAGGGAGGCGTGCTCGTCTCCGCGCAGGGTTTTGGCGAGGCACTCGACGCAGACGCGAACGTGGTGGACATCCACGTCTGACGGCACGCCGGTCCAACCTTGCTGCACCGCATGGTCGCACCGGATCTCGACGCCGGCCCAGCACAGACGTTGGGAATGCATACCCCCGGGCCGCCCACGCTTGACCCGTTCGGGCGCTCCGCCCTATCATTCCCCGGCGCACGAGGGGTCGACTGCGGTATGACCCTGCGCGTCGCGCCGACGTAGCTCAATTGGTAGAGCAGCGGTTTTGTAAACCGCCGGTTCCGGGTTCGAGTCCCGTCGTCGGCTCCAATCGCAACGCCAATTCGGTATCGGGTCCACCACGAGGCCGCAGTCCTCGATCCGCTACCGCCGCCACAGTGGGTAGGTTGAGCAGGTGGTGAGCTCCGCTGACTGTAGATCAGCCGTCTTCGACTGTGGGGGTTCGATTCCCTCCCTGCCCACCACGAAGCATCAGGTGATCCCGCGATCGGCATCCGGGCCCACATAGCTCAGCCGGCAGAGCACTTCCTTGGTAAGGAAGAGGTCATCGGTTCAAGTCCGATTGTGGGCTCCACCACCCCGGGCGGCGTAACCCGCGCCTGCTAACCGGTCAACAGCGGCGTCGCCGCGCCTGTAAGGAGTGAGAACGGTCTCGTGGCCAAGAAGAAGTTCGAGCGCAACAAGCCGCACGTGAACATCGGCACGATCGGCCACATCGACCACGGCAAGACGAGTCTTACCGCGGCGATCACGAAGTACCTCGCCCTCAAGGGCGAGGCGGAATACCGCGCCTTCGACTCGATCGACAACGCGCCGGAAGAGCGCGAGCGCGGCATCACCATTGCGATCGCCCACGTCGAGTACGAGACCGACGCGCGTCACTACGCGCACGTCGACTGCCCGGGCCACGCGGACTACATCAAGAACATGATCACCGGCGCCGCGCAGATGGACGGCGCGATCCTTGTCGTCGCCGCGACCGACGGGCCCATGCCGCAGACCCGCGAGCACATCCTGCTGGCGCGCCAGGTCGAGGTGCCGTACATCGTCGTGTTCCTCAACAAGGTCGACATGGTCGACGACGAGGAGCTACTCGACCTCGTCGAGCTCGAAGTCCGCGAGCTGCTGACCAAGTACAACTTCCCGGGCGACGACATTCCGTTCGTCCGCGGGTCGGCACTGAAGGCGCTCGAGGCCGGCGACAACGTCGACGACCCGGCGTACGCCCCGATCCAGGAGCTGATGGACGCGGTCGACAGCTACATCCCGACGCCCGAGCGGGACATCGACAAGCCGTTCCTGATGCCGGTCGAGGACGTCTTCGGGATCAAGGGTCGCGGCACGGTCGCCACCGGCCGGATCGAGCGCGGCATCGTCAAGGTCGGCGACGAGGTCGAGCTGATCGGCGTGAAGTCGACCCGCAAGGTCGTCATCACCGGCGTCGAGATGTTCAAGAAGCTGCTCGACCAGGGCCAGGCCGGCGACAACGTCGGCTGCCTCATCCGGGGCATCGAGCGCGACGAGATCGAGCGCGGCCAGGTCCTGGCCAAGTCGGGTTCGGTCAAGCCGCACACCAAGTTCACGGCGCGCGTCTACGTGCTGACCAAGGAGGAGGGTGGCCGTCACACGCCGTTCTACAACGGCTACCGGCCACAGTTCTATCTTCGGACCACGGACGTCACCGGGGCCATCGGGCTGCCCGAGGGTGCCGAGATGATCATGCCCGGCGACAACGTCGACATGACCGTCGAGCTGATCACCCCGATCGCGCTCGAGGTCGGCCAGCGCTTCGCGATCCGCGAAGGCGGCCGGACGGTGGGTGCTGGCGCCATCGTCAGCATCCAGGAATAGGAGCCCATGGCCAAGGTCGAGGCGCGTCCGACGATCCAGCTCGCGTGCACCGAGTGCAAGCAGCGGACGTACACGACGCGCAAGAACAAGAAGAACGATCCGAACAGGATCGAGCTGATGAAGTACTGTCCACGGGAGCGCCGGCACACCCTTCACCGCGAGGCGAAGTAGCCGGATCTGCCGCAGGGGTGTAGCTCAATTGGCAGAGCACCGGTCTCCAAAACCGGCGGTTGTAGGTTCGAGTCCTATCGCCCCTGCCAAAGAATCCATCCTCGGGCTGATGGCTCGCACTGCGTCGCCTCAGCCCTCGGAGGGGTTGGACGCAGTCATGAGATGACAGAGAGAGTAGTAACGACGAAGTGACCCGCATTCGCAGATACCTCGACGAGGTCTGGTCCGAGCTGAAGAAGGTCTCGTGGCCGACGCGCGACCAGGTGCGCAACCTGACTGTGCTCGTGTTCGCGATCAGCTTCGTCGTTGGCCTGTACATCACGGTGCTCGACCAGTTCTTCAGGGGCATGGTCACCGTGCTGAACGAGCTTTGACGATGACCGAGACCGGGACCGAGACGCGCACCCCCGAGAAGCGCTGGTACGTGATCCACACGTACTCGGGCTACGAGAACAAGGTCAAGGCGAACCTCGAACATCGCATCGAGTCGATGGGCATGGACGACAAGATCTTCCAGGTGCTCGTCCCGATGGAGGACGAGATCGAGATCCGCCAGGGCCAGCGGCACACCGTCCAGAAGAAGGTGTACCCGGGCTACGTGCTCGTCGAGATGATCCTCGACCCGGACAGCTGGTTCGTGGTGCGCAACACGCCGGGAGTCACCAGCTTCGTCGGCGGGGCGAACATCCCGGGTGTCCGCAGTGAGCCGATCCCGCTCGACGAGAACGAGGTCAAGCAGATCCTGCGGCACATGGGTGTCGAGACGCCCAAGTACCGGGTCGCATTCACGAAGGGCCAGAGCGTGCGCGTGACCGACGGCCCGTTCGCCGAGTTCATCGGCACGGTCGAGGAGGTCAACCCCGAGCGCAACAAGGTCAAGGTGCTCGTCAGCATCTTCGGCCGTGAGACGCCCGTCGAGCTGGACTTCCTCCAGGTCGAGAAGCTCTAGCTCCGCCAACCGAACAGAAGGGACCCACCCCCCGTGGCCAAGAAGATCCGAATCGTCCTGACCCTGCAGCTGCCGGCCGGCGCCGCGACTCCCGCGCCGCCCGTCGGGACGGCGCTCGGTCCGCACGGCATCAACATCGTCGAGTTCACCAAGAGCTACAACGAGAAGACCGCGGACAAGCGCGGGCAGATCATCCCGGCCCAGATCACGATCTTCGAGGACCGCTCGTTCACGTTCGTCCTCAAGACGCCGCCGGCCGCCGACCTGCTGCGAAAGGCAGCCGGGGTCGACAAGGGCGCCCAGACGCCGAAGCGCGACACCGTCGGCCGGGTCAGCCGCGACCAGGTCCGCCAGATCGCCGAGACCAAGATGACCGATCTCAACGCGAACGATATCGACGCGGCGATGCGCCAGGTCGAGGGGACCGCGCGCAGCATGGGCATCGAGGTCGTCGGCTAGCGCACCCTCCGGACGGAAGCGGTAGCATCCGCCGGCGACGAACCCCGGTCGCGGCGGGAACCACGTGTCGGGGGAGACCGGAACGCCGGTCGATCAGAAGGGACTCGTACCAATGGCGCACCGAGGCAAGAAGTACGTGGAGGCGGTCAAGCTCGTCGACCGCACCCAGCTCTATCCGCCGGCCGAAGCCGTCGATCTCGTGAAGCAGACCACCACCGTCAACTTCGACGCGACGATCGAGGCGCACATCCGGCTCGGCGTCGACCCGCGCCACGCCGACCAGATGGTCCGCGGGACGGTCGTGCTGCCGCACGGCACGGGCAAGGTCGTGCGCGTCGCCGTGTTCGCCCAGGGCGACAAGGCCCAGGAGGCGCTCAAGGCCGGCGCGGACGAGGTCGGCGGCGACGATCTCGTCAAGAAGATCGAAGCCGGGTGGCTCGAGTTCGATGTCGCGCTCGCGACGCCGGACAGCATGGGCATGGTCGGACGGCTCGGCAAGATCCTCGGGCGACGCGGCCTGATGCCGAACCCGAAGGCCGGCACGATCACGTTCGACCTCGACCGCGCGATCCGCGAGGTGAAGGCCGGTCGCGTCGAGTTCAAGGTGGACAAGGCGGGCATCATCCACGTCCCGGTCGGCAAGAGCAGCTTCGAAGCCCAGGCGCTCGTCGACAACCTGGCCACGCTCGTCGACGCTGTGAACCGCGCCCGGCCCGCCGGCGCAAAGGGCCAGTACCTCAAGACGCTGACGATCGCCAGCACGATGGGCCCGGGCATCCGGGTCGACGTGCCGGGCGCCCTGGCGGCCGCCGCCGCCTGATTGACGTGGCGAGGGCCGAGAGGCGCCTCGCCTGAACCAAGAGAGACGGATCCGCCGCAGACAGCCTGCGCCCGCGGGCCGTGGGCTCCCCCGGGAGCCGACGGTCGGGGCTTGATCCGCCGGACCGGACCGGAGGCCGCACGGCCGACGGGGACGACGGCGAGCACGCCGAGGCAGGACCAAGTGCCACGCCACCCTCCCGGGTGGGCCGGGTACTCCTGCAAGCCGGGGTCGTGCCTCCCTCGGGAGGTCGCCATGGGACCGTCGCAGGAGTGAGCGGCCGCCGAGCGGTCGTCCGCCCCACCGCCGCGCGCCGGTTGCGCGCCCGAAGCAGGAGGGTTCCATGCCCACGGAGGCCAAGCGAGAGACGGTCGCCGAGCTGCGCGAGGAGCTCGCTCGCAGCCGGACGCTGATCGTGTCCGAGTATCGCGGCCTCAAGGTCAAGGAGATCGCCGAGATCCGGCGAGCACTGGCCAGGAGCGACGTGCGTTATCGCGTCGTGAAGAACCGGCTGCTCAAGATCGCCGCCGAGGACGGGGTGGGGGAGGCGCTGAACCCGCTGCTCACCGGACCCAGTGCGATCGCGTTCGGGACCGATGAGGCCGCGACCGCGAAGGCCGTCCTCGATGCAACCCGGCCCTACGCCCGGGTCGTGCGGATCACCGGCGGCGTGCTCGGCGAGCGTGCCATCGATGCCGACGGCGTCACCCGCCTGGGGGCCCTGCCGCCTCGTGAGGTGCTGCTTGCGAGGCTCGCCGGCGGCATGCAGGCGCCGGTCGCCCAGCTCGCCGGCCTGTTCGCTGCACCGCTGCGCAACCTGGGTTATGCCCTGCAGCAGGTCGCCGACCAGAAGGCACGGGCCGACGCCGCGTAGGCGCCCGAGTCACCTGGGACCGAACACATCACCACGAGCACCATTCAAGGAGACGACAGACCCATGGCTCTCACGCAGACCGACATTCTCGAGGCGATCGACAAGATGACCGTGCTCGAGCTGTCCGATTTCATCAAGGCCTTTGAGGAGCGCTACGGCGTGACCGCGGCGGCCCCGGTCGCCGTTGCAGCCGGTGCCCCGGCCGGGGGTGGCGAGGGCGCAGCCCCGGCCGCCGCGGCCGAGGAGCAGAGCGAGTTCTCCGCCGTGCTGACCGAGGTCGGCCCGAACAAGATCCCGGTCATCAAGGTCGTTCGCGAGCTGACCGGTCTCGGCCTCAAGGAGGCCAAGGATCTGGTCGACGCGGCCCCGAAGCCGGTCAAGGAAGGCGTCGCCCGCGACGAGGCCGACAAGATCAAGGCGGCACTCGAGGAGCAGGGCGCCAAGGTCGAGGTCAAGTAGCGGTCAATTCGGCCGGCGCGCGGGTGGCGCATTCGTGCGTTGCCCGCTCCGCCGCTCGCTCAAGCACGAGCCGGATGGTGAGTCGCCATGGACGCGGTTGTGGCACGGCCATGCATGGGTGGTGGCCAGTCCGGACGATTCTGGTCGGTGTCGCACGCGATCCACGCAGCGGTATCCAATGCCGGAGTCTGTGGCGACTCGTTCCTCGCGTCGTCGGCTTGACCCCGACTTCGCCCCCGGCCAAGGCCGGTTGCCCTAGCACGAACTGGGCCATTTGACAAGAGAGGAAATCGCGGTATCCTACTCCTTCTGTGAGCGCGGCCCCTCTTTCTCCCTTCCTCCTCCGTCAAGGAGCGGTGTTTCATGCTGTCTGCTGAGTCGTCGACTCGTGCCCTGACGCCCTCGGGGCGAATCTCGTATGCCCGCATCGACAAGAAGGTCGATGGCGTGAGCTACGAGAAGTTCGAGATCCCGAACCTCATCGAGCTCCAGCTCGACTCGTTCGCCTGGTTCATCGAGAAGGGTCTCCGGGAGCTGTTCGACGAGATCAGCCCGATCAAGGACTTCACCGGCAAGGTGATGGAGCTCCAGTTCCTCGACTACGAGTTCGGGGAGCCGAAGTACTCCGAGGAGGAGTGCCGGACCAAGGACCTCACGTTCAGCAAGCCGCTGTACGTGAACGTCGAGCTCCTGATCAAAGAGACCGGCGAGATCCAGCGCCAGCGCGTGTACATGGGCGATTACCCGTGGATGACCGACCAGGGCACGTTCGTGATCAACGGCGCCGAGCGCGTCGTCGTGAGCCAGCTGGTCCGCTCGCCGGGCGTCTACTACAGCGAGTCCGAGGATCCCGCCTCGGGCCGGATGCTGTTCAGCGCCAAGGTCATCCCGAACCGCGGCGCGTGGCTCGAGTTCGAGACGAACAACAAGGACCAGCTGTGGGTCAAGGTCGACCGCAAGCGCAAGATCGCGGCCACGACGCTGCTGCGCGCGGTGGGCTACGAGGACAACGACCAGATCAGCGCCCTGTACGGCGCGATCGACACGGACCCAGAGCATCCGTTCGTCGCCCAGACACTCGAGAAGGATCTGACTCGCACCCAGGGCGAGGCCCTCATCGAGGTCTACAAGAAGCTTCGCCCGGGCGATCCGCCCACGGGTGACAACGCCCGCCAGCTCGTCGAAAGCCTGTTCTTCAACTTCCGCCGCTACGACCTCGGCCGCGTCGGACGGTACAAGTTCAACAAGAAGCTCGATGGCGTCGCCGGGCGCATGGGCATCGAGCTGCCACGCGAGCAGCGCACGATCACCCGCGAGGACATCGCCGCGATCGTCGGCCACCTCATCGAATGCAATCGCGGCCTCCATCCGCGAGATGACATCGACCATCTCGGCAACCGCCGCATCCGGGCCAACGGCGAACTGATCCAGAACGCCTTCCGGATCGGCCTGCTGCGGATGGAGCGCGTCGTGCGCGAGCGCATGACGATCCAGGAGATCGACAAGGCGACGCCCAACGCGCTCATCAACATCCGCCCGGTCGTCGCGGCGATGAAGGAGTTCTTCGGCGGGAGCCAGCTCAGCCAGTTCATGGATCAGACCAACCCGCTGGCCGAGCTCACGAGCAAGCGCCGCCTGTCGGCCCTCGGGCCCGGCGGGCTTTCGCGCGAGCGAGCCGGCTTCGACGTCCGCGACGTCCACCACAGCCACTACGGCCGCATCTGCCCGATCGAGACCCCGGAAGGCCCGAACATCGGGCTGATCGGTTCGCTTGCGACCTACGGTCGGATCAACAGCTACGGGTTCATCGAGACGCCGTATCGGAAGGTCAAGCGGACCGTCGGTTGGGACGATCCTGGCCTGACCGACTTCGAGGCCGGGACGGACCTCACCGCCAAGGACGGCACGGTCGTGCTCAAGTCCGGCCAGCCGTTCAACGCCGCGGCCGCCGCCGAGCTCAAGAAGCAGAAGGCCAACGCGTTCCCGATCAAGCCGATTGTCACCGACGAGATCGAATATCTCCCGGCTGACGAGGAGGAGGAGCACGTCGTCGCCCAGGCGAATGCGCCGCTCGACGAGGACGGTCACTTCATCGGCGACCGGATCCCGTCACGCTATCGCGAGACGTTCCCGGAGGCTCGCCCGAACCAGATCGAGTACATGGACGTGTCGCCCAAGCAGGTGGTGTCGGTGGCGACGGCGCTCATCCCGTTCCTCGAGCACGACGACGCCAACCGGGCGCTGATGGGCTCGAACATGCAGCGCCAGGCCGTCCCACTCCTCGAGCCGGAGTCGCCGATCGTCGGGACGGGCATGGAGGAGCGCGCCGCGCGCGACTCGGGCCAGGTCCTGGTCGCGCGCCGGGCGGGGGTGGTCACGAGCGTGACCGCCGAGCGGATCCGCATCGAGACCGATGCCGGAGAGCTCGACGAGTACAAGCTCCTCAAGTTCGTTCGCTCGAACCAGGGCACGTGCATCAACCAGCGCCCGATCGTGGATGTCGGGGCCCGCGTCGACGGTGGCCAGCCCATCGCCGATTCGAGCTCCACGGAGATGGGCGAGCTGGCCCTCGGCCGGAACATCCTCGTGGCGTTCATGAGCTGGGAGGGCGGCAACTACGAGGACGCGATCGTCATCAGCGATCGCCTCGTCCGCGACGACCTGTTCACGAGCATCCACATCGAGAAGCACGAGATCGAGTCGCGTGACACGAAGCTCGGGCCGGAGGAGATCACCCGCGACATCCCGAACGTCGGCGAGGAGTCCCTCAAGGACCTCGACGAGGAGGGCATCGTCTATATCGGCGCCGAGGTCCGCCCGGGCGACATCCTCGTCGGCAAGATCACGCCCAAGGGCGAGACCGAACTCACCGCGGAGGAGCGCCTCCTGCGGGCGATCTTCGGCGAGAAGGCGCGCGAGGTGAAGGACAGCTCGCTGCGCCTGCCGCACGGCGAGCGGGGCAAGGTCGTCGAGGTCCGCGAGTTCCGTCGCGAGCTCAACGACGACCTCCAGCCGGGCGTCAACCGCCTGGTCCGGGTGTCGGTCGCCCAGAAGCGCAAGATCAGCGTTGGCGACAAGATGGCCGGCCGCCACGGCAACAAGGGCGTCATCGCCAAGATCCTGCCGGCGGAGGACATGCCGTTCCTGCCCGACGGAACCCCGGTCGACATCATCCTGAACCCGCTCGGTGTCCCGAGCCGGATGAACATCGGCCAGATCCTCGAGACGCACCTCGGGTGGGCGCTCCACGAGAAGGGCCTCAAGGCCGCGACCGCCGTCTTCGACGGCGCGACCGAGGGCCAGATCCAGCAGGAGCTCAAGGACGCCGGCCTGCCGGTGACGGGCAAGATCGAGCTGCGCGACGGGCGCACCGGCGAGCCGTTCGATCGCCACATCACCGTCGGCTATATCTACATGCTCAAGCTCCACCACCTCGTCGAGGACAAGATCCACGCCCGGTCGACCGGTCCGTACAGCCTCATCACCCAGCAGCCGCTGGGCGGCAAGGCGCAGTTCGGCGGCCAGCGCTTCGGCGAGATGGAGGTGTGGGCACTCGAGGCCTACGGCGCCGCGAACATCCTCCAGGAGTTGCTCACGGTCAAGTCTGACGATGTCCTCGGGCGCGTCCAGACATACGAGGCCATCGTCAAGGGGGAGGAGATCCAGCCACCGCGGGTCCCCGAGTCGTTCAAGGTCCTGATCAAGGAGCTGCGCAGCCTCGGGCTCAACGCCGAGATCCTCGATCAGAACGACGAGGAGATCCCGTTGGCCGAGGACGACGCCTCGGGCTATCTGCTCCCGGACCTCGGCGGGATCAATCTCGCCGGGTTCGAGGACTAGTCATCACGAACACGCTTTCGCGAAACGCATCGGTCCTCGCTCAGCCGATCGCGTTCGCACGCTCCAACGAGCCGCATCGCGTTGCCGAGCCAGGCGGTGGCGCGGAGGAGAACCATGCTCGAAGTCAATAACTTCAACGCGATCCGGATTTCGCTCGCCAGCCCCGACCAGATTCGTGAGTGGTCGAAGGGCGAGGTGACGAAGCCGGAGACGATCAACTACCGGACGCTCAAGCCCGAGAAGGACGGCCTGTTCGACGAGCGAATCTTCGGTCCGACCAAGGACTGGGAGTGCTACTGCGGCAAGTACAAGCGAATCCGGTACAAGGGAATCATCTGCGACAAGTGCGGCGTCGAGGTCACGCGCTCGAAGGTCCGGCGCGAGCGCATGGGGCACATCCAGCTGGCCAGCCCGGTCAGCCACATCTGGTACTTCAAGGGCACGCCGTCGCGCCTGGGCATCCTGCTCGATATCAGCCCGCGCAACCTCGAGCGGATCCTGTACTTCGCGCTGTTCATCATCACGTGGGTCGACGAGGACGCGCGCAAGCGCGCACTGCAGGCGATCGAGGAGGAGGCCGAGGGCCGCGGCGGCAAGGCCGGCGAGCGGCTGACCGAGCTCGACGACGAGCTCCGCTCCGACCTCAACCGGCGCAAGGACGAGCTCAACGCCGAGCTCGCGCGGACCAAGGAGGACCTCGAGGCCCAGCGCACGAGCCGGACCGAGGAGATCGTCGCGGCGGCGCAGGAGGTCGAAGCCCGGCTGGCCAAGCTCAAGACCGGCATTGCCGAGGAGTCGATCGCGTTCGCCCCGACGGGCGAGGTCATCGTTGCCGCCGGCGACAAGGGCGGCAAGGAGGCCACCGCGCGGCTGCGCAAGATCGTCGCCGAGCACACCGAGCAGGTCAACGCCGAGCTCCAGCAGCGTGAGGCCGACGAGGCTCGCGCGGTCGAGCAGAAGGTCGAGGACCTGCGGGCCGGCATGGACGAGGCGCTCCGCCATGAGCGGGAGCAGCTCCAGGAGCAGGCCCAGGGCCTCAAGGACGAGCTGCGCAAGGTCCGCGACGACCTCGAGAACCTCAAGCCGATGATGACCATCGGCGAGAACGAATACCGGGCGCTCGACGCGCTGTACGGCACCGGAGCCAAGGGCGGCCGCGTCTTCGGCGCAGGCATGGGAGCCGAGGCGATCCGCGAGATCATCAGCCGGATGGACCTTGAGGAGCTGGCTCGCACCCTCCACGTCGAGGTCCGGACCAGCTCCGGTCAGCGGCGCAAGAAGGCGATCAAGCGGCTGCGCCTGATCGAGGCGTTCCGGCGCTCCGGCACTCGGCCCGACTGGATGATCCTGTCGGTCCTGCCGGTCATCCCGCCGGATCTCCGCCCGATGGTCCAGCTCGACGGCGGTCGTTTCGCGACGTCCGACCTCAACGACCTGTACCGCCGCGTCATCAACCGCAACAACCGGCTCAAGCGGCTGCTCGAGCTGGGCGCGCCCGAGATCATCATCCGCAACGAGAAGCGGATGCTCCAGGAGGCGTGCGACGCGCTGATCGACAATGGCCGCCGCGGCCGCGCGATCGCGGGGACCGGCAACCACCGCCTCAAGTCGCTCAGCGACATGCTCAAGGGCAAGCAGGGCCGGTTCCGCCAGAACCTGCTCGGCAAGCGTGTCGACTACTCGGGCCGCTCGGTCATCGTGGTCGGGCCCGAGCTCAAGCTGCACCAGTGCGGGTTGCCCAAGAAGATGGCGCTCGAGCTGTTCAAGCCGTTCGTCATGCGTCAGCTCGTCGAGAAGGGCTTCGCCCACAACATCAAGAGCGCCAAGCGCATCGTCGAGCGCGTCCGGCCCGAGGTCTGGGACGTGCTCGAGGAGGTCATCAAGGACCACCCGGTCCTGCTGAACCGCGCCCCGACGCTCCACCGGCTGGGGATCCAGGCGTTCATGCCGGTCCTCGTCGAGGGCTCCGCCATCCAGATTCACCCGCTGGTCTGCACGGCGTTCAACGCCGACTTCGACGGCGACCAGATGGCGGTCCACGTACCGCTGTCGTCGGCGGCCCAGGAAGAGGCCCGCACGATGATGCTGTCGACGGCAAACCTGCTGTCGCCGGCCGACGGGAGCCCGGTCGTGGCTCCGACCCAGGACATGGTCCTCGGCTGCTACTACCTGACCATGGACGGGCCGACCCTCACCGGCAAGGCCGCCAAGAACGTGCGGATCCGGTCGTACGGCTCGGAGGATGAGGCGATCCTCGCCTACCAGCTCCGCGAGAAGACCGGCGCGACGCTCCACGCACCCGTCGATGCCGAGGTGCGAACGTGGGACGAGGAGACCGCGGCGTTCCGCCCCGAGCGGCATCGCACCACGATCGGCCGGATCATCTTCAACCAGATCCTGCCCGACCAGCTGCGCTTCAGTGACAAGGTCATGAAGCGGTCCGATCTCAAGGAGCTCGTCGACGACTGCTACCGGCTGCTCGGCCCGGACGAGACCGCCCACCTGGTCGACGGCATCAAGACCGTGGGCTTCGAGTTCGCCACCCGTGGCGGCCTGACGATCGGCCTGTTCGACATCGAGATGCCGAAGGACAAGGCCGAGAGCCTGGCCAAGGCCGACGACTCGGTGGCCGAGATCGACCGCCAGTTCCAGCGCGGCCTCATCACCGAGGACGAGCGCTACGAGCAGGTCGTCGGGGTCTGGCAGGAGACGACCGCCCGGATGTCGGACGAGATGATGAAGACCCTCGATCCCGAGGGTCCGGTGACGATGATGACGGCCTCCGGCGCCCGCGGAAACAAGGGCAACATCGGCCAGCTCGGCGCGATGCGCGGTCTCATGGCCGACCCGTCCGGCCGGATCATCGACGTGCCCGTGCGGAGCAACTTCCGCGAGGGCATGACGGTTCTCGAGTACTTCATCTCGACCCACGGCGCCCGCAAGGGGCTCGCCGACACCGCCCTGCGGACGGCCGACTCGGGCTACCTGACGCGCCGTCTCGTCGACGTCGCCCAGGACGTCATCACCCGCGAGGACGACTGCGGGACCGAGGAAGGCAGCTGGATCATCCGGTCCGAGTCGACCGACGAGAAGGGCGCCTTCCAGCGCCGGCTGGTCGGGCGTCTTGCGGCGGCCCCGCTGCCCGATCCGTCGGTCAAGGTCAAGAAGGGCGAGGAGCCCAGCGTGTTCCTCGTCGAACGCAACGAGCTGATCACCGAGGAGGCGGCGCGCCGCATCGACGACGCCGGCGTCGACGAGGTGCTCGTCCGCTCACCGCTGACCTGCGAGGCGCGCTACGGCGTCTGCCGCGCGTGCTACGGTCGCAACCTCGCGACCGGCGACATGGTCGGGTCGGGCGAGGCAGTCGGCATCATCGCGGCGCAGTCCATCGGCGAGCCCGGGACGCAGCTCACGATGCGGACGTTCCACACCGGCGGCGTCGCCGGCCTCGACATCACCGCGGGCCTGCCGCGCGTCGAGGAGTTGTTCGAGGCCCGCGTCCCCAAGGGCAAGGCCGAGATCAGCCATATCGACGGGATCGTCGAGATCATCCGTGGCGACGGCCCGACCAAGGTGAAGGTCGTCTCCACCGAGGTTTACGACACGTCGCTGGCGTTGCCGTCCGGTGCCGAGATGCTGGCCGCCCCGGGCGACCTCGTCGAGCTCGGCCAGGTCGTCGCCAGGGTGGAGGCCGACGGTGCCACGAACGACGTCGCCGCCCCGGTCAAGGGCTTCCTCGTCAAAGGCGACGGCGGGCTCGTGGTCCGGGCCGAGGACACGGTCGAGCGCGAGTACCTGATTCCGCATAACGCAAAGATCCTGGTCGACAACGGGGCGGAGATCCGCGCCGGCGACTCGATCACCGACGGTCCGATCAACCCGCAGGAGTACCTCGAGACCCGGGGCAAGGACGCGGTCCAGCGCTACCTGGTCAAGGAGGTCCAGAAGGTCTACAAGAGCCAGGGCGTCACGATCAACGACAAGCACATCGAGATCATCGTCCGGCAGATGCTGCGCAAGGTGCGCATCGACCAGCCGGGTGATACCGACCTGCTCCCGACCGAGCTGATTGACCGGCTCGACTTCGAGGAGGTCAACAACCGGGTGCTTGCCGAGGGCGGCGAGCCGGCCACGGCGCAGACCGTGCTGCTCGGCGTGACCAAGGCATCGCTCAACACCTCTAGCTTCCTCGCGGCGGCCTCCTTCCAGGAGACGACCCGGGTGCTGACCGAGGCCGCGATCAACGGGGCCAAGGACCACCTGATCGGGCTCAAGGAGAACGTCATCATCGGCAAGCTCATCCCGGCCGGGACGGGTGCGCCGGCGAACGTGGCGGCGCGCAAGGAGCGCGAGCGCCGCGCCGCCATCGAAGCCCTTGCTGGCGAGAGCCTCGCGGACGGTGGCGCCGAGTACAACCCGTTCCTCGAGGACGGCGGCCAGCGTGCCCCGGACGACGAGGCGGCTGGACTGGCGCTGGCGGCGACGATCGCCGGCGGTGACGAGTCCGACGAAGAGGCCGACCTCAATCCGTTCCTTGCGGATCGCGATGGGGACCGGGACGGCGACGTCGACGATGCGTCGGAGACGCCGGCGGAGGCCACCTCGGGCGCATCCGACGAGGACTGAAACCCGGGATCTGACCGGGACCCGATCCGGCCGGCCCCAGCGTGACGCGGGGCCGGCTGGCCACCCGGCCCGGCGAGTCGGGCCCGACGCAGGTTTGACACTGATTCCGGGCCGCTGGTACACTCCGCGATCGTGGCCTCAGGAGGGGTCCGCTCGCGGCGTGCGCGCCCGGGATCCAGTTCAAGCCACATCCAACCAGTAGCTCCGGCTCCGGACTGCCTGTCCCCCACGGGGCATCCGGCGAGCCGTCAGCCGGGATCCGAGCCGGCCACCTGAACCAGCCCTGTCGAAAGGAGCAGCGTCTTCGTGCCGACCATCAGCCAGCTCGTGCGCCACGGCCGCAAGCCCGCGATCAAGAAGATCAAGGCGCCGGCCATGCGCAAGAACTGGAACAGCCTGCGACGCCGTCAGGTGTCGATCCCGGGTGCGCCTCAGAAGCGAGGCGTTTGCCTGCAGGTCCGGACGATGACGCCCAAGAAGCCGAACTCGGCCCTGCGCAAGATCGCGCGCGTGAAGCTGAGCAACCAGATGGAGGTCACGGCCTACATCCCGGGGATCGGCCACAACCTCCAGGAGCACTCGGTCGTGCTCGTTCGCGGTGGCCGGGTCAAGGACCTGCCGTCGGTCAAGTACCACATCATCCGCGGCACCCTCGACGCCGCCGGCGTGCGCGACCGCAAGCAGGGTCGCAGCAAGTACGGCGCCAAGGCTACCGCGAAGCCAGGAGCCCGCTAGATGCCGCGCCGTACGAGCATTCCGCGCAAGGCCAAGTACCAGACGATCCCGGCCAACCGGACGACGGCCCGCTTCTCGGCCAAGCTCATGACCGACGGGAAGCAGCGGCTGGCTGAACGCATCCTGCGCCAGGCGCTCGCCCGCGCCGAGGCCCAGGCCGGCCGGCCGGGTCTCGAGGTGCTCGAGGCCGCGCTCCGCAACGCCACCCCGATCATCGAGGTCAAGCCGCGCCGCGTCGGCGGGGCGACGTACCAGGTCCCGGTCGAGATCCGCGGCGACCGCCGCCTCTCGCTGGGTGTCCGCTGGCTCGTCCAGTCTGCCCGCAAGCGCAACGGCAAGAGCATGAGCGAGAAGCTCGCCGCGGAGTTCGTCGACGCGATGAACGGCCTCGGCGCCGCGGTCAAGCGCCGCGAGGATACGCACAAGATGGCCGATGCCAACAAGGCATTCAGCCACTTCAAGTGGTAGGAGTCTAGGAACACCGTGGCACGACAGGTTCCGCTCGCACGAACGCGGAACATCGGCATCATCGCGCATATCGACGCCGGCAAGACCACGGTCACCGAGCGCATCCTCTTCTACACCAAGAAGATCTACAAGATCGGCGAGGTGCATGAGGGCGCGGCCACGATGGACTGGATGCCCCAGGAGCAGGAGCGGGGGATCACCATCACGGCCGCGGCGACGACCGCGTTCTGGGGCGACCATCGCATCAACATCATCGATACGCCCGGGCACGTGGACTTCACGGTCGAGGTGGAGCGGAGCCTGCGCGTGCTCGACGGCGCCGTGGTCGTCTTCGACGGCGTGGCCGGGGTCGAACCCCAGTCCGAGACCGTCTGGCGCCAGGCGGACCGCTATGGCGTGCCGCGGTTCTGCTTCATCAACAAGCTCGACCGGACGGGTGCCGACTTCTGGCGCGGGGTCGAGTCGATCCGCGACCGGCTCGGTGCGAACGCCGTGCCGATCCAGATCCCGATCGGGAGCGAGGACCGCTTCCAGGGCATCATCGACCTCGTCGAGATGCAGGCCGTCTACTACCGCGACGACCTCGGCAACACGATCGACGTCGTCGACATCCCGGACGACCTCAAGGCCGAGGCCGAGAAGCACCGCCACACGCTGGTCGAGGCGGTCGCCGAGATGGACGACGAGCTGCTCCACAAGTACCTCGAGGGCGAGGAGCTGACGATCCCCGAGATCAAGCGCGGCCTGCGCCTCGGTACCCTCACGACGCGAATCATCCCGGTCCTCACCGGTTCGGCCCTGCGCAACAAGGGCATCCAGCCGATGCTCGACGCCGTCGTCGACTACCTGCCCTCGCCGCTCGACGTCCCGCCGATGATCGGGCTCGACGCGAAGACCGGGGCCGAGGTGATCCGCACCCCGAGCGACGAGGAGCCGTTCAGCGCACTCGCCTTCAAGATCGCGGCCGACCCGTTCGTCGGCAAGCTCGCCTTCTTCCGGGTCTACTCCGGCGTCCTCAAGTCGGGCTCGTACGTGATGAACCCGACCAAGGGCAAGAAGGAGCGGATCGGGCGCATCCTCCAGATGCACGCCAACCACCGCGAGGAGATCGAAGAGGTCTACGCGGGTGACATCGCGGCGGCCGTCGGGCTCAAGGACACGTTCACCGGCGACACGCTGACCGATCCCGATCACCCCGTGATCCTGGAGTCGATGACGTTCCCCGAACCCGTCATCGAGGTCAAGATCGAGCCCAAGACGAAGGCCGACCAGGACAAGCTCGCGATCGCCCTCCAGCGGCTCGCCGAGGAGGACCCGACCTTCCGCGTCCACACCGACCCCGAGTCGTCGGAGACGCTCATCGCCGGGATGGGCGAGCTGCACCTCGACGTGCTCGTCGACCGGATGATCCGTGAGTTCAAGGTTGCCGCCAATATCGGTAAGCCGCAGGTCTCCTACCGCGAGACGGTCCGGCGCGCCGCCGACGGTAACGGCCGGTTCGTCCGGCAGACCGGCGGCAAGGGCCAGTACGGCCATGCCGTGATCAAGCTCGAGCCCCAGGAAAAGGGCGCCGGCTATGAGTTCGTCGACAAGGTCGTCGGCGGGTCGATCCCGCGCGAGTACATCAAGTCGGTCGACGCGGGCATTCGCGAGGCGCTCGAGACCGGCCTGTTCGCCGGCTTCCCGGTCGTCGACGTCAAGGTCACCCTGTATGACGGCTCGTACCACGAGGTCGACTCGTCCGAGATGGCGTTCAAGATCGCCGGTTCGATGGCCGTCAAGGACGCCTTCGGCAAGGCCGACCCGGTCGTCCTCGAGCCGATCATGCGAGTCGAGGTCACGATGCCCGAGGAGTTCATGGGTGACGTGATCGGCGACCTCAACAGCCGGCGCGGCCATGTCGAGGGGATGGAGTCACGCGGGTCGACCCAGGTCGTCCGCGCGTTCGTGCCCCTCGCCCAGATGTTCGGCTACGTGACCGACCTGCGGTCGATGACCCAGGGCCGCGCCACGTCGGCGATGGAATTCAGTCATTACGCGGAGGTCCCGGCCTCGCTGGCCGCGGAGCTCGTTCAGAAGTCGAAGGTCTAGCGGGAGCAGCTCACGATGGCGAAGAAGAAGTTCGAGCGTACGAAGCCCCACGTCAACGTCGGCACGATCGGTCACATCGACCACGGCAAGACGACGCTGACCGCGGCGATCACGAAGTACCTCGCCCTCAAGGGCGGGGCAGAATTCCGCGCCTTCGACTCGATCGACAACGCTCCCGAAGAGCGCGCCCGCGGCATCACCATCGCGATCGCCCACGTCGAGTACCAGACCGACGCGCGTCACTACGCGCACATCGACTGCCCCGGCCACGCCGACTTCATCAAGAACATGATCACCGGCGCCGCGCAGATGGACGGCGCGATCCTGGTCGTCGCCGCGACCGACGGGCCCATGCCGCAGACCCGCGAGCACATCCTGCTCGCCCGCCAGGTCGAGGTGCCCTACATCATCGTGTTCCTCAACAAGGTCGACATGGTCGACGACGAGGAACTGCTCGACCTCGTCGAGCTCGAGGTCCGCGAGCTGCTGACCAAGAACAACTTCCCGGGCGACGACATTCCGTTCATCCGCGGGTCGGCGCTCAAGGCGCTCGAGGCCGGGGACAACACCGACGACCCGGCCTACGCTCCGATCCAGGAGCTGATGGACGCGGTCGACAGCTACATCCCGACCCCCGAGCGGGACATCGACAAGCCGTTCCTGATGGCGGTCGAGGACGTGTTCGGGATCAAGGGTCGCGGAACCGTCCCGACCGGCCGGATCGAGCGCGGCATCGTCAAGATCGGCGACGAGGTCGAGATCGTGGGCGTCCATGCCACGCGCAAGGTCGTCGTGACCGGCGTGGAGATGTTCGGCAAGACCCTCGACCAGGGCCAGGCCGGCGACAACGTCGGCTGCCTGCTGCGTGGCATCGAGCGCGACGACATCGAGCGCGGCCAGGTCCTGGCCAAGCCCGGCTCGGTGACGCCCCATACCAAGTTCACCGCCCAGGTCTACGTCCTGACCAAGGAGGAGGGTGGCCGCCATACGCCGTTCTACAACGGCTACCGGCCGCAGTTCTACCTGCGCACGACCGACGTGACGGGCTCGATCGGCCTGCCGGACGGGGCCGAGATGATCATGCCCGGCGACAACGTCAACATGACCGTCGAGCTGATCACCCCGATCGCACTCGAGGTCGGCCAGCGCTTCGCGATCCGCGAGGGCGGCCGGACCGTCGGCGCGGGCTCCGTCACCTCGGTCATCGAGTAGCCCGATGGCGAAGCAGCGGATCAGGATCCGCCTCAAGGCCTACGACCACCGGCTGCTGGACCAGTCGGCAGCCCAGATCGTCGAGACGGCTCAGCGCACGGGCGCCGACGTCGTCGGCCCGGTGCCGCTGCCCACGCGCATCGAGAAGTTCACCGTCCTGCGATCGCCGTTCATCGACAAGGACAGCCGGGAGCAGTTCGAGATCCGCACGCACAAGCGGCTCGTCGACATCCTGGATCCGGCCTCGAAGACCGTCGACGCCCTGATGCGGCTCTCGCTTCCCGCGGGCGTCGACATCGAAATCAAGATGTGACCAGATGAGCATCGGATTGATCGGCCGAAAGGTCGGCATGACCCAGGTGTTCCAGGACGACGGCACGATGGTGGCCGTCAGCGTCCTGGCCATCGAACCGAATACGGTCACCCGGCTGCGCACGCCAGAGCGCGACGGCTACGCGGCCATCCAGCTCGGCACGGAGGTGCTGACCCGCCGCAAGCTGTCGAAGCCCGAGGCGGGCCAGCTCAAGGACCTGCCGCAGGTCGGCACGATCCGCGAGTTTCGGGTCGACGACCTCGCGGGGTACGAGGTCGGCCAGCAGCTTGCGCTCGGCGACGTCTTTGAGGCCGGCGACCTCGTCGACATCACGGGCGTGTCGAAGGGCAAGGGCTTTGCGGGGCCCATCAAGCGCCACAACTTCCATCGCGGCCCGAAGAGCCACGGGTCCGACCACCACCGCGAGCCCGGCTCCATCGGCCCCGGCACGACCCCCGGTCGCGTCTACAAGGGCCTGAAGATGGGCGGCCACATGGGCGATGAGACGGCAACGATCAAGAAGGTCCAGGTCGTCCGCACGGATCCGGAGCGCAACCTGTTGCTCATCAAGGGGTCGCTGCCCGGCGCTCGCGGCTCGCTCATCCTCGTGAAGAAGGCCTGACGATGCCGCAGATCACCCTGTTCGACCGCGCCGGCAAGGACCTCGGCAGCATCGAGCTCAGCGACGAGCTCTTCGCAGCCCCGGTCAACGCCGCCGTGCTCCATCAGGTCGTCACCGCCCAGCTGGCGGGGCGGCGCACCGGAACGCACGACACCAAGACCCGCGGCGAGGTCCGCGGCGGCGGCAAGAAGCCGTACCGTCAGAAGGGCACTGGCCGCGCCCGCCAGGGCACGGTCACGGCCCCGCACTACCGGGGCGGCGGTGCCGTCTTCGGCCCGCACCCGCGCTCCTACGAGCAGCGTCTCCCGCGCAAGATGAAGCGGCTGGCCCTGCGTGGCGCGCTGACCGCCAAGTATGGTGACGAGGCGATCAAGGTCGTCGACTCCTTCGGGCTCGACGGGATCCGCACGAAGGACCTCGTCGGCGTGCTGGGCGCGCTCGAAGCCCAGGGTCGCGTGCTCGTCGTCGCCCCGGCGCGCGACGAGAAGCTCGAGCTGTCGGCACGAAACCTGCCGCGGGTCGAGGTCATCCTTGCCGACTCCCTCAACGTCGTCGACCTGCTCAAGGCCGATGTCGTGCTCATCGAGCAGCCGGCCCTCGCCCGCATGGAAGCGGTCTACGCGGGCAACGGCGGCGCCAGGCAGGAGGTGACGTCGTGAGTGCCCTGACCGCCCCCGAGATCATCCTGCGTCCGGTCATCAGCGAGAAGTCGATCGACGAGTCGGGTCGCGGCAAGTACACGTTCGCGGTCCACGACAAGGCCAACAAGATCCAGATCAAGGCCGCCGTGGAGGAGCTCTACAAGCAGGAGAAGGTGACTGTCGTGGCGGTCAACGTGCTCACGACCAAGGCCAAGGAGAAGCGACGCGGGACGCGTCGTGGCCGGATCACCGGGTACACGACTCCCTGGCGCAAGGCAATCGTCACGCTGGCCCCCGGCCAGAAGATCGAGTTCTTCGAGGGGGTCTGATCGATGCCGCTTCGCAGTTACAAGGCCACCTCGCCGGGACTCCGGCAGATGACGCGCTCGACGTTCGAGGAGATCACGACGCGCGAGCCGCACAAGCCGCTCCTCGAGCCCCAGAAGCGTGGTGCGGGCCGGAACAACGCCGGGCGCATCTCGGTCCGCCATCGTGGCGGGGGCGAGAAGCAGCACTACCGGCGGATCGACTTCAAGCGCGACAAGTTCGGCGTGCCCGCGCGGGTCGCCACGGTCGAGTACGACCCGAACCGCTCGGCGCGAATCGGCCTGCTCCACTATCGGGACGGCGAGAAGCGCTACATCCTGCTGCCCCACGGCCTGAAGGTGGGTGACGTCGTCGTCGCCGGACCCGATGCCGAGGCGCGCGTCGGAAATGCATTGCCCATCGCGAACATCCCGTTGGGCACCACGATCCACAACATCGAGCTGGTCCCCGGCAAGGGCGGTCAGATCGTCCGGTCCGCCGGTGTCAGCGCGCAGCTCCTGGCCAAGGAGGGCGACCACGCCCAGGTCCGGCTGCCGTCCGGCGAGGTCCGCCGGGTGAGCATCCGCTGCATGGCCACGGTGGGCCAGGTCAGCAACCTCGATCACGAGAACCAGAACCTCGGCAAGGCCGGGCGCGCCCGGCACCTCGGCCAGCGGCCCGAGGTCCGGGGTGTCGTCATGAACCCGCGCGACCATCCGCACGGCGGCGGTGAGGGCAAGTCCCCGACGGGGATGCCGCCCAAGACGCCGTGGGGCAAACCGGCCATGGGCTACCGCACCCGCCGGGCCAAGACGACCGGGCGCCTGATCGTCCGGTCGCGGCGGCGGAAGTAGCGGGAGGTAGGAGCAGATGTCCCGTTCAGTCAAGAAGGGGCCGTTCGTCGAGGCCCGCCTCCTCGGCCGGATCGAGGAGATGAACAAGCGCAACGAGAAGCGCCTCATCAAGACGTGGTCGCGCGCGTCGGTCATCTTCCCGACGTTCATCGGCCACACCGTCGCCGTCTACAACGGCAAGAAGCACATCCCGGTCTACGTGACCGAGAACATGGTCGGCCACCGCCTCGGCGAGTTCGCCCCGACCCGCAACTACCGCGGGCACGGCAAGCACACCGAGCGGTCGACGGCGCTGAAGTAGGAGCTGCCGACCGTGCGCGTATCCGCCACCGCCAAGTACCTCCGCGGCTCGACCCGCAAGGCCCGCCTCATCACGACGGCGATCAAGGGCAAGCCGGTCGAGGAGGCCGCCGCGCTGCTGCGATTCATGCCGCAGAACGCGGCACGGGACGTCGCTCGCGTGCTCAAGAGCGCGACCGCGAACGCGGAGAACAATCACAACCTGTCAGCCGAGGAGCTGGTCGTGCTGGACGCCGTCGCCGACGAGGGTCCCACGATCAAGCGCTGGCGGCCCCGCGCCCAGGGTCGGGCGTTCCCGATCCACAAGGGCATGACCCACATCACGATCGTCGTCGCGGACCAGGAGGCCTGACATGGGACACAAGGTCCATCCGTACGGCTTCCGAATCGGTGTTTCGCGCACCTGGACTGCGAAGTGGTATGCGGATGACAAGGAATACACCGCCTCCCTGCAGGAGGATCTCAAGATCCGCTCGCTCATCGCCAAGCGGCTGGCCAATGCCAGCGTCAGCGGCGTCGAGATCGAGCGCGGCATCAACCACGTCACGGTGACCATTCACACGGCCAAGCCGGGGATCGTCATCGGCAAGGGCGGGGCGAACGTCGAGGTCCTGCGCCAGCAGATCGGCGCGCTCACCCAGCGCAAGGTCAAGCTCGAGATCAAGGAGATCCGCCAGCCAGAGCTCGACGCATACCTGGTCGCTATGAATATCGCCGGCCAGCTGAGCCGCCGGATCGCCTTCAAGAAGGCGATGAAGCAGGCCATCCAGCGATCGATGAAGGCCGGCGCCAAGGGCGTCAAGATCGCCGTTGCGGGGCGACTCGGCGGCTCCGAGATGGGCCGCCGCGAGTGGGACAAGGAAGGCCGCATCCCGCTCGGAACGCTGCGGGCAGACATCAGCTACGGCCAGGTCCACGCCCACACCACCTACGGCCGAATCGGGGTCAAGGTCTGGATCTACCGTGGCGACGTCGCCCAGGAGCCGATCCGCCGGCCCGAGCTCGGCGCACCGGGCCAGGCCCCGGCCGGGCAGGGGGCATAGCAGTGTTGATGCCCCGTCGAGTCAAGCACCGCAAGGTCATGCGTGGGCGGATGTCCGGCATCGCCAAGGGCGGCCACAGTGTGGCCTTCGGCGAGTACGGGCTGGCGACCCAGGAACCGGCCTGGATCACGAGCCGCCAGATCGAGGCAGCCCGGCGCGCGATGACCCGCTCGGTCAAGCGCGGCGGCAAGATCTGGATCCGGATCTTCCCGGACAAGCCCGCCACCAAGAAGCCCGCCGAGACCCGGATGGGCTCCGGCAAGGGCGCGCCCGACCATTGGGTCGCGGTCGTGAAGCCCGGCCGGATCCTGTTCGAGATGGCCGGCGTCGACCACGAGTCGGCGGTCGAGGCCATGAGGCTGGCCAGCCACAAGCTGCCGGTCCAGACACGCGTCGTCGTCCGTGAAGGCGCGAAGGAGCAGGGCTGATGGACATCGACAAGGTCCGGACGATGTCGGACGCCGAACTCGAGCAGGCCCTCGTCGACGCAAAGCAGGACCTGTGGCAGGCCCGCTTCGCGCTGTCGACGCGCCAGCTCAAGGACTACAGCTCGGTCCCCCAGACCCGCCGAACGATCGCGCGGATCCTGACCGTGCAGCGCGAGCGCAAGCTCCGCGAGACGGCATGAGGGAGGGCGACACCCGATGACAGGAGCCACCACCCCCGTGCAGGGCAAGCGCAAGACCAAGGTCGGGCGCGTCGTCAGCGACAAGATGGACAAGACGATCGTCGTGTCCGTCGAGCGGCTGGCGCGCCACCGCCTGTACAAGCGAGTGATTCGACTCACGACCAAGTTCAAGGCGCATGACGAGGCCAACGACGCGCACGTCGGCGACACCGTCCTGATCGAGGAGTCCCGTCCGCTTTCGGCGTCCAAGCGCTGGCGGCTGGCCGGGATCATCCAGCGGGCCGGGGGCCACGGGCTGCCGGGCGAGGCCGTCGTGGCCGAGGAGGAAGCCACCTCCGAGGCGATCCACGGCGCCGCTCACCCGGGCCGCCGCGACCGCGGTAACGAATCTGCGACGGACGTTGACGCGTCAGCCGACGAGCGAGGCGAGGCGGCTGTCGACGAGCGAGGCGAGGCGGCTGTCGATGAGCGAAGCGAGGCGGCTGTCGAGGTGGCCCCCGCCGAGAGCGCCGACGCGGAAGGCACCGAGGCCCCCGCGGAGGAGAGCAACGCGTGATCCAGCCGCAGACCCGCCTCAAGGTCGCCGACAACACCGGCGCGCGCACGATCCAGTGCATCCGCGTCATGGGCCGGTCGCAGAAGACGGTTGCCGGGGTCGGGGACGTGATCGTCGCCAGCGTCAAGCAGGCGATCCCGAACGCCGCCGTCAAGAAGGGCGACGTCGTCCGGGCCGTCATCGTCCGGACCAACAAGGAATACGGCCGTCCCGACGGCAGTTACATCCGATTCGACGAGAACGCAGCCGTGCTCATCAACAACCAGGGGAACCCGCGCGGGACCCGGATCTTCGGACCGGTGGCGCGCGAGCTCCGTGACCGCAACTACATGAAGATCGTGTCGCTCGCCCCGGAGGTGCTGTGATGGCCGCCCGGAACGCCCCGACGCGTGGCACGAAGGTGCCCGAGATCCGCAAGGGCGACACGGTCGTCGTCCTGTCCGGCAAGGATGCCGGCAAGCGCGGCACCGTCGAGCGCGTCGTTCGCCAGCTGGCCGCGCCGTCGGGTGCCCGCAGCGTGTACCGCCGGGGATCCGGAGCGGCAGGGCTGAAAGTCGTGGTCGAGGGCCTCAACGTGGCCAAGCGCCACACCAAGCCGCGCCAGTCCGCCGGGCGCACCGACCGCATGCCCAAGATGCAGCAGGGCGGCATCTTCGACATCGCCCAGCCCCTTCCGGTGGGACGGGTCATGGTCGTCTGCCCGAACTGCGACAAGCCCACGCGGATCGCCCACGCCACGCTCGACACGGGCCGCCGCGTCCGCGTCTGCCGCCACTGCAACGAGCAGCTGGAGGTGAAGGCATGACCAGCCGGCTCCGCGAGCGGTACCAGGGCGAGATCGTCCCGGCGCTCACCAAGCAGTTCGAATACACGAACCCGAACCAGGTCCCGCGACTCTCGAAGATCGTCGTCAACATCGGTCTCGGCGAGGCCCTCACGAATGCCAAGGCACTCGATGCCGCGCTCGGCGACCTGACGACGATCACCGGCCAGAGGCCGATCGTGACCAAGGCCAAGCGATCGATCGCCCAGTTCCGCCTGCGGACGGGCAACACGATCGGCGCGAAGGTCACGCTGCGCGGCGAGCGGATGTGGGACTTCCTCGACCGCCTGACCACGCTGGCCCTGCCGCGCATCCGCGACTTCCGCGGCGTTCCCGGCAAGTCGTTCGACGGTCGTGGCAACTATTCACTCGGTCTTCGCGAGCAGCTTGCCTTCCCGGAGATCGACTACGACAAGGTGGACCGTCTCCGCGGGCTGGAGATCAGCATCGTGACGACGGCGAAGACCGACGAGGAATCGAAGAAGCTCCTCGAGCTCCTCGGCATGCCCTTCGCCTCGTAGGCGCGGGGAGGGAGAACCATGGCCAAGAAGTCGATGATCGCCAAGGCAAAACGACCCGCCAAGCACAAGGTGCAGGCCTACCACCGCTGTACGGTGTGCGGCCGGCCGCGCGCGTTCATGCGGCGGTTCGCCCTGTGCCGGATCTGCTTCCGGGAGCGCGCGCTTCTCGGCGAGCTGCCCGGCGTCACGAAGTCGAGCTGGTAGGAACCTGATGAACATCTCCGACCCGATCGCGGACATGCTCACGCGCGTCCGGAACGCCTCTCGG
>Ga0299913_10000230_pt1 | contig 31660 bp, 27 predicted proteins | sample RVTome_9_FD_201360 | JGI IMG/M metagenome (GOLD analysis project Ga0299913, IMG submission 201360) | Soil microbial communities from uranium-contaminated site in the Upper Colorado River Basin, Wyoming, United States - RVT155D38 (version 2) ... | reverse complement strand
AGCTTTCCCGGAAGCGTCCGGCCGAGCGGGCCAGCCAGCCGGCTGCCTCCGCGCGGCGGCCCTGCATCAGCCGCGCGAGGCCCGCCCCCGTCGCCGCCATCGCCACGCGCACGAGCTGCTTCTGGCGCCCGTCCGGGTCGGAGGGGAGCCGGGCGAGCCCCTCGGCGTACCGCTCCTCCTCGCGCTCGGCGTGCCCGTCCCAGTCCACGGCCGCTGAGCGTACCGCGTCTCGCGGCCGCCGATCCCCCGGTGGGGGGAGGCGGCATTGCCCGCTCGCGGCGACAATAGGCAGTGCCGTTGCTGCTCCGGGGGCCTGCTTCCGCAGGCAGGCCCCCCGATCTCCCCCCTCCCGCCCCGACCGTGACCTGGCTTTCCCTCGACCGGTGCCGGCGCTCCCCGCCGGTCGGGCGCGAGCGCAACCCCGGCGACGACGGCGATCGGGCCCGATGCCGCACCAGCACGAGGATCGGGGTGACGGCACGCAAAGACGCCGCCACCCCGATACGATCCCCCTCCCGCGCTAGTGCCAGGGCGTTCCGCCGACGAGAGCCGCGAACGTCCCGAGGGCAGCGCAGAGGAATGTCACCCGAATTATCATGCGAGCCATCCTTTCGACGAAGTTCCGTTCCGGATAGCCCCGGCCCGAGGATGGTCGCTGACTCTACACGAGTGTTCAGATGCCACGTCAAAAGTCAACCCATGTAGACGATCCCCGGGCGGTCGGCCAGCGGCTCCGCGCGGCTCGGGAAGCCGCCGGTCTGAGCCAGCGGCAGCTCGCCTTCTCCGGCTGCTCGCCCGCGTACATCTCCCGGATCGAGTCCGGCGACCGCATCCCCTCGCTCCAGCTCCTCCGCGAGCTGGGACGCCGGCTCGGAGTCTCCGAGGACTACCTGGCGACCGGATCGGATCCGCAGGAGCGCAGGAGCGCCGCCCTCGAGGCCGAGGTGGCGCTGCGCCTGGACGAGCTCGAGCTCGCCGAGGGCCTCTACACGGCCCTGCTCGGCGACGCCGGCGACGACGCCGAGCGGGCCGCGGCCTACGCCGGCCTCGGCCAGGTGGCCTACCGCCGCGGCGACCCGCGCCTCGCCGTCGAGCACTTCGAGACCGCGCTGGAGCTGTCCGGAGGGACCGAGGGCGACATGCCCGACCTCGCCGAGTCGCTCGGACGGGCGTTCGCGATGGTCGGGGAGCTGGAGTCGTCGATCGCGGTCTTCGAGCGCTCCCTGGCCGCCGCCGAGCGCCGAGAGGATCAGTTCGAGCGCATTCGGTTCCAGCTCCTGCTCGGCGAGGCGCTGATCGACAGCGGGAACTTCGGCCGCGCCGAGGAGGTCCTCGCCGGCGCGCTGGCGATCGGCAAGGACTCCGTGAACCCGAACGTGCGCATCAACCTCTACTGGGCCCAGTCGCGCCTGCACGCCGAGCGGAACGACGCCGAGACAGCCGCCCGCTACGCGCGGCACGCGCTCGAGGTCCTCCGCATGACCGAGGACACCTACCGCACCGGCCGCGCCCACCAGCTCCTGGCCCACATCGAGCTCGACCGCGGCCGTCCCGAGGACGCGCTCGCCATCCTCGAGGAAGGCTGGCCGCTCCTCGAAGCCTCGGGCAACCCGCTCGAGCGCGCCCAGTTCCGCCTCGAGGAGGCGCGCGCGCTCGCCAAGCTCGGGCGCAAGGAGGAGGCCGCCGCCCTCGCCATGCAGATCTCCGGGATCATCGCCGACGCGCATCCCGAGGACGCGGCGCGCAGCTACGCGACCCTGGCGGAGGTGTACGAGGAGATGGGCGACCGGGCCCGGGCCCTCGAGCTCTACGAGCTCGCCGCCGACCTCCTGCGGCCCAGCAACCCGAACCGCTACCTCGCCGGGATCTACGCTCGCACGGCCGAGCTGCTCGAGGCCGAGGGGCGTCCCGACGCGGCCTACGAGTACATGAAGAAGGCGGTCGGCATGCAGCAGGAGATCGCCACGAGACTCACCTCGGAGTCGCGAATCCGGTAATATTCGGGAGCCGGCGCGAGTTTCAGCTCGCGCGCACTCTCTGGGAAGCAAGCAGCGCGGCAGCGCTGCCTTCATGCAAGAAGCGATACACCATCCGACTGTCGAGTCGGAGGCAACGGACGCGTTGACGGCGGCCGCCCTCCGGGTCGAAGCCTGGTCAGGCGAATCGTTCCTCCATCCCGGCGAGGAGGCGGCCGACGTGCTCGCCGAGGGCAGGGCGCGCCGGCGCGCCCTCGACGCCGCGCTCGCGGAGATGGAGGCCGAGCGGCGCTCGCCGTCGCCGGGGTGGAAGGTCGACTACGCCCTCATGCTCGGCCTCGAGCGGGTCCTCACGGACAAGCCGCCGCGTCTCGCCTCCGGAACCGAGCTCCGCCGCCACCAGATCGACGCTCTCGCCGGGATGCTGGCCGAGCTGATCGCCCGCCACGAGGAGGAGGCCGAGAACGGCAACGGCAACGGCGACGCCGCGGCGAAGCACGCCGAGATCCGCGCCGACGAGGACGAGGAGGAGCTCGAGGACGAGGGCGAGGACGCCGAGGAGGGCGACGAGGGCGAGGAGCTCGCGCTCCAGCACGACCCCGGTGCCGTCCGCCGCTTCCGCTTCCGCCATCCGACCGCCTCGGGCAAGACGATCGCGGCCGCCGGCTTCGTCGAGGCCGCCAGGACGATGGGCGTCCTCATCCTCACGCACCGGCGCCTGCTCGTCGACCAGTTCACGCGCGACCTGACCACCGAGGGCTACGGCGCCCGGCTGCGGCCGGCCGTCCTCGAGGGCCAGGAGCCGCTCCAGCAAAACTCCCTCACCATCCAGACGTACGCCTGGTTCGCGCGGCACGTCGACTCGATCTCGCGCAGCGCCTACCAGCTCGTCATCTGCGACGAGGCGCACACCGCCCTCGGGGAGAAGACGAGCTCGGCGATCCGGCGCTTGCCGGAGCCGATCTACATCGGCATGACGGCGACCGAGCAGCTGATCGCCAAGCAGGTTTCCGACGTCTTCCCGGCCTCGGTCGACGACCTGCCGCTCGGGGACGCGGCGCGGCGAGGCCTGATCGCACCGCTCCGCTCGCTGCGCGTGCGCCCGGCGGCCGCCATCTCGTCGGTGCCGATCGTCGGCGGCGACTACGACCCAGAGATCCTGGCGAAGGTCCTCGACCAGGACATCTTCAACCAGGCCGCCGCGAGCCTCTACCGCGACCGGTTCGACGCGGCGCCCGGCATCGTCTACGCCGCCGGCGTCGAGCACGCCTACAACCTCGCGCGCGAGTTCCGCGCCGCGGGCCTGAAGGCGGAGGCGGTGAGCGGGAGGACCCCGCCCGTGAAGCTCGCCGAGACGCTCGCCGCCTACGAGCGCGGCGACATCAACGTCCTCGTCAACGCCCAGCTCCTCGCCGAGGGGTGGAACTCCCCCCGGGCGACCGTCTGCATGCACCTCGCCCCGACGGCGAGCCGCCGGGTCTACCAGCAGCGGATCGGCCGGATCATGCGCCTCGCGCCGCGGAAGGAGGCCGGGATCGTCATCGACTTCGTGGACGACGCGGCCACCCACAACGACCGCACCATCACGATCCACAGCCTGCTCGACTCGGACTTCTACCGGCCGGGCGCCCGCGTCACCCCGGCGCCCCGCCGCCGGATCCAGCGGCGCGCGAAGCGGAAGCTCTCGCCGGCCCCCTGGCTCGTGCCGGTCACGCCCGACCCGCGCCGCCGGGTGGCCGTGATCACCCGCGAGTGGGAGCGCGTCGACCCGGGCCGCCTGGCCGATGACGAGCAGCTCCTCTGGGCGCGCATCGCCGGCCGCCAGGTCCGCTTCGAGGAGCGCCAGGCTTTCGCCGAGAAGCTCGCCCGGGCCAGCCGGGACTGCCGGGAGGCCTTCCTCATGAGCTGCGCGGCCGAGAACGCGAACCGCCGCCTGCGCCTCTCGGCCCTCGGCGACCGCGTCGCGGTGGCCGTCGACCGGGCCGACTTCGACGACCTCGTCACCATGGTCACCTCGGCGCCGACCTGGGAGAAGGACCGCGTCCAGGGCGTCCGCGTGCTCCTGCGGGCGATCGGCGAGGGCAAGGTCGAGGCGCCGGACGACATCGTCGCGCGCTGGACCTGGCGTCTCGCCCGGGCGACGCGCAAGCTCCAGGACCGGCGCGCCAGCGCCGACCTCCCCGAGGCGAAGCGGCTGCTGGGGGCGCTGACCAACTCCCGCGGGCACCGGCACGAGGAGAATGCGGCCAGGCTCGTCAACGTCGCGCTCGAGCAGCCGACGCACGTCGCGGCGGCCCTGCTCGCCTCGGCCGAGGCGTACACGCCGACCGCACAGCGCCTCATCGACGGCGTCCGCGAGCGCATCGGCACCGTGCAGGAGGTGGCCAACGCGCTGGCCGACAACCTGCCCGCCCCGAAGCAGCCCTCGAGCAAGTCCCGCCGGCGGCGGCGCAAGAAGAAGCGCAAGTCCGAGGACGGGCAGGCACAGGCTCGGCGGCAGTCGCAGTCGCCGAACGGCCAGCCGGGGGAGAAGGGGCAGCCGCGCGAGCCCGTGGCCGTGGCGGCGGAGCAGGCGAACAAGACCTCGTAAGACTTCGTTCAGACCCGCGGGCTAGCATCGGAGCAGGATGCTGCTCCTCTTGGGCGTCGCGTTCGTCGCAGGGATCGTGACGGCGATCTCGCCGTGCGTCCTGCCCGTGCTGCCGCTGGTCCTGGCGGGAGGCGCGACCGGGGGCCCGCGGCGGCCGTTTGCGGTGATCGCCGGGCTCGTCGTCAGCTTCACCGTCTTCTCGCTGACGGCCGCCGCCCTCCTGACCACCCTGGGCCTCCCCGACGACCTCCTGCGGAACCTCGCGATCGCCGTGGTCGTGATCGTGGGGCTCGCGCTCGTCTGGCCCCGGCTCGGCGACCTGCTCGGACGACCCTTCTACGTCCTCGCGCGGCGCAACCCGGGCGACACCGGCGGCGGCTTCGTGCTCGGCCTCAGCCTGGGGCTCCTGTTCACGCCGTGCGCCGGCCCCGTCATCGCCGCCGTGGCCACCGTCGCCGCGACGAAGGATCTCACCGTGAGCGCGTTTCTGATCACGCTCGCGTACGGGCTGGGCGCGGGCGTCGTCCTCCTGGGCGTCGCCCTGGCCGCGCGGCGCGGGCTGAGCTTCGGGCCCGTGCGCGCCCACGCCCCGGCAATCCGCAGGGCGCTCGGCGTCGCCGTCCTCGCCGTCGCGGTCCTGATGGTCTACGGCGTCGACAAGAAGCTCCAGACCCAGGTCCCCGAGTACACGCGCGCCCTCCAGGCTCTGGAGGAGAGCGCCGCGGCAGAGGGCGAGCTCGAGGACCTCGTCGGCGGGCCAGGGCTCGCCGAGGAGGAGCAGCTCGACGACTTCGGGGTCGCGCCGGAGTTCCAGGGGATCGAGGGCTGGATCAACTCCCAGCCGCTGACGCTCGAGAAGCTGCGCGGGAAGGTGGTGCTCATCGACTTCTGGACGTACTCGTGCATCAACTGCCTGCGCACCCTCCCGCACCTGCGCGCCTGGGACCAGACATATCGCGACAACGGGCTCGTGATCGTCGGCGTCCACACGCCCGAGTTCGCCTTCGAGCGGGAGCCCGAGAACGTCCGCCGCGCCGTCCGCGACCACGGCATCGAGTACCCCGTCGCGCTCGACCCGAACTACGCGACCTGGCAAGCCTGGCTCAACCGCTACTGGCCGGCAAAGTACTTCATCGACCGGCGCGGGCACCTTCGCTACGCCCACTTCGGCGAGGGCGAGTACGAAGCGAGCGAGCGCGTCATCCGGCAGCTCCTCGCGGAGGACGGCGACGGCATGCTCGTCTCCGAGGAGATCGGGGACGAGACCCCGGAGGGCCCGCAGACCCCCGAGAGCTACCTGGGCTACCAGCGCATCGACCGCTTCGTCGGCTCCCGGATCGAGCCCGACCGCGAGGCCGTCTACACGATCCCGCAGTTCGTCCCCCAGCATGGCCTCGCCTACGGCGGGCGCTGGACGGTGGAGAAGGAGCGGATCGTGGCCGGCAGGGACGCGCGGCTGCGCCTCAACTTCACCGGCGCGAACGTCTTCCTCGTGCTGGGCACGTCGGGCGGGAAGGAAACTGTCGAGGTCACGCTCGACGGCGAGCCGACCGGCACGGTCACCGTCACGCAGGACGACATCTACACGCTGGCCCGCATCCCGGGCGAGAAGCGCGACCACGTGCTCGACCTCAGCTTCTCGCCGGGCACGGAGGCCTACGCCTTCACCTTCGGGTAGCCGGCGAAGCTACGGGTCCTGCGAGTCGTCCTCGAGCTCGCGGGTCCGCTCCTCGTGCTCCTTGAGAAAGCGGGTGAGCTCCGCCGCCAGGGTGTCGCCCGAGGGGACGTCGAGCTCCTCCCCGAGCGCGTCGCGGCGGGTCTCGAGCTCCTGGACGTACTCCTCTGTCTGCTCGTCCTGCGCGACGGCCGCGCTCACCTGGAGCTCGTAGGCCTCCGCGGCGCGCTCGAGGTCGCCCAGGTCGAGCGTCGTGCCGAGGAGCGCGGCGAGCCGCTCCGAGAGGGCGAGAGCGGCCTTGGGGCTGGCCGCGAGCGAGACGTAGTGCGGCACGGCGGCCCAGAGGCTCGCGGAGGGGATCCCGGCCGCGCGGCAGGAGTCGTGGAGGACGCCGACGATGCCGGTGGGGCCCTCGTAGCGCGAGGCGGCCAGGCCGAGCTCCTGGACGAGGTCGGGATCGCTCGCCGAGCCAGTGACCGGCGCGGGGCGGGTGTGCGGCACGTCGGCGAGGAGGGCGCCGAGCGTCACGAAGAGCTCGACGCCGAGGTCCGTGGCGAGCCCGGTGACGGTCTGCGCGAAGGTTCGCCAGCGCGTGTTCGGCTCGACGCCGAGGAGGATGACCGCGTCCCGGTCGGCACCCGGCACGACCGCGCTATAGAAGGCGTTCTCGGGCCAGTCGATCTTCCGGGTGAGGCCCTCCTCGAGGCGGACGTGGGGCCGGACGGCCTGGAAGTCGTAGAACTCCTCCGGGTCGATGTCGGCGAAGCGCTCGGCGTCCCAGCTCTGCGCGAGGAAGCTCGCGGCAAGCGAGGCGCCCTGGGCGCCGTCGTTCCACCCGCGGAACGCGGCCACCAGGACCGGCCGGCGCAGCGTCGGGCGGCTCTCGATGCGGAGATGCCCTGCGATGAGATCAGTCTACGGGAGCCGGGCCCGCCGCCTGAGGACGATGCGGAGGGCGAGCCACGCGACGACGACCCAGACCGCCGTGGCAAGCGTGACGTGCAGGAGCACGAGCCCCCAGGGCAGCGCCTCGCGCCACTGGATCTCGCCGACCGCCATCTGCACGAGCAGCAGGGCGAGCGCGGCGCCGGCGAGCCGGAGCTCGACCCGCGCGCGGGGGCGCTCGGCCAGCAGGAGCCCGAGCAGGCCAAGGAAGAGGATCCCGAAGACCGCGGTGGCGCCGATGTGGATGTGGACGGCCTCGACGAGGTTCCCGAAGCGGATGATCTCCTCGCCGCCGGAGTGCGGCCCGGCGGCGGTGACGAGCGTGCCGGAGACGACCAGCGCAGCCGCGGCGGGCACGAGCGCGAGCGCGACCCAGGCGGAGCCGAGCGGCGCCTCGGCCTCGGCTCCCCGCGCGAGGTCGCGGGCGCCCTGGACGACGGCGACGACGACGCCCAGCGCGACGAGCGAGAGCAGGTAGTGGCCGGCCACGATCAGCGGGTGAAGCTCGAGCATGACCGTGATCCCGCCCAGAATCCCCTGGGCGAGCACGGTGAAGGGCAGGGCCACTGCGCACCAGAGGAGCCAGCGCGGCATGCCGGGGACGCGGAACGCGGCGACCGCCGCGGCGAGGGTCGTCAGCCCGACGACGAAGCCTGCGACCCGGTTCCCGAACTCGACGTAGGCGTTGTAGTCCTTGGGCGGGAGGAAGGTGTCGCCGCAGCTCGGCCAGTTCTCGCAGCCGAGCCCGGAGCCGGTCAGGCGGACGGTGGCGCCGGAGACGACGATGAGGAAGAGCGCCCCGAACGCCGCCCAGGCGAACCGCTCGAAGGCCGCCGGGGAGACGGTGAGCGAGCGCAGCCGGGCCGAGCGGGCGCCGGCCTCCATCAGGAGACCGCCACCCCGCTTCCCTCGGTGACGCGGCCGATGCGCGTCAGGAAGAGACCCTCGGCGGCGAAGTGGGCGCAGAGCACGGGAGCCTTGTCCGCCGGGAGAGTGAAGAGCAGGCCGCCCGCCGTCTGCGGGTCGTAGCCGAGCGCTGCGACGTCGTCCGGCGTCCCGTTCAGCTCGACGGCGTGGGCGGCGAAGTCGCGGTTGCGGGCGTCGCCGCCGGTGCGAACCCCCTGCGCGGCAGCTGCGAGAGCGCCGGTCAGCTGGGGCAGCGAGCCCCCGTCGAGCTCGACCCGGACGCCGCTCCGCTCCGCGAGCTCGTGCGCATGCCCGAAGAGCCCGAAGCCGGTGACGTCGGTGACCGCCGAGGGCTCGAAGGCACGCAGCGCGCCGGCGGCGCGGTCGTTCAGCTCGCTCATGCGGCCCGTGGCCTCCGCGACCTCCTCGTCGCCGAGGAGGCCCTGTGCGGCGGCGGCGAGGACGAGGCCGGTGCCGAGCGGCTTCGTCAGGAAGACGTCGTCCCCGGGGCGCGCCGTCGACTTCCGCCAGACCGCCTCGGGGTGTGCCGTGCCGACCACCGCGAGCCCGTACTTCGGCTCGGCGTCGCGGATCGTGTGCCCGCCGGCGAGGACGGCGCCGGCCTCGTGCACCTTGGCGGCCGCAGCGGCGAAGATCGCCCGCACGGTCTCGACCGGAAGGTCCTCCGGAAAGGCTGCGATCGAGAGCGCGACGAGCGGCCTGCCGCCCATGGCGAAGACGTCGTTCAGGGCGTTCGCGGCCGCGATCGCGCCGAAGAGTGCGGGGTCGTCCACCATGGGCGGGAAGAAGTCGGTCGTGAAGACGAGGGCCCGGTCGTCGTCGAGCCGGTAGACGGCCGCGTCGTCGGCCGGGTCGAGCCCGACGAGGAGGTTCTCGGGCGCTCCCGCGAGAAGGCCCGCCAGCAGCTCCTCCAGGCGGGCGGCCGGGTACTTCGCCGCGCAGCCTCCTCCCGCTTCGAGACTCGTGAGCCGCGCTGTAGTCTCCACCCGATGGAGGTTACCGCCCGCCAGTTCGGCTGTCAGAGCATGACGGCCCCGCTCCGGCGCGTGCTCGTGCGCGCCCCGCGGGCCGAGGACGCCGCGGTCTGGCAGGCCTACGGCTGGCGCTTCGCGCCCGACCCCGGGGGCATGGCCGAGGAGCACGCGGCCTTCCGGGAGCTGCTGGGCGCGGACGGTGCGGAGGTCGTCCTCGCGCAGACTCCCCACGGGCCCGACCCGGACGCGATCTACACGTACGACCCGGCGATCGTCGCCGACGGGGGCGCCATCCTCCTCCGGCCCGGCAAAGAGGGCCGCCGCGGCGAGCCGGACGCCATGGGCGCCGACTTCGTCGAGGCGGGGGTTCCGATCGCAGGCCGGCTGGACGCGCCGGCGCAGGCGGAGGGAGGGGATACGGTCTGGCTCGACGAGCGGACGCTGCTCGTGGGACGCGGCTACCGGACGAACGACGCCGGCATCCAGGCGCTGAGGGAGCTCCTCCCGGAGGTCGACGTCATCGCTTTCGACCTGCCGCACTACCACGGCCCCGGCGAGGTCATGCACCTCATGTCGTTCCTCTCGCCGCTCGACGCCGACCTGGCCGCGGTGTACCTGCCGCTCATGCCGGTGCGGCTCGTCGAGATCCTGCAGGAGCGCGGGATCCGGTTCGTCGAGGTGCCCGACGACGAGTTCGAGTCGATGGGCCCGAACGTGCTCGCCCTCGGCCCGCGCGTCGCCCTCGCCCTCGCCGGGAACGACGGGACCCGCCGGCGCATGGAGGCCGCCGGCGTGGACGTCCGCGTCTACTCGGGCGACCACATCTCCCGCCCGGGCGACGGCGGCCCGACCTGCCTCACCCGCCCGCTCCTGCGCGCCTAGCCACCCCGACCGGAGCCCGGCCCAAGCGGCCGTGTCCCGGTGCCAGGCACTGGGCCGTGCCCGCGGAGGCCGTGTCCGCCCGGTCCGTGGCCGGTGGGGACGTGTCCGTCAGCGGAGGAGGAAGCCCTCGCCGAGCTCGTCGGCCGGGTCGAGGGTGAACTCGTGCGCGCCTGTGCGGTGGGCGCTGCCCTCGACCTCCGTGATCACCGCGGCCCGGCCGGCGACCTCGGCGTCGCCGACGACGGAGGCGCGGAACTCGGTGCCGACGATGCTCTCGTGGACGAGCTCCACCCCGCGCGGGAGCTCGCCCGCGCGCTCCAGGAGCGCCAGCCGCGCGGAGGTCCCGCTGCCGCAGGGCGAGCGGTCGACCTCGCCGTCGGCGAACACGGTCACGTTCCGCTGCCGCACGGGCGGGCCCAGGTCGACGCGCTCCCAGAAGATCACGCCGTAGACGTCCCGGAGCTCGGGCTCCTCCGGGTGCACGAACGAGCGCTGCGCCTCGAGCCCGATCTTGACCGCCCGGCCGAGCTCGATCAGATCGGGGAGATTGCGCGGCTGGACGGGAAGCGGGGAGGCGACGGAGGCGTAGAACGCGCCTCCGAAGGCGACGTCCGCGCGCAGGCCCTCCGCCAGGAGACCCTCGGCCTCGACGAAGGACGGGACGTTGCGGAAGCGCACCGAGACCACCCGGCCGTCCGCCACGCGCGCGACCGTCTCCAGCCGGCCCGAGGGAACGTCCACGACCACGCGCGTCTCCGGCTCCTCGACCGGCACGAGCCCGCTGTCGAGGGCCCAGGTCACGAGGGCGATCGTCCCGTGACCGCAGGCGGTCGAGTAGCCCGCGTTGTGAAAGAAGACGACGCCGAGGTCCGCGTCGCCATCCTCGGGCTCCGTCACGAAGCAGCCGTACATGTCGGCGTGCCCGCGTGGCTCGAACACCAGCAGCCGGCGCACGGCGTCGAGGCGCTCGAGGGCGAAGCGCCGCTTCGCCAAAATGGAGCCGCCCTCGAGCGGAGGCACCCCGCCCGTGACGATGCGGAACGGCTCGCCGGCGGTGTGGTAGTCGACCGCCGTGACCGGGGCGACCGGGGCGGAGCGGCTCAGGCCGGCCCGACCTCGGCCGTGCAGTGCGCGCAGCGGCGCGCGCCCGCGGGGATCTGGCTCAGGCACTCCGGGCACTCCCGGGTGGACTGCTCCTCGCCCGAGGCCCGCCGCGCCGCCAGCGCGTTCAGCGGCTTGACCACGAGAAAGAACAGCACCGCCGCGATCAGGAGGAAGGAGATGGCGGCGTTCAGGAAATCCCCGTAGCGGAAGACGCTGTCGTTGATCGTGAAGTCGAGCCCGGAGAAGTCGGGCTGTCCGAAGATCGCCGCGATCAGCGGCGTGATCAGGTCCTCGACCAGCGACGTGACGACCGCGGTGAAGGCGAGCGCCAGCACCAGGCCGACCGCGATCTCGACCAGGTTCCCCCGAAGCAGGAACTCTCGGAACTCCTTCAGCACGGCGCACCCCGGCTCGACGACGAGCCGAGGGTACACCGTGAGATCCCAGGCGGGCTAGGAGCCCTTCTCGATGGGCACGTCGATCAGGTTTCCCCACTCGGTCCACGAGCCGTCGTAGTTGCGGACGTCCTCGTAGCCGAGGAGCTCGCTGAGGACGAACCACGTGTGCGCGCTCCGCTCGCCGATGCGGCAGTACGCGGTCACCGGCTGGTCCTCGGTGACGCCCTTGCCGCCGTAGAGCTCGCGCAACTCCTCCGCCGAGCGGAAGGTGCCGTCGTCGCGCACGGCGCTCGCCCACGGGATCGAGACCGCCGTCGGGATGTGGCCGGCGCGCTGAGCGCCCTCCTGCTCGTAGCCGGGCGGGGCGATCAGGTCGCCCGCGTACTCGCCGGGGGAGCGCACGTCGACGAGCGCGGAGCCGCCCCCTTCGATCCACTCCCGCACCTGGTCGCGATAGGCGCGGATCGACTCGTCGCGCTCGGAGGCCGAGTAGGACTGGGAGGCGGGCGAGGGGACGTCGGTCGTCAGCTCGCGGCCCTCGTCGATCCACTTCTGCCGCCCGCCGTCGAGGATGCGGACGTCGGCGTGGCCGTAGACCTTGAGGTACCAGTACGCGTAGGCGGCGAACCAGTTGTTCTTGTCCCCGTAGACGACGACCGAGGTCGAGTTGCCGATCCCGCGCTCGCCCAGCACCCGCTCGAAGGTCTCACGGTCGACGATGTCGCGCTCGACCGGGTCCTGCAGGTCCTCGCGCCAGTGCAGCTTGACCCCGCCCGGAATGTGGCCCTCGTCGTACAGGTCGGGGTTCTCGTCCACCTCCGCGACGACGAGCCCGTCGTCGTCGAGGTGCTCGGCCAGCCAGTCGGTGGTCACGAGCACGGCCTTCGCGTATCCGTTCTCCGCCATGCGGCACCTCCACGGTCACTGTTGCTTCAGAAAGTGAAGCGAGCAGTATAGAGGGATTGCGGAGCGCGAGCCTACAGAAGCTGCTGCACGAGAAGCGCGAGCGCCAGCAGCCACATGGCGCCGAGGACGCCGAGGAGCGGAGCGAGTGGACGGAGGGAAGGACGCTCGTGCATCAGCCGATAGATCTCTGGTCGCGCGCCGGAGAAGTTCGACACCCACACGGGGCATCCTTCCCGACCGTCTGGCGGCCGTCGATAATGGCCGACCCACGAGGGGTCCAGGCGGTGCCGACGTATTGCCGCAGGGGCTGCGATCGCGTTGAGGCCTGACCTCGCCGCGGTCGCCCCCCTTCCCTGGGTACTGCTGGGCGATGCCCGCGTTCTAGTGGCCGTCGAAATGGCCGAAGCCGGCCAGCGGCGCGAGGAACGCGACCAGGGCGGTCAGCGTCAGGAGAGCCTTCACCTTCACAGTCGTCACCTCCTTCTAGAAGTGGAAGTCCTGGAGCGCCTCCGCGGCGCGGCGAAACTGCTTCGCCGCCCGCTGGTCGTCGCCCCTCCGCGCCAGCAGATCTCCCTGAGCGATCCAGGTGGCGGCGCGATGGCTGGTGGAGGACAGCTGGTCGAAGCTCGCTTCGGAGGAGGCGAGCGCCTCCTCGGCCTCTTCGAGCCTGTCCTGCTCGAGCAACGCGCGTCCCAGGACGAGCTGCGCGTTGCCGATCTCGTCGACGTGGTCTTCCCGCCCGTCGAGCATGTCCAGCGCCTGACGCGCCTGCTCCTCGGCCAGGTCGACCTTGCCGGTGCGGAGGTGCACCTGCGCGAGCGACGAGATGACTCGGGCGGCGTCGAGGTCGTCGCCCACATCCAGGAGGACCTTGAAGGACTCCTTCATGTATGCGATCGCGTCCTCAGGCTTCCCGAGCTGGAAGTTGAGGGCGCCGATCTCGTTGAGGAGCTTGCCGACGTTCGACTGGTCGCGGAGCTCCTCGTAGATGCTCCTGGCCTTCTCCGCGTGCGAGCGCGCCACGACCCAGTGGCCGGTGCGCTCCGCGACGAGGGAGGCCTGGAAGTACGCGTTCGCCATCGTGCGGCGGTCGTTCAGGCCCTCCGCGAGCTCGAGGGCGCGCTCGACGTCCTCGCGCGCCGCCTCCCAGTCGCGCTGCCGCCGGTAGCAGCGTGAGCGCCAGCCATGGATGTGGGAGCGAAGCCGGTCGGCGGGCAGCCCCGAGCGCTCCACGAGCTCGAGGGACTGCGTGTAGAGGGCGACGGCGGTGGAGATCGAGTTGAGCTTGTAGCGGCAGGTCGCCAGGCGGAACAGCACCTCGGCGCGGTCGACGTCCGAGAACGTCGGCGACTCGGCCAGCGTCCGCCCGCGGTCGAGGTCCTCGATGGCCCGGCGGACCTCACCGAGGTACAGGCGGGCCCACGCCGTGGCGAGGAGCGACCGGAGCTCGAGCTCGGGCGCGGCGATCGCCGCCAGGGCGGGCGCCAGCGTGTCGAGGGCTTCGACGGCCTCCTCGTGCTCGCCCGACTCGACCGAGGCCTCGGCCCGCGCGATCACGCCTTCGACGCGCTCGCGCTCACTCGAGGAGACCCCGATCTCGAGGAAGGTGGAATCGACCCCGAGCCGGTTGGCGAGCCACTCGATCGTCTCGGCGGTCGGGCGGGTCTTCCCCCGCTCGATCTGGCTCAGGTACTCCTTCGAGAAGCGGTCTCCGGCAAGGTCGGTCTGGGTCAGCCCGCGGGCTATGCGAAGCTGGCGCACGCGGTCGCCCAACGTGGTGCGGGCGGGCGCGGCGGTGCGGGTGAGTGCGGCGTACTCGGACATGGCTCCTGAGGTGAACTATACGACCAGAGAACTACTTCACAAGCCCACTTGACTTCTAGTTTGACTGGGCTATAGTCAGACCGTTCCGCACTTCTGCCAGACGCCAGGCAAGAGGGGTGCGGGAGGCGCGCCAATTCCCGGCGACACCAACCCGGAGGCATCGGCTGGGCCGCAGAGCCGAAGTCTCCGGGTTGTCGCCTTTCTGAAGCATGGTCGAAGCGTCGGCGGAAACGCCGGTTTCGTCCATCCCTCATTCGGAGCCGATTGACCGCTCGTGAAGCGGTCATACCGTTCGCCTACTTCCCTCCTACCGAGCGGGCGCTCAGGCGGCGGCCTCGGCGAGCTCCCCGGCGTCCATGTGGCGGTGCTTGCGGATCGTCGTGAGCGCGACGACCGCCCCGATCAGCGCGAACACGGCGCTGACCCGGAGCGCGACCTGGAAGCCGTCCATGAACCCGCTGGGGTCGAGCCGGCCGCCCTCCAGGTCGACGTAGGAGGCGACGATCGCCCCCATGACGGCGATCCCGAGGGCGCCGCCGACCTGACGGAACGTGTTCAGGACGCCGGAGCCGACGCCCGACTTCTCGACGGGCACGGAGCCGAGCGCGGCCGCGGTCATCGGCGTCATCACGAGCGCCATGCCGAAGCCGCCGATGACGAGCCCCGGGAAGATGTCCCAGAAGGTCGAGTCGAGCCCGAGCCGGGAGAAGAGGACGAGCGAGGCGGAGAGGCAGAGCATCCCGGCCGTCATCAGCGCCCGCGAGCCGATCCGGTCGGACGACTTTCCGGCGATGGGAGCGATGAGGATGATCAGGATCGTCATCGGCAGGAACGCGGCGCCGGTCTTCGTCGCCGAGTAGCCGAGGACGTTCTGCATGTAGATCGACATGAAGAAGAAGACGCCGAACATGGCGAGCGTCACGAGCAGCGCCACGACGTTCGCCCCGGCGAAGGTCGAGCTCCGGAAGAGCGAGAGGTCCAGCATCGGCGAGCGCTGGTGCCGCTCGAGCAGGACGAAGCCGACGAACGAGACGGCCGAGAGCGCGAAGAGGCCGACGATGACCGGGTCGGTCCAGCCGTACGAGTTGGCCTCGATGAGCGCGAAGGTCAACGAGAAGAGGGCGACCGCGGAGACGAGGAGCCCTGGGATGTCGAGCCGCTGATCCGCCGACGTGTCGCGCGACTCGCGGATCACGAGGCGGCCGACGACGACCCCGGCGACGCCGATGGGGACGTTGACGAAGAAGATCCAGCTCCAGTCGATGTGCTCGGTGATGAGGCCGCCGATGAGCGGGCCGATCGCCAGCGCCATGGCGGACACGCCGGCCCAGATCCCGATCGCCATCCCGCGCTGGTGGGGCGGGAAGGTGGCCGAGATGATCGAGAGCGTCGCCGGCAGCATGAGCGCCGCGCCGACGCCCTGCACGGTGCGCGCGCCGATGAGCATCTCGCCGGTCGTCGCGAGCCCGCACGCGAGCGACGACAGCGTGAAGATCACGAGGCCGAGGAGGAAGATCCGCCGCCGTCCGAAGAAATCGGCGAGCTTCCCGCCCGAGAGCATGAGGACGGCGAAGGTCAGCGCGTAGGCGTTCACCGTCCACTCGAGCTCCGTCAGGCCGATGCCGAGGTCGCGCTGGATCGACGGGAGCGCAACGTTCACGACGGTGTTGTCGAGCATGATCATGAAGAGCGCGAACGAGAGCGCACCTAGGGTCCACCACTTGCGGTTCTCGTCGGCGAAGATGCGGGCCTTCACGCGGGTTCCTCCTCGGCTTTCGGTGTTGACGGCGCCAGGCCGTGGACGACGGTTCCGACCAGCTCCCGCGCGAACCCCTCGGCCGAGGGCGTGGTGATCCCGGCGAGGGCGCGCGTGAAGGTGTGGTCGCGGGCGGCGCCGATCAGGATCGTGGCGACGACCTCGGGCCGGATGCCCGGGTCGGCGCGCCCCAGCTCCTGCTCGGCGCGGACGTAGTCGGCCGCCGCCTTGAAGACGGCGACGAGGCCGGTCTGCCGCTCGCGGACCCGGGTCTTGAACCGGTCGAAGACGTTGCGGTCGCTCATGAGAGCGAAGAAGATCGGCTGGTTGTCCCGAATGAGCCTGACCAGCTCCTCGACCCAGGGGAGGAGGTTCGCCTCGACTGTGAGCTCGCCGGCCCTGCCGGGCAGCTCGAGCAGCTCGGCGAAGGTCGGCTCGCGCTCCACGACGACCGCGATGACGAGGTCGATCTTGTCCTCGAAGTGGACGTAGATCGAGCCTTCCGCGCAGCCGGCCGCCCGCGCGATCTCGCGCGTTGTCGCGCCGGCGAGGCCGTGCTCGCGGATGAGCAGGTCGGCCGCCTCGATGATGCGGCGCCGGAGGGTCGGCTTGGTCTCGGTCGTCTCCACCATGAGTGAGCGCTCGCTCAGTATGGGTGAGCGTTCACTCATTGTCAAGCCGGACTAGAATCGCGGCCGATGGCTGAGGTGGTGTGGAGTCCCGAGGAGGAGACGCTCGCGCACGCGAACGTCGTCCGCCTGATGCGGCGACACGGCATCGGGAGCTACGCCGAGCTCCTGCGCCGCTCGCAGGAGGAGCCGGACTGGTTCTGGCCGGCGGTCGTGGAGGACCTCGGCCTGGAGCTGTCCCGGCCGTGGGAGCGCGTCTACGACGACTCGCGCGGGCCCGAGTGGACGACCTGGTTCACGGGGGCGACAGTCTCGATCCCCTGGAACTGCGTCCACCGCTGGGCCGAGCGCGATCCCGGCCGGATCGGAGCCGTCTTCGCCGGCGAGGACGGCTCGCGGCGCGAGCTCACCTTCGCGCAGCTGTCCAGCGACGTCACGCGGCTGGCCGAGGGCCTCGTGCGCCTGGGCGTCGAGCCCGGCGACCGCGTCGCCGTCTACCTGCCCATGTCTCCGGAGGCGGCGGTCGCCTCGCACGCCTGCGCCCACGTCGGCGCCGTCCAGGTGCCGCTCTTCTCCGGGTTCGCCGCTCCGGCCGTCGCGCAGCGCCTGCAGGACTCCGAGGCGAAGGTCGTGATCACCGCCGACTACTCCCTGCGGCGCGGCGCGCGGATCCCCATGCGGGAGACCGTCGCGGAGGCCGTGCGGGAGGCGCCCTCCGTCGAGCACGTCGTCACCTGGGAGCGCGACGCCGGCTGGGGGGCGATCATGGAGGAGAGCCCCGGCGAGCTGCCGCCGCTCGAGGTGGACGCCGAGCACCCCTACCTCCTCACCTACACCTCCGGGACGACCGGGAAGCCGAAGGGCGTGCTCCACGTCCAGGGCGGCTTTCTCGTCTCGATCGCGCGAGAGGTCGCCTACCAGGCGGACGTCCATCCCGAGGACGTCCTGCACTTCTCCACGGACATGGGCTGGATCATGGGGCCGTGGACGGTGGTGGGCGGCGGCGCGCTCGGCTGCACGCTCGTCTTCGCCGAGGGCGCGCCCGACCGGCCGGCCGACCGGCTCTGGCGGCTCGCCGAGGCCGAGCGGGTCTCGGTGCTCGGACTCTCGCCCACGCTCGTCCGGGCGCTCGCCCCGCACGGCGACCCGCAGGCCGACCTCTCGTCCCTCCGCGTCCTCGTGACCACCGGCGAGCCGTGGAACCCGGATCCGTACCGCTGGCTCTCCGAGCGGGTGGGCGGCGGCCGCTGCCCCATCATCAACTGCTCCGGCGGGACCGAGGTGGCCGCCTGCTTCCTCTCGCCGACGCCGGCGACACCGATCAAGGAGTGCTCGCTGGGCGGGCCGGCGCTCGGGATGGCGATGGACGTCGTCGACGCCGAGGGCCGCTCGCTGGTCGGCACGGGCGAAGTCGGCGAGCTCGTCTGCCGCAAGCCCTTCCCGGGGATGACGCGCGGGTTCTGGCGCGACCCCGAGCGCTACCTGGACACGTACTGGCGCCGGCTCCCGGGCGTCTGGGTGCACGGCGACTGGGCCTCCGTGGACGAGGACGGCTTCTGGTTCCTGCACGGGCGCTCGGACGACACGCTGAACATCGCGGGCAAGCGCATCGGCCCGGCCGAGCTCGAGTCGGCGGCGGTCGCGCACCCGGCGGTTTCCGAGGCGGCCGCGGTCGGCGTCCCGCACGACGTCAAGGGCGAGGTCGCGTGGATCTTCTGCGTCGCCGCACCGGGGTTCGAGCCGGGCGACGAGCTCGCGGCCGAGGTCGCTACCCGCGCCGCCGACGAGCTGGGCAAGGCGTTCAAGCCGGACCGGGTCGTGTTCGTCCCCGCGCTTCCGAAGACGCGAAGTGCGAAGATCGTCAGGCGCGCGGTACGCGCGCAGGCGTTGGGCAAGGATCCCGGCGACCTCTCGTCCGTGGAGAACCCCGAGGCACTCGAAGCCATTGCTCGCGCCGTCTGAATTCGAGGGCACTCCCACCCGCGGCTACCTGGACAGCGCCACCTTCGGGCTGCCGCCCCGCTCGACGCTGGCGGCGATGGAGGAAGCGCTCGCCGGCTGGCGCACCGGGCGGCGCTGGCGCGACTGGGAGGAGGACGGCGAGGTCTGCCGCTCGCTCTTCGCCGGCCTCGTCGGCGCCCGGGCCGAGGACGTGGCGCTGGTCGGGACGACCTCGGTGGCGACCGGGCTCGTCGCCGCGAGCCTGCCGGCCGGCCCGGGCGCGAACGTCGTCCTCTACGAGCGCGACTTCACCTCGGCGATGCTCCCCTTCCGCTGCCTCGAGTCCCGCGGCGTCGAGCTGCGCCTCGTGCCTCTGGAGCGGCTCGCGGAGGCCGTCGACGAGCGCACTGCTCTCGTCTCCGTCAGCCTGGTCCAGTCCGCCGAAGGCCGCGTTGCCGACCTCGAGGCGCTGCGGGCCACCGATGCCCCGATCCTCCTGGACGCGACGCAGGCCGTGGGCGCCTACCCGGTCGACCTCACCGGGGTCGACTACCTGGTGGCGCACGGCTACAAGTGGCTCCTCTGCCCGCGCGGGCTCACGTTCTTCTACGTCAGCCGCGAGCGCCGGCTCCAGATCGAGCCGTGGACGGCCGGCTGGAAGTCCCGCCTCGACCCGTACGAGGACTACTACGGCCTGCCCGAGCTGACCCCGGACGCGCGCCGGCTCGACGTCTCCCTGCCGTGGTTCTCCGCAGCCGGCGGCCGGGCCAGCCTGGAGCTCTTCGCCGAGCTCGGGATCGAGCGGGTGGCCGCGCACAACCTCGCGCTCGCGCGCGCGCTCACCGCGGAGCTCGGCCTGCCCGAGCCGCCGGCGCCGATCGTCCGCCTCCGGGTGGACGACGCCGAGGGCGCCGCGGCGCGGCTGCAGGAGGCCGGCATCTCCTGCTCGGTCCGCGGCGGCTCGGTTCGCCTCTCGTTCCACCTCTACAACGACGAGACCGACGTCGAGCTCGCCGCGGCCGCGCTTCGGCCGAGTTTTAGCCCGCTAGGCGTAAACGGCTAGAATTCGGGCTATGCGGCTCGCGCTGGCCCAGATCGACACGGTCGTCGGCGACCTCGAGGGCAACCGCGAGCGCATCCTCCGTCGCCTCGAGGAGGCGCGCGAGGGCGGCGCCGACCTCGTCCTCTTCCCCGAGCTGGCGGTCACCGGCTACCCGCCCGAGGACCTCCTTCTCCGGCCGGGGTTCCTGAAGGCAGCGGCGCAGTCCTTGGAGACGATCGCGGCGGAGACGAAGGGGATCGCCGCCCTCGTCGGCACGCCGCACCTCGACCGCGATCTCTTCAACGCGTGCGCCATCTGCGTGGACGGCGAGGTGAAGGCGATCTACCGCAAGCAGTTCCTGCCCAACTACGGGGTGTTCGACGAGGATCGCTACTTCCAGCCGGGGCGCGGCCTCGTGCTCCTGCGCTGCGGCGACACGCTCGTCGGCCCGACGGTGTGCGAAGACGTGTGGCAGCCCGGCCCGCCGGCGACCGACCTCGCCCTGGCGGGCGCGCACATCGTCGCCAACATCTCTGCCTCTCCCTTCCACGTCGGCAAGGGGGCCGAGCGCGAGGAGATGCTGGCGACGCGCGCGCGGGACAACGCCTGCTGGATCGCGCTCGTGAACGCCGTCGGCGCGCAGGACGAGCTCGTCTTCGACGGCCAGAGCCTCGTGCTCGACGAGAACGGCGACGTCGTCGTCCGCGGCCCCGCCTTCGAGGAGGCGCTGCTCCTCGTCGACGTCGACGCCACGACCGCGGTGGCCCGGCGCCTCCGCGACGCGCGCCGCCGCGCGCTCGCGCGGGCGCGGCGCGAGCTGCCTGAGGCGACCGTTGTGGACGTGCCGCTCAGCGATCCCGCGGGGCGCGTGCCGATCGCGCCCTCGGTGGCCGAGCCGGTCGGCGAGCTCGAGGAGATGCGCCTGGCCATCGAGCTCGGACTCCGCGACTACGCTGAGAAGAACGGCTTCACGGACGTCGTGCTCGGAATCTCGGGCGGCGTCGACTCGGCGCTCACGGCCGCGCTCGCCGCCGAGGCACTCGGGCCGGAGCGCGTCGTCTGCGTCTCGATGCCGTCGCCCTACTCCTCGGCCGAGACCCGCCGGGACGCGCGCGCAGTCGCGGAGTCGCTGGGAGCCCGCTACCTGGAGATCCCCATCGACGCGGTCGTGGACGCGTTCGGCGCTGCGCTCGCCGGGGCCTTCACGGGCACGGAGCCCGGGGTCGCCGAGGAGAACGTCCAGGCCCGGGCGCGCGGCGTGATCGTCATGGCGCTCTCGAACAAGTTCGGCTGGCTCGCGCTCGCCACCGGGAACAAGAGCGAGCTCTCGGTCGGCTACGCGACCCTCTACGGCGACATGGCCGGCGGCTTCGCGCTCCTGAAGGACGTGTACAAGACAGACGTCTTCCGGCTGGCGCGCCACCTGAACGAGCGCGCCGGGCGCGAGCTCATCCCCGCGTCGATCATCGAGCGCGCCCCGAGCGCCGAGCTCCGCCCCGACCAGCGGGACGAGGACTCGCTGCCGCCCTACGCCAAGCTGGACGAGGTGCTCGAAGCCTACGTCGAGCTGGACAGCTCGCGCGAGGAGCTGACCTCGAACGGCTTCGACCCGGACGTCGTCGAGCGGGCGCTCGCCATGATCGACCGTGCCGAATACAAGCGCCGACAGGCGGCGCCCGGGGTCAAGCTGCGCCCCAAGGCCTTCGGCCGCGACCGGCGCATCCCGATCACGAACCGCTGGCGCGGGTAGCGCCGCCCGGAGGCCGGCCCCGCGCCTCATCTTCTTCGCCAAGAGGGTCGCGAGCTGGGACGACGTTCTGGCCCATTCGTCCGTGCTGCTAATTCGTTAGGGGCACCCCTCTCCCACCACCCGCTTTCCAGCGTAACGCCGGAATCCGCGCGCGTGGGACACGGACCGTGCCGACATTCCCCGGAAGCGTGCCGAGAGAATCACGGGCTCAGCGCCGCGGTGAGCGCCCGGAACCAGCGGAGTCGCTCGGCGTAGGGCACGGCCGCATTCGCGGGCGAGGTCGACGGCAGGACGAAGAGCCCGGTCTCGCCGAGCGTCCACCCCTGTTCCCCGAGCTCGCAGCGCGACAAGCCGAACGCGCCCTGGTAGGAGGACTTGCCGACGAAGGCGATCCACTCCGGGCGGAGCTCCGCCGCCACCCGCTCCAGCCGCTCCTGCGACCCGGCGAAGTCGCCGCGGCGCAGGTCGCCGCTGCCCTTCGTCGTGCGGTACGCCGCGTTCGTCAGCCCGTAGCCGAGCTCGGGGAGCGCCCACTGCTCAGAGGGATCGAGCTGCCGCGGCGTCAGGCCGGCGTCCGCGAGCAGCCGCCAGAAGTCGTTGCGCGGGTTGGCGAAGTGGTGCCCCGCGGCCGAGGAGCGCAGGCCCGGGTTGATCCCGCAGAAGACGCAGCGCAGGCCCGGCACGAGGATGTCGGGCACGGCGGGAGCCGCAGGCGCTGCCACGGCGGTACTCTACGGCGGAGCGAACAGGAGGACGAGATGGCACAGGTCGAGGACAAGCCCGGGGTGGCCACGCGCACCCTGAAGAACTACATCGGAGGCCGCTGGGTCGAGGCCGAGGGAGCCGAGACCCTGGACCTGGTCAACCCCGCCACGGGCGAGGCGCTGGGGCAGGTGCCCCTGTCGAGCGCCGCCCAGGTCGACGAGGCCGTCCGCGCGGCACGCGCGGCGTTCCCTCAGTGGCGCGCGACCCCGCCGCTCGAGCGCGCGCGGGCCTGCTTCGAGCTCAAGTACCTCCTGGAGGGGGCGAAGGACGAGCTGGCCATGCTCGTCACGACCGACAACGGCAAGACGATCAAGGACGCGAGCGGCGAGGTGCGGCGCGGGATCGAGTGCGTCGAGGTCGCTACCGGCATTCCCTCGCTCATGCAGGGCACGAACCTCGAGGACGTCTCGCGCGGGATCGACTCCGACATGATCCGCCAGCCGGTCGGCGTCTTCGCCGGGATCACGCCCTTCAACTTCCCCTTCATGGTCCCGCTGTGGTTCCTCCCGTTCGCGATCGCCTGCGGGAACGCGTTCGTCTGCAAGCCGTCCGAGCAGGACCCGCTCGCGATGGAGCGGACGTTCGAGCTGCTCGACCAGGTCGGCCTGCCGCCCGGCGTCGTCAACCTCGTCCACGGGGGCAAGGTCGCGGTGGACGCGATCCTCGAGCACCCCGAGGTCGACGGGGTCTCGTTCGTCGGCTCCACGCCCGTCGCGCACTACATCTACGAGACCGGCGCGAAGCACGGCAAGCGCGTGCAGGCGCTCGGCGGGGCCAAGAACCACGTCATCGTCATGCCCGACGCCGACCTCGACACGGCCGCCGACGGCGTCCTCTCCTCCGCCTTCCACGCCGCCGGCCAGCGCTGCCTGGCGAACTCGGTGTGCATCGCCGTCGGCGCCGCCTACGAGCCGCTGCGGCAGGCTCTCGCCGAGAAGGGCGCCGCCATGGTCGTCGACGAGGGCTCGAACCCCGACGCCGAGGTCGGCCCGGTCATCTCGCCAGGCTCGCAGGAGAGGATCCTCGGCTGGATCGACAAGGGGCTCGAGCAGGGCGGCGAGCTCGTCCTCGACGGCCGCGGCCGCGGATCCGAGGACGGCAACTTCATCGGCCCGACGATCATCGAGTCCGAGCCCGGGGCCGAGATCGCCCGCGAGGAGATTTTCGGGCCGGTGCTCACCCTCCTGCGCGCGCCCGACCTCGACGGCGCGCTCGAGATCCTCAACTCCTCGTCGAAGGGCAACGCCGCCTCGATCTTCACGACAAGCGGCGGCGCCATGCGCCGCTTCCGCTACGACGCGCAGGCGGGGATGCTCGGCGTCAACATCGGGGTCGCGGCCCCGATGGCGTTCTTCCCGTTCACGGGCTGGAAGGACTCGTTCTTCGGCGACCTGCATGCCAACGGCTCCGACGCGATCGACTTCTACACCGAGAAGAAGGTCGTCATCACACGCTGGCCCGCGGTCTGAGTTGGCGCGGACGTTCGAGTACGCGGCCAGCCTGGACGGCGACGGCACGCTGCGCGCGGACGGCTCCGCGCTGAGCCCCGGGGAGGCCTGGACGCCCGAGCACCTCGTGCTGGCGGGGCTGATGCGCTGCACGCTGCAGAGCCTGCGCCACCACGCGGAGAACGCCTCCGTCGCGGTCGGCGGCGGCGCCGCCGCCGAGGCCGTCGTCACGAAGCGGGACGACGGCCGCTACGGGTTCGTGGAGATCGAATGCGGGCTCGACGTCGCGCTCGACCCGCCGCTCGCGGGAGCCGAGCTCACGGACCTGGTCGCGCTCGCCGAGCGGGACTGCTTCGTCGGCGCCTCCCTCCGGCCGCCGCCGCGCTACGAGTGGCGGGTGAACGGCGAGGTTGTCGCGTGAGCGCCGTCGCCTTCGACGTCGCAGCCGTTCGCGCGCGCTTCGCCGCGCTCGACCGGACGACCGCGTTCCTCGACGCGCCCGGCGGCACCCAGGTGCCCGACTCCGTGATCGAGGCGATGGCCGCCTACCTGCGGAAGTCGAACGCCAACCTCGGTGGGCCGTTCGCGACGAGCCGGCGGAGCGACGCCCTCGTCGTCAGCGCCCACCACACGGCCGCGCGCTTCCTCGGCTGCGACGCCGACGAGGTCGGCTTCGGCCAGAACATGACCACCCTGAACTTCGCCCTCACGCGGACGCTCGGGCGCGAGCTCCGGCCGGGTGACGAGATCGTCGTCACCCGGCTCGACCACGACGGCAACGTCGCGCCCTGGCTCCACCTGGCCGACGACCTCGGCCTCGTCGTCCGCTTCGCCGACCTCCACAGGGAGGACGCGACGCTCGACCTGGAGGACCTCGAGCGGCTGCTGAGCCCGCGCACCCGTGTCGTCGCGTTCCCGCTCGCCTCGAATGCCGTCGGCACCGTGACCGAGGCCCACCGGATCGTCGAGCTGGCGCACCAGGCTGGCGCGCTCGCGTGGGCCGATGCCGTGCACTACGCCGCCCACCTCCCGATCGACGTCCGGGAGTTGGACGTCGACGTGCTCCTGTGCTCGCCGTACAAGTTCTTCGGGCCCCACCTCGGCCTCTTCTACGGCCGGCGCGAGCTGCTCGGGAGCTGGCGCCCGTACAAGGTGCGCCCCGCGCCGGCCGAGCCGGTCGGCGGGCGGTTCGAGACCGGGACGCTCTCGCACGAGGCGCTCGCGGGCTTCGACGCGGCCGTCTCCTACATCGAGTCGGTCGGCTGGCAGGGGATCACGGCGCATGAGCGCGAGCTGGGCGAGCGGCTGCTTGCCGGGCTCCCGGACCGGATCCGCCTGTACGGCCCGCCGACCATGGAGGGGCGCGTGACCACGTTCGCGGTGACGGTGCCGGGGATGACGCCGGAGCAGGCCGCCGTCCGCCTTGCCGAGCGCGACCTCGCCGTCTGGTGGGGCGACTACTACGCGGTCGAGGTGATGAAGCGTCTGGACCTCCCGGACGGGGCGCTCCGCCTCGGCCTGATCCACTACAACACCGCCGAGGAGGTCGACCGCCTGCTCGGCGCCCTCCACGAGCTCGCCTAGTGCTCCGTCTCTACTGGGCACGGAACGACGGCATGGGCGGGCACGTCTTCCTCGGGCTCGAGGACCTGGAGCGGCTCCGCGAGGAGATGGCCGCGCAGGGCATGTCAGGCTGGCTCCAGCTCGAGCGGCTCGAGCCGGGGACGGTGGTGCCGCCGGGAGCCGTCGACTTCGCGCTCTCGCACGCCTCGCCGGAGGCGAAGGTGATCGCCGACGAGAATCTCTGGCACGACTGGCTCGCCTTCCTGGCCGGGGCGGCCGAGAACGGCGGCGTCGCCGTCCGCTGACGCGGTCGCCGCCCGAGGCTGGCAAGATGGCGCGAGTCCCGCCCGACCTGGAGGCCGACCCATGAGCCAAGCGCCGCAGCAGCCCACGTCCTCCGGACCGCCGCCGGACCAGCCCGGGTCCGGGCCGTCCCGCAGCCTCTGGACGGTCCTCGCGATCGGGCTCGGCGCGATCGTGCTCGCGGTCGTCCTCTTCCTCGTCCTCCGGCCCGACGACTCCGAGCCTGCCGCGAACACGACCTCCTCCGAGGCCCAGGCGACGACGACGATCCAGACGACCACCGAGGTGACGACCGAGCAGACGACGACCGTGGAAACGACGACCGAACAGACGACGACCACCGCGCCGGCCGACCAGCCGCAGCGCGTCAACGTCCGCTTCCAGAACGGCGAGGTCGTGGGCGGGCTCGTCGAGGCCGAAATCGACCAGGGGGAGCAGGTCGTCCTCACGGTACGCGCCGACGTCACGGACGAGGTGCACCTCCACGGCTACGACCTGAGCGCCGACGTGGCGCCCGGCCAGCCGGCGCGCATCACCTTCCGCGCCGAGACGGCCGGCGTGTTCGAGGTCGAGCTGGAGGAGCTCGGAATCCCGATCGCGGAGCTGACCGTCAGCCCGTGACGTGAGCCTCCTGCTCGCGCACGGCCTGGGCGGAGTCACCGACCTCCCCGTCCCGCTCTGGCTCTTCTACTACGGCGCGGCGCTCGTCCTCGTCGTCTCGTTCGTGGCGCTGTGGGCGCTGTGGAAGCGCCCGCTACTCGCGCGGGCAAGCCGGGGGCGCCCCCTCCCGGAGGGCCTGGAGGACGCAGTCCGGAGCCGCGCGGTGCGGATCGTGGCCGGTGCGGTCTCCTTCGCGCTCCTCGTCCTCGTCACGGCCGCGGCGGCCGCCGGCGACACCTCGCCAGACGAGAACCTGGCCCCGCGCTTCGTCTTCGTCGTCTTCTGGCTCGGCCTGCCCGCGCTCAGCGTCCTCTTCGGGAACGTCTGGACGGTGCTGAGCCCCTGGCGCGCGGCGGCGGACGCCGTCGCCTGGGCCTCGGAGCGGGGCGGCTTCGGCTGGGAGGCGCCGTTCGCCTATCCGGCCCGGCTCGGGATGTGGCCCGGGGCGATCCTCCTCTTCGCGTTCGCGCTGCTCGAGCTCGCCTACTGGGATCCGAGCGACCCGCGCGCGCTGGCCGGGGCGATCCTCCTCTACAGCACGATCACCTGGCTCGCCATGCTCGCGTTCGGGCGCGACGAGTGGGTCGAGAACGGCGAGGCCTTCGCCGTCTACTTCGGGCTCCTCGCGCGCATCGCGCCCTTCGGCGAGGGCGACGACGGACGGCTCGTCGCCCGCTGGCCCTTCACCGGGCTCGCCCGCGTGAAGTCGCGACCCGGGCTGCTGGCCTTCGTCGCGGTGATGCTCGGCTCGGTCGCCTTCGACGGCTTCAGCCAGACCGACTACTGGGCGGTGGACTTCCGCGCGCGGCTGATGCGGCCGGTGATCCAGGAGTCGCCGCGCCTCGCCGACGTGCTCGGCTCCCTGCTGGCGGCCGCGGGCCTGGCGGCGATGGTCGCGCTCGTGGCGCTCGCCTACATCGCCGCCATGAGGATCGCGGCCCGGGCGGTGGGCTACGACGGCGACCTGACCGGGAAGTTCATCGGCAGCCTCGTCCCCATCGCCCTCGCGTACGTCGTCGCGCACTACTTCTCGTTCTTCGTGCGCGAGGTCCAGTGGCTCTATCCATTCGCGTCGGATCCGTTCGGGTTCGGCTGGGACCTGTTCGGGACGTCCGACTGGCGGCCGGACATCGGGCTCCTCGCGCCGAAGACGATCTGGTACGCGCAGGTGGCCGCTCTCGTGATCGGCCACGTCGCCGGCCTCGTGCTCGCCCACGACAAGGCGGTCGTGCTCTTCGAGTCCCCGCGCAAGGCGGCCATCTCGCAGTACGCGATGCTCGCGCTGATGGTCGTCTACACCGTCGCCGGGCTCTGGCTCCTCTCCCGGTAGCCGCGGGCCCCACGCTTGGGGTCAGATCTTGCAAGCAAGCAAAGGACATGGCCTTTGCACGAATGCAAGATCTGACCCCAGGGCGTCGGACTGGCTCCAGGAGGCGGCTGCGCGGTTAGGAGTAGGACTTGCGGGCCGCGTCCCAGCGGGGCTCGTCCCAGCGGATCGTGTCCGGGTCGATCCCGCGGTCCTCCGCCAGGGCGACCGTTAGGAGCTGGAAGCGGACGATGTCCACCGCCGGGTGCTCGGTGGGGACGAGGGTGGTGTCCGCTCCGATCTCGCCGAGGGCGCGGATCACGTCCTGCGCGCGCTCGGCCGCGCGGCCCTCGCCCTCGAGGACGAAGACGCGGACGGTCTCGTCGATGGCGGCCAGGTGGCCGTGGAGGATCTGCTCGGTGTGGTGTGCCTCGGCGGCGAGGTGGACGCCCTCGCGGAGCTTGAGCGCGGCCTCGCGGACCGTCGGCAGGTCGCGGCCGGCGCCGACGAGCGCGACGCGCTCGTGCGCGGAGACCGGGAACGGCTCCTCGCCGAGCACGCGCTCCACCGCCACAGGCAGCCCGGAGACGTCCTCGCCCCTGAGAACGCCGAGCGCCGCGACGGCGGCCGTGTAGCTGGCCGTGTGGCAGTACGACTCCTCGATCTCCGGCGTGACGACGAGCACCTCGTCGGCGACCTCCGCGAGCGGGCTCTCCTCCTTCCCGGTGACGAGCCAGATCGGGCCGGAGAACGCGCGCGCCGCCTCGAGCGCGAGCGCGGTTCCGCCCTCGTGGCTGACGACGACGAGCACGTCGGCCTCCGGCGGCGAGAGCACCGCCTCGAGCGACTGCAGCGCCCGGCCGCCGGTCTGCGCGGCGTGGAACGAGGTGCCGCAGCCGGTGAGGGCGACCCGCCCGCCGGGCAGGCGGCGATCCCCGACGCGCCCGGGCACGCCGCGCAGCCACTCGGGCTGCGCGTGGATCGCCTTTCGGGTGAGGCCGCCGGGCACGTGAGCCGCGAAAGTACCATGCCGAGGATGGAGGGCTACCGCTTCGTGACCGTGCGCGACGTCGAGTTCCGCGACGTCGACGGGGCCGACCACGTGAACAACGCGGTCTACCTCACCTACCTCGAGACCGCCCGGATCCAGTACCTGCTCGAGATCCTCGGGGCGGACTTCGCCTACCAGCTGTCGCTCATCCTCGCGCGCGTCGAGCTCGACTTCCGCTCGCCCGCGCGCTTCCCGGAGACCGTCGAGCTCGGCACCCGCGTCCCGCGGATCGGCACGAAGAGCTTCGACATGGAGCACGAGATCCGCGGCAGCGACGGCCGGCTCGTCCTCGAGGCCACCTCCGTCATCGTCGCCTACGACTACGAGGCGAACGCGTCCATGGCCGTCCCCGAGGACTGGCGCGCCCGCCTCGATGCCTACGAAGAGAGGAGCTCTGTTCCCGGCTGATGCCGAAGACCTTCGAGAAGACTGTCCTGCCGAACGGCCTGCGCGTCCTCACCGCCGACATGCCGCAGGCGAAGTCCGTCGCCTGCTTCGTCATGCTCGCGGCCGGGTCGCGCTACGAGACGAAGGACACGAGCGGCATCGCGCACTTCGCGGAGCATATGTTCTTCAAGGGCACCGAGCATCGCCCCAGCGCGCGCGACATCGCCGGCGAGATCGACTCCATCGGCGGCGAGTTCAACGCCTTCACCGGCAAGGAGTACACCGGCTACTACGTCAAGTGCGCGGCCGAGCATCGCGACACCGCGCTCGACGTGCTCGTCGACATGCTCCGCCACTCGAAGTTCGACGCCGAGGAGATCGAGCGCGAGAAGGGCGTCATCGTCGAGGAGATGAACATGTACTACGACACGCCGCGCGACTACGTCGACGGCGTCTACGACTCGCTCCTGTACGGCGACCAGCCGCTCGGGTGGGACATCATCGGGACGAAGGAGACGGTGCGCGCCGCCACGCGCGAGACGTTCCTCGGCTACCTCGACCGCTGGTACCGGGCACCCCGCATGGTCGCCGGCCTCGCCGGCGCGGTCGGCCCGGACGCAGTCGAGCGCGTCGGCTCCCTTCTCGGCGACGTCCCCAACGGGGCCACCGGCGCGCCCCACCCCGTGCAGTGGGAGCAGGAGGGCCCCGGCGTCCGGCTGCACACGAAGGCCTCGGACCAGGCGCACATCCGCATCGGCGTCCACAGCTACCCGCTGGGGCACCCCGACCGCTACCCGCTCATGCTCCTCGCCACGGTGCTCGGCGGGGGAATGTCCTCACGCCTCTTCACCGAGGTGCGGGAGCGGCGCGGCCTCGCGTACTACATCTACGGCTTCAACCAGGCCTACACCGACGCGGGGACGCTGTTCGCTCAGGGTGGCGTCGACATCAAGCGGATCGACGAGGCCGTGGCCACGATCGTCCGCGAGCTCGGGCGCATCGCCGCCGAGCCGGTCGACCCCGACGAGCTCGAGAAGGCGCGAAATTTCGCCAAGGGCCGTCTGGTGCTCTCCCTGGAGGATCCGAAGGGAACGATCTCGTTCGGCCTGCGTGACGAGGTCCTCGAGGGCCGGACGCGCGAGCCGGAGGAGGTCCTCGCGGCCCTCGACCGCGTCACGCTCGAGGACCTCCACCGGGTCGCACAGGACATCGTCCGCGAGGACCGGCTCAACCTCGCCGTGGTCGGCCCGTTCGACGACCCGGCGCGCTTCGAGCGGCTCCTCGACCTGGACGCCGCCCAAGTGGCTTAGCCGCTCTCGGCCAGCGGGGCCGGATCCTCTTCCTTGTCGCGCGGACGCCCGAGGAGCGCGAACACGATGCCGGCGAACGCGCAGCCGGCGGCGATGAGCGCGACACGACAGCTCGCCCGGCTGCTCCGGCGTCCCGGCGAGGAACGAGAGATGCGGTAGACCTTCAGCGTCCCGCGGCGGATCGCCTGGTTGGACGTCACCTTGGCGAACTTGACCGTACCCCGCGCTGAGTCTAGAGCGCCCTGCCAGGCTCTGACACGAGAGAACCTACGGGGCCAGGTCGTACGGGAAGTCCGTGAGCACCTCGCAGCCGTCCTCCGTGACGAGGACGAGGTCCTCCAGGCGGCAGCCGCCGAAGCCCGTCCGGTAGAGGCCGGGCTCGACCGCGAGCACGTCGCCGACGACGATCTCCTCGCCCACGCGCCCGAGTCCGGGAAGCTCGTGAACCTCGAGCCCGACGCCGTGGCCGAGGCTGTGGAAGAAGCCCTCCTCCAGCACCTCGCCCGGCTCCTTCGAGAGCTGCGTCCGGTAGCCGTGCTCCTCGAAGAGGTCGCAGACGGCGCGGTGGGCCTCGGCGCCGGTGACCCGGGGACGGATGGCGGCGTAGGCGAGCTCGAGCGCCTCGCGCACGAGCGCGTGGTAGCGGACGAGCTCTTCGGGGGGCTCGCCCAGGCAGAAGGTGCGGGTCATGTCCGCGTAGCATCCGGAGGCGGGGTCGCGCGGGAACAGGTCGACGACGATCGGCTCGCCCCCGCGGATCGGGCCGGTGCCCGGCTCGTGGCCGACGGTCGTCTGCGCGCCGGCGGAGACGAGGACGACGTCGTCGACCAGGACGCCCTCCCGGCTGAACACGCCCATCGCCTCGGCCTGGAGGTCCTCGCAGGTGACGGGGAGACCGGCGCGCAGGCGGGCCCGGATCGCGTCCATCGCCCGCTCGGCCGCACGCTGCGAGCGGCCGATCCCGGCCAGCTCGGCCTCGGACTTCACGCGGCGGCGCTCGTCGAAGAGCTCGCCGCGCGCGGCTACCTGGATCTCGTGCGCGCGCAGGAAGTCGGCGAGCTCGAGCGGAAAGTCGCGCGGCGTCACGGCCGTCTCGACGCGCGCCGCCCGGCAGGCGCGAAGGACGAGCTCAGGGGTCAGCTCGTGCCAGGAGAGGCCCTGCGCGACGAGGTCGTCGAGGCCGAGCTCCTCCAGCGGAACGGTCTCGAGGTTCTCGACCTCGCGGAGCCGCGGAACCTCGAGCGAGCCGACGTAGGCAGTCCGCGTCCCGTTCCGCTCCAGGTAGACGAACGGGTCGGGGATCGACACGGGCACCTCGTGGCGGAGCTCGGGCGAGCGGATGGTGTCGCCGTAGATCAGGACGTCGGGCACGGCGCACCGATGGTAGCCGCTCCCGGTAGATTCACCTGAGTGGAGGAGGTTCTCGAGCGAGCGCGTCACCTGGTCGAGCGCCACGAGCAGGACGCGCGGCGGCTCCTGCCCGACGGCGCGACGCTTTTCGACGCGCACGTCCACGTGGGCCGCGACATCGACGGGATGGTCGCGCCC
>Ga0299913_10000229_pt1 | contig 31677 bp, 35 predicted proteins | sample RVTome_9_FD_201360 | JGI IMG/M metagenome (GOLD analysis project Ga0299913, IMG submission 201360) | Soil microbial communities from uranium-contaminated site in the Upper Colorado River Basin, Wyoming, United States - RVT155D38 (version 2) ... | reverse complement strand
TCGGGCCGCCGAGCTCGCCCATCAGCAACCGAGCAGGAGCAACAAGAACTCGTGGCCGTCAAGATCAAGCTGATGCGGCTTGGCAAGATCCGCCAGCCGTACTACCGCATTGTCGTCGCCGACGCACGCACCCGCCGCAACGGCAAGGCGATCGAGACCATCGGCAAGTACCACCCGAAGGCCGAGCCGAGCTTCATCGAGGTGGACTCCGAGCGAGCGCAGTACTGGCTCGGCGTGGGCGCGCTGCCCACCGAGCCGGTGCAGCGCATCCTGGAGATCACCGGCGACTGGCAGAAGTTCAAGGGTCTGCCCGGCGCCGAGGGCAAGCTGAAGGTCGCGGCCGCCAAGCCGAGCAAGCAGGAGCTGTTCAATATCGCGCTTGCCGAGGCCGGCTCCGAGCCGCTCTCCGAGGCCACCACGCCGAAGAGGAAGGCCGGCGGGCGCAAGGCCGACGAGGGCGACGCGAAGGCGGACAAGGCCGACGCGAAGTCCGCCGGCAAGGCCGACGCCAAGGCGGACACCAAGCCCAAGGCCAAGAAGTCCGAGGACAAGGCGGCCGACGGCAAGCCCGCCGAGGACGCCCCTACCGAGGCCAAGTCCGCTGAGGCCGTGCCGGCCGAGGCCAAGTCCGCCGCCGGGGACGCCCCTGCCGACGCCAAGGCCGCCGACGCCAAGGCCGCCGACGCCAAGGCCGCCGATGGCAAGCCCGCCGAAGCCACCTCAGCCGAGGCCGCGCCCGCCGAGGGCACCCCTGCCGAGGAGAGCGGCGAGAGCGAGCAGGCGTGAGCGTGCTTGCCGATGGCCTCGAGCACCTCGTGCGGGGCATCGTCGACCACCCGGACGAGGTGCGCGTGCACCTCGTCACGAACCGCCGCGGCCGCACCCTCGAGGTGCACGTGCATCCCGACGACCTGGGCAAGGTCATCGGCCGTGGCGGGCGGACCGCGACCGCGCTGCGCACCGTGATGGGTGGCATCGGCGGCCGTGGCCTGCGCGTCGACGTGGTCGACACCGACCGCTGAGGCTCCTCCCGCAGTGGACCTCGTCGTCGGGCGCGTCGCCAGGGCGCACGGCGTCCGCGGCGAGCTCGTCGTGGACGTGCACACCGACGAGCCGGAGCAACGCTTCGCCGCCGGCAGCACCCTGGTCGCCCGGCTGCGCTCGGGCGGGCAAAGCACGCTGACCGTGGTCAGCAGCCGTCCGCACGGCTCCCGGCTGCTGGTCGGCTTCGACGGGGTCGTGGGCCGGGACGCCGCCGAGGCGCTGCGCGGCGCGCTGCTCACCGTCGACTCGGCCGACCTGTCGCCGCCGTCCGACCCCGAGGAGTACTACGACCACCAGCTCGAAGGCCTGTCCGCCGAGCTGGCCGACGGCACCGCGGTCGGCACGGTCGTCGACGTGCTGCACGGGCCCGGCACCGAGCTGCTCGTGATCGCCCGGGACGGCGATTCGGAGCTGCTGGTGCCGTTCGTGCACGACATCGTGCCCACCGTGGACCTCGACGGCGGCCGCCTGGTGCTCACCCCGCCCGAAGGCCTCATCGACTGACCGGCTCCCCGGGTGGATGGACCATCGCACCGGTAGAACCGGGCAGATGGTCCATCCAGCCGGGAAACCGCCCGGGAAGACACCTACGCTGTACGGCGATGCGCATAGATGTGATCACGATCTTCCCGGCCTACCTGCAGCCGCTGCGCGAGGCGCTGCTCGGCAAGGCCATCGACCGCGGGCTGGTCGACCTCGCGGTGCACGACCTGCGGGACTGGACGCACGACGTGCACCGGGCGGTGGACGACTCGCCGTACGGCGGCGGCCCCGGCATGGTGATGCGGCCGCAGGTTTGGGGCGATGCGCTGGACGCCGTCTGCTCCCGGGACGCCTCCCGGGACGCCTCGCGGTCCGCTTCCCCGGACACGGCCGCCGGCGCGCCGCGGCCTCCCCGGCTGGTGGTGCCCACCCCGGCCGGCCGGGCCTTCACCCAGCGGACGGCCCGCGAGTACGCGGCGGAGCCGTGGCTGGTCTTCGCGTGCGGCCGGTACGAGGGCATCGACCAGCGGGTGATCGACGACGCCGCGCGCCGGATGCCGGTGGACGAGGTGTCGATCGGCGACTACGTGCTGGTCGGCGGCGAGGCGGCGGTGCTGGCGATCGTGGAGGCCGTGGTCCGGCTGCTGCCGGGCGTGCTCGGCAACCCGTCGTCCGCGCAGCAGGACTCGCACTCCGACGGGCTGCTGGAGGGCCCGTGCTACACCCGCCCGGAGGAGTGGCGCGGGCTGCCGGTGCCGCCCGTGCTGCGCTCCGGCGACCACGGCGCGATCGCCCGGTGGCGCCGCGACCAGGCCCTGCGCCGCACCGCGCAGCGCCGCCCCGACCTGCTCGCCGCGCTGCCACCCGAGCGGCTCGACAAGCACGACCGCGCGGTGCTCGACGAGCCGCCGGACCAGGCCGATTTCGCCCCCGACGGGGGCGTCTGGCACACTTGAGCGAGTTGCCGCGGCAGGGTCGTCGTCCCAGCTGCGCCGCCAGACAGCCCGACAGGAGCCCATGCCAGCGCCGACGCGCGCCCGTGGGTCCGAGAACCAGCCACACCAAGGACGGACCACCGATGAACACCCTGGACGCTCTTGACGCCCAGTCGCTGCGTGACGACATCCCGGCGTTCCGCCCTGGCGACACGCTCAAGGTGCACGTTCGCGTCATCGAGGGTTCCCGCCAGCGGGTGCAGATCTTCCAGGGCGTTGTGATCCGTCGCCAGGGTGGCGGCATCCGGGAGACGTTCACCGTCCGCAAGGTCTCCTTCGGCGTCGGCGTCGAGCGCACCTTCCCCGTGCACTCCCCGAACATCGCCAAGATCGAGATCATGACGCGCGGCGACGTCCGTCGCGCGAAGCTGTACTATCTGCGTGAGCTGCGCGGTAAGGCCGCGAAGATCAAGGAGAAGCGCGAGCCCCACGCCAAGGCTGCAACGAACTGACGCCCCGGCCTCACGTAGCCTGGCGCTGTGGCCGACCTTGACGCCTTCACCCCGCCTTCGGACGACTCCGACGCCGGTGAAGGGCGCGCTAGCTCTTCCAAGGGCCGTGCGAAGCATCGCAAGAACCTGGGCAACGAATCCGACGAGGAGAAGAAGGGCTCGTTCTGGCGCGAGCTGCCAATCCTGATCGTCACCGCGCTGGTCCTCACGTTCCTCATCCAGACCTTCCTGGCCAGGGTGTACGTCATCCCGTCGCAGTCGATGGAGTTGACGCTGCACGGCTGCACCGGCTGCACCAACGACCGGGTGCTCGTCGACAAGCTCAGCTACCGCTTCAAGGACCCGAGCCCTGGCGACGTGGTGGTCTTCAAGGGCCCGGAGTCGTGGGCACCCGAGTTCGACGTCGCCGAGCCGTCCAACGCGTTCGTCAGGGGAATCCGGCAGTTCGGCTCGCTGGTCGGGCTGGCCAGCCCGGACGAGCGCGACTTCGTCAAGCGGGTGATCGCCACCGGTGGGCAGACCGTCCAGTGCTGCGACGACAGGGCCCGCGTGCTGGTCGACGGCAAGCCGCTCAACGAGCCCTACATCCATTTCGAGGAGGGCCGCGGCGGCGCGCAGGAGGCGTTCGCGCCGGTGCAGGTGCCGCCGGACCACGTGTGGGTGATGGGCGACAACCGCAACAACTCGTCGGACTCGCGCCGCCACGTCGACGACGCGAGCTCGGGCACCATCCCGCTGGACAACGTGATCGGCAAGGCCAGGGTGATCGTGCTGCCGCCGTCGCGCTGGGACGGCATCAGCGACTACAACCCGCAGACCACCGCGCTCGGCCTCGGTGCTGACGGGAGCTTCGACGGTGCCGACACGCGCCTCGGTGCGCCGGCCTGGCGGCCCGCGCTGCCGGCCGCGCTCGGGCTGCTGCTGGCCTGGCCGGTGTGGCGCGGGGCGTCCGCCACAGGCCGTGCCGTGCTGCGGCCGAGCCGGCGATGGGGGCGACGCTGACCGTGTCCGAGGCTGCGGTCAGGCCTCCAAGAGTCGTGCTCCGGCGGCGGGACAGCACGTGGACGCTGCAGTCGGCGCTGGACCGCTGCGGGCTCGGCCCGGTGGCCGGAGTGGACGAGGCCGGCCGTGGTGCGTGCGCCGGCCCGCTCGTGGTCGCCGCGTGCGCGCTGCGGCCCGGTGACGGCGCGCGGTTCGACGGTCTGAACGACTCCAAGCTGCTCACACCGGCGGCCAGGGACCGCTGGTTCGACGTGGTGACCAGGCGCGCCGTGTGCACCTCCGTGGTGGTGATCCCGCCGGAGGAGGTGGACGCCCTCGGCGTGCACGTGTCCAACATCGAGGGCATGCGGCGCGCCGTCGCCGGCCTCGCGCGGCATCCCGGCTACGTGCTGACCGACGGCTTCCGGGTGCCGGGGATGACCGCGCCGACCGTGGCCGTGGTCGGCGGCGACCGGTCCGCCGCCTGCGTCGCCGCGGCGTCCGTGCTGGCCAAGGTGACGAGGGACCGCATCATGACCGGGCTGCACACCGGGCTGCCGTGCTACGGCTTCGACGAGCACAAGGGCTACTGCACGCCGGCGCACAACGCCGCGCTGGCCGAGCACGGCCCGAGCGAGGTGCACCGGTTCTCCTACGTCAACGTCGTCGAGGCGGCCGCCGCGCACGGCATGCGGATCCCGCGCCGCGTGGCGCGCCCCGGCATGGTCCACAATGGATCGTTGCCGGTTGACGGCACCACCGCGGAGCAAGGAGGAGCTCGGGTCCGATGAGTGCCGAGGATCTCGAGAAGTACGAGACCGAGATGGAGTTGCAGCTCTACAAGGAGTATCGCGACATCCTCGGGCAGTTCTCCTACGTGGTGGAGACCGAGCGCCGGTTCTACCTGGCCAACGGGGTCGACGTGCAGGTCCGCAACGCGGACGGCGAGGTCTACTTCGAGGTGCGGATGTCCGACGCCTGGGTGTGGGACATGTACCGGCCGGCGCGGTTCCTCAAGAACGCGCGGGTGATCACCTTCAAGGACGTCAACGTCGAGGAGCTGGACAAGCCGGATCTGCGGCTGCCCGAGCCGGGGCCGTTCGGCGGCTCATAGCCAGGTGCGCAGCGGCATACCGCACCCGCCCGACAGAAACACCGCCTGAAGATCCACTTCCGGGTGGTTGTCCACAGCTGCCCGGGTTGTCCACAGCCCGGCGGTCTTCGGCCCCGGCGGCCGCCGGCGTTGCTGCACCCTGTCCGCCATGGACGCACTCGAGCTGGGGCGCCGCGGCGAGGATCTCGCGGCCGACTTCCTGGTACGGCATGGCATGACCGTGCTGTCGCGCAACTGGCGCTGCCGGTACGGCGAGCTGGACCTGGTGGCGACGGAGAACCGCAGGCTCGTGGTCTGTGAGGTCAAGACGCGCTCCGGGAACGGGTACGGGCACCCGGCCGAAGCGCTGGACCGTCGCAAGATCGGCCGGATCCGCCACCTCACCCACTGCTGGCTCGCCGAGCACCGCATCGGCTGGTGTGAGGTGCGCTTCGACGTGCTGTCGGTGCACTACCCGCCGGGCGGCGAAGCCTGGATCGAGCACCTGACCGGGGCGTTCTGATGGGGCTCGCGCGTGCCTGGTCGGTGGCGGTGCGGGGAGTCGACGGCGTGCCCGTCGAGATCGAGGCGGACGTCGGCAGGGGCCTGCCGGGGCTGACGCTGGTCGGGCTGCCGGACCCGGTGCTGCACGAGTCCAAGGAGCGGGTGCGGGCCGCGGTGCTCAACTCGGAGGAGTCCTGGCCGAACCGGCGCACCACGCTCGCGCTGTCCCCGGCGACACTGCGCAAGGTCGGCTCGTCCTACGATCTGGCGCTGGCCTGCGCGGTGCTGGCGGCCGACCGCGCGGTGCCGGCGACGGGGCTGCTGGACCGCACGGCGCTGCTCGGCGAGCTCGCGCTGGACGGCCGGCTGCGGCCGGTCCGCGGAGTGCTGCCGGCCGTCCTCGCGGCCCGCAGGGCCGGTCTGGAGAGTGCGGTGGTGCCAGCGTCCTCGCTGGCCGAGGCCGCGCTCGTCACGGGCATCGAGGTGCTGGGGGCGTCCCGGCTGCGCGAGGTGCTGGCCTGGCTACGTGGCAGCGACCGCGCGCTCGCGCGTCCGGGGCAGCCGGCCGCCGCGGTGCCGCCGGCGGCACCCGACCTGGCCGACGTGATGGGCCAGGGGGATGCCCGCTGGGCCCTCGAGGTCGCCGCGGCCGGCGGTCACCACGTGCTGCTGTCCGGCCCACCCGGCAGCGGCAAGACAATGCTGGCCCGCCGGCTCGTCGGGCTGCTGCCCGAGCTGTCCGTCGACGAGGCGCTCGAGGTGACCGCCATCCATTCGGTGGCCGGGATGCTCCCGGACGCGGCGCCGCTGCTGACCGCGCCGCCGTTCGTCTCACCGCACCACAGCGCCTCGCTGGCCGCGCTCGTCGGCGGCGGCTCCGGCCTGGCAAGACCCGGTGCCATCAGCCTCGCCCACCGTGGGGTGCTCTTCCTGGACGAGGTCGTCGAGTTCTCGGTCCGCGCGCTGGAGGCGCTGCGCACGCCGCTGGAGGAGGGCGAGGTGCGGCTGTCGCGCACCGACGGAGCGGTCGTATATCCGGCGCGCTTCCAGCTCGTGATGGCCGCCAACCCGTGCCCGTGCGCGCCGCCTCGCGACATCGACTGCGTGTGCTCGGCGGCCGCTCGGCGGCGCTACCAGGCGAGGCTGTCCGGGCCGCTGCTCGACCGGGTGGACCTTCGGGTGCCGATGCTGCCGACCAACAACGCCATGCTGCACGGCGAGGAACCGGCCGAACCGACCGCGGTGGTGCGCGAGCGGGTCTGCGCGGCGCGCGAACGTGCCGCGCAGAGGTGGGCGCGGTACGGCTGGCGGACCAACGCCGAGGTGCCCGGGCCGCAGCTGCGCCGCACCTTCCGGCTGCCACGCGCCACCACCCATCCGATCGACACGGCCCTGAGCCAGGGCCGGCTCACCGCCCGCGGCGCCGACCGCTGCCTCCGGTTGGCCTGGACCCTCGCCGACCTGGCCGGCCGCACCCGCCCCGACGAGCTCCTCGTCTACGCGGCCCTCAACCTCCGCGACCGCCGGCTCGCCGCATGAACGCCGCCCAACGCAGTCCCGCAGGGGCGCCCTCCGTCCTTGCCCGCCGCGCTGGCGTGGCTCGTCACCGGTCCGGATCGCGGGCCTCGGGGAGGCGGCATGACGGCCCATGAGGTCAGGTCGGCCAGGGCGTACCTGCTGCGGGTGGCCGAGCCGCCGGCGCCGGCGCTGGCCGCGCTGGTCGCGGAGTGCGGGCCGGTGCGGGCCGCCAACCTGGTGCGCGAGGGCCGGGTGCCGGGCGCGGTGTCCCGCGAGACCGAGGCGCGGCGCCGGGTGGACCGCGCGGAGACGGAGCTGGCGGCCGCCGCGGCGCTCGGCGCGAGGCTCGTGGTGCCGGAGGACGACGAGTGGCCGGCGTGGCCGTTCGCCGCGTTCGAGCTGGCCGCGGCGCGGGGCGTGGACTGGGCGGTGCCGCCGCTGGGGCTGTGGGTCCGCGGCCCTGGCCGGCTCGACGAGCTGGCGGCCAGCGCGGTCGCGGTCGTCGGGGCGCGGGCCTGCACCAGCTACGGCGAGCACGTAGCAACCGAGCTCGGGTACGAGTTGGTCGGGCACGGCGTCACGGTGGTCTCGGGTGCCGCGTACGGCATCGACGGCGCCGCCCACCGCGGCGCACTCGCGGCGGGCGGGCCCACGGTGGCCCTGGTGGCCTGCGGGGTGGACTACAGCTACCCGAGTGGCCACGCGGCGCTGCTGGGCCGGATCGCCGAACGGAACGCGGTGGTCAGCGAGTACGCGCTCGGCACGCCCCCGGCCAGGCACCGCTTCCTGGTGCGCAACCGGCTGATCGCGGCGCTGTCCGACGGCTCCGTGGTGGTTGAGGCCGCCGCCCGCAGCGGGGCGCGCAACACCGCCAGCGCGGCCAGGGAGCTCGGCCGGATGGTGATGGCCGTGCCCGGCCCGGTGACCTCGGCCATGTCGCGCGGCTGCAACACCATGATCCACGACGGGGTCGCGGTGTGCGTCGACGGTGCGCGGCAGGTGGTCGAGGCGGTCGGCCGGCTCGGGGCGGACCTCGGCCAGGTCACGGCCGCGCCGCCGCGCGACACCGACGGCCTGGACCCGCTAGCGCTGCGCGTGCACGAGGCGCTGCGGCCGAGGTCGGCGCACAGCGTGGAGTGGCTGGCGCGCGAGTCCGGCGTGCCGCTGGCAATGGTCCGCGGGCTGCTCCCGATGCTCGAGGAGCGCGGCCTGGCGCAGCGCACCGTATCGGGTTGGCGGCTCGCGCCGAGGCGGCTGCGGCCGGTCTAGTAGTGTGTCGCTGCCTAGTTCTGGCGTGCATGGTTGGGAGGTTGGTGGCTGGCAGATCCTTCCCCTCTGCCGGACAGGATGTTCGTGATGTCTTCGCAGAAGAAGCGCCCGGTGAGGTTGACCGGGGCTGATCGTGACGAGTTGGTTCGGATCATCACGACCGGTGTGCATCCGGCCTCGATGATCCGGCGGGCACGGGTGCTGCTCGCGTTGGACACCTCGGTGGGCGAGGTCGACCCAAAGGAAGTGATCGCGGGCAGGCTCGGGGTCTCGGGTGAGACGCTGCGGCTGGTCGCCAAGCGCTTCGCCGATACCGGTGAGGACGTGCATGCCACGATCGGCCGCAAGCAGCGCGAGTTGCCGGCGGTGCCCTCGCCCGTGACCGGGGAGGTCGAGGCCCGACTGATCGCGATGGCCTGCTCCCAGCCACCCGAGGGGTATTCCCGGTGGTCGCTGCGCTTGCTGGAGAAGCACGTCGGGCTGGTCGAGGACATCCCGAACCTGGACCACTCCACCATCGGAAGGGTCTTAAAAAAACGAGGCTGCGTCCTCATCTGAAGAAGTGCTGGACCATCCCGCCACGAGCGAACGCGGAGTTCGCGGCGCGAATGGAAGACATTCTGTCGGTCTACGCCCGGATCTATGACCCGATGCGTCCGGTGGTCTGCATGGACGAGAAGCCCTACCAGCTCCTGGACCATGCCCGCGACCCGATCCCGGCCAGCCCCGGGCACGACCACTGCGAGGACAGCGAGTACGTGCGCTGCGGGACCTGCTCGATCTTCGTGTGGGTCGAACCCTCACGCGGGTGGCGCCGGGTCCAGGCACTGCCCCAACGCACCCGGATCGACTGGGCCGCGCAGGTCAAACAGCTCCTGAGCGTGGACTACCCGACACCGAGACGGTGGTGCTGGTCATGGACAACCTCAACACCCACGGCATCGCCTCGCTCTACGAGGCCTTCGAACCCGAAGAGGCCTTCGCACTGGCCCAGCGACTGGAGATCCACCACACCCCCAAACACGGGTCGTGGCTCAACATCGCCGAGATCGAACTCTCCGCCCTGACCCGCCAATGCCTGGACCGCCGCATCAGTGACCTCACCCTCCTCAACACCGAGCTCAACGCCTGGCAGCACCACACCAACGCCAACCAGCGCCAAGTCGACTGGCAGTTCACAACCGACAACGCAAGGGTCAAACTGCGCCACCTATACCCCAACTAATAGATGCGACGCTCTACTAGGGCACGTCCCGCGGATCTTTGGCCTGCTGCGCGGCGCCCAGCTGGCGCCACGTCTGCCTCTGCGCCGGCAGGCGTGGGCAGGCGTGGGCAGGCGTTCTCCTCCTCGGCCATGCGAGCCATCCGGCTGGATCGCCGCTCGCGACGGCCACCATCCACGGGACAGGCCCTAATGACGAATCTCCGCGTGGCGGTGCTTGACGCGGCGCCGTCCGAAGTCGAACGTCGCAGGGTGCCCGAGGAACTGCCGGCGCGGCTGGCCGGAGTGGTCGCCGACTATCGCCGACACCTGGTCGCCGAGCGCGGGTCCTCCGGGCATACCGTGCGGGCCTACCTCGGCGACGTGACGTCGCTGCTGGGCAAGCTCGTCGACGAGCACGGGCCGGACGCCGAGCTGGACGCCGTCGACCTGGCGCTGCTGCGGCGCTGGCTGGCCGCCCAGCTCGCCGCGGGCGCCAGCCGGAGCAGCCTCGCCAGGCGAGGGGCGGCGGCGAGGACGTTCACCGCGTGGGCCGCACGCACCGGCCGGATGGCCAACGACCCGGGGCCGCGGCTGGTCAGCCCGCGGGCCCACCGCACGCTGCCCGCGGTGCTGCGCGCCGACCAGGCCGCGGCGGCGATGGCGGCTTCCGCGGTCGGGGCGGAGCAGGCGGATCCGGTCGCGCTGCGGGACCACGCGGTACTCGAGCTGCTCTACGCCACGGGCGTGCGGGTGTCGGAGCTGTGCGGGCTGGACCTCGACGGCATCGACCACGGCCGGCGGCTGCTGCGGGTGCTCGGCAAGGGTGGCAAGGAGCGCGCCGTGCCGTACGGGGTGCCGGCCGACCGGGCGCTCGACGCCTGGCTGCGGCTCGGCCGGCCGGAACTGGTGCGAAAGATCAGCCCGCCCGCGGTGTTCCTCGGCGCCCGCGGCGGTCGTCTGGACCCGCGCACGGCGCGGCGAGTTGTACACGATGCGGTGAGTTCTGTGCCCGGAGCGGCCGATATGGGCCCGCACGGACTTCGACACACCGCAGCGACACACCTACTCGAAGGCGGCGCGGACTTACGTAGCGTTCAGGAGCTGCTTGGTCACGCTACGCTCGCGACAACCCAGCTCTACACCCATGTGACCGTCGACCGGCTGAAGGCAATTCATGACCGAACCCACCCCCGGGCATGACATCGACGTCACCGCCCGGTCGGTCAGCACCGCCTCGAACGTCGAGCGCAGTGACAACCGGGACGACGACCGGGACGGTCAGCACCACGGACCGACGATCGACCCGGTGGCCATCGAGGCCGGCATCGTCGCGCTGTGGCGGTCGTTCGGCGACAACCGGACCGCGGCCAACCGCGACCGGCTCGTGCTGCACTACGCGCCGCTGGTCAAGTACGTCGCCGGCCGCATCGGCACCGGCCTGCCCGCGCACGTGGACATCGCCGACCTCGTGCAGGCGGGCATCTTCGGCCTGGTCGACGCCATCGAGCGGTTCGAGCCCGACCGTGGGCTGAAGTTCGAGACCTACGCCATGCAGCGGATCCGCGGGGCGATCCTGGACGACCTGCGCGCCCAGGACTGGGTGCCGCGTTCGGTCCGCAGCCGCGCCCGCGAGGTCGAGCGGGCCATGGAGCGGCTGGAGTCCAAGCTGCACCGCACGGCGAGCGACGCCGAGGTGGCCGACGAGCTCGGCGTCCACCTCGAGGACGTGCGTGGCCTGTTCGCCGAGCTGCACATGACGAGCGTCGCGGCGCTCGACGAGCTGGTCGCCGCCGGCCGCGGCGTCGGGTCGCTCGCCGAGACGCTGCCGGACCACCACGCCGAGGATCCGGTGGCGGCCATGGAGGACCGGGAGAACCGCCGGCTGCTCGCCGAGGCAATCGCGCAGCTCGGCGAGCGCGACCGCACCGTCGTCACCCTGTACTACTTCGAGAACCTCACGCTCGCCGAGATCGGCAAGGTGCTCGGGGTGACCGAGTCGCGCGTCTGCCAGCTGCACACGCGCGCCGTGCTCCGGCTGCGCACCAAGCTCAACGAGGCCTCCACGGGCTGAGCCCAGCCCGAGCGCCGCGGCCAGCAGCCACCCCGGCAGGCTCACCCGCCCAGCCGGCTCACCCGCCGTCGACCGGCGGCAGGCGTATCCGACCGGCTCACCCGGCCCAGCCGTTTCACCCGCTGTCGAGCGGCAGCAGGCGTACCCGGCGGCTCACCCGGCCCGGTCGGTTCACCCGCCGTTGATCGGCAGCAGGCGTACCCGGCCGGCGGCGAGCAGCCACAGCGGGTCGAGGTACTCCTGGCCACGGCGCACGCCCCAGTGCAGGCAGGCCGCGGCGGTGCAGCCATCGTGGCCGGCCTGGAGGACGCCGATGGGCTGGCCACGGGCGACGTGGTCGCCGGGCGCGACGGCCGCCACGACCGGCTCGTACGTGGTGCGCAGCCCGTTCGGATGATCGACTGACACCACCGGCTTGCCAGCGACCGGCCCGGCGAAGGCCACCACCCCGGCCCCGGCGGCGAGCACCGGCTGCCCGTCCCAGCCGCCGAGGTCGACACCCCGGTGCCCCGGCCCGTACCGATGCTCCGGCGGGTCGAAGCGCCGCAGCACCGGCGGGAACCCGGCCAGCGGCCACCCGAACGCGTCCCGCGCCACAACCCCACCGCCCGGCGGCCCGGCGCCACCGCGAGCCGCCGCGGATGCGCCAGCCGGCTCGGCTGCCACAGCCCCCAATCCGGCGTCACCGCCGGCAGCGCCAGCCGCCCCGTGGCCGGCCGCGGCTGCGCCATCGCCGGCTACCTCAGCTGCGCCATCGCCGGCAACCGCCACCGCACCACTGCCGACGACCGCGGCCGCGCTGCGGCCGGTCGCCGCGGCCGCCGCGCTCACGCCGCCGGTCCCGACGGCTGCTGGGGTGGCGGCCGCGCTGGCACCCAGCGTCAGCACCGAACATGTGATCACCATGAGAACCGTTCGCATGCCGCCAGCGTGGCGGCCGAGCCCGACAATGCGGCCGGAACGACCGGCGAACTGTGGACAACTGGTCGCGCTGTGGACAACCGGCCGCCCGTGGCGGGAACCGTCGCCGCGAGCGCGTACACTGTGCGAGCGGCCCGTCTGCGAGCGGGTCGACTTCGCGTTCTCGCGCACGCCGGCATGCGGCCGGTGCGGAGCCCGCGCGGTCCGTCAGACAGCGGTCCACGACCACCGACGACGGAAGCGGGCACCGGCGAGGACCAGGGCGGTGGCACCACCCGGTCCGCCGCGACAACCGCCATGCGTGCCCGCGACGAGTGGGCGCGCCGACCACACGAGGTGCATCCGGCAATGGCCGTCGTCACCATGAAGCAACTGCTCGACTCCGGCGCACACTTCGGGCATCAGACCCGGCGCTGGAACCCGAAGATGAAGCGCTACATCTTCACCGAGCGCAACGGCATCTACATCATCGACCTGCAGCAGACGCTGACCTACATCGACCGGGCCTACGAGTTCATCAAGGAGACCGTGGCCCACGGTGGCACCGTGCTGTTCATCGGCACGAAGAAGCAGGCCCAGGAGGCGATCGCCAACCAGGCGCTGCGCGTCGGCATGCCGTACGTCAACCAGCGTTGGCTCGGTGGGATGCTCACCAACTTCCAGACCGTGCACAAGCGCCTTCAGCGGCTCAAGGAGCTCGAGTCCATGGAGCAGACCGGCGGGTTCGCCGGGCTGACCAAGAAGGAAGTCCTGATGCTCACCCGCGAGAAGGACAAGCTCGAGAAGACCCTCGGCGGCATCAGGGACATGTCCAAGGTGCCGAGCGCGGTGTGGATCGTCGACACCAACAAGGAGCACATCGCCGTCGGTGAGGCCCGCAAGCTGAACATCCCGGTGATCGCGATCCTGGACACCAACTGCGACCCCGACGAGGTCGACTACCCGATCCCCGGCAACGACGACGCGATTCGCAGCGCCGCGCTGCTGACGCGGGTGGTGGCCGACGCCGCCGCGGACGGCCTGATGTCGCGCGCCGGCCGCAGCAGCGGCGCCGGCGAGGGCGAGGACAAGCCGGAGCCGGGTGTCGGCACCGACGAGCCGCTCGCCGAGTGGGAGCAGGAACTGCTGGTCCGCACCGCGGCCGGCGACGCGCCCGCGACCGCGACCGCCGGCCAGAACGCCCAGGCCTGAGCGCCGGCAACCCGCAGCGCCGCCGCCGGTTCGAGCCAGCGGCGGCGCACCAAGCCGTGAACGGCCGGGCCATGAGCCACCAGGCCGGAAACCGCCAAGCAGTGAACCACTGAGCCATGAACCACTGAGTGAGGACGGACGAGAACACGATGGCGAACGTCACCGCCGCCGATGTCAAGCGGCTCCGCGAACTGACCGGGGCCGGAATGATGGACTGTAAGAAGGCACTGGAGGAGTCGGAGGGCGACTTCGACAAGGCTGTCGAGATCCTGCGCATCAAGGGCGCCAAGGACGTCGGCAAGCGCGCCGAGCGGGCCACGGCCAACGGCCTGGTGGCCGCCGACGGCGGCGTCATGGTCGAGCTGAACTGCGAGACCGACTTCGTCGCCAAGAACGACGAGTTCCAGCGGCTGGGCGGCCGGATCGTGGCGGTCGCCAAGCAACTCGGCGCCACCGACGTGGCGACGCTGCTCGCGGCCGACCTGGACGGCATCTCGGTGTCCGACGCGATCGCCCAGCTCTCCGCCAAGATCGGCGAGAAGCTGGAGCTGCGCAGGGTCGTCTCCTTCGACGGCACGGTCGCCGGCTACCTGCACCGCCGCGCCTCGGACCTGCCGCCGGCCGTGGGTGTGCTCGTCGAGTACACCGGCGACGACGCCGAGGTGGCGCGCGGCACCGCCATGCAGGTCGCCGCGATGCGGCCGCGCTTCGTCACGCGCGACGAGGTGCCCGAGGACCTCGTCGCCAGCGAGCGGCGCATCGCCGAGGAGACCGCGCGCGAGGAGGGCAAGCCGGAGCAGGCCCTGCCCAAGATCGTCGAGGGCAGGCTCAACGGGTTCTTCAAGGACACCGTGCTGCTGGAGCAGTCCTCGGTGCAGGACTCCAAGAAGACCGTCAAGGCCCTGCTGGACAGCGCGGGCGTGACCGTCACCCGGTTCGCCCGCTTCGAGGTCGGCCAGCCCTGACCCGACGGCGATAGGCATGAACGACGAAGGGACCCTCCGGCCGCTCAAGCGCTCGGAGGGTCCCTTCGCTATGGTGCGGCAGCCACCGGCGCACGAGGAGGACGGTTGAGCGATCAGAACGGGACCCGTCACAGCTACCGCCGGGTGTTGCTCAAGCTCGGCGGTGAGATGTTCGGTGGCGGTGCCGTCGGCGTCGATCCCGACGTGGTGCAGGCCGTGGCCAGGCAGATCGCCGACGTGGTGCGCGGCGGCGTGCAGGTGGCCGTGGTGATCGGCGGCGGCAACTTCTTCCGCGGCGAGGAACTGCAGCATCGCGGCATGGACCGGTCCCGCGCCGACTACATGGGCATGCTCGGCACCGTGATGAACTGCCTCGCGCTGCAGGATTTCCTGGAGCGTAAGCAGGGCATCGACACCAGGGTGCAGACCGCGATCACGATGGGCCAGGTGGCCGAGCCCTACATCCCGCGCCGCGCCATGCGGCACCTGGAGAAGGGCCGCGTGGTGATCTTCGGCGCGGGCGCCGGCATGCCGTACTTCTCCACCGACACCACGGCCGCGCAGCGCGCGCTGGAGATCGGTGCCGAGGTGGTGCTGATGGGCAAGGCGGTCGACGGGGTGTACACGGCCGATCCGAAGATCGACCCGACGGCCACCATGTTCGACCACATCACGCACCGCGAAGCGCTGGAGGGCGGCCTCCAGGTCGCGGACTCCACGGCGTTCAGCCTGTGCATGGACAACAATATGCCGATCATCGTTTTCAACCTTCTCACCGAGGGCAACATTGCGCGGGCCGTGCGTGGTGAGAGGATCGGCACTCTGGTCAGTTCGCCACCGGCCAAGGACAGCGTGAGGTAGGAGCAGCCGTGATCGACGAGACCCTCTTCGAAGCCGAGGAGAAGATGGAGAAGGCGGTCGCCGTGGCCAAGGACGACCTGGCCACCGTGCGCACCGGGCGGGCAAACCCAGCCATGTTCACGCACATCACCATCGACTACTACGGCTCGCAGACGCCCCTCAACCAGGTCGCGAGCATCAGCGTGCCAGAGGCGCGGATGGTCGTGATCAAGCCGTACGACGCCAGCAAGCTGCAGGCGATGGAGAAGGCGATCCGCAACTCCGACCTCGGGGTGAACCCCACCAACGACGGCACGATCATCCGGGTGCTCGTGCCGCAGCTGTCCGAGGAGCGGCGCCGGGAGCTCGTGAAGCTGGCCCACTCGAAGGGCGAGGACGCCAGGGTCTCGATCCGCGGGGTCCGCCGCAAGGCCAAGGAGGCCCTGGAGCGGATGATCAAGGACGGCGAGTCCGGCGAGGACGACGTGCGCCGTGCGGAGAAGGAGCTGGAGGGCCTCACCGCGAAGTACGTGCACCAGGTGGACGACCTCGTCAAGCACAAGGAATCCGAGCTCCTCGAAGTCTGACGATCGGTGAATTCGGAACCGGCCGGACCGGCCGAGGAGAAGTCGCGCGCCGGCCGGAACCTTCCGGCGGCGATCGCCGTGGGGGTGGTGCTCGGCGGCGCCATCCTGGTGGCGCTGTTCACCGTCCGGCACGCGTTCATCGGCATCGTCGCCGCGGCGCTGGCGGTCGCCACCTGGGAGCTTGCCGGCGCGCTGCGTCGTGGCGGCATCACGGTCGCGCTGCCGGCGCTGCTGATCGGCGGGCAGGCCATGATGTGGCTGTCCTGGCCGTTCGGCACCGACGGGCTGATGGTGTCGTTCGCGCTCACCGCGCTCGGCTGCATGATGTGGCGGCTGCGCGGCGGCGTGCTCGGCTACGTCCGGGACACCACGGCATCGGTGCTGGTCGCGGCCTACCTGCCGCTGTTCGCCTCGTTCGCCGTGCTGCTCGTGCTGCCGGCCGACGGCGCGTTCCGGGTGCTCGCGTTCATCCTGACGGTCGTCTGCTCGGACATCGGCGGCTATGCGTCCGGCGTCTTCCTCGGCCGGCACCCGATAGCGCCGGCGATCAGCCCCAAGAAGTCCTGGGAGGGCCTCGGCGGGTCGCTCCTCGCCGGCATCGTCGGCGCCACGCTGGTCGTGGTGCTCGGGCTGGACGGCGCGGCATGGGCGGGCGTGCTGCTCGGTGTCGCGGTCGTGCTCACCGGCACGCTCGGCGACTTCGCCGAGTCGTCGATGAAGCGCGACCTCGGCGTCAAGGACATGGGCACGATCCTGCCCGGCCACGGTGGCCTGATGGACCGGCTGGACTCGCTGCTGCCGTCCGCGGTGGTGTCGTGGTGCCTGCTGACGCTGCTGGTCCCGGGCTGACCGGGCCGCCGGCGCTGCCCAGCCCCAACGTGTGGCGCTGGCCGGAGATCTACGAGCTGGAGAACCGCGCGCAGGACGCGGACGGCGCGATCTGGAAGGCGCTGCGGGCGCTCTGCCCGTGGGACGGCCGGCACGTGCTGGACGTCGGCTGCGGCGACGGGTTCCACCTGCCGAGGTTCGCCGAGACCGCCGCCGGCGTCGTCGGCATCGAGCCGCACGCCGGCCTGGTGGCGCGCGCCAGCCGCCGCGTCGCCGGCCTGCCCAACGTGACCGTGCACCGGGCGTACGCGCAGGCGACCGGCCTGCCGGATGCCGGCGTGGACCTGGTGCACGCCCGCACCGCCTACTTCTTCGGGCCGGGCTGCGAGCCGGGCCTTCGGGAGGCCGAGCGGATCCTGCGGCCCGGCGGCGCGCTCGCGGTCGTGGACCTCGACGGCACTGCCGCGCCGTACGGCGACTGGATGCGCACCGACCTGCCGCGCTACGACCCGCACGCGGTGCAGGCCTTCTTCGACCGCGCCGGCTTCGCCACCACGCTCGTCGACACCCTGTGGTGCTTCGAGGACCGGGCCGGCCTCGAGTCGGTGCTGCGCATCGAGTTCGGGCCGGCCGTCGCCGCCCGCGCGATCGCCGAGACCGTCGGGCTCACCATCCCGGTCCGCTACCGGGTGCGCCTGCGGCGCCCGTGAGTGGCGATGGGTGCTACAGCACTCATCGGCGCTCACGGGTCGAATGCCACACTGGACAGACGATGACCGCACTGCCTCTCGTGTTCAACGCCCCGCGCCGCGGCATGCCGCCGCGGCACCTCGCCGACCTCGACGACGCCGGCCGCCGGGCCGCCGTGGCCGAGCTCGGGCACCCCGCCTACCGGGCCGACCAGCTCGCCAGGCACTACTACGGCCGGCTGTCGGCGGACCCGGCGGCGATGACCGACCTGCCGGCCGCCGTCCGCGACGAGCTCGGCGCGGCGCTGCTGCCGCCGCTGCTGACCCCCGTGCGGCACCTCGCGTGCGACGGCGGCACCACGCGCAAGACGCTGTGGCGCGCGCACGACGGCACGCTGCTGGAGAGCGTGCTGATGCGCTACGGAACTGCGGGACACCCGCACCCGAGGACCCGCACCACGCTGTGCGTGTCCAGCCAGGCCGGCTGCGGCATGGCGTGCCCGTTCTGCGCGACGGGCCAGGGCGGGCTGACCCGCAACCTGTCCACCGCGGAGATCGTCGACCAGGTGCGGGCCGCGGCCGCGGCGATGCGCGACGGCGAGCTTCCCGGCGGCCATGGCGCCGACCCGCAGCCGGGCCGGCTGTCCAACGTGGTCTTCATGGGCATGGGGGAGCCGCTGGCCAACTACCGGCGGGTGGTCGACGCGGTGCGGCGGATCACCGATCCGGCGCCGAACGGCCTCGGGCTGTCCCAGCGGTCGGTCACCGTGTCGACGGTCGGGCTCGTGCCGGCGATCGACAAGCTGACCGCGGAGGGGCTGGCCGTCACGCTCGCGGTCTCCCTGCACGCCCCGGACGACGAGCTGCGCGACACCCTGGTGCCGGTGAACACCCGCTGGAAGGTCGCCGAGGTGCTGGCCGCCGCGCGCCGCTACGCCGACACCACCGGGCGCCGGGTGTCCATCGAGTACGCGCTGATCAGGGACGTCAATGACCAGCCACACCGGGCGCGGCTGCTCGGCGAGCTGCTGCACGATGCGTTCGGGCCGCTCGTGCACGTCAACCTGATCCCGCTCAACCCCACGCCGGGCAGCGAGTGGGACGCCAGCCCGAAGCCGGTCGAGCGCGAGTTCGTCCGGCTGGTTCGGGCCGCCGGGGTGAGCTGCACGGTCCGCGACACCAGGGGCCGGGAGATCGCCGCGGCCTGCGGCCAGCTCGCCGCGGAGGGGGAGCCTGCGATCCCGACCGCGGGCACCGTAGGGGAGCCATGAGTCAGGTCCAGCGCAGCTGACCAGGAGTCCATCTGCCTGTAGGCGGTCGATCTTGCAGCAATGGCGTTACGAACGCCTCGGCCACCGGCATTGCACCGGTGAGTGTGCGACAGCCTGGCGGTAGCTCGTGGATTCGGGCGGCCTGGGCGCCGTAGCCGCCTACCCAGGAGGGATCGGGTATCTCGAACGTCGTCGGAAGAGACACGTGTCCACCCGCGTGCCGGCGGCGTCGCACCTCGGCATGCAGCGCCGCATGGGTGAGCTCACCGCTCGGTTTGGCGTTGTGCGCAATCACCACCAGGTCGACCAGATCCTTGAACCGGGTCGACGGCACCAGCGCCGCCCGATGTCGCTCGTACATCGCCGCGATCTTGTCGGCTATGTGGTCTTCCAACGGCCATATGCGGATCATCGGCCACGAACTCGCGTCGACGGTGAACGGTGCCTCGAGTTGCTCGTCCACAAGTTTTCCGAGAGGAGGGTGGTCGGTTGCTACCACATCGACGCTGACCATCCTCAGTTGCCGCAGCCCGAACCTGACCTCGAATCGCACCTTGCGGGTCGGGCGCCCGGCCGACATTTCGCGAGACGTGTCGTAGTGGCTGAACGTCAGGTGATCGTCCAAGTCGATCGATGCGGCTACCACCAGCGCCTCGACCGCGCTGTCAACGGTGGCGTCCTGTCCGGTCCTCAGCAGGTCGACGTCGACGGTGTACCGGGCTCGGGGCCAGCGCACCAGCAACGCTTGCCCGCCTTTGAGAACCCAACCGTCGGGGTCTGCTTCGAACACGCGGGCCAGGAGTCGACGGTGGTAGTAGCGGTCGACCAGTTCGGCGGCGGGCACGCCGACGATCCTTGCGGCGTTGGCGGCGCGGTCCTTCAGAGATCGCACGAAGGCCTGCGGAGTTTGTGGAGGTATCACGCGTTTCCTCCTTGTCCGGGGATCTTCTCCATGCGTACCGGGGATGGCCTGGTCGCCAGCTGCGCGATGGATGTACCGATCTGCCCGAGGAGTTGCTCAAGGACTGCTGTCCCGTCGAATGGCTTGACGCCGTACCGACGCGCGTACGGTCCAATTCGCTCCGCCAGTTCGTCGAGCCTGACCTGCCCGGCCTCGACCGCCTGGCGGATGACGGTCGCGATGTGGCTGGCGTCGATGTGCTGGTCGAGCAGGTCGCAGATCGTGCGTAGCGGGGTGGTGACCGGGAGCCCGTCGATCACCGTCACGTCGGCGTTGGTCAGTTTCGCCCGGTGGATGACGACGGTGGAGTCGCGCATGGTCCGTCGGCGAGGAACTGTCAGCTCCACTCGGTCGTTCACGAACTCTCCCAGGCCGTACAAACGGGCTGCGGACCGGTGGGAGATCACCGCTCCATCGGGGTCTAGCTTGGGGCGGTTCCAGCCCGCGACATCGGGGCGCAAGCTCAGCCAGACCGCCTGTTCATCACGGACTTGGGACGGGCCTGCGGAGGTCACCGCGTACACGCCGCGACGGACCAGTTCTAGGAGACCGGCCTCCTTCAGACGATGCACGGTGACGCCGTCCACACCGAGCAATCGGGCCTGCCGCGCAGTTACCATGCCCCATTGCTCGGCGGTGTGCTTGCCAAGCAGCTCAAGGGCGTGGAGCATCTCCATGCAGCAAAGATTACAGGAGTGAGCAGCGTTTGTTACACTTTAGATGAAACAAACGCTGTATCCGTTGATACAACGCCACCCCGACAATCGACACCGAGGGGGAGTAGGTGGACCTGCCGCTGTCACCGCCGCTGTCACCCATGCTCGCCAAGCCGGTGCGCGGGGTGCCGGAGGGCGACTACCTGTACGAGCCTAAGTGGGACGGCTTCCGCTGCATCGTCTTCCGCGACGGCGACGAAGTGGAGCTTGCCAGCCGCAACGAGCGGCCACTGACCAGGTACTTCCCCGAGCTGGTCGAGGCGGCGAGAGCAAACCTGCCGCCGCGCTGCGTCGTCGACGGCGAGGTGGTGCTCGCCCGCGGCAACCGGCTCGACTTCGAGGCGCTGCAGCTGCGCCTGCACCCGGCGGCGTCCCGCGTCAACCTGCTCGCGGAGCAGACGCCGGCCTCCTTCGTCGCGTTCGACCTCCTCGCGTTCGGTGACGACGCCCTGCTGGACACCCCGTTCGCGCGCCGCCGGGTGCTGCTGGAGCGGGCCCTCGGCAACGCGCGGCCGCCCGTGCACCTCACGCCGATCACCGCCGACCTGGCCACCGCCAGGGAGTGGTTCGACGCGTTCGAGGGTGCCGGGCTGGACGGGCTCATCGCCAAGCCGCGCGACCTGCCCTATGTGCCCGACCAGCGGCTGATGCTCAAGGTGAAGCACGAGCGGACGGCCGACTGCGTGGTGGCCGGCTTCCGCTGGCACAAGTCGGGGCCGATCGTCGGCTCGCTGCTGCTCGGCCTGTGGGCCGGCGACCGGCTGCAGCACGTGGGCGTCGCCGGCTCGTTCTCGATGGCGCGGCGCGCCGAGCTGCTCGAAGAGCTCGCCCCGCTGCGGGAGAACGCCCTGGACGGTCACCCGTGGGCCGAATGGGCCGAGCACCAGGAGCAGTGGAACGGCAGGCCGGGCATGCAGAGCCGCTGGAACCCCACCAAGAGCCTGTCCTGGGAGCCGGTGCGGCCGGCGCGGGTCGCCGAGGTGCGCTACGGCGGCCTGGAGGGTCACCGGTTCCGGCACACCGCGCAGTTCGTCCGCTGGCGTGACGACCGCGACCCCAGCTCGTGCACCTACGACCAGCTCGACGAGCCGGTCAGCTACGACCTCGCCGCCGTACTGCGCTGACCCGGGCGACGCCGCGCCTAGGAGCCGCCGGGTCCCTCGGGGGAGCCGGGGTCGGCCAGGCCGTGGTCGCGCTCGTCGCGGTCGGCCCATTCGAGCAGGGGTTCGAGGGAGAACACCGCATCGTCGATGCCGGCGTGCGGGTCGCCGAGTTTGGCGAAGCGCGCCGGCATGGTGCCCATGGTGAAGTCGCGCGGGTCCGCGTCCGGCAGCTCGTCCCAGCCGATCGGGGCGGAGACCGTGGCCTCCGGCACGCCGCGCACGGAGTACGCCGACCGGATGGTGCGGTCGCGGGCGTTCTGGTTGTAGTCCACGAACACCGCGGTCGGCCGCTCGTGCCGCCAGTACGCGGTGGTGACCAGGTCCGGGGCGCGGCGCTCGACCTCGCGCGCGAAGGCGAGTGCGGCGCGCCGCACCTCGCGATGCCCCCAACGCGGCTCGATGCGCACGTAGACGTGCAGCCCCCGGTGCCCCGACGTCTTGGGCCAGCCCACCGCGCCCAGCTCGTCGAGCACCTCGTGGGCGACGAGCGCCACGCGCCGGGACTCCTCGAACCCGACGCCGGGCATGGGGTCCAGGTCGATGCGCCACTCGTCGGGCTTCTCGGTGTCGGTGCAGCGTGAATTCCACGGGTGGAACTCGACGGTCGACATCTGCACCGCCCAGATCACACTGGCCAGCTCGGTGACGCGCAGCTCGTCCGCGTGCCGGCCGAAGCGCGGGAAGTGGATCCGCACCGTCTGCACCCACGGCGGCGCGCTGGCCGGCAGCCGCTTCTGGTGCACCTTCTCGCCGGTGACCCCGGTGGGGAAGCGGTGCAGCATGCACGGCCGGTCGCGCAGCGCGCGCACGATGCCGTCGCCTACCGAGATGTAGTACCTGGCCAGGTCGAGCTTGGTGCGCCCGCCGTCCGGCCCCGGGAAGTACACCCGGTCCGGGTTGGTCAGCCGGATCGTGCGGTCGCCGACCTCCAGCTCGGTCGCCGGGGTGCTCTTGCCAGCCACGGCCGCGGGCGGTTCAGCGACGCCAGGAGGTGCGCCGCTGGATCTGGTCCGACACCAGGACGATGGCGATCGTCACGGCGAGGCCGACGAGCCACAGGTCCTCCACGCGGCCCTCGTGGTTGCCGATCATCATCAGCAGCAGGGTGGCGACGATGGCCCAGCCGCCGATGCGGGTCGTGCGCGGGAAGGAACCGTGCCAGCCCCACTCCACCGACGGCTCGGCGTGCGGATCGCGCACCGGGTGCGCGTGCTCGTCGCGAGTATCCAGCTCAGCCACCGTCGCCCTCCAGACGTGAAATCCCCGATCACCGCGTGGTCATGGTGTCACACGCCACGAGGGCCGGCGCCAGGGTGGCACCGGCCCTCGTGGCCGAACGTCGAGCCTGGAAGCTAGAGCACGGGCTCGTGGTCGTCGTCGGGGTGCAACCCGCCGCCGGAGTCCGTGCCGCCGCCAGCCGCGGCGCCCGAGCCGGACTGCCCGGGCGGGCTGACCGGGTGGCCCTTGCCGCTGCCGTTGACCGAGCGGGTGTCGAACGCGTAGGTGATGATCGCGTGCGCGACCGCGTCGCTCATCTCCTCCAGCGCGTCCAGGTTGACGTTGCCGGCCATGTCGTAGTCGGCGTTCAACTCGGCGTAGATCGCCGCGCGGTCCACGTCGGCGGCGAAGTCGTACGTCAGCGCGTCGCACAGCTGGTGATAGCACGGGTCGTACGCGGCACCCGCCACGCCGCCGAACAGCTCGGCCTGCGCCGCGGTCTTGACGCCCTCGGCCCCGGTGAACAGGCCACCGGCCGGGATGCCGACGCCGGCCTCGATGAACGGCCCGTAGTCACTGCGCCCGGAGAACGGGGTCTCGGCGGATGGCTGGCTGACCGAGGCGAAGTAGTCGTGGAACAGCGCCTCGATCGCGTCCGAACCGGGCGGGCCCTCGGCGGCGCCGGGACCCACCGGGAACGCCGAGTTGTCGCCGTCGTAGACGAACCGCACGTAGTTGGGCGAGGAGATCATGTCGAAGTTGAGGTACAGCGCGATCTTCTGCAGCAGGTCGGGGTGGTTGGTGCGCAGGTCGTTGATGTAGTACCGCGCGCCGACCAGGCCGGACTCCTCGGCGCCCCACAGTGCGAACCGCACCTTGTTGGTGGGGTGCACCTTGCGCATCTGCTTGGCGATCTCCAGGATCGCGGCCGCGCCCGAGCCGTTGTCGTTGATCCCCGGTCCGGCGTTGACCGAGTCCAGGTGCGCGCCGGCCATCACGATGTTGTCCGGGTCGCCGTATCGGGACTCGGCGAAGACGTTGTACGTGGTGGCCTGGCCGCGGAACGTGTCGGTCTTCACGTGCAGCGTCAGCCCGCCTGGCACCAGCGTGAGCAGCTCGTTGCCGAGCGCCTGGGTGATCCCGGTGACCGCGATGTCCAGGGTGAACGCGCTGGTCAGGGAGCCGCCGAGGGCGCCGGGGCCGTTGTTGTAGACCACGACGGCGGCCGCGCCGGCGTTGTGGGCGTTGGTCGCCTTGATCGCGAACGTGCAGGTGCCGCGGCTGACCAGGGCGATCGAGCCGGCCGGGAAGCCGGCGTAGTCGGCCGCTTCACAGCCGAGCGGCTCGCTCGGCGTGGCGACGGGTGCGGTCGCGTCGCCGCTGCCGGAGTAGGTCAGCACGGTGTGCGGCAGCTGCCTCGGCGCCGGGGCGACCTGGTCGACCGCGGACTGCCCGTGGTCGATGAACGTCTGGTACTGGAACGGCTGCACCGTCACGCCGTAGCCGGCCGCCCGGAAGACCGAGACCGCGTAGTCCTTCGACTGGTCGAAGCCCGCGGTGCCGGACACGCGAGTGCCGCCGTTGGCGGTGCCGATGTCCTGCATCGCCTGCTGGTGGTGCAGGACCCCGGCGGCGGTCACCGCATCGCGCAGCTTGTGGGAAGTGTTGTTGTTGGCCTCGGCCCCCGCGGGGGCCGAGGCTCCAGCGGCGATCAGCAGCCCGGCGACGCCAGCGGCCACCAGGCCGCGGGGTCGGCGGAGCATAGTTCGGACAGGCGACACTGAGCCTCCATGGCTGGGTTTGCACCCGGATGGGTTAACGGCGGCAAGCCGGACGGCTCACATTATGTTCGCCGTTCCGAAAACGACAAGGGTCGAAGTGACCCGATGCCCGACCGGCCCAGCCGGGACCGCGCTCCCGCTACGGCGTGGCGTCGCGCGCTGTCGGTCCGTGTCGGTCAGGGGGTGTGGGAGGGCTCGACGACGCAGTCCGAGCCGGGGTAGAGCAGGCTCTCGTGCCCGTCCGGGAAGCGGACCAGGTACGGCGGCTCGCCGTCGGCGCCGCGGACGTCGACCACCTCGGCCGTCCGCTCCTTGATCCCGACGGTGCGTCCGTGGATGTGCAGCTTGTCGCCGACCTCGGCGTGCATGATCAGACCTCCGTCCTGTGTGCCAATCCCATAGTGCGCCAGTCGCGGGGTGATCGGTAGTCCGCGCGGCGCGCGCGTCGGGGACAATGGCCGGCGATGGACGGCATCGCTGACACCTCAGGCCCCCGTTCCGTGCTCGTGCTGGGCAGTACCGGTTCGATCGGCACCCAGGCGCTGGACGTGATCCGCCGCAATCCGGACCGCTTCCGGGTGGTCGGGCTGGCCGCCGGCGGCGCGGACCCCGCGCGGCTGGCCGACCAGGCCGCCGAGTTCGGTGCCGGCGGCACGCTCGCCGTCGCGGTCTCCGACCCGGCGGCTGCCGAGCACCTGCCGGCCGGGCCGCGCCTGCTGACTGGGCCGAACGCCGTCGTCGAGCTGATCGAATCCACCCCGGCCGACGTGGTGCTCAATGGCATCACGGGAGCCCGCGGGCTGTCCGCCACGCTCGCCACGCTGCGCACCGAGGCCACCCTCGCGCTGGCGAACAAGGAGTCGCTGATCGCCGGTGGGCCGCTGGTCACCAGGGCGGCGAGGCCCGGACAGATCGTGCCGGTGGACTCGGAGCACTCGGCGCTGGCGCAGTGCCTGCGCGGCGGCCGGGCCGACGAGGTCGCCAAGCTCGTGCTGACGGCCTCCGGCGGCCCGTTCCGCGGCCGCCGGCGCGACGAGCTGGCCGAGGTCACGGTCGAGCAGGCGCTGGCGCACCCGACGTGGTCGATGGGCCCGATGATCACGATCAACTCGGCGACGCTGGTCAACAAGGGCCTTGAGCTGATCGAGGCGCACCTGCTGTTCGACGTGAGCTACGACGCAATCGACGTGGTGGTGCACCCGCAGTCGATCGTGCACTCGATGGTCCGCTTCGTCGACGGCTCGACGTTGGCGCAGGCCAGCCCGCCGGACATGCGGCTGCCGATCGCGCTGGCCATGGCCTGGCCGGACCGGCTGCCAGAGGTGGCGCCGGCGTGCACCTTCGACACGCCGGCGAGCTGGACTTTCGAGCCGCTGGACGGCGACGCGTTCCCCGCGGTCGAGCTCGCCCGCAGCGCCGGCAGGGGCGGTGGCTGCCTGCCAGCGGTGTACAACGCGGCCAACGAGGAGGCGGTCGGCGGCTTCGTGGACGGCCGGATCGGCTTCCTCGAAATCGTGGACACCGTGGCGGCGGTACTCGCGGATGCCGACGGTTGGGCGCGCGAGCCCGCTACCGTGGACGACGTGCTGGCCGCCGAACGGTGGGCCAGGGCTCGCGCGCAGGAGCTGCTGGCTCGGTCGTCGGTCATCAGCAAAGCAGGAAAGGGCTCGACGTGACGTTCATTCTCGGCGTGGTGCTGTTCGCGTTCGGTATCACGATCTCGATCGCGCTGCACGAGTTCGGGCACCTGCTGACCGCCAAGGCCTTCGGCATGAAGGCCAGGCGCTACTTCATCGGGTTCGGCACCCGGCTGTGGTCGTTCCGCCGCGGCGAGACCGAGTACGGGATCAAGGCCATCCCGCTCGGCGGCTTCGTGGACATCGCCGGCATGACCGCGCTCGACGAGGTCAGGCCGGACGAGAAGGAACGCGCCTTCTACAACAAGCCGGTGTGGCAGCGGGTGATCGTGCTGGCCGCCGGCTCGTTCACGCACTTCGTGGTGGGCATCGTGGTGGTGTACCTGATGGCGCTGTCCACCGGCCTGCCGGACACCCGGCCCGCGGTCGGTGCGCTCGCCGACTGCGTGTCCGACCAGGACCCGACGACCGGGCAGCTGCGGGAGTGCGCGCCGGCCAGCCAGGAGGCTCCGGCCAAGGTCGCCGGCCTGCACACCGGCGACGTGGTGCTCGCCGTCGGCGGGGTGCCCACCCCGACCTGGGACCAGGTGCTGACCCAGATCCGCGGCTCGTCCGGCCCCACCGAGTTCCGCGTCGAGCGCGACGGCCGGCAGCAGACCTTCACCGTCGACGTGCAGACCGCGCAGCGACTGCCGATCGACGCCAAGCCGAGCCCGGACGCCACCCTGGAGACGGCCGGTGTCGTCGGCATGGACCATGGCATCGGGCCGAACCTGGAGTACGGCGTGGCCGGCGCGGTGCCGGCCACCTTCTACTTCACCGGCGACATGTTCGTGGCCACCTGGGAGGGCCTCAAGCGCTTCCCGGAGAAGGTGCCGGCGCTGTTCAGGGCGATCGCCGGCGAGGACGACCCGGAGCGGCCGATCAGCGTGGTCGGCGCCTCGATCATCGGCGGGGACGCCGCCGACCGCGGGCTGTGGGAGCTGTTCCTGTTCTTGCTGGCCGCGGTGAACTTCTTCGTCGGCGTGTTCAACCTGCTGCCGCTGCTGCCGCTGGACGGCGGGCACATCGCCGTCAACGTGTACGAGAAGCTGCGGAACTGGGCGCGGCGGCTGCGCGGCCTACCCGCCGGCGGCCCTGTGGACTACACCAAGTTGCTGCCGTTGACCTATGTCGCGGTGTTGATCGGTGGCGGGATCATGTTGCTGACCGTGACGGCCGACATCGTCAACCCGATCCGCCTCCCGTAGGAGGGCCCCCGTGTCCGTTTCCCTCGGCATGCCCGCAGCCCCGGCGCCGGTGCTCGCCCCGCGCCGCAAGACCCGGCAGCTGCAGGTAGGCAAGGTGGGCGTCGGCAGCGACCACCCGGTCTCCGTGCAGTCCATGACCACCACGGTCACCGCCGACGTCAACGCCACCCTGCAGCAGATCGCCGAGCTGACCGCCACCGGCTGCGACATCGTGCGGGTGGCCTGCCCGACCCAGGACGACGCCGACGCGCTGGCCGAGATCGCGAAGCACTCCCAGCTCCCGGTGATCGCCGACATCCACTTCCAGCCCAAGTACGTGTTCGCCGCGATCGAGGCCGGCTGCGCCGCGGTGCGGGTGAACCCCGGCAACATCAAGAAGTTCGACGACCGGGTGGCCGAGATCGCCGCCGCGGCCCGCGACCACGGCACGCCGATCCGGATCGGCGTCAACGCCGGCTCGCTCGACCCGCGGCTGATGGCCAAGCACGGCAAGGCCACCCCGGAGGCGCTCGTCGAGTCGGCGCTGTGGGAGGCGTCGCTGTTCGCCGAGCACGACTTCCACGACGTCAAGATCTCGGTCAAGCACAACGACCCGGTCGTGATGATCAGGGCCTACGAGCTGCTCGCCGAGGCCTGCGACTACCCGCTGCACCTCGGCGTCACCGAGGCCGGGCCGGCGTTCCAGGGCACGATCAAGTCCGCGGTGGCGTTCGGCGCGCTGCTGCGCCAGGGCATCGGCGACACCATCCGGGTCTCGCTGTCCGCGCCGCCGGTGGAAGAGGTCAAGGTCGGCAACCAGATCCTGCAGTCGCTCAACCTGCGGCCGCGCAAGCTGGAGATCGTGTCCTGCCCGTCGTGTGGCCGCGCGCAGGTGGACGTCTACACGCTCGCCGACCAGGTCACCGCGGGGCTGGAGGGCATGGAGGTGCCGCTGCGGGTCGCCGTGATGGGCTGCGTGGTGAACGGGCCGGGCGAAGCGCGCGAGGCCGACCTCGGGGTGGCGTCGGGCAACGGCAAGGGCCAGATCTTCGTCAAGGGCGAGGTCATCAAGACCGTGCCCGAGCACCTCATCGTGGAGACCCTGATCGAGGAGGCGATGCGCATCGCCGAGTCGATGGAGCCCGAAGGGGACGAGGCGGGCGCGCCCACCGTCACCGTCGGCTGAGCCCGCTCGGCACCTGGGCGTCCCGCACTCCGTCATACGAGCAGTGGGACGCCCAGGTGCCGAGGTTTGCGATGCGCGGGGCGTGTGGTTGTTCGACGTTCATCTGGCACGCTGTAGGTGTGCTGAAGCTGGCGGGTGCACGCCTGCTGGACAACCGCGACGCGCACTGGGTCCGGGCCGCGCTGGATGCCGACCCAGTGACCTCCTGCATGGTCGCGGCCAGGGTGGAGTCGGCCGGCACGGACCCGTGGCGGCTCGGCGGCGAGCTGTGGGGCTTCGGCCAGCGGCTGGACGGGCTGTGCTTCTCCGGCGCGAACCTCGTCCCGCTGCGCGGTGACCGGCACGCGCTGCGGGCGTTCGCCGACCGGGCGCTGCGCCGCGGCCGCGGCTGCTCCTCGCTGGTCGGTCCGGCCGACCCGGTGCTCGCGCTGTGGGACGGGCTGATGTCCAGCTGGGGGCCGTCGCGCGAGGTGCGCCCCGACCAGCCGCTGCTCGCCATGTCGAGCCGGCCCGCGATCGCGGGTGATCCGCTGGTGCGCCCCGTGCGCGCGGACGAGCTGGACCGCTACCTGCCGGCCGCGGTGGCCATGTTCACCGAGGAGGTGGGCGTCGACCCGACGTTGGGTGACGGCGGCACCGGCTACCGCGCCAGGGTCGCCGAGCTGATCGCGGCCGGCCGCGCCTTCGCCCGCTTCGAGGCCGGCGAGGTGGTGTTCAAGGCCGAGATCGGCGCCATGTCCAGGCGGGTCGGGCAGCTGCAGGGGGTCTGGGTGCGGCCCGACCGTCGCGGCAACGGCCTCGGCACCGCGGGCACCGCCGCCGTCGTCGAGCGGCTGGTCGGCGGGTTGGGCCGGGTGGCCAGCCTCTACGTCAACTCCTACAACCACCCCGCCCGGGCCGCGTACCGCAGGCTCGGCTTCCGCCAGGTCGGCACGTTCGCCACCGTGCTGTTCTGAGCTGTGCCGAGTGCGTCCGGCGCCACCCGTAAGGTGCAGGCGTGCGCGTACTGCTCGTCGTCCTGCTCTGCGTCGTCCCGCTGACCTCGTGCGGGCTGTTCGGCGCCGAGCCCAAGCCGGAGGACGCGGCGCGCGCGTTCCTCACGGCGTTCGCCGGCGGTGACACCGCGGCCGCCAGTGGGCTCACCGACCGGGCGGCCGAGGCCAAGGCGCTGCTGGACAAGGCCCGCGAGGCGCTGCAGCCGACCGCGGTGCGGGCCGAGCTCGACCAGGTCCGCGACTCCGAGAACGGCGCGGCGTCGGCCAGCTTCACGGCCACCTGGACCATCGGCGACGGCAGGGACTGGAGCTACCCGTCGACGCTCGAGCTGTACCGCACCGAGGACGAGAACCGGCCGTGGGCGGTGCGGTGGTCGCCCACCGTGGTGCACCCCAAGCTGTCCGCGCAGCAGTCGATCGCGGTGCGCGAGCAGCAGCCGGAGCCGGCGCCGATTGTGGACCGCGACGGCGGCCCGCTGCTCACGCCGCAGCGGGTGGTCTCGGTGCTGCTCTACCGGGAGCAGGCCGGCGACGTGGCGGCCGTCGCCGGCGCGCTGGCCGCGGCGCTCGCCAGGTTCGACGCGTCGATCACCCAGCAGGCCATCGTGGACGGCGCCGCGCAGGCCACCGCGGGCAACGCGTACACCGTCGCCGTGCTGCGCGAGCCGGACTACGCCGAGGTCAAGGACCTGATCTACGAGCTGCCCGGGGTGCGGTTCAGCGCGCAGACCAGGATGCTCGCGCCGGACAGGGACTTCGCCAAGCAGCTGCTGCCGTCGGTGCGCACCGCGGTGGAGCCGCAGATCACCGGCCTGGCCGGCTGGCGGGTGGTCACCCTGGACTCCGTCGGCGCCGAGGTGGAGACGCTGCACGAGACGCCGCCGACGCCGGGCACGACCGTCACCACCACGCTGTCGCGGCTGGTGCAGGCGGCCGCCGAGGACGTCGTGGAGCCCATCGAGCAGCAGGCGATGATCGTCGCACTGCAGCCGTCGACCGGCGAGGTGCTGGCGGTCGCCCAGAACGCCGCAGCGGACGCCGCCGGGTCCCTCGCGCTCACCGGCCGCTACCCGCCCGGCTCGACGTTCAAGGTGGCCACCGCGTCGGCCGCGCTGCAGGCCGGCGTGGTCGCCCCGGCCACGCCGGTGCCGTGCCCGGGCAGCATCGTCATCGACGGCCGTTCGGTGCCCAACAACGACCGGTTCGACCTCGGCACGGTGGAGCTGCACACCGCGTTCGCGCACTCGTGCAACACCACGTTCGCCCGGCTGGCCGCGGACCTGCCGGCGGCCGCGCTGCCCGACGCGGCGCGCCAGCTCGGGCTCGGCGTCGACTTCGTGCTTGCCGGCGCCACCACGATCACCGGCTCGGTGCCCCCAGGGGAGTCCACGGTGGCCCGCGCGGAGGCCGGCTTCGGGCAGGGCAAGGTGGTGGCCAGCCCGTTCGGCATGGCGCTGGCGGCGGCCACCGTCGCGCGCGGCAGCATGCCCACCCCGCTGCTGATCCGCGGCACCACCACCGCGGTCGACGCCGCGCCGCCCGCTCCGCCGGCGCCCGTGGTGGCTGCGCTGCGGGAGATGATGCGGGAGGTGGTCGTGGCCGGCAGCGCGCGGCAGCTCGACGACGCGCTCGGTGACGTGCGCGGCAAGACCGGCACCGCGCAGTACGGCGACGGCTTCCGCTCGCACGGCTGGTTCGTCGGCTACCGCGGCGACCTCGCGTTCGCGGTGCTGATCGTCGACGCCAACAGCTCCGCGCCCGCCGTCCAGGCCGCCGGCCGCTTCCTCGCCGTCGTCCCCTAATCCCCGCCCCCAGGCCCCGCGCACCCCGCTGCCCGTACGTCGACGCGCATCCGGCGCGACGTTTTCGCGGCCCCAAACGGCGT
>Ga0299913_10000228_pt1 | contig 31750 bp, 23 predicted proteins | sample RVTome_9_FD_201360 | JGI IMG/M metagenome (GOLD analysis project Ga0299913, IMG submission 201360) | Soil microbial communities from uranium-contaminated site in the Upper Colorado River Basin, Wyoming, United States - RVT155D38 (version 2) ... | reverse complement strand
ACGCCGCGGACCGCGCCCGTCGTGACATTTCCGGAGAGCAGCGCCATGAGGCGGTCGAGCGCCTGGTCGACTTCTACTGCCGCACCGCGTCGGCGGCGGCGCGCACTCTCATGCCGTACAGCGAGCCCGTGCCGGCCGTGCCCACACCCACCGAAGCGACCCCGCTGACCTTCGACACCGAGGACGAAGCCCTGCGGTGGTGCATGCAGGAGCGCGACAACCTCATCGCAGCCACCCGCCTCGCGGCCGAGTACCAGCTGCACGAATACGCCTGGCGGATTCCCGCGGCGATGGGTCGGGTGTTCGAGCGTTCCGGATTTGAGAAGGACTTCCTCGACAGCCTGTACCCCGCAATCGAGTCGGCGAGGACGGCCGGCAGCCGCGAAGCCGAAGTAGGCATGCTCACCCACCTCGGCGGCAGCTTCTTCGTGCGGCACGACTACCGTCGCGCGCTGTTCCACTTCCAGCAGGCGCTGGAGGTTGCCCAGCGGACCGGGGATCCAAGTGTGCTGGGCCCGAGCCTGCACAACGTCGGCAGCGCCCACCTCAAGCTCGGCAACACCGACGCGGCCATCCGGCTCTACCAGCAAGCCATCGAGTTGGAGCGGGCGAGGGGGAGCTCCGAAGGCGTGGCATCGTGCCTGCACCAGCTCGGGGTGGCGTACCGGCAGGCCGGGCGGCACGAGGAGGCGCTGCACCATTGTCACCGTGCACTACAGCTGCGCGAGGAGATCAAGGATGCGCGCGGCCAAGGCGACACGCTGACCGAGCTGGCCGCGCTGAGCCACGACCGCGGCCAACCCGACCGTGCGATCGCCCTCGGGATGCGCGCACTGGACATGTACGAACGCGCCCAGGAGAAGGTCAAGGCCACCAGGACGTTGACCGTCCTCGCCACCGTGCACCTCGACACCGGGTCTCTGCCCGACGCGGCTGACTGTGCGGGGCGCGCGATCGAGCTGTGCTCGGAGACCGGAGACGACATCGCGCTGGCTCAGGCGCTACACATCCTGGGGCGCGTCCACCATGCCGGTGCCGACCATGAGGCCGCCAGTGCCGCCTGGACACGGGCCGTCCGAATCCTCGACACTGCCGAACATGCGGAGGCCGAGGCCGTCCGCGAACGCCTCGAACAGCTGGACGCCGCGTGCGGCCAGGTGCCCCGGCCACGTGCATACCCCGACTCGGGTACCGAAATCACTGGCCCTCCACGCCTCGACTCCATCACCTGAACAGTTGAAGTGGACGCAAGCTTGTTGCAATGACTGGAGTTAGTGTGGCATGATAGGAGCCGGTTTGAGGTTGATCTCTGACCGCTGGCATCATCTGGCCGATGATCCACAAGCGCACCGCTGCTCGGCTCATCGTGGTCGCAGCGTTGGCGGCCGCCATCGTCGGCTCGGCGGCCGCCAACGCCACCGCGTCCCCCACGGACACAACCAATGTGTCCCTCGTCGTCGCCGACCAGGTGCCCGGCGGCTCAACGAACCCGTTGGACATCGCTCCCGACTGGATCCCCTACTACACCGCAGTCCACTGAACCTCGCCTAGCCACCGGGCCGAGCGCACGCGGTATTGCCGGGCCACTGGTGCAGTGCGTCAGGCACCTTGGCGTGGGGTGTTGCCGAAGCTGATCGAGCCGGCCACGTCGCGTGCCTGGACGACATTGCCGCCGACCGTCCCGGACACCTCGTTGATCACGCCGCCATGATCTGCGTGCAGTTCGGCGCTTGCTCGATCCCACAGCGAGCGGAGCTGCTCGCCGAACTCCGGATCAGCCGCGGCCACCTCCTCCAGTGCGGCGGCGAGCCGGTCGACGTTCTCCGTCCGCTGCGGCTCGTCGTGGGCGGCCTGCAGCGCCTGCTCCGCGTCCGGCCGGCCGGCGAACTTCGCCTTCACCAGGTCGAGTAGCGAGCGCAGCGCGGCGGCGCCGCCCGACGCGATCGCGCCCGCGGCCTTGCCGGCCAACGCTGTGGCCACGGCGATCAGCACCGGATCGGCCATGATCGACCCCCTCGATCCACAAAGTTACCCGCTGCACGCGGAGCCTAGCCAACAGTAGCGTGCCACGCCGCTGCGCGACCCGTGAGACAGGACAGAGCGCTATGGCACCTATCGGCACTCACGGGCAGCGTCAGCTGCAAACGGCGTTGTTGAGCGTGAAACCCGCCGGCGCCGGGTTCGACCCGGTATGCGAGCCGTTGAAACCGATACCCACCGACGCCCCCGGCGCGATCACCGCGTTCCACGACAGGTTCGTCGCCGACACGTTCGCACTACCCGAAGGCTGCGACCACGACGCACTCCAACCATCGGTCACCCGCTGACCCGCCGTGAACGCAAACCGCAACGTCCACCCGTTGACCGCCGACGAACCCGTGTTCGTGATGGTCACGCTCGCGGTGAAGCCGTTCGCCCCACCCCAGTTCGACGCCGAGTACACCACCCGGCACGACCCACCGCCCCCGCCGGGCAGCGTGGTCACGGAGACGGTGCCGGAGTTGGCGGAGAAGTTGGGGACGGCGTCGCGCGCCCGCACGTAGTAGCGGTAGGTGCTGGCGGCGGACAGCCCGGTGTCGGCGAACGAGTTGGTGGTGGGCGTGCCGACCCGGGTGAACGTGCCACCGCTCGCCCCGGGAGCCCGGTACACCTCGTAGCCGGTCACGGCCACGTTATCGGTGGACGCGGCCCAGTTCAGCGTGAGCGAGCTGGAGGTCACCGCGGACGCGGCCGGCGTGCCCGGCTGGGTCGGCGGCGTGGTGTCGCCGGTGCCGCCGGCCAGGGCGTCGTGCACCGCCGTGTACGCGGGTTTGCGCTGCAGGTTCACGTCCGACAGGTGAGCGGAGCCCTCGCCGGGGAACGCGCCGGGGATCCACGAGTACCTGTCGGTGAAGCCCCACACGGTGATCCCGACGCAACGAGTGACGGCGAGGCAGGCGCTGGTCACGTTGCGGTAGTAGGTGTTCTGGGTGGCGATCTTGTTCGAGTCCGCCGGGAGCGGCATGCGCACGTCCAGCTCGGTGATCGCCACGTCCAGCCCGAGGTTCGCGAAGCGCTGCAGGTTCTGCTGCATGCCGGATGGGAAGCCGTACTGCACGGCCAGGTGCGACTGGAAGCCGACCCCGTCGATCGGCACCCCCTGCTGCAGCAGCGACTGCACCAGGGCGAACATGCCGTCGCTCTTGGCGCCGAACCCGTCGGTGTTGTAGTCGTTGATGTACAGCTTGACGTTCGGGTCGGCCGCGCGGGCGGCGCGGAACGCCTCGGCGATGTAGCCCGGCCCGAGCCGCTGCAGCCAGAACGAGCTGCGCAGCGTGCCGTCCTCGTTCAGCGGCTCGTTGACCACGTCCCAGGCGTAGAGCTGGCCGCGGTAGTGGCCGACCACGTTGGTGATGTGGTTCTGCATGGCCGCGCGCATCGCCGCGCCGTCCAGGTTCTGCACCCAGCCCGGCGTCTGGCTGTGCCAGAGCAGCGTGTGGCCGCGGACGCTCTGGCCGTTGGCCCTCGCAAGGTTCACGATCTCGTCGCCCCTGGCGTAGTTGAACTGGCCGGGCTGCGGCTCGATCGCGTCCCACTTCATCGCGTTGCCCGGGGTGAGCTGGCCGAACTCGCTGGCCACTATCGCCCGGTACGGCGCGTCGGTGAGCTCGCCCGAGTCCACGGCGTTGCCGAAGAACTTGCCGCGAGCCGCGGCGTGCTGTTGCAGCGTGCCCGAGGCCTGCGCCGGCGCCGCGACGACGACGCACACGGACACGCCGAGCAGCCCGCCGAGGAGCGTCGCGAGAAGTTTCCTTCGCATGGCGGTCACTCCCCTGATCCGGTGGTGCACGCGTTGCCGTTGAGCCGGAAGGCGGTCGGCGGCGGGTTGCTGCCGGACCACGAGCCGTTGAACCCGATGTCGACCGACCCACCCGGTGGGATCGTGGCGTTGTACGGCAGGTTCGTGGCCGTCACGTTGGGGCTGCCCTGGGGCTGCGCCCAGTTGGCGCCCCAGCCGTTGGTGACGCGCTGGGTGCCGGGGAACGTGAAGGTGAGCGTCCAACCGTTGACGGCAGCGGTGCCGGTGTTCGCGACGGCAAGGTTGGCGGTGAAGCCACCGGGCCACTGGCTGACCGTGTACGACACGCGGCACGGCCCAGGGGGCGGCGGCTGCGTGGTCGTCGTCGTTGTCGTGGTCGTGCTGGTGGTCGTGGTCGTGGTCGTCGTCGGCGGCACGTCGGTGCGGTCGGCGTAGAGGATGCCTCTGCCGTTCGTGCCCAGGTACACCCGGCCGTAGACGCGCGGGTCGCCGGTGAGCGCCTCGCCCATGTTCCCGTACTGGTGCTGGTCGTCGTTGATCCGCACCCAGCCGGCGCCGGTGTCGTCGGAGCGGAACACCCCGCTGACGCCGCCGACCGTGGCCACCGTGAACAGCGCGGGGTACGACTGCCCCGGCGCCGCCCTGCCGAAGCCGACGTTGCGCGCCGACGCCACGTTGGACAACCGGGTGAACGAGGCGCCCGAGTTCGTCGAGCGGAAGAGCCCCGTGTCGCCGGCGAGCCAGATGTCGCCGTCGCGGCCCGGCACCGCCTTGAACTTGGCCGACGACGGCAGCCCGGTGGCCGCGGTCGCGGTGAAGGTGGCGCCGCCGTTGGTGCTGACGTAGAACCGGCCGCCGGAGAACCCGTAGAACTTGTTCGGGTTCACCCGGTCCGACTCCACGACGGCCTCGGCGGGAGTGCCAGCGGACTGGCTCCACGAGTTGCCGAAGCCGACCGAGTAGTGCACGGGCTGGGCACGCGGCGCCCACACGAAGCGGCTGCCGTTCGCGGCCGCGGCGACCGTGCCGCCCTCGTTGACGCCGCCGGGCTCGGTGGCCTGGAACCAGTTCGCCCCGCCGTCGGTGGAGAACGCGACGTGGCTGTCGCTCGGCCGGTCGGCATCGGTGAAGTTACCGGCGCGCACCATCACGCTCGGGTTCAGCTCGGCGTAGTCGAGGCTGGTCGTCGACGTGAAACCGGGCCTGGTGAACATCATGGCCGGTACGGCGTCCAGGTTCGCGTGCCGGAAGCCGCCGATGTCGCCGAGCGCGGAGACGAGCGGCGCGCCGGACGGCGGGCTGATCAGGTCGAGGACGGCGGTCTCCTCCAGCCCGGCCGCCATCGGTCGGATGGTGAACTGGGTGTTGCGATCCCAGTTGGTGAGGTTGGTGGTGCCGTAGATGGTGGCCCCGGTGCCGTACATCATCCGGTTGGAGTCGAACGGGTCGATCTCCAGCGACTCCGTCATCCAGCCCAGCTTGGGCGTGGTCTCGGGCGGCTGCGGGTTGCCGCCGAACGTCAGCCACGGTGCGGACGAGATGTCCATCGTGTAGCGCAGCGTGCGGTTCGGGTACGCGCCCCAGTCCCACACCCTGGTCCACGACGTGCCGCCGTTGGTGCTGCGGAAGAAGATGACGTCGGGCCACCAGGAGATCTGGGTGGCGACCATGATCGTGTTCGGGTTCTGCCGGTCGATCGTCAGGCCGCTGTAGCCGAAGTAGTCGTCCGAGCTGCTCGACGGCACGGGGCTGATCTGGGTCCATGCCCCGGTCGCGATGCCGTAGCGCCACACGTCGCCCTTGGCGCCGTCGTACGGCCCGCCGGTGTCGCTGGTCGCGATGTACAGCACCCGGTTGACGGGGTCCAGCACGCCCTTGTGCGCGAGGTACCCGGTCGGCTGGCCGGCGATCCGCTCCCAGCTGGTGCCGCCGTTGGTCGACCGGTAGACGGTGTTGTTCCTGTCCGCGACCCCCACGTAGATGCCCTGGGTGGTGTTGCCAGCGGTCGCCGTGGACTTGTCGAACGAGACCCACACCACGCCGGGCCGGTGGCTGAGGTAGCCGTTGGGGTCGTTGGGGTCCTGCGCGTAGTTGCCGGCGTTCGGGAAGTTGGTCACCCGCGCCCAGGTGGCGCCGAAGTCGGTGCTGCGCCACAGGCCGTTGCCGTCCGGGGCGCCGAAGTACACGACGCTGTTGCGGTTCGGGTCGACCGCGAGCCGCTCCCCCATCCCGCGGCCGGGCATGTTGCCGCCGAGCTTGAACGGCAGCGGGGTCGCCTGCCAGGTGTCGCCCCGGTTCGTGGAGCGCAGGATGGCGCCGTTGTTGGGGTCCCAGCTGTTGGTGTACATGCCGACGGCCGCGTACACCCGGTTGGTCTGCACCGGGTCGGTGGCCAGGCTGTGCACGCCGTTCCAGCCCCAGTTGCTCCAGCCGACCCAGTCCAGCAGCGGGACCCACCGCTGAGTGCTCTCGTTCCACCGGTACGCGCCGCCGATGTCGGTGCGCGCGTAGATCAGGTTGCGCTCGGTCTGGTTGAACACGATCGACGGCACGAAGCCACCACCGGCGATCTGCACGTTGCGCCAGTTGTACGTGTCGTCGATCTGCGCCGCCTCGGCGGGCGCGCCGGTCACCGCGCCGTTCGCCACGGTGACGACCGTGACCACCGCACCGGCCAGCACCACGGCCGCGGCCACCTGGGCAAGGTTCCTAAGCATGAGCATGCTCCTTCGGAGCTCGTGGGTGGCGATGGGTGCTATGGCACTCATCGCCACCCACGGGCAGCGTCAGCTGCAACTGGCGTTGTTGAGGGTGAAACCCGCCGGCGCCGGGTTCGACCCGGTATGCGAGCCGTTGAAACCGATACCCACCGACACCCCCGGCGCGATCACCGCGTTCCACGACAGGTTCGTCGCCGACACGTTCGCACTACCCGAAGGCTGCGACCACGTCGCACTCCACCCATCGGTCACCCGCTGACCCGCCGTGAACGCGAACCGCAACGTCCACCCGTTGACCGCCGACGAACCCGTGTTCGTGATCGTCACACTCGCGGTGAACCCGTTCGCCCCACCCCAGTTCGACGCCGAGTACACCACCCGGCACGACCCACCGGTGCTCTGCTGGGTGGTGAAGGTGACCAGGCCGGACGGGGTGGACAGGTTGCCTGCGCCGTCGCGGGCGCGGACGTACACCTGGTACTGGGTGGCCGGCGTCAGGCCCGTCAACACGACGGTGTTGGTCGACGGCTGGGCCAGCAGCGGGTCGGTGGCGCCCTGCTCCCGGTGGACGTCGTAGCCGGCAAGGCCGCTGCCGCCGGAGTCGGTCGACGCCGTCCACGACAGCGTTGCCGAGGTGGCGGTCACCCCGGACGCGGAAGGCGTACCCGGCTGGGTCGGCGCGATGGTGTCGTTGCCACCACCGCGCATCAGCGCGGCCTGGGCGGCCAGCACGGTGGCGTCGTTGGACGGATACGTCACACGGAAGCCGTCGTAGTCGGGGTAGAGCTGGCCGCCGTCCTCGATGCCGGTGAGGATCCAGAAGTTGAAGCCGTCGCCGCCGCCCGTGCGCAGCGTGTCGAGCCACTGGTTGTACACGCTCTGCCTGGCGCCCTGGTCGGTGATGCCGAACTCCTCCAGGATCATCGGCTTGCCCAGCGCGGTCCCGATCTCGTTGTGCCGCTGGATCCACGTGGTGCCCCACGCGTTGGACTGGCCCCAGTGCGTCGGGTACAGGTGGAAGGTGCCGAAGTCGACGTTGGGCAACGCGGTCAGCCGCTGGTTGTCCACGCCGTCGGTGATGTTGCACGGCCAGGAGCCGCTGCCGCAGCCGTTGCCGTTGAAGAAGCCCTCGTCGCCGACCGACACCAGGTGGTTGGAGTCGATGCCCTTGAGGTAGGTGGACATCTCGTTTGCCCAGCCCACCAGCGTGTCCGCGGTGCACGTGCCGGAGGTCGGCAGCGAGGCGTTGATGCAGCGCGGCTCGTTCGCCAGCTCCCACGAGAAGATCGCCGGGTCGTTGCGGTACTGCACGCCCGTGATGCTGTTGGTGCGGTTGACCAGCGTGGACACCCAGCTCTTGTAGTTCTGCCTGATCCGCGCGTCGGTGTAGAACTGGTCGTGGTACGGCAGCCCGTACCAGGTGACGTACTGGTCCATGCCGCCGAAGTCCCGCCAGTTGTTCACCAGCGGCAGGATCAGCTTGATGCCGAACTGGTTGGCCTTGGCCAGCATGTAGTCCAGCTTCTGCAGCCCACCGGGGCCGGTGTTGTACACCGGGCCGTTGGCCGAGTTGCTCCACCGCTGCGTCCACAGGTCGGTGCCCTGCGAGCAGCCGCCGGCCGAGTTCGGCTTGTCGCCGCCGCACTCCAGCGACGACCAGGCCCTGATCACCCGCAGGCCCATGGCGGCCGCGTCGTTGAACACGTCGTCGACCATCAGCTGCGACTTGTAGTGCAGGTAGTAGTTGTTGGTGCCGCCGAAGCGGAACGGCTGGCCGCCGAGGTCGAACGCGGCGCCGTTGCGCGTCACGAACACCGGGCCGGCGGCGGCCGGCGGCGTCGCGCCGATCAAAAGCACCGCACCGACCAACCCCATGACCGCGAGCGCGGCGCCGGCGGCCCGCCAGCCACGTGGGCGTCCCACGCTCCGTATGAGGAAGCGCGGGACGCCCACGTGCCGGCGGGAGCGGGTGGGGCGCGGAGGGGCCGAACGGGGTGGGGCGAGCCAGTTACGCATGGGGTCTCCCGTCGGCGTCTATGCGGTCGTGCAGGGCCGGCCGTTGAGCGTGAAGCTCGTCGGCCTGGCGTTGCCGCCGCTGTAGTTGGCGTTGAACCCGAGGTCGCCGACCGATCCCCCGGCCGCGATCGTGCGGTTGTAGTCGAGGTTGGTCGCGGTGACGCTGGCGCTGCCGGCGGGCTGGCTCCAGGCGGCGTTCCAGCCGTTGGTGACCCGCTGGTTGCCGGCGAAGGTGAACCGCAGCGTCCAGCCGTTGATCGCGGTGCCGCCGGTGTTGGTGATCGTCAGCTGCGCGGTGAAGCCGCTGCCCCAGTCGTTCGGCACGGTGTAGGCGACCCGGCAACCCAGCGGCGGCGGCTGCGTGGTCGTGGTGGTGGTCGTGGTCGACGTCGGCGGGCTGTCGACCGGGATGAGGTACGGCGTGAGGTACGCCTGCTTGGTGGTGTTGACGGTGGTCCAGTCGTCGTTGAGGATCCCGCCGGTGTCACCGGAGTTCGGGTTCCACGACCAGAACGTGAAGCTCATGCCGCCGGTGCCGGTGCCGAGGTAGGCCATCAGGGTCTGCAGCCAGGTGCGGTCCCTCGGGTCGGCCAGCGTGGTGCCGAACTCGCCGAGCAGCACCGGCGCGACGTTGTTCTTGTGCAGGTACCCCCAGTTGCGGTCCCAGATCGCGGCCAGGTTGTTCGGGAACGTGGGGTCGGAGAACCACGGCTGCGGGAACACCGACGTGGCGTAGTCGTGTGGCGAGTACACGAGCCGGTTGGCCACGTTGAGCCGCACCGGGGCGCTCGCCGCGCCCTGCAGGTTGCCGCCCCACCAGTAGCCGCTGCCGTTGTACGAGTCGACGCCCTCGACGATGATCAGCAGGTTCGGGTTCACCGCGAGGATGGCGTTGCCGGCGCGCTCGGCGGCCAGCCGCCAGTCGGTGGCGGTGTCGCCGCAGCCCCAGCACGCGCCGCCGCCGCCCTGGATCGAGTGCGGCTCGTTGTGCAGGTCCGCGCCGATCACGGTGCTGTTGCCGACGTAGCGCTGGGCGAGCATCCGCCAGTCACTGATCCACCGGCTCTCCGGGTACGCGCTGGTGTACCAGAGCGCCGACTGGCCGGCCGAGCCCGGCCGATGCCGGTCGAGCACCACCTTCAGCCCGATCTGACCCGCGTAGGCGATGATCCGGTCCATGATCTGGATGCCGTTCAGGCCGACCAGGTCCTGGTTCTTGGCGTAGTCGATGCTGTTCGGCGTGCTGCCGGAGTCGAACAGCTGGTTGGAGAACGGCAGCCGCAGGGTGTTGTACCGGAGGCCCTTGATCTGGTCGAGCATGTCCCGGTAGTTGCGCGTCCATAGCCCGTGCGGCGTGTAGTTCGCGGTCTCCAGGCCGAACCAGTTGATGCCGGTCATCCGCACCGGGCGGTTGTCGGCGTCGAGCAGCTGCCGGCCGCTCGTGTGCCAGTAGCCGGCGCCGGCGGCCGCGGCCTGCGGTGGCGCGGCCAGGTTGACGAAGGGCACCAGCGCCAGCACGAGCAGGGCCGGCAACATGGCGAGCAGGGCGTGCCGTCGGGTCAGCGGTCGGGTCAGCCGTCGGGTCATCTCCAGGCCTCCTCGGCCGTGTGGTGCGGTCAGGTGAGTGGCGGAGCCCACCCCCTCGGTGGGCTCCGCCGTTGCGGTCAGCCGAAGAGCCGGCCGTAGTCGGCCATGGCCATCGCGATGTCGGCCTGCGCCCAGAACCGGTGGTAGCGGAAGCTGGGCACCGGGCCGCCGTTCAGGTAGCTCTGCACCTGCGGCCACGCCGGGTCGGCGGTGTACCAGGACCGCAGGGACATGAACGTGGAGCTGCTGTTGACCAGGTCGCCGTTGGCCATCCGGCCGCTGAAACCGGACGGGACGTACACCGCGTCGTCGAAGCGGTTGTAGTCCGAGCGCGTCTCGCTGACCGAGATGCCCCTGGTGTCCTGGTTGGGCGTCGCCCACATGGCGTCGAGCAGGTCCTTCGCCATGGTCCGCGATGCCGTGTCGCCCGAGCGCGCCGCGTAGTACATGAGCGTCTTGGCCAGCGCGGCGGTCACGCCCACGTCCTGGTTGCGGCTCATCACGGTGACGTGCAGCCCGGTGTTGCCGCCGGGGCTCGCCGGGTTCCAGGTGTCCGGCTGCCCGGACCAGGACAGCTCGCTCGGCACCTGCCAGGTGCCGGCGGCCGCGTTCACCGTGGTGTTGGCGCGGGCCCACGCCGTCCACTTGTCCAGGACGGCCTTCGCGGCCGCGCTGCCGGTGACGTTGTAGTACTCGGCGACGCGCTGCATGGACCACACCTGCATGCCGAACCACTGGTTGCTCGGCGGGTCGTGGTAGACCGGCTGCTGGTCGTAGAACATTCCGTAGAACGTGGACCTGCCGGCTGGCGGCGTGGCGTAGCGGCCGGCCCAGCTGTTGGTCGCGCCGCCGGCGATGCCGCCCTCGGCCGACTGCAGCCACCGGTAGAACTCGAGCTGCCGCTGCAGGCTCGTCGTCCAGTCCGTCACCGCGGTCGGCGACTGCGGCCGCAGCGCCGGCACGTTGGCCAGCACGTGCGCGGCCATCGGGTTCTGGTAGCCGAAGTGCGCCGGGCTCGACCCGATGCGCCACGCCCAGCTGCCGTTCGTCGCTCCGCCCCAGGCGAAATACCAGGACAGCAGGTAGTGCGAGCTGTTCTTGCCGCTGCCGGCCGGGCAGGTGGTCGGGCCGACGCAGTTGCCGATGCGCTTGAAGTACTTGTCGTACATCGAGTAGCGCAGGTAGTCGCCCATCTTCGCGGCCTTCGCCAGGGTGGCGCTGATCTGCGACTGCCTGCCCTGCGCGGTCGCCCAGGTCAGCGCCCAGTAGGCGGCCTGCACTGCGCGCGCGTCGGCGTCCGGCGCGTTCGTGTAGCGCCACTGCTGGGCGTACGCGGAGTCCTGCACGAACAGCGGCAGGAAGCCGTTGGCGCCGCCGTTGCGGAAGTTCTCCCACGACGGGTGCGGCACGGTCTCCCACACCGACTCCTGCGGGCCGCGCTGGAACGTGTTGATGTACGACGGGCTGCCCGTGGCGTTGTCCCGGCGGCCGTAGCCGTAGCGGTTGTCCACGTCGAGCAGCCAGTGCATGCCGTAGACGTCCCGAGTGCCGTAGGTGCTCTGCAACTCGTTGGCCAGCGGGTCGCCGCCCACCGGCACGTTCGCGTCCAGCGGGCTCGGGTACTGGCTCGGCAGGTCGAACTCCGGCGCGTACTGCGCCGGCGACGACGGGTTGTAGCTCGCGTTGCCCGGCTGGTCGGCCGCGGTCGGGATGATGTGCGTCTCCATCGACGTCCACGCCTGGTTGAACCGCGTCCAGTCCTGGGTGACCTGGCCGTACTGCGCCTCCAGCCAGATCCAGTAGCTGTACGCCTCGGACGTGGTGACGTGGCCGTAGTCCGGCGCCTCGACGATCAGCGTCTCCACCGAGTGGTACGGCACCGGCGGGTTGTGGCTGCTGAAGTAGCCGTTGGCCGGCAGCTTGATCTTGTTGTACAGCTGCATGAAGCGCTGGGTGTACGGCGACTGGTCGTTGTCCGCCTCGGTCGCGGCGACCGTCGCGGCCGTGTGGCCCGGCGCGCTCGAGGTGAACGTCGCGGTGCCGTTGGCGCTGTCGGCGTCCTCGGCCGCGGCCAGCGTCACCGGCTGCGGGGTGCTCCAGTTGCTCGTGCTGAACGTCCTGGTGGCGCCGGTCTGCACGGTGAGGTCGGGGTCACCCGCGGTGCGCGCCGTGGTGACGGTGACCCCGGCGCCGGGCTGCGCGGACAGCCGGATCGTGAAGCTCGCGGTGCCGCCCTCCGGCACGTCGAGCGCGGCCGGCTCCGCGATGACCGCCGGCCCGGTCACCTGACGCACCGTGATGTCCACCGGCGCGGAGTTGCGGAACGCGTTCAGGTTGTCGTACGCCCTGGCCAGCAGCACGTGGTTACCGGCTGGCGCGTTGCTCCAGGTGCCCTGGTACGGGCTCGTCGTGTCGGTCGCGACGAGCGCGGAGCCGGCGTAGAACTCCACCCTGGCGACCGTGCCGTCCGCGTCGGCGGCGGTGGCCGCGAGCGCGATGCTGGCGCCCGCGTCGAACGTCGCGCCGGCCGTCGGTTGGGTCAGCGTCACCGTCGGCGGCTGGTTCGCGCCGTTGCACGTGGTGCCGTTGATCGCGAAGCTCGTCGGCGGCGGGTTGCTGCCCAGGTAGCTGGCGTTGAAGCCGATGTCGGTGGACTGCCCGGTGGCCAGGTTGCGGTTCCAGTCCAGGTTGGTCGCCGACACGTTGGGGCTGCCCGGCGGCTGCACCCAGTTGGCGCTCCAGCCCTGGGTGATCCGCTGGTTGCCGGGGAAGGTGAAGGTTAGCGTCCAGCCGGCGAGCGGATCACCCAGGTTGGTCAGCCGCAGGTACGCGGTGAAGCCGCCGCCCCAGTCGTTGACGGTGTAGGTGACCTGGCAGGCCACCGCCTGCGGGCCGACCGCCGTCGGCGCCACCGCGACCGCCGTGGGCGCCATCAGGAGGGATCCGAGCGCGAGCCATAGTGGGAGCGCTCCCAAGGAGAAGTGTCGCCGTCGTCTCACTTCGTACTCCACGTGGTCGGGGGACCGATCGGATCAGCTCGCCAGGCCACGGCGGGCGGCCGGTCCGGACCGCCGACGCATGCTCTGCGAGTCCCACATCTGGCGCCAACTCCCCCGAATCGGTGGGAGCGCTCCCATCATTGCTGTGAACAAAGTGTTACCAGGCGATCACGACTGGTGTCAATGCCGTGCTGTCAACTCCCCCGAACCGGTCGCTATTGACATCGCGCGGTGGGCGCGCCAACGATGGGAGCGCTCCCATCACTGATGGTGAGCAATCCGGGACGGCGAGCCACCCCTGCCTGTTCGTGCGTCACACCCAGCCCTGAGACGGCTCGTCCGCCCGCGTACCAGCACGCACAGGCACCGGCCGCAAGGAGGATGCATGTGAGAGCGATCAACAGGGCCACGACGGGGAGCGCGCTCGTCGGCGTCGTCGCCGGGTTGCTGGTGGCGCTGCCCGCGCCGCCGGCGTCCGCGCACGGCGGGTTGACCTTCCCGGCCACCCGCACCTACGCGTGCTACGTCGACGGCCTCGCCGGCGGGCAGGGCGGCGACCTCAACCCGACCAACCCGGCGTGCCGCAACGCGTGGCTCACCGGCGACCGGTACGCGTTCTGGAACTGGTTCGGCAACCTGATCAGCAACAACGCCGGCCGGCACCGCGAGACGATCCCGGACGGCCAGCTGTGCGGACCGACCGCCCCGTTCGCCGCGTTCAACGCCGCGCGCAGCGACTGGCCGGTGACGAACGTGCCGGCCGGGGCCACCGTCACCATGCGGTACAACGCCTGGGCGCCGCACCCCGGCACCTGGTATCAGTACGTCACGAGGGACGGCTTCGACCCGAACCAGCCGCTGCGCTGGTCGGATCTCGAGGCGGCGCCGTTCGACCAGATCACCAACCCGCCGCTGAACGGCAGCGGCCCGCACGGTGCCGAGTACACCTGGACCGCGCGGCTGCCGAACAAGAGCGGGCGGCACATCGTCTACTCGATCTGGCAGCGCTCGGACAGCCCCGAGGCGTTCTTCAACTGCGCCGACGTCAACTTCGGCGGGGACCCGACCGATCCCCCACCACCCCCGCCGCCGCCACCGCCCACCGAGTGCTCGGTGACGTACACGACGCCCAGCAACTGGGACAGCGGGTTCGTGGCCGACGTCAGGGTCACCAACACCGCCACCTTCCCCGTCAACGGCTGGACCGTCCGCTGGTCGTACGCCAACGGGCAGCGGGTGACCGGCTACTGGAGCTCGACGATCGTGCAGAGCGGCGCCGACGTGACGGCGTCCAACGCGCCGTGGAACGCCAGCATCCCGCCGGGCGGCTCGGTCAACTTCGGGTTCCAGGGCACCCACACCGGCACGAACTCGCCGCCGACGCAGTTCACCGCGTGCCAGCCGTCGACCCGGTCGGCGGCGCTGTCGGCGGCACCGCACGGCCACTCGCATCACGTGGCTCGGTACAACCACTACCAGCCCTACTGACGCCATGAGCGCGGGCCTGGTGCGACCGGGTGGCCGGTCGCACCAGGCCCGCCGTTCATGCGGTCACCGCGGCTTCGTCGCTACAGCGACGGGAATGCGTTGCGCATGAGCTCCTGGAACTGCGCGGAGAACCAGTGTCCCGAGATCGGCGCGTTGGCCAGCGCCCCGGTCCGGTTGTTGTTGTTGCGCGGGTTGCCCGTGTAGGTCGGGTCGCACATCCGGTCGAAGCCCTTGCCCTCGTCGTTCGGGATCTCCGTGCTGGAGCCGTCGGACTCGCCGGGTGGCTTGATCCAGACGTAGGCGTCGATGCCAGCCGCCGGCGCCGGCCTCGGCCGCTCGCCGAGGCCCGCCCCGGACTGGTTGCACCAGTTGCCGAGGTGGATCCGGCGGTCGATGCGCGACTGGTCGACGAACGTGTTCGGGTCGGTCGAGGTGCTCGCGGAGGTGGGCCGGTTCGGGCCGCCCCAACCGTTGCGCGAGGTGTCGATCAGCATGCCGATGTTCGAGTCGAAGCAGTCCTGGTCGGCTCGCTGCCGGAACGCCTGCGCGAACGACAACTCGTCGACGTACCGGTTCCAGTCGACCCACCGGGTCACCTCGCGGACCGGCCGGCCGCCGACCACGGTGTTGGCATCGAAGAACGGCTCCCGCAGTGCGCTGTAGTTGGCGGTGTTGGCGACGAAGCCGTGCACGTTGGCCGGGGTGGCACCGGACGCGTTCGCGGCCTGGCACATGATCTGCGAGGACGCGCCGAAGTTGTCGTCCCAGCCGATCCAGCCGTGGTGGCCGGCGTCGATGTAGTTGTAGACGTTGGGGACCGCGCCGAGCGTGGCCAGCGCGTACCCGACGCCGTTGACATAGTTGCCGTTGGCCTTCATCACGTCGCACTGCGGGGTGGCCGTCGGGCGCGGCGTGACGTTGGTGATCAGGTTCGGCAGCGAGTCGATCTCGATGATCGTCACGATGCGCAGGTTCCGGTACGCCTGGTCGCGCAGGATGTTGGCGATCGGGTCGATGTACTGGGTCCGGTACCTGCCGATCTCGGTCGGGCCGAGCTCACCGTTGGACGCCAGCGCCGCGCAGTCGCGGCCGGGCAGGTTGTAGATGACGACCTGGAACGCCAGCGGCTGGCCGGCGGCCTGGCGCACGGCCTCGTCGAGGTGCGAGCGCAGGCCCCTCGCGCCCGGCGTGCCGTTGATCGCCGCGATGCGGTCCATCCACACGCCGGTGGGCTGGTTGGCGATGCGGCTGCCACCAGGCTCGGCGTTGGCCCTGGCCGCCCAGTCCGGGTTCACGTAGACCCGCGCGCCGACGTAGGGGTTGTCCACCCGGTTGCCCGGCGGCGGCTGGCTGGTCGTGGTGGTGGTCGTGGTCGGGGTGGTCGTCGTCGGGCCCGGGGTGCCGGTGCACACCGTGCCGTTGATCGAGAAGCTGGTCGGCCGGGGGTTGCTGCCGCTGTAGCTGCCGTTGAAGCCGATGTCCGTGGCCTGCCCGGTGGCCAGGGTGCGGTTCCAGTCCAGGTTGGTCGCCGATACGTTGGGGCTGCCCGGCGGCTGGTTCCAGTTGGCGCTCCAGCCCTGCGTGACGCGCTGGTTGCCGGGGAAGGTGAAGGTCAGCGTCCAACCGTTGATCGGGTCGCCGAGGTTGGTTACGCGCAGGTTGGCGGTGAAGCCGCCGCCCCAGTCGTTGACGCCGTAGTCGACGCGGCAGCCGGGCGCCGCGCCGGCCTGACCGCCCAGCACCACGCCGAACGTGGCGACGCCGACGACGAGGGACGTGCTGACGGCCGCGAGGCTGCGCCCTGGATGCGCGCGGCTGGCCGCGAGTGGGGATTTGAATCTCATGCGGGATCCTCCTCTCGACGCCTTTCCGTGCGAGGCGACGAGGTGCCTTGGCGGGTGGGTTCGAGGACGGGTTACGGTGGGAGTAGGTGGGAGCGCTCCCACGCAACAGGATCGTAACCGTGTCGACACGTGCTGTACAGGGGCCGCCCGCGCCACGACTAGGCTCTTGACGCCGCTCGCCTAGTCGGACCAAGATTGTGGGAGCGCTCCCACCACCGACCCTCAACGAGGAGGATCCGCCATGAAGTACACGCTGCGCCGCCGGCAGTACGCCGGGGTCGCCGCCGTGCTGGCAGCCGCTCTTGCCACCAGCACCGCCTGCTCGGGGGACGGGGCGAACGAAGCCTCGAACGACACCAACACCGGCGGGACGATCGAGCTCACCGTCGACACGTTCGGCAACTTCGGCTACGAGGCGCTGTTCAAGCAGTACGAGGCGGCGCACTCGAACATCAAGATCAAGCACCGCAACGTGGTCCGGCTGGACGACTACACGCCTCGCCTTCAGCAGTGGCTGGCAGCCGGCAGCGGAGCCGGCGACGTGGTGGCCCTGGAGGAGGGCATCCTCGTTCAGTTCAAGAACCAGTCGGACAAGTTCGCCAACCTCGCCGACCACGGCGCCGGCTCGATGCAGGCCGGCTTCCTCGACTGGAAGTGGGAGCTGGGCAAGACCTCCGACGGCAAGCTGATGGGCCTCGGCACCGACATCGGCCCGCTCGGCCTGTGCTATCGGACCGACCTGTTCGAGCAGGCCGGCCTGCCCACGAACCGCGACGAGGTCTCGAAGCTGTGGCCGGACTGGGACGGCTTCATCGAGACCGGCAAGAAGTTCGCCGCCGCCAACACCGGCGCCAAGTTCGTGGACGGCGCGAACGCGCAGTTCAACACGGTCCTGATCCAGGAGGCTGGCAGGGACATCGGCCACACCTACTTCGACAAGGACGACCAGCTGGTGTTCGACTCGAACCCGGCGATCAAGAAGGCGTTCGACACCGTGGTCGAGATCAACCAGGAGGGCCTGTCGGCCAACCTGCCCTCGTTCACGCCGGAATGGTCCGCGGGCTTCAAGCAGGGCAGCTTCGCCACGCTCGCCTGCCCGTCCTGGATGCTCGGCATCGTCCAGGACAACGCCGGCGCCGACCTGGCCGGCAAGTGGGACGTCGCGGCCGTGCCGGGCGGCGGCGGCTACTGGGGCGGCTCGTGGCTCGCGGTGCCCGAGCAGAGCAAGCACAAGGCCGAGGCTGCCGAGCTCGCGAAGTTCCTGACCAGCCCGGAGAGCCACCTCGCTGCGTACCTGGCGGCCAACACCTTCCCGTCGTCGACGAAGTACTACCAGGACCCCGTGATCACCGATCGCACCGACGCGTACTTCAACGACGCGCCGGTCGGCAAGATCTTCGGTGAGGGCGCGTCCCAGGTGAAGCCGGTCTACCTGGGCTCGAAGAACCAGAACGTGCGCCAGGAGGTCGAGAACGTCCTGCTCGCCCTCGGGCAGGGCGAGCTGCAGGCCGACCAGGCATGGCAGCGGGCCATCGACGTCGCCAAGAACGCCGCCAGGTAGCTCGGGCCGATGAGCATCCGCCCGCCGGCCGCGCGGGCGGATGCCCTCAGCCTCCGTCCGGAATGAGGGCCCAGCCATGCGGGTTGAAGCGCGGCCGGCAAAGACAGCCGGCTCGGCCGGGGGCGGCAACGGCGGGGACCGCACTTTCCCGCCGGCCGAGCCGGCGCACCGACGATCCCGCCGAGCGGCGGCACGGGAATGGCTGACGAAGGCGGACGTCAAATTCTCCCCGTACGCCTACATCGCGCCGTTCTTCGTGCTGTTCGCGGTATTCGGGCTGTTCCCGCTCGGCTACACGTTCTGGGTGTCGCTGCACGACTGGGAACTGGTCGGTGGCCGCGAATTCAGCGGGCTGGAGAACTACCGGCTGATCCTGGTCGACGCGTCGTTCTGGAACGCGGTGTACAACACCATCGGCATCTTCGTGATCGCCACGGTGCCGCAGCTGCTGATCGCGCTGCTGCTGGCCAACGCGCTCAACCGGCGGATGCGGGGCAGCCTGGTCTACCGGATGGGCGTGCTGGCGCCGTTGATCACATCGACGCTGGCGGTCGCGATCGTGTTCACGCAGCTCTACGGGCGCGACTTCGGGATGGTCAACTGGCTGCTCGGCCAGGTGGGCATCGACGCGATCGACTGGCAGGCGCACAAGTGGTCGTCCTGGATCGCGATCGCCACCATGGTCGACTGGCGGTGGACCGGCTACAACGCGCTGATCTACCTGGCGGCGATGCAGGCGATTCCGGTGGACCTCTACGAGGCCGCGGAAATCGACGGCGCGTCGAGGTGGCGGCAGTTCTGGCAGCTCACCGTGCCGATGCTGCGGCCGACGATCATCTTCACCGTCATCATCTCGACGATCGGCGGCCTGCAGCTGTTCGTCGAGCCGCTGCTGTTCGGCAGCGGGCAGTTCTACGGCGGCTCGCTCGGCCAATTCCAGACGGTCACGCTCTACATGTTCGAGAACGCCTTCCGGCGCAATGACTACGGATACGGCGCGACGGTCGCCTGGATGCTCTTCCTGCTGATCGTGCTGTTCTCGGTGCTCAATTTCCTGATCGTCCGCCGCATCAGCTCGACCAAGTGAGGGGGGTTACGGCAAATGACGGTGATGTCGTGGACGCGAACCGCGTCCGGCGCGCGCCAGGGTGCCCGCCACGGCGGCGCGGGCGCGCTGTGGCGGGCCAGCCCGCTGACCCACCTGACGCTGGTGCTCGGCCTGGCGATGTCGGTGTTCCCGATCTACTGGATGGTCATCGTCGCCACCAGGACCAACGACGTGGTCGGCGAGGTGCCGCCGCCGGTGACGCCAGGGTCCAACCTGGGTGAGAACGTCGACCGGCTGTTCGGCACCGAGTCGGCGCACTTCGCCAAGGGCCTGCTGAACTCGGCGATCGCGTCCGGCGCGGTGACGGTGTCGACGGTGTTCTTCTGCTCGCTCGCCGGGTTCGCGTTCGCCAAGCTGCGCTTCCGGGGCCGCAACGCGATGCTGCTGCTGATCGTCGCCACCATGATGATCCCGGTCCAGATGGGGATCATCCCGCTGTACATGCTGATGGTCGAGCTCGGCTGGAACGGCAAGCTGCAGGCCGTCATCGTGCCGTTCCTCGTCACCGGTTTCGGCGTGTTCATGATGCGCCAGTACGCCGCGCAGGCGGTGCCAGACGAGCTGATCGACGCGGCCAGGGTCGACGGCTGCTCGACGTTCCGCATCTACCTGTCCGTGGTGCTGCCGGCCCTGCGGCCGGCCGCGGCCGTGCTCGGGCTGTTCACGTTCATGCAGACCTGGAACGAGTTCATGTGGCCGCTGGCGGTGCTCAACCCCGACAACCCGACGGTGCAGCTGTCGATCAACCAGCTCGCCACCGCCTACCACAACGACTACACGCTCATGTTCACCGGAACGGCAATCGCAACGCTCCCGCTGCTCGTGGTGTTCGTCCTGTTCGGTCGCCAGATCATTGGCGGGATCATGGAAGGTGCGGTCAAAGCGTGACCACCCAGTCATCACAGAACACAGAGGTGCTCGGCCGCCGACAGCAGCAGCTCACGTTCCCCGCCGGCTTCGTGTGGGGTGCGGCCACCGCGGCGTACCAGATCGAGGGCGCCGTGCGCGCCGACGGCCGCGGCCGCTCGATCTGGGACACGTTCAGCCACACCCCGGGACGGGTGCTGGGCGGCGACACCGGCGACGTGGCAGTGGACCACTACCGGCGCTACGCGACGGACGTGTCGCTGATGGCCCAGCTCGGGCTCACGGCGTACCGGTTCTCCATCGCGTGGCCGCGCGTGCAGCCCGCCGGACACGGCGCTGTCAAACGCCGCGGCCTCGACTTCTACCAGCGGCTGGTCGACGAGTTGCTGGCCGCGGGCATCGAGCCGTGGCCGACGCTGTACCACTGGGACCTGCCGCAGCAGGCCGAAGACCTGGGCGGCTGGCCCAACCGCGACACCGCTTACCGGTTCGCCGACTACGCGGCGGCCGTGCACGCCGCGCTCGGCGACCGCGTCCGGCACTGGACCACGATCAACGAGCCGTGGTGCGCCGCGTTCGCCGGCTACGCCTCCGGCGAGCACGCCCCCGGGCGGCGGGAGCCGGTCGCCGCGCTGCAGGCGGTGCACCACCTGCTGCTCGCGCACGGTCTGGCCGCCGCGGAGATCAGGGACGAGCGCGCGGACTCCCAGGTGGGCATCGCGGTCAACCTCTACCCGGTGACGCAGGCCAGCGCGGCCGACGCCGACCTCGACGCCGCCCGCCGCATCGACGGGCTGCAGAACCGGCTGTTCCTCGACCCGCTGCTGCTCGGCCGCTACCCCGAGGACGTGCTGGACGACGTGCGCGGACACACCGACTTCGGCTTCGTGCTCGACGCCGACCTGGCGATCATCGGCGCGAAGCCGGACCAGCTCGGCGTCAACTACTACAGCCGGCACACCGTGTCCGGGCAGGCCGGCGACCCGCAGCTGGTGAAGTCGTCGCCGACCGTGGCGGCATCGCCGTGGGTGGGCAGCGAGCACGTCCGGTTCGTGGAAGCCGGCCGGCCGGTGACGAGCATGGGCTGGGAGATCGAGGCGCCGGGGCTGTCGGAGGTGCTGCACCGGCTGCGCGACGACTACCCGGCGGTGCCGCTGTACGTCACGGAGAACGGCGCCGCGTTCGACGACGAGCTCGACGGCGACGGCGTGGTGCACGACCCGGATCGGGTCGCGTACCTCGACGCGCACCTGCGGGCGTGCCATCAGGTGATCGAGGACGGGGTGCCGCTCCGCGGGTACTTCGCCTGGTCACTGCTCGACAACTTCGAGTGGGCCTGGGGGTACTCGAAGCGGTTCGGCCTGGTCTACGTCGACTACGGGAGCCAGCAGCGCATCCTCAAGGACAGCGCGCTGTGGTACGCCGGAGTGATCCGGCGCGGCGGCCTCGCGTAGCCGATCAACGAGGCAGAATGAGGAGGTGTCCACAGCAGAACGGCGGCCGACCCTGGAGGCGGTCGCGGCCAGGGCCGGCGTCGGCCGCGGCACCGTCTCCAGGGTCGTCAACGGTTCACCCAAGGTCAGCGATGCGGCCCGCGAAGCGGTGCTGCTGGCCATCGAGGAGCTTGGCTACGTGCCGAACCGGGCGGCGAGGGCGCTGGTCACCAGGCGCACGGACTCCATCGCGCTGGTGGTCTCCGAGTCCGAGGAGCGCCTGTTCGCCGAGCCGTTCTTCGCCAGGATCGTCCGCGGCATCACCGACGAGCTGACCTCGACCGGCATGCAGCTGCTGCTCACCTTCGCGCGCGCCACCGACGAGCGCATCCGCCTTGCCCAGTACCTGAGCGGGCAGCACGTCGACGGCGTGCTGCTGATCTCGGCGCACGGCGGCGACCCGCTGCCGGTGCAGCTGGAGGCGGCCGGCCTGCCCACCGTGCTCGGCGGCCTGCCGGTCGGCCTGCAGCCGGTCAGTTACGTGGAGATCGACAATCGCGGCGGCGCTCAGCAGGCCGTCGAGCACCTGATCGAGACCGGGCGCCGCACGATCGCGATCGTCGCCGGGCCACAGGACATGCTGGCCGGGGTGAACCGGCTGGAGGGCTACCGCGACGCGCTGCGGGCCGCCGGCCGCAAGGTGCCGGCGGACCTGATCGGGTACGGCGACTTCAGCGAGCAGAGCGGCGCGACCGTCATGCAGCAACTGCTCGAAGCGCACCCCGACCTGGACGCCGTGTTCGCCGCGTCGGACCCGATGGCGCTCGGCGCGATGCGCGTGCTCAAGCACAGCGGGCGGCGCATCCCGGACGACGTGGCGGTGGTCGGCTTCGACGACTCACCCATCGGGCCGCACACCGACCCGGCGCTGTCCACCGTGCACCAGCCGGTGGAGGAGATGGGCAAGCAGATGACCCGGCTGCTGCTCGCCCGCATCAGGGGCGACGCGGTGAACCACCTGGAGATCGTGCTGCCCACGCGGCTGATCGTCCGCGGCTCCGGCTGATTGAAGGACAATGGTGGCATGCCGCAGCTACGACTGGCCCTGGCCCAGGTCAACGCGCGGGTCGGCGACCTGGCCGCGAACGCGGACCTGGTGCTGGCCCGAGCCCGCACCGCGGTAGGGCAGGGCGCACACCTGGTGGTGTTCCCCGAGATGGTGCTCACCGGCTACCCGGTGGAGGACTTGGCGCTGCGCGACTCGTTCGCGGCCGCGTCCCGCACCGAGCTGGACGCCCTGCCGGCGCGGCTCGTGGATGCCGGCTGCGGCGACGCCGTGGTGGTGGTCGGCTACCTGGACCGCGACGACGGCGGGGTGCGCAACGCCGCCGCGGTGCTGCACGGCGGCCGGGTGGTGGCCCGGTACTTCAAGCACCACCTGCCCAACTACGGCGTGTTCGACGAGTTCCGCTACTTCACGGCCGGCTGGACCCTGCCCGTTGTGACCGTGCACGGCGTCGAGGTCGGCGTGGTGATCTGCGAGGACATCTGGCAGGACGGTGGACCGGTCGCCGCGCTCGGCGAGGCCGGCTGCGACCTCGTGCTGTGCATCAACGGCTCGCCGTACGAGCGCAACAAGGACGACGCGCGCGGCGAGCTGGTGGCGCGCAAGGCGGCCGAGGCCGGCGCGCCGATGGCCTACGTCAACCTCGTCGGCGGGCAGGACGAGCTGGTCTTCGACGGCGACTCGATGGTGATGACGGCGTCCGGCGAGCTGCTGGCCCGCGCACCGCAGTTCGTCGAGCACCTGCTCGTCGCCGACCTCGACCTGGCGGCCGGCGGCGCTCCGGGTAGCGCCGGGTCCCCGCGCGGCGCCGGGCCGGCCCTCGGGTTCGACGTGCAGCGCATTCCGCTGCTGCCGGACCCGCTTCCGGCGTACCGGCCGCAGCCGCGGCCGCCGGTCAGCGAGCCCCTGTCGGAGGAGGCCGAGGTGTGGGCCGCGCTGGCCACCGGCCTGCGCGACTACGTGCACAAGAACGGCTTCCGGTCGGTCGTGCTCGGCCTCTCCGGCGGCATCGACTCCGCGGTCGTCGGCGCGCTGGCCGTCGACGCGCTCGGCGCGGCCGCGGTGCACGGCGTGTCGATGCCGTCGGCGTACTCGTCTGAGCACTCCCGTGCGGATGCGGCCGACCTGGCTGCGCGGACCGGACTGAACTTCTCGGTGCAGCCGATCGAGGGCATGGTGTCCGCGTTCGTCTCGCAGCTCGCGCTGACCGGGCTGGCCGAGGAGAACGTGCAGGCCCGCTGCCGCGGCATGACGCTCATGGCGCTGTCCAACCAGCACGGGCACCTGGTGCTGGCCACCGGGAACAAGTCCGAGCTGGCGGTCGGCTACTCGACGATCTACGGCGACGCCGTCGGCGGCTTCGCGCCGATCAAGGACGTGCCAAAGACCCTGGTGTGGCAGCTCGCCCGCTGGCGCAACGCGGAGGCGGACAAGCGCGGCGAGACGCCGCCGATCCCGCCGTCGTCGATCGAGAAGCCGCCGTCGGCGGAGCTGCGGCCCGGGCAGCTGGACACCGACCTGCTGCCGCCCTACGAGCTGCTCGACGACGTGCTGGACGACTACGTGGAGGGCGACCGCGGGTACGCCGACCTGGTGGCCGCCGGTTTCCCGGCCGAGCTGATCGACCTGATCGTGCGCATGGTCGACCGCGCCGAGTTCAAGCGCCGCCAGTACCCGCTCGGCACGAAAATCACCCTCAAGGCATTCGGCAGGGACCGGCGGCTGCCCATCACCAACGCCTGGCGCGAACACGCCCCCTAGTGGCCTACTCGCCGGTCTCGCCGTCGAGGCGCTCCCGCAGCAGGTCGGCGTGCCCGTTGTGCCTGGCGTACTCCTCCACGAGGTGCACGAGCACCCAGCGCAGCGAGAACTCCTTGCCGCGCCGGACGAACGTGTCGTCCAGCGACTTCGCGGCCGTGATCTCCCTGGCCCGCTGCACCTCGGTTCGCCACGTGGCGAACGCGTCGTCGACGTCCGCCCGAGTGGCGTTGTCCACGTTGTCGAAGTCGCCGTCCGGATCGGCCTCGGTCCAGTAGATGCCCGCGAGGTCCTCGCCGTTGACGCCGCGCCGGAACCAGCCGCGCTCCACATCGGCGAGGTGACGCACGATGCCGAGCAGCGACATCGACGACGGCGGCACCGCGCGCTCCCGCAGCTGCTCCGGCGTGAGCCCCGAGCACTTCCACTCCAGCGTGTCGCGGTGGAAGTCCAGGAACTTGGTGAGCAGCTCCCGATCGTCCCCGACGAGCGGCGGCTCGGTGCGTTCTTCTTCCTTCACGGTTCCACCCTTCCGCGTAGCAGGCAGAACTCGTTTCCCTCGGGATCCGCCAGCACGTACCAACTCTGGTCACCCTGCCCGATGTCGACATGCGTCGCGCCCAGTTCGAGCAGCCTGGCGAGCTCCTCGTCCTGGTCGCGGTCGGTCGCGTTGACGTCGATGTGCAGCGGCAGCTTTCCGGTCTTCGGATCGTCGGAGCTCAGGAAGAGCAGCGTCACCGGCGACGGTGTGCCCTCCGGCGGCCCGATCTCCACGGCGTCCTCGTCCTCGTCGACGATGCGGTAACCGAGCACCCGGCTCCAGAACCGCGCGAGCAGTGCCGGATCTCGGCAGTCCAGCACCAGTTCGGTCATCCGGCAGGCCAAACTCGTCACCTCCTGTGCAGTGTGAAGCGCGTCGCACGATAGTGCGGGCGGCCGGCAACCGGTGCACGCTTATTTCGTCACGCTCATGAGACCCGGGGACCCGCACCGCTGTGGGCCTCGAGGGAGGACGGACGACGATGTCTGAGTCCACGCTGTACGGCGGGCCTCTTCCCGCCGACGCACCGGCCCGCAGGGTGACCACTCACGATCTCCAGGCGGCCAAGCGCCGCGGCGACCGCTGGCCCATGCTGACCGCATACGACTACTCCACCGCGTCGCTGCTGGACGCGGCCGGCATCCCGGTGCTGCTGGTGGGCGACTCGGCGGCCAACGTCGTGTACGGCTACGACACCACCGTGCCGGTCAGCGTGGACGAGCTGCTGCCGCTGGTCCGCGGCGTGGTGCGGGGGACCCGGCGGGCGATGGTCGTCGCCGACCTGCCGTTCGGGTCGTACCAGTCGTCGCCGGTGCAGGCGCTCGAGACGGCCACCCGCTTCATGAAGGAGGGCGGCGCGCACGCCGTGAAGCTGGAGGGCGGCCGGCGCGTCGCGCACCAGGTGGAGGCGCTCGTCGAGGCCGGCATCCCGGTCATGGGCCACGTCGGGCTCACCCCGCAGAGCGTGCACGCGCTCGGCGGCTACAAGGTGCAGGGCCGCGGCGACTCCGGCGAGCAGCTGATGTCCGACGTCAAGGCGCTGGAGGCGGCCGGGGCGTTCTCCGTGGTGCTCGAGGTCGTGCCGGCCGACCTGGCGGCCAGGGTCACCGCGTCCACCCCGATCCCCACCATCGGCATCGGCGCCGGCCCGGACACCGACGCGCAGGTGCTGGTGTGGCAGGACATGGTGGGCTGGCGGGTCGGCGGCCGCACGCCGAAGTTCGTCAAGACCTTCGCGACGCTCGGCGACGGGTTGATCCAGGCGGCCACCGCGTTCGGCTCGGAGGTGCGGTCCGGCACGTACCCGGCCGCCGAGCACAGCTACAGCTGACCTCGACCTCCGTTCGGCGGCGGCGTCGACGGTGCTGTGCCGTCGCCGAACGGGCTCCCACCCAGCTGCTCCCTGCCGTGCGGCTCGTTCCACAGGTGCTCCAGCGGTCCCTTCGGCACGATCCCGGTCGGATTGATCATCGGGTGAGTGCCGTAGTAGTGCCGCTTGATGTGGTCGAAGTCGACGGTGTCGCCGAAGCCGGGCGTCTGGTACAGGTCCCTGGCGTAGGCCCACAGCACCGGCGACTCGATGAGCTTGTTGCGGTTGCACTTGAAGTGACCGTGGTACACGGCGTCGAAGCGGACGAGCGTGGGGAACAGCCGCACGTCGGCTTCGGTGATGGTGTCGCCGACGAGGAACCGCTGGTGGGCAAGGCGCCCGCTCAGCGCATCGAGCCGGCCGAACAGCGCGTCGAAGGCCCGCTCGTACGCCTCCTGGGTGGTGGCGAAGCCGCACTTGTAGACGCCGTTGTTGACGTCGCGGAACACCTCGGCGTTGATCGCGTCGATCTCGGCCCGCAGGTGCTCGGCATACAGCCGGGGCGCGCCGTCGCGGTGGTGCGCGGTCCACTCGGTCGAGAGGTCCAGCGTGATCTGCGGGTAGTCGTTGGTCGCGATGCGTCCACTGTGGACGTCCACTATGGACGGCACGGTGACCCGCCCCCGGTAGCCGGGGTCGGTCGCGTGGTAGGCCTGCGCGAGGAACTCGATGCCGAGCACGGGGTCGCGGCCGCCGTCGTCCAGGGTGAACCGCCAGCCCTGGTCGTCCCTGATCGGGTCAACGACCGCGAGCGAGATGGCGTCCTCGAGGCCGAGCAGCCGGCGGACGATCACCGCGCGGTGCGCCCACGGGCAGGCCAGGCTGACCACGAGCCGGTAGCGGCCCGGCTCGACGGCGTCGCCCGCGACCCGCTCGGTAAACCGGTTGCCCTGGCGGACGAACTCGCCTCGGGTGGACGTCTCGGTCGCCAACTGCGCTCTGGCCATGCCACGACGGTAGCTCGCTCCGCGCGGCCCAGGGCAGCAGCTCGCTCGTGCGGCCTTCGTCCCGCTCAGGGCGGCTCGCTCGTGCGGCTTTCGTCCCCACTCAGGGCAGTGCGGCGCCGAGCACCGTGCGGGCCGCCACCAGCGACGGTCCCCACCAGGTCAGGTACCGGCCGTCGACCAGCGCGCAGCGGGCGTTCGGGAAGGCGTCCGGGCCGTCGTCCGGCGCGAACGTGTACGGCTCGTCCGGCAGCACCACGAGGTCCGCCTGGTCGTCGCGGAGCTTGGCGCGCAGCTCGTCCAGCGACGGGCGCGGGTACCGCTCCGGGTGCGCGGCGTACGCGTTCTCGATGCCGAGCCGCCGCAGCACGTCGCCGGCGAACGTGTCGCGGCCGAGCACGATCCACGGCCGGCGCCACACGCACACGATCGCGGTGGCGCGCGGCGGCTCCTCGGCCGCCCACTCCGCCTGGGCCTGCGCCAACCAGTCCGGCGCGGTCGGCAGCCGCAGCGCCTCGACGAGCATGCGTCGCAAGGACTCCAGCGCCTCCGGGACGGTGCCGGCCGCCTTCGTCGTCCACACCGGCACGCCCGCGGCGCGCAGCGCCCGCACGTCCGCCGGCCGGTTCTCCTCCTCGTTGGCCAGCACCAGGTCCGGCTCCAGCGCCAGGACAGCGGCCACGTCCGGGTACTTCGACCCGCCCACGCGCGGCAGGTCCAGCGCGGCGGGATGGGTGCAGTAGTCCGTGATGCCGGCCAACCTGCCAGGTGCCGACACCGCCACCGTCTCGGTGATCGACGGCACCAACGACACCACGCGCCGCGGCGGGCCAGCGCCGACGGGCACCTCCGCCCCAAGGTCGTCCACCGTCATCTCCCCAACCGTCCCACACAGCCGCGGCCTCACCAAACGACGGACACGGCCTTACGAAGCGACGGACACGCGCTTACCGAACGACGGACACGGCCTTACGAAACGGCGGACACGCGCTTACCGGGCGACGGACACGCGGTTGCTGGGCGACGGACACGCGGTTGCTGGGCGACGGACCGCGGTTGCTGAGCGGTCAGATGTCGGTGATGCGGATGCCGGCGTGGGCGGAGTAGCGGCGGTTGATGGCGATGAGGTTGGCGGTGAGGGCCTCGACCTGGGCGGCGTTGCGGAGGCGGCCGCCGTAGACGCCTCGCACGCCGGGGATGGCGCCGGCGAGCTGGATCACGGTGCCGACGGCCTCGCGGTCGTCGCCGAGGACGAGCACGTCGGTGTCGACCTTGTCCAGGCTGGCGTCGGCCAGCAGCACGGCGGACACGTGGTGGAAGGCCGCGGTGACCGTGGACTCCGTCAGCAGCGCGGCGGCCTGCTGGGCCGCGCTCCCCTCGGGCACCGTCAGCGGGTACGGGCCCTGCTTGTCGAAGCCGAGCGGGTTCACGCAGTCGATCACGAGCTTGCCGGCCAGCTCCGCGCGCAGCGACTCGACGGTCGCCGCGTGCCCGTCCCACGGCACGGCGACCAGCACGAGGTCCGCCGCCGCGGCGCACTCCGCGTTGACCGCGCCGGTCACGATGTCCACGCCGGCGAGCTCGCACAGCTCCGCCGCAGTGGCCTGGGCCCGTGCGGCGTCGCGCGAGCCGATCACCACCCGCAGCCCGGCGCGGGCCCAGCGGTACGCCAGTCCCCTGCCCTGCGGCCCGGTGCCGCCGATCACGCCGATGGTGCCCAGCTCCACGCTCACTCCTTCACGGCCTCACCCGCGTCATCCGCCGATGGGGTGCCCGCTGGCGCCCTGCCGGCCGCCGGGGTGTCGGCCGCCGGAGCAGTGGCTGCCGCCGGGGCTTTGGTCGCCGGTGCGTCGACGGCGACCGCGACGGTGGACTCGGTGGCGAAGCGCACCCGGCGGGCTACCGGATCCGCCTCGACCAGCCGGACGGGCACCCGCTCACCCTCGCGCAACCCGTTGCCGGCGCACCGGGCCATCGTGGGCGGGTCGGCGATGAAGATGTCCGCGCCGACGTCGCCCCGGCCGTTGGCGCGCAGCACTATGGCCTCGAACTCCTGCCCGACGCGCGGCGCGAGCAGCCAGGATTCGACCTGGTCCAGGCAGGCCCGCTCCACCTGCGCGGCGCGCCGGTCCGAGCTGGCCATCACCTCGGGAAGCATGGGCAACGCGCTGCGCGTCCACTCGGGCACGGCGGTGCCGGCCGCCACGGCGAGGCACACCTCGGCGCCGTACCGGTCGACCAGCCGCCGCAGCGGCGCGGTGACGTGCGCGTACGGTGCGCCGATGCCGGTGTGGAAGGTGTGCTCGGGCACCGTGCCCTCGAAGGCCAGGTAGCCGGCGCCGCGCAGCAGCTGGGTGGCCTCGGTGTACACGGCGAGCGCGGCGGGGTCGGTCGGGTCCAGCGCGGAGAGCGCCTGCGCCGGCGTGGCGTCGTCCGGCCACGGCACCCCGAGCTGCTGCGCGGCGTGCCTGAGCCGGGCGATCGCCTGCTCGTCCGGCGGCGGCAGCGTGCGCAGGATGCCCATCCTGGCCTGCAGCATGAGCTGCGCGGCGCACATGCCGGTGAGCAGCGAGATCTCCGCGTTCCACGCGTCCACGTCGGTGCGGCGGCGCAGCACGATCCGCCAGCCCTGGCCGTCCCGCTCGATCTCCTGCTCCGGCAGCTCCAGCTCGACGGCGCCACGCTGCACGGCGAGCTCCCGCCGCAGCCGCCCGAGCGCCGGCAGCGCCTCGATCGACGGGTGCCCGCGGCCGGCTTCCAGGTCGGCCTGCACGCCCTGGTAGTCCATCCGCGCCACCGAGCGGACGAGGGCGCGGCGCACCCGCACGTCGACCGGCTCGGCCTCCGCGTCGAGGTCGATGCTCCACAGCACGGCCGGCCGCACCTGGTCCGGCAGCAGGCTGGCCGCGCCGGCGGAGAGCACCGGCGGGTGTAGCGGCACCGAGGCGTCGGGCAGGTAGAGCGTCTGGCCGCGGCGCTGGCTCTCCAGGTCGAGCGGCCCGTCGGCGCGGACGAACGCGGGCAGGTCGGCGATCGCGTAGTGCACCGCGAAGCCGCCGCCAGCGCGCCGCTGCACGAGCATCGCCTGGTCGAGGTCCATCGCGTCCGGCGGGTCGATCGTCACCAGCGGCAGGTCGGTGGCGTCCTCCCGGCCGCCGAACCCGTGCTGCTCGGCCGAGCGCGCCGCCTCGGCCTGCACGTCGGACGGGAACCGCGCGCTGTCCTGCACCGGCGGCAGGTTCAGCTCGGCGCGCACCGCGGCGAAGTCCGTCACGGGGGCCTCCGTCCGCGAGCTCGTCACGTTGCGAGCCTAGCGGCCGCCCGTGAGTGACGATGAGTGCTATAGCACCTATCGCCACTCACGGGGCCGAAGGCCAGACCTACCCCGCCGGCCACACCGGGGACATCGGGGCCGCCGGCCGCGGCCGCGAGATCGGGTCGAGGCACGAGACCAGAACCTCGTGCTGCTCGGGGTTCTCGATCACCCGGCCGTCGCGGTCGCGGTAGCGCAGCTCGCCGTCGCCGTCGATCTCGACCAGGCAGCCGACCTCGGCCAGCTGCTCCTCGTCCAGGTCGGCCAGGCGCTCGGGGCGCGAAGGCACCACCCGGTACACCGGCCACGGCAGGTGCCCGTAGGCCTGCTGCAGCTCGTTCAGCAGCTGCGCCAGCCGCTGCTGCCATGGCAGCGGCATCGACTCGGCCAGCGCCCGCGGCAGCACCAGGTACCCGGGATCCACGCCGTTGCGCGCCGAGGACAGGTAGTCCGTCAAAGGGGTGGCCGACGCCGGTGGACCCGCTGGACGCGGGATCGGGTCGGATGCGTACACCACAGCTGTCTCCCTCTCTTCGAATCACACACCCGGCCGCACCGCGACCTGCAGCAGCTCGCCCTCGTCGAACCGAACCGCCCTGGTGTGCACCGGCACACCGGTCTGCTGCGCCTCCACGATCTGCCCGCCGCCGAGGTACATGGCGACGTGGTGGATGGTCCGCGGGTCGGACCGATCGTAGGCCCAGAACAACAGGTCTCCCGGTGCCGCATTGGCTATCGGCAGCTTCGCGCCCGCATTGAACTGCTGGCGCGAAACCCGTGGCAGCTGGATGCCGGCCGCCTCGTACGCGCGCAGCAGCAGGCCCGAACAGTCGTAGGAGTTCGGCCCCGTCGCGCCCCACACGTACGGCTTGCCGAGCTGGGTCAGGGCCCACGCGATCGCGGTGCCGGCGGCCGCGGTCGGCGGCGGAACGTCGCCGGGCAGCCCGGGGATCTCGGCGCAGCCGCTGGGGTTCTCCACCCCGCCGAGCTGGCCGACGAGCGAGGCGGCCAGGCCCTCCCACACGTGGTAGCGGTCCGGGAACGCCGAGCGCTCGACGGCCTGTGCGGCATCGCCCGGCCGCATCTGCTCCCAGCCGGGCACGTCCAGCAGGCCGGGATTTCCCGGCGGGTGGTCCGGCCCGCCGTAGAAGGCGTTGATCTGGTACAGGACGTCCTGCACCTGGCTGACCGAGCCCCAGCCGGTCGACGGCCGCATCTGGAAGATGCCGAGCGAGTCCCGGTCGCCGTAGTCGAGGCTGCGCAACCCCGACTCGGTCATGCCGGCCTGGATGGCCACCTGCCAGGCCAGCGGCGGCAGGTTCCGCTCCTTGCCGATC
>Ga0299913_10000227_pt1 | contig 31756 bp, 30 predicted proteins | sample RVTome_9_FD_201360 | JGI IMG/M metagenome (GOLD analysis project Ga0299913, IMG submission 201360) | Soil microbial communities from uranium-contaminated site in the Upper Colorado River Basin, Wyoming, United States - RVT155D38 (version 2) ... | reverse complement strand
TGGACGTGGAGCTCCGCCTTCGGCATGCGGAGGGCGAAGGCCTCGAGACTCATGCCTCCCCCTCCCCGCCGGCGCCGGGCTCCACCCGGCCGGGCTCCGGCCCTCCCGCCGGCGACGCGACCCGCAGCCCGGAGCGTCGCTCCATCGCCCGGCCGAGCCGCTCGATCACCGACGGGGGCACCAGGCCGTCGACCCCGCCGCCGAGCGCGTAGACCTCCTTGACCAGCCGGCTCGACAGGTAGCTGTAGTCCTCGCGCGGCATCATGAACATCGTCTCCACCCGCGGGTTGAGCCGGCGGTTCATCAGCGCCATCTGGAACTCGGTCTCGAAGTCGGAGACCGCGCGCAGGCCGCGGACCACGGTGCGCGCCCCGAGGTGGTCCATGAAGTCGACGAGCAGGCCCGAGAAGCTCTCGACCCGGCAGCGGGTCTTGTCGGCGAGCAGCTCGCGGATCATCTCCACCCGCTCCTCGGCCGGGAACAGCGGCCGCTTCTGCTCGTTGTAGAGCACCGCGACGACGACCTCGTCGAAGGTCGGCACGCAGCGCTCGATGATGTCGAGGTGGCCGTTGTGGATCGGGTCGAAGGAGCCCGGGTAGACGGCGATCGTTCGGCTCATGGCGTACGGGAGCGGCAGGTCTCGGGCGCGGGGGCGGCCGGGCCGGGGCGGCCGGGCCGGGCGGCGCGCTCGGGCGCCGGGCTCAGGACCCGTTCCGCGACCCGCGGCCGGCCAGGTCGAAGGTCGCCCCATTGTACGCGGCGTCGGTCGCCTGGAGCAGCACCAGCCGCGATCCGGCCGGCGCGGCGAAGGTGAACGACTCGCCCCGCCCGTCGAGCAGGCCGTCGTCGGGCCGCACGTCGCGCCACTCCCCGGCGTCGATCGACACCCGCACCTCGCGCAGGGGCGACAGGGCGTCCTCCACCCGTACCCGCAGCCGGTCGGCGCCGGCGCGCTCGACGGCGGCGAGCCGCGGCGGGCTGTGGTCGACGACCACCGGCTCGCTGAGCCGCTCGACGGTGAGCGCCTCGCCCGGCGGGTTCTCGGGCCGGTCGCTCGCCTCGAGCCGGAAGCGGTACACCCCGTCGGGCAGCACCCGCGAGTCGAAGCTGTAGTGGGTCTCCTCGAGCTCGTCGGCCATCTCCATCCAGCCGTCGGCCGCCGCGGCGGCGGCACCGGTCCCGCCGGCCGTACCGTCCGCGCCGTCCTCGACCCCGTCGCCGGCCGGGCGGAACGACAGCCGGTAGACGAGCTCGTCGTCGTTGTCGTCCTCGGCCTCCCAGCGCAGCGAGCGGAAGCCGGGCTTCCACAGCGACTTGAGCCGGCCGTCGCCGTCGCGCGAGGAGGGCTCGAGGGTGGTGAAGATCCGCTCGCGCGACGGGCTCGCCGGCTCGAAGACCTGGCTGCCCGGGTTGAAGTTCGCCGGCACCAGGATCTCGCCGGGGTCGAGGACCTCGAGCCGCTCGATCTGCGGCTGCAGGTTCTCCTGCCGGTAGGTCAGCTCGACGCCGTAGAGGAGCGGCGACTCGCCGCCGCCGCCGCCGCCGGTTTCGAAACGGGCGCGCCACTGCGCGTAGCGGCCGCGCGGCAGCTCGCCGAGCCCCACCTCGCCCCCGTCGGCACCGCCGCGAGCCGGCGCGGACCACTCCGACCAGTCCGTCCAGGTGCGGTCGGGCTCGGCGCTGATCCCGGTGCGGAACGAGAAGGCGAGCCCGCCGCCGCGCGGCACCTCGCCGCGCCAGCGGAAGGTGCCGAAGCGGGCGAGCTGGTCGGCGTCGAGGGCGGCGCTGGTGTACACCCCTTCGCGCTCGGTGCTGCCGGTGCCCCGGAAGAGCGCCGCGGCGTTGGTCGTCGCGAAGGCCGGGCCCGGCTCGTCGGGGAGGAGGGCGACGACCTGCCGCTCGTCGACGTCCTTCTCGAGCACGAGCTGGCTGCCGTTCCAGGCGAAGAGCTTGCCCTCGAGGCCGGTGCCCACCCACAGGCGGCCGCGGTGCCAGAGGAGATCGAACACCGTGTCGCCGTCGAGCTCGACGAGGCGCGAGACGACCCCGGCCGGGGTGATCGCCAGGACCTCGCTGCGGGGCCCGCCGGACGAGCGCCGGCCGGCGCGCGGCGGGCTCGGGCCGATCGGCCCGCTCGGGGTCACGGTGATGACGACGCTCCCGTCCGAGCCGTCCTCTTCGTCCTTCTCGTCGTCGTCGCCGCCGTCCCCGCGGCTCGCCGACGACGGCGCCGCGGAGAGGTCGACCAGGCTCGCCTCCGAGGCGACCGCGGCGGCGTAGCGGGTGCCGTCCGGCGCCACCGCGAAGGCGACGATCTCGGGCGCGTCGGCGTCGTAGAGGGTGCGCACCTTCCACGGCGCCGAGCCGCCGGGCGCGACCGCCTGGACCAGCCCCTCGCCGGCCGTGCCCACCATCACCTCACCGTCCGGCAGGACGGCGAGCGCGCGCAGGTGGGTGTCGTCGCTGTCGTAGACGACCTCGCCCTCGCCCTCGCCGCCGACCCGGTGGAGCCGCCCCTGGGTGCCGGTGGCGAGCAGCAGGTCGCCGTCCGCCGAGCGCTCGATCGCCCAGACGTAGGTCTCGCCGGGCTCGTAGTAGACCTCGGCCTCGCCGCCCTCCGGCGCCCGGCGGTAGAGCTTCCCCCCGGGCGAGCTCGCCGCCCACACGGTGCCGTCCGGGTCGGCATGGACGGCGAAGACCTCCGGCTCGGGGGTGGCGAAGAGCTCCTCGACCGAGCCGTCGCGGCGGACCAGGAGCACCCGGCCGGCGTTGCCGGTGCCGACGACCCAGCCCTCGGGGTGGACCGCCGCGGAGAGCAGGAACGGCTCGGCGATCGCGGTCAGCCGCTCGACGCGGTCGGCGAGGCGCAGCCGGCCGAGCGGGTCGACGCCGATCCCCTCGAGGTTGCCGGCGAGGAAGGCACGCTGGCTCTGGGTGCGGAAGATCTTGACCCCGGTGGCCGAGGCCGCCGGCGCCGCGGCGAAGGCGGCGGCCGCGGCGGCGATCAGGGCGAGGGCTGTCGCGCGCGCGGAACGGAGCGGCATCTATCCCGCCTCCGGCGGCGGCGTCGCGGCGGGCGCGGCCGAGGCCTCGCTCGCGTCCCCACCCTCCTCCTCGGCGTTCTCGACGCCCGGCTCTTCGCCGTCCTCGGCCGGGCCGCTGTCCGCGGTCTCGCGGGTCAGGGGCTCGCGGCGCTCGACCCGCAGGTCGACCCGCACCAGGCCCTCGACCGGCACCCCCATCGGCTCGACGTCCTGCTGCACGACGGCGAGCCGCAGCGGCACGGCGCTCCCGGAGGAGGCGGCCGACCAGATGCTGCGCACCGAGCCGGGCAGGTTCGGCATCACCTCGCCGGCCACGGTCAGCCCGGAGCCGGGCGCCACGCCCATGACCAGCAGGTCCGAGCGCGAGTGGAACGAGCGCATCAGCTCGAGCGCCTGGCGGATGTTGACCGGCGCCGCCCGCTCGATGGAGAGCCGCGCCGCGTCGACGCTCGGTCCGTCGCCAACGAACAGGTGGTAGGCGCCGCTCGGCGCGTCCTCGGGCACCCGCACCTCGACGGTCCGCCGGAAGGTGTCGCCCCGCCATGCGGTGAAGTCGAGGTTCAGACGCACCGGGTCGCCGGGGCGCACGACGGTGCGCTCGGCGTTCACCCCGACGAGGCTCGCCACCCGCGGCCGCGGGCTCTGCACCAGGTCGATCTCGATCGCCTCGATGTCGACCTCGGCGAGCTCGTTCTGAAGCAGGTAGCCGGCGAACGAGAGCAGGTAGATCGCCGAGCTCAGGCCCGCGCCGTCGCCGTCGAAGCTCTGACGCACCTCGAGGTCGGGGTGGCCGGCGAGCCGGAAGCGGGCGGCGAGGTCGAGCCCCTGCGAGCCGCCGGCACGGGTCGCCGCGTCGAGCCCGGCGAGGGTCGAGATGGCGAGCAGCACCGGGGTCATCTGCGGCACCTCGGCCAGGCGCATCCGGAACTCGCGCGGCGGCGTCTCGGCGCCGCCGGCCACCCGCAGGGTCAGCGGGATCGTCGGCGCGGTCTCGCCGAGGCGGCCGAGGATGCCGGCCTGGCGGTCCTCGCGGAAGGCGCCGACCACCGGGCCGAGGTTCGAGATCTTGAACGAGCTGTAGGCGTTCGAGAGCACCGTGACGACCTCGGCCGAGGCCATCGGCAGCGACACCGGTCCGAGGCCGAGGAACGGGTGGCCGAAGGCGAGCACCCGGTCGCCGAGGATGTCGGTCACCGTGCCGGTCGCGGCGAGCCGGAGGTCGCCGTCGACGAGCACCGCGGCGACGGCGCCGCCGCGGACGAGCGGCGGGTCGGCCGGCTGCGAGGAGGCCGCCTCGCCGGCCGGCGCCACCGTGCCGAGCCCGCGGCGCAGGAGCGCCTCGCTCTCGGCGCCGAAGCCGAGGGTCGACCACTGGATCCCGGGCACAGCGCCGGCCGCTCCCGCCCCCGCGGTCGGGCGCAGCCGGGCGAGCTCGCGCTCGAGGAGGTCGTGGGGGAGGTCGGCGGCGGCGAGCCGCTCGAGCCCCACCGGAGGTGACGGCGGCGAGGACGCGGCGGCGGCCGGCGCCGCCGAGGCCGGTCCGGCGGCCGCCACGGCGATCTCCCGCATGTCCTCGATCGGGGTGATGCCGGCGATCGCCTCGTGCGCGAACGGCCAGCCGAACGAGACCGCGCCGGCGAGCCGGCCGTCGATCCACACCGGGCTGCCGCTCATCCCGCCGGCGACCCCGGTCTTCTCCAGGCCGCGCCCGGACAACCGGGCCAGGATGTAGCTCGTGCCGGGCGCCGCGTTGCGCATCACGCCGACGACCTCGGCCTCGAACCGCTCGGGCTCGCGGCCGGAGAACACGGTGTAGCCGTAGCCGGTCAGGCCCGGCTCGATCTCCTCGATCGGGATCACCTCGAGGGTGCCGGGGGCGGCGAGGTCGATCGCCGCAGGCGTTTCGGGAGAGGCGGCGGCCGGCACGTCCGAGGACGGCGCGGTGGCCTGCTCGGCAGCGGGGACCGGACCGTTCGCCCGGGCCGGAGGGACGGCGAGAAGGAGAGCGGACAGGAGGGCGACGGCGCCGACGGGGGTCAGGCCCCCCCGGACCGTCCTCACGAACGTTCGACGGCTCGGCTGCATCGCGTCTCGACTCCTCCTCGTCGCTGTGGCGCGGCCCGCTCCGCGAGCCTGGCCGCGCACCGGATACGGCGGCGGGGGCGCACGGTTGCGGCACCGCCACCCCCTGCGGCATCCTCACCCGGCTTCAACCCGCCCGGCCGGGCGATCCTTCCCTCCCGCCGGCACCCGCCGCCGGGCCGAGGCAGACGGTCAGCCGCTCGGCGCCGACCCGGCCCGGCCGCAGCACCTCCCACCCGCCGCCCGCGCGGAAGGCGACGAGGGTCGAGGGCGGCCCGCCACCGAGCCTACCGCCGTCTACGACCAGCGCGTCGCGGCCGTCCAGCAGCGCCGCGACGCTCTCCGGGTCGAGGAGCGGCGGCTCCCCGCTCGGGTTCGCGCTCGTCGCCGTCAGCGGCCCGGCCGCCGCGAGCACCTCGAGGAGGAGCGGGTGGTCCGGCACCCGCACGGCGACGGTCCGCTCGCCCGCCGCCGCCGGGAGGTCCGGGGCGCCCGGCCGGAGCGGCAGGACGCCCGAGACCGCACCGGGCCAGCAGCCGGCGAGCCGGACGGCCCGCGAATCCGCCGGGTCGACCCCGAGGAGCGCGAGCTGGTCCGCCCCCGCGACGACGACGGGCAGCGGCTTGCCCGCCTCGCGCCCCTTCACCCGGTAGACCGCCTCGACCGCCGCCCGGTTCCTCGGGTCGACCGCGAGCCCGTAGCTCGACTCGGTCGGCACCGCGAGGACGGCGCCGCGCGCGGCGGCCGCGAAGAGGGTCCCCGGTGGGTCGCCCGGCCGCCAGCGGGCGGTCATCCCGCCGCCCGCGCGCCTTCGCCCGCCTCGCGGGCCGCGGCGGCGGTGGCGATCAGGTCGCGGGCGTGGGAGAGCGACAGGTCGGTCGTCTCGGCGCCGGCGAGCATGCGGGCGACCTCCTCGGCCCGCGGCGCCTCGCCGAGGCGCTCGACGCGGGTGAAGGTGCGCTCGCCGCGCACCTCCTTGGCGACCTTCAGGTGGTGGTCGCCGTAGCTCGCCACCTGCGGCAGGTGGGTGACGACGAGGATCTGGCTCTCCGCGGCCAGCCGCTGGAGCTTGCGCCCGAGGGCCGCCGCCTGGGCGCCGCCGATCCCGGTGTCGACCTCGTCGAAGACCAGGGTCGGCCGGCGCCTCCCCCCGTCCGCGCCGCCCTCGCCGCCGCCGCCCGAGGCGAGCTGGAGCGCCAGGTAGATCCGCGACAGCTCGCCGCCCGAGGCGATGAGCGACAGCGGGCGCGGCTCCTCGCCGGGGTTCGGGGCGAAGGTGAGGACGACCTGGTCGATCCCCTGCGGGCCGTAATCGACCGGCACCTCGACGTCCCCGCCGCCGCCCGAGCCGGCCGGCACCCGGAGCGGGCTCGCCTGACGCTCCCGCCGCTCCAGCGCGAAGGCGAGCTCCGCCTTGCCGAGCCCGAGGTCGCCGAGCTCGGCCTCGATCGCCGCCGCCAGCCGCTTCCCCCAGCGCTCGCGGGCCGCCGACAACTCGAGCGCCGCCTCGCGGTAGCGGGCCAGAGCCTCGCCGAACCGCGCCTCGAGCTCCTCGCGCCCCTCGGCGTCGCTCTCGAGCTCGGCGAGCTCGGCGTCGACCTCGGCGGCGCGGGCGATCAGCTCGGCGGCGGTCTCGAGCCCGTACTTGCGGAACAGGCGCTCGAGCTGGGCGAGCCGGCCCTCGACCCGGTCGAGACGGCCCGGCTCGGCGTCGAGCCCGTCGAGCCGGCGGCCGAGGTCGCGCGCCAGCTCCTCCACCCGCACCCGCACCTCCTCGAGCTCGGCGGCGCCGGCCGCCGCGGCAGGCTCCCAGGCAGCGGCCTCCTCGAGCATCTCGGCCGCCCGAGCGAGCCGCTCGGCGGCCGCCCCGTCCTCCTCGTAGATCAGGCCGTAGGCGCCGCCGAGCGCGCGGGTGATCGTCTCGAGGTTGCGCAGGACGTCGCGCTCGGCCGCGAGCTCGGCCTCCTCGCCGGCAACGAGACCGGCGCCGGCGAGCTCGCGGGCCTGGAAGCGCAGCAGGTCGAGCCGCTCGAGCCGGGCGCGCTCGTCGCCCGCCGCCCGCGCCAGCCGCGCGCCGAGCCGGTCGGCCTCGGCGAAGGCGGTCTCGACCCGGGCGGCGAGCCCGCGCGCCTCGGCGCCGCCGCTGCGGTCGAGCCAGACCCGCTGGAGCTCCGGGTCGACCAGCCCCAGCTCCTCGCGCTGGCCGTGGATCCGCAGCAGGTGCGGGGCGAGGTCGGCGAGCAGCCGCAGGGTGGTCGGGCGGTCGTTGACGAACACCCGGTTGCGGCCGGCGCGGCTGATCTCGCGGCGGACGATGATCTCCTCGCCGTCCCCGCCGGCATCGTCCCCGCCCTCCTCCTCGGGCTCGACCCCGGCCGCGGCGAGGACGGCACGCCAGCCGTCGGACTCGGGCGCGAAGACGCCGGTGACGGTCAGGGTGTCGGCGCCGGTGCGGATCAGCTCGGAGACCGCGCGCGCGCCGGCCAGCAGCGTCAGCGAGTCGACGACGATCGACTTGCCGGCGCCGGTCTCGCCGGTGAGCACGTTGAGGCCGGGTCCGAGCTCCACCGCCGCCTCGGCGATCACCGCGAGGTTGCGCACGTGGAGCTGCGTGAGCATCGGCGCGATGATAACCGCGCGCCGGGGCGGGCCGTAGACAGTTGATGCCGTAGACGGTTGATAGAGTCGATCGCAGCCGCCCACCCCGCCGACCCGCCGGCCGGCGCGGCCGCTCCCCCTGCCCGAGGAGACCGAAGCCATGCAGCCCGAACCGGCCTCGCCGACCCGCCGCCCGCTCCGCCCCGCACGCCGCCGCCCGCCGAGCCGCACCGTGCTCCGCTCGCTCGCCGCCGCCCTGCTCGTCGCCGGCCTCGCCGCCGGCCTGCCCGCCGCGCCCGCCGCGGCGCAGGCGGGCGCGGAGACCGTGATCGGCGTGTCCGCCGAGCCGATCCCGGTGCCCGACGCGATCCGCGCCCAGGGCGTGCCGGCGATCCCCGAGACGGCGGTCGCCGACCTGCTCCCGTACGAGAACCTGCGCAGCGCCTCGTTCCAGGACTGGCACCCGAGCGAGCGTCGGATGCTGATCCGCACCCGCTTCGGCGAGGCGAGCCAGCTCCACGAGGTCGCCCAGCCGCTCGGCGCCCGCCGCCAGCTCACCTTCTACGACGAGCGGGTGACCGGCGGCGCCTACCGGCCGGACGCGCCGTCGCAGGTCGGCTTCGGCCTCGACGAGGGCGGCGCCGAGAACTACCAGATCTTCCTGCTCGATCGCACCACCGGCGACGTCGTCCGGCAGAGCGACGGCGTGCACCGCTACCAGAGCGTCGTCTTCTCGAACGCCGGCGGCCTCGTCGCCTACGTCTCGAACGCCCGCAACGAGGTCGACTTCGACCTCTACGTCGCGCGCCCCGGCGACCCCGCCTCCGAGCGCCGGGTCGTCGAGCTGACCGGCGCCTGGTACCCGACCGACTGGAGCGACGACGACACGAAGATCGCGCTCCTCCACTACATCTCGGCGTCGTCGAGCTTCCTCCACGTCGTCGACGTGGCGAGCGGCGCGATGCGGGCGATCACCCCGGCCGACCCGCCCGAGCCCGTCTTTTACGGCGGCGCCGACTTCGCGCCGGACGGCCGGTCCGTCTACACCGTCACCGACCGGGGCGGCGAGTTCCAGCGGCTGGTCCGCATCGACCTGGCGACCGGCGAGCACACGGTGCTCACCGGCGACGTCGACTGGGACGTCGAGAGCTTCGACCTCTCCGACGACGGGAAGATGATCGCCTTCTTCGTCAACGAGGACGGCTTCGCCCGCGCCCGCGTGCGCGACACGGCCACCGGCGCCGCGCTGCCCGCCCCCGACCTGCCGCTCGGCACCGCCTACGGCCTCGACTTCCGCCCCGGCAGCCACGAGGTCGCCTTCACCCTGAGCTGGGCGCGCTCGTCCTCCGACGCCTACTCCTGGGACGTCGACGCGAAGAAGCTCACCCGCTGGACCGAGAGCGAGATCGGCGGCCTGCCCGAGTCGGCCTTCGTCGAGCCCGAGCTGGTCCGCTTCCCGACCTTCGACGAGGTCGCCCCCGGCGAGCGGCGCACGATCCCCGCGTTCGTCTACCGGCCCGACCCGACGCGGCACGCGCCGCCCTGGCCGGTCTACGTCGACATCCACGGCGGACCCGAGAGCCAGGAGCGGCCGAGCTTCCAGGGGACGAACAACTACCTGCCCTCCGAGCTCGGCGTCGTCCTCGTCTACCCGAACGTCCGCGGCTCCTCGGGCTACGGCAAGAGCTACCTGGCGCTCGACAACGCCCGGCTGCGCGAGGACTCGGTCAAGGACGTCGGCGCGCTGCTCGACTGGATCGCCGCCCAGCCCGACCTCGACGAGCGGCGGGTCATGGTGGGCGGCGGCTCCTACGGCGGCTACATGGTCCTCGCCTCGATGACCTTCTACGACGACCGGCTGTGCTGCGGCTTCGACTACGTCGGCATCTCGAGCTTCGTCACCTTCCTCGAGAACACCAAGGGCTACCGCCAGGACCTACGCAGGGTCGAGTACGGCGACGAGACCGACCCGGAGATGCGCAAGTTCCTCCACGAGATCTCGCCGCTCGGCCGCATGCACGAGGTGACCAAGCCGATGCTGGTCGCCCAGGGCGCCAACGACCCGCGCGTGCCGCTGTCCGAGGCCGAGCAGGTCGTCGCCGCCCTGCGCGCCAACGACACCCCGGTCTGGTACATCGTCGCCGAGGACGAAGGCCACGGCTTCGCCAAGAAGTCCAACGCCGACTACCTGCGGGCGGTGTGGATCGAGTTCGTCAAGGCCCACCTGCTGGCTCCGGTCGTCGAGCACGTCGACGTCCAGGTCCAGGGCGGGCAGTAGGCCGCACCGGGCTTGCCGGTCCCCCGGGTCCAGATCCTGGTCTGCACCAACGAGCGCGGCCCGGAGACGGGCAAGCCCTCCTGCGCTCCCCGCGGCGGCCTCGACGTCTACCGCCGCTTCAAGGACGCCATCCGCGACCGCGGCCTGCGCGACGAGGTCCTCGCCACCCGCACCGGCTGCCTCCGCCACTGCTCGCTCGGCATCACCGTCGGCGTCTGGCCCCACAACCACTGGTACGGCGGCGTGACCGTCGAGGACGCCGAGGAGATCCTGACCGCGGCAATCGCCGGCCGGCCGGTCGACCGGCTGCTGCTCCCGGAGGACGCGCCGTGGGAGTGAGGGAAAACGAAAAAGCCCAGCTAGAAGCGGGGGGCGGGGCGAGGGCCAAGGGTGTCGAGAGCGTCGACGAGTCGCTCGTCCACGCCTACGACGGCGTCGCGGACGAGGTCTTGGCCGAGATCGAAGACCTCCTCGACGTCCAGGCCTGGCCGAGCGACTGAGAAGCGATGAAAAGGCGCGTCCTAGTCGGTAGTGTCCCGACCCCCGACGGTGGCGAGCTCACCCTCCACCGGCACGGCGACGACTTCCACCTGGCGGTCGACGGCGACGAGCTGATGTCGAGCCGCGCCCACGGCTCGGAGGAGGAGCTCGCCGAGCTCTGCCTGGCCCCGCTCCGCGATCGGCCGTCGCCACGAGTCCTCGTCGGCGGTCTCGGGATGGGCTACACCCTCCGCGCCGCCCTCGACGCGCTCGCAGCCGGCCGAGAGGTTTCAGCTGAACCGTCCCAGGGCTCCGGACGCCGCGTTTCCCCGGCTCCTCGTCCCGGCCCGCAGAACGTTTCAGCTGAAACGTCCCGCCGTGTCTTGCGGCCCGAGGTCGTCGTCGCCGAGTTCTTCCCCGCCGTCGTCGAGTGGAACCGCGGCCCCCTCGCCCACCTCGCCGGCCGGCCGCTCGACGACCCGCGGGCCCGCGTCTACCTCGGCGACCTCGCCGACCTCCTGACCGGCGAGCCGCCGGACGGCCCGTCCTGGGACGCGATCCTCCTCGACCTCGACACCGGCCCCGGCGCCGTCACCCTCGAGCGCAACCGCGCCCTCTACGGCCCCGCCGGCCTTGCCCGCCTCCACGCCGCCCTCACCCCCGGCGGCACCCTCGGCGTCTGGTCCGCCCACCCGGACCCGGCCTTCCTCCGCCGCCTCCGCGAGGCGGGCTTCGACCCCCGCGCCCACCGGACCCGGGCGCGCAAGGGCGGCAAGGGCTGGCGGCACGAGATCTTCGTCGGACGGAGGGTGTAGCCTCGAGAGCGTCACGGCTTGTCCGGCTCCTCCCCGCGCACCCCGGCCCTACCACCTCCGCTCCGTCCGCCGCCGCAGCCACACCGCCGAGGCGTTCATGGCGATGAGGAAGGCGAGGAGCACGAGGATGGCGCCGGAGGTCTTTTCGACGAAGGCGCGCTCGGGGCTGTCGGCCCAGAGGAAGATCTGGACGGGGAGGGCGGTGGCGGAGTCGAAGGGGGTCGAGGGGACGTCGACGATGAAAGCGACCATGCCGATCATCAGCAGCGGGGCGGTCTCGCCCAGGGCGCGGGCCATGCCGAGGATGGTGCCGGTGAGGATGCCGGGGAGCGACAGCGGCAGGACGTGGTGCTGGATCACCTGGAGCGGGGTGGCGCCGAGGCCGTAGGCGGCCTCGCGGATCGACGGCGGGACGGTGCGCAGGGCGACGCGGGCGGCGATGATGATCGTCGGCAGCGTCATCAGCGAGAGCACCAGGCCGCCGACGAGAGGCGCCGAGCGGGGCAGACCGAAGAAGTTGAGGAAGACGGCGAGGCCGAGCAGGCCGAAGACGATCGACGGCACCGCCGCCAGGTTGTTGATGTTGACCTCGATCAGGTCGGTCCAGCGGTTCTGCGGCGCGAACTCCTCGAGGTAGACCGCGGTGGCGACGCCGAGCGGGAAGCAGATCGCCAGGGTGATCAGCAGGGTGTAGGCGGAGCCCACCGCGGCGCCGAGGATGCCGGCGAGCTCGGGCTCGCGGGAGTCCCCCCGAGTGAAGAAGCGATGGTTGAAGGCGAGGCGCAGGTCGCCCGCCTCGCGGAGCTCCTCGATCCAGGCGAGCTGCCGCGGGCTGAGCCGCCCCTCGCCCGCGGCGACCGCCTCCGCGTCGGCGCCGCGGCCCTTGAGCCGCTGGTCGACCTCGGCGTCGGCGAGCAGCCAGAGCGTGCGCCGCTCGCCGACGAGCGAGGGGTCCTCGGCGAGCATCTCCTGGAGGCGGTAGCGGGCGCCGTCGGAGACCAGGGAGAAGAGGGCCCGGCGGACGGCGCGGTCGTCGGCGGCCACGGGGAACCGCTCGAGGAGCGGCTCGCGCCACATCGCGTCGAGGTCGGCGAAGGCGAGGGCCCCTGGGGCCGAGCCGGCGGCGCCGAGGACCTCCGGGTCGAAGTGGACCTCGAGCCGGACCTCGGCGGCGAGGAATGCGCTCCACCCCTTGCCGACGACGTCGGCGAAGAGGACGGCGAGGAAGAGGACCGCCAGCCCGACGGCGATCCGGCAGTACCAGCGGAATCGCCGCTCCCGCGCGTAGCGCTTGCCGAGACGGCGGCGGACCGCGTCGTCGGCGAGCGCGGGGTGCCGGCTGCGCCCCGCCGTCCGGTCCCGGCGCGCCGCGCTCACTCGTACTGCTCCCGGTAGCGGCGCACGACGTGGAGCGCGATGACGTTGAAGGCGAGGGTGACGAGGAACAGCACCAGCCCGAGGGCGAAGGCCGCCAGCGTCTTGGCGCTGTCGAACTCCTGGTCGCCGACGAGCAGGGTGACGATCTGCACGGTCACCGTGGTCACCGCGTCGAGCGGGTTCGCGGTCAGGTTCGCGGCGAGCCCGGCGGCCATGACGACGATCATCGTCTCGCCGATCGCCCGCGAGACGGCGAGCAGGACGCCGCCGACGATCCCGGGCAGGGCCGCCGGCAGGACGATCCAGCGGATGGTCTCCGACTGCGTCGCGCCGAGCCCGAAGGAGGCCTCGCGCAGGCCGCGCGGGACGGCGGTGATGACGTCGTCCGAGAGCGAGGAGACGAAGGGGACGATCATGATCCCCATCACCGCCCCGGCGGCGAGCGCGCTCTCCGAGGCGACGTCGAGCCCGGCCGCCTCGCCCCAGCGGCGGATCGCCGGGGCGACGGTCAGCGCGGCGAAGAAGCCGTAGACGACGGTGGGGATGCCGGCGAGCACCTCGAGCAGCGGCTTGAGCGCGTTGCGCACGCGTGGCGCCGCGTACTCGGCGAGGTAGATCGCCGACAGCAGGCCGATCGGCACCGCGACCGCCATGGCGATGCCGCTGATCAGGAGCGTTCCGGTGAACAGCGGCACCGCCCCGAAGGAGCCGGAGGCGCCGACCTGGTCGGCCCTCAGGGCGGTCTGCGGGCTCCACTCGAGGCCGAACAGGAGCTCGGTCACCGGTACCCGCCCGAAGAACCGCAGCGCCTCGAAGAGCAGCGACAGGACGATGCCGACCGTGGTCAGGATCGCCACCAGCGAGGCGAGCAGCAGGAAGGCCCGCACCGTCCGCTCGACCTTGCGGATCGCCGGCATCCCCGGCCGCACCCGCTGCCGCGCCCACAAGAGCCCGCCGACCGCGAGCACCAGGACGACGCCCGCCAGCGCCGGCGCCGCCCACCGCCCGGCGAGCCGCCCGGCCGCGAAGGCGCCGAGCGCCAGGGCGACGAGCGCAGGCACCGCGCTCCACAGCCCCACGTACGCCCCGTAGTGGGCCGGCAGCGAGTGCAGCCGCTCGCCCGCCGCCCGGTAGGCGAGCGCCCGCCGCCGCCCCAGCAGGTGACCGGCGGCGGCGAGCAGCAGGACGGCGGCGACGAGCCAGACCAGCGTCACCCGCCGAGTCTAGACGCGACGAGTGACGGTCAGGTGACGATCAGCCCCGAACCTGCGCGCGGGGCGCCCTCCGAGCACCGAGCGCACCAGGCCGTAGAGCGTGCGTGAGATCCGGCGACCCGGACCGAGGAGTCGAGTGAGGCGCACTCATGTGCGCCGCAGCGAGCGACGAGGGAGGACCGCCGGAGATTACGTGCGATCTACGGTCTGGAGAAGATCTGGGTGATCCAGTACGTGTCGCCGTTCGTCGCCACGCCGACGCCCGTGTCGCGGAACCGCCCGTCGAGGATGTTCGCGCGGTGCTCCGCGTTGCCCATCAGAAGGTTGTGGGCGGCGGCCGCCGGGTCCGAGGAGTGCGACACCAGGGCGAGGTTCTCGCCGAGGATCGAGAACCCGACGCCGACCGACTGTACCCGGCTGGCCGTCGTCCCGCCGCTCGGGTCGGTGTGGCCGAAGAAGCCCTCGTCCCGCATCCGCTCGCTGTAGCGGCGGGCGATGTCGGAGAGGAGCGGGTCGAGGGTCAGGTCGGGGCGCCCGTCCGTCCGGCGGGCCTGGTTGATCAGCCCCCAGGAGCTCATCTCCACCGAGGCGGCGCTGGCGCGGCCTCCGGGCGAGGTCGGGCTGCTGCCGCCGCCGCAGGCTGCGACGGAGCCGAGGAGGAGGAGGGACAGCGAGAGCGCGGAGAGCGCGGCGGCGGCGGGGCGGCGCGGGGACGAGACGGTTCTCATGGGGGGTTCCTCGACAGCGATCGGTCGATACGCGCAAGCCGGCCGGGACCGGCGCAAAGAGAGCTATGTCTGTGGCTCTATATATCAGATCCCGCGGCCGGGTTCAACTGTTCTTCAACCCTGCCAGACCCGGTGGCCGGCGAGGCAGTCGGCCAGCTCGCCGTAGACGGCGCGGATCTCGGCCTCCCGGCGCCGGGCGGGCGCCGCTTCGACGCGGCGGCGGATGCGCTCGGAGAGGTTGCCGCCGGCGAGGCGGCGGGCGACGAGGTCGAGGTAGGGGCGCTCGTCGGCCGCCAGGCCGTCGCCGGCGTCGTCGGCGAGGGCGGCGAGGAGCTCGCCGGCGGGCAGCCCGCTCCCCGGCCGGGCGCCGGCGAGCGCGGCGAGGTGGGGGGCGGCGACCCGCGCCGCCGTGCCGCGCTCGACCGCCGCCCGGTAGTCGGCGACCAGCGTCCCGTGCGGCGGCAGCTCGACCTCCCCCGCCGCCATCCGGCCGGTCAGCCGGACCAGGGCGCCGCGGACGAAGGCGGCGATCGCCACGTCCATCCGCACGCACTCCTGGACGTCGAGCACCCGGATCTCGATCGCCCGCCGCGAGAAGCGGACGATCGCCCCGCGCGAGTTGACCCACTCGCGGGTCAGCCCGCGGGCCTCGGGGATCTGCCGCAGGTCGCGGTAGATCCGGCCGAGCACCTCGCGCTTGTAGCGGCGGAACGAGCCCATGTACTCGGGGACGACGTCGCCGGCGATCGCCGGCACCCGCGCCTGGTTCGTCGCGTAGACGGCGAGCCGGTTGTCGACCGCCGGGCCGAGCTCCCCCTCGACCAGCGGCGAGGAGGCGGCGAGCGCCGGCAGGTAGGGCAGCAGGCAGGCGATCGCGTCGTGCAGCCGCACGGTCTCCTCCTCGTCGCCGAAGGGGAGGTTGACGTGGCAGCTCTGCAGGTTGAGCCAGCCGTGGCGGCGGATGCCGAAGACGCGGTCGTAGGTCGCGTAGATCCGCCGGCCGGAGCGCCGCCACAGCTCCCCCTCCTCGGGGCGCATGAACGGGTGCATGCCGGTGGGCAGGAGGCGCGCCCCCCAGCCCTCGGCCAGGGTGCGCGCGAAGGTCGTCACCGCGCCGGCGAGGATCTTCTCCGCTTCGACCAGGCTCGCCTCGGGCTCGACCGTCTTGACCTCGAGGACGTGCGCCGCGAGCTCGTTGGAGAGCCCGGCGCGGCCGAGGACGACGTCGGAGGTGGGCCGGCCGTGCAGACGGCGGAAGGCGGGCTCGACGAGCGGCCGGACCCGCAGGTCGCGGTCGACGATCGGGTACTCGAGCTCGAGGCCGACGACCTCGAACGGGCGGTAGTCGGGGCCGGGGCTTGCGGCGGCGCGCTCGGCACCCGGGCGGGCCGGCGGCCCGCTCACCGCCCCGCCGTCACCGGCTCGGCGGGCTCGTCGGCGCTGCGGGCGGCGACCTCGGGCGTCGCCGCCGCGCCCTGCCGGTAGCTCTCCTCGATGCGGCGGCGGAAGGCGGCGACGATCGCCTCGTACGGGCGGTCGCGGTCGGCGGCGTCCTCCTGGCCGGCGTCGAGGTTCGGGTTGTCGTTGATCTCGATCAGCACCGGCCCGGCGGGCGTCTCCTTGAGGTCGACCCCGTAGAGCCCGTCACCGATCAGCGCCGCCCCGGCGAGCGCCAGCTCGCACACCGCCGACGGCGCCTCGGCGAGAGGCACCGCCTCCACCCGGCCGAAGGTCGTGCGCTTCGCGCCGCGCTTGGCGATCTGCCAGTGCTTCGGCGCCATGTGGTACTTCGCCACCCACAGGATCTCGCCCTCGAGGACGCCGACCCGCCAGTCGAACCGGGTCGGCGTGAAGCGCTGCGCCAGGAGCAGCGGCGAGCGCTTGAACATGTCGCGGGTCAGCGCCTCGAGCTCCGCCTCGTCGCGCGCCATCTTGACCGCCATCGAGAAGGTTCCGTCGGGGACCTTGAGGATCACCGGCAGCCCGAGCGGCGCCGCCTCCACCCGCCAGGTGCGCGGCGAGAGCACCGCGGTCTCCGGCGTCGGCAGGTCGTGCTTGCGGAACAGCTCGTGGAGGAAGATCTTGTTCGAGCACTTGATGATCGAGGCCGGGTCGTCGATCACCGGGATGCCGAGGCTGTCGGCGGTCTGCGAGAAGGTGAACGAGTAGTGGTCGATCGCCGTCACCGTGCGGATGAACAGCGCGTCGTACTCGGCGAGGCGGGCGAGGTCGCCGCGGCCGATCTTCTCCAGCAGCAGGCCCGAGCGGGCGGCGACCCGGCCGAGCCTGGCGAGGGTCTCCTCGGTGGAGGGGGCGGTCGGGTCGGCCGGGTCCCACAGACACGCCAGCCGGTACGGGCGGCTCGCCGGGCCCTCGGCGGCCGGCGGCAGCCGGGTCAGGCCGCGGGCCAGCCGCTCGACCTCCTCGGAGCTCGCCTGGGGCAGCCCGATCGGCTGGATCTGCCCGACGCTCCAGCCGTCGCCGTCGCGCAGCATCCGCACCTTGAGCAGGGGGAAGGAGTACATCCCCCAGACCGCCCGGGTCACCCGCTGGAACCGTCGGTCCTCGGTCTTGCCGAGCACCGCGCTGACGTCGACGAAGTCGTCCGGCGCGGGGACGAAGCTCACCCCGCTCCCCTCGTCGCGTGCCTCGAGCGCGGTGTGCTCGCCGACGACGATGCGCCGCGGCACGACCCGCCGCCGGCGGCGGTGGACGCTGAACTCGATCGTCTCGAGCCCGGCTTCGCGCAGCGCCCGGAGATAGGTGAACGGGTTGTTCGCCGCCTCGATCATCTCCAGCGCCGGCAGCGCCCGTTGCCGCCGCGCCTCGGCGAGGAGCGACACGTAATACCCCTTCGAAAGGTACTGGTAGGTCCGGCAGAGGTTGACTACCTCGAGCGACTCGTCGAGCGTCCCGTCGGCGCCCTGGAGGTAGCGGTCGGCGGTGACCGAGGGGAAGTCCGCCAGCTCCGGCGGCAGGGGCACGTCGGCGACGATCAGCAAGCGGGAGCGGGCCGGCGGACGCCGGCCTCTAGTGGCGTCGTCGGTCACGGAGCGGCGTGCGGCGGGCGGGCGGGAGGCTCGGCGGGCATGAGCTCGCCGGTCATGCTAACCCAGAAATCGCTCGAACGGCGCGACCGGCTTCAGGCGGGAGGCAGGCTCGCGCTCAGCGGTCGTGCACCGCGTGGCGGAGGCGGCCGAGGAGGCGGTTGAGGGGGTTGTCGCGGGAGAGGAAACCGAGCACCGGGGGGCGGCGGCGGCCCATCTTGCGGCCGAGCGCGACGAGCTCGCGGTCGTCGGGGTCGAGGGCGAGGCCGCGCTCGAGGGCGTCGGAGGCGGCGCGCCGGTCGCCGGCCAGGAGCTCGGTGCGGGCGAGGTTGAGGTAGGTCTCCGGCTGGTAGAACTCCACCTTCACCGCGTGCCGGCAGAGGCGCCGCCCTTCGGCGATCTGCCGCCGGCTCAGCGCCACGCCGTAGCCGAGGTAGGAGTAGCCGAGACCGCCGAGAGCAGCGCCCGACTCCGCGAGACGGGAGAGCTGGTCGATCCCGCGGTCCCACTGCCCGCGGCGGCACAGCTCGACGGCGGCGACGGCGTCGGGGGCGGCTCGGGAGACGGCGGTCTGGCTCACGACGGCGCCGATTGTAGAGCGATCCATGGCCATAAATCAATAATGCCTCGGACGACAGGGCGCCGCGTGCTAAAATTTTCGTTTCCGCCATGGACGACGAACGGGACGACGCGGGTCGCACCGAAGCGGAGCACGGGGACGTGGGCGACGCCGGGCACACCGAGGCCGGGCCCGACGAAGCCTCGTCCGCCGGGCGCCTCGACGCGCTGGCCTCCGAGGCGGCCGAGCTGGCCTCGATCGCCCGGCGGCTCGGCGCGCGGCAGCGCTGGGCCGAGGCGGTCGAGCTGCTGTCGCTGGCGCGCCGCCTCGCGCCCGGCGATCCGGAGGTCGCGCGGGAGCTCGCCGCCGCCGAGCGCGAGCGCCGCGCCCGCGGCGGCACACCCCGGGCTCCGGCCGACCTGCTCCGCGAGCAGCTCCGCCGCGACGCGATCGACGCCGCCCACTTCCTCGGCCTCGCCCACGCCTACGCCGAGCGGGGGGAGAACGCCCAGGCGCTCGAGTGCCTCGACATCGCGCAGGCCAAGAGCCTCGCCGACCCGGGCGCGCACAAGCTCGCCGGCCGGGTGCTCTTCCGCCGCCGGCGCTACGACGACGCCGCGACCGAGCTCGCGACCGCGCTGCGCCTCAACCCGTTCGACCGCGAGACCGCGGCGCTCCTCGGCCGGGTCGAGTTCGAGCGCGGCCGGCGCGAGGCGGCGCTGTCGGCGACGGTCCACGCCTACCTGCTCGTCGACGAGGGCGACGAGGAGACGACCGAGCGCCTGCGCCACCGGATGAGGACCCTGCGCCAGGTCCTCGGCTGGGACACGCGGGCGCTGGCCCGCGCCTTCCGCAGCCGCCAGGACGAGCTGCACGTCGCCTTCGACCGCCTCCAGTGGCGGCGCGAGCGGTTCCTCGAGGAGGAGGGCCTGGGGCGCACCATCGGCACGACGCCGCCGGCCCGGCGGCGGCCCGGCGGCCGCATCGGCCTCGCCGCACGCCTGCGCCGGATCGACGCCCTCGCCCCGCTCTCGGACGAGCAGGTGTTCCTGCTCACCCGGGTGGCCGACGAGGTGGTCCTCGACGCCGGGGCGCACGTCTTCCACTACCGCGACACCGGCCGCGACCTCTACCTCGTCGCGCGCGGCGAGATCGTCGTCCAGCGGCACACGGGCTACGGCACCTTCACCCTCGGCAGCCTCGGGCCGGGCGACCTGTTCGGCGAGGCAGGCCACGTCGCCGGCGGCGGCCGGGCCGGCGACGCGGTGGCGGCGTCGCCCTGCCAGCTCTTCCGCCTCGACGCCGACGCCCTCGACCGCCTGCTCGAGGAGCGCGGCGAGCTCGCCGTGCAGATCCACTGGATCCTCTGGCGGGCGCTCGCCCGCAAGCTGCGCGCGACGAACGCCCAGCTCCAGAGCTTCTTCGACCCGGGCGCCGTCCCCGAGAACTTCCTCCGCCTGCGCCGCCCCCAGGCGGCGATCGGCGAGGCGGTCAGGGTCGACGCCGACGACAAGATCCGCCTGTTCCGCGAGCAGGGCCTCTCCCGCCGCGAGCTGGTGACCCTCGCCACCTTCTCGCGCGAACGCCGGGTCGCCGAGGGCGCCTACGTCTTCCAGGAGGGCGACCCGGGCCAGGAGCTCTACGTGATCGTCGAGGGGCGGGTGATGATCTGCAAGTACATCCCGGGCGGCGGCGAGGAGGCGCTGGCCATCCTCGAGCGCGGCGACTTCTTCGGCGAGATGTCGCTGCTCGACGGCGAGCCGCGCTCGGCCGACGCCCGCGCCCACGGCGGGCCGGCGACGCTGCTCGCCCTCGACGAGGCGACGGTGCGGGCGGTGCTGTCGATGGACTCCGCCGCGTCGCTCGAGTTCCTGCGCCTCCTCTGCCGGCTGCTCGCCGACCGCCTGCGCGAGATCGACGAGAAGGTCGTCGGCTGGCGCATCCTCGCCGGCCCGCAGGCCGAGCCGGCGTCGGCCTGAGGCTGTCGCGGCGGCCCTCCGGCCGGCGGCGCGGCGGACCGGCGCGGGCGGACCGCCGCGGCTGCGGCCTGTTAACCGGCGGCCGGCGCCGGCGTCTGAACGGGCGGGTCCGGCGCAGGGCGCGGGCCCGCTCACATCGACGACCACACCGTCCCGGAGGGAACTTCCATGTCCGAAGAAGCGGTCATCATCCCCATCATCTTCCTGAGCTTCTTCGCCTGCCTCGGCTACTGGCTCCACGTGCGCGACCGGCGGGCGCGGGAGCGGCTGCAGGCGCAGATGGAGCTGCAGACCAAGATCCTCGCCCGGTTCGACTCGGCACAGGAGTTCGCCGGCTTCCTGCAGACCGCGGGCGGCCGCACCTTCCTCTCGGGCCTCGCCGAGCAGCCGGTGCGGCGGCCGGCGCAGCGCATCCTCACCGCGATCCAGATCGGCATCGTCGTCGCCATGTTCGGCGTCGGCCTGTGCCTGATCGGCTGGATCGAGCGCAGCAACGAGCCGGTGCTCCCGGGCGTCGTGCTGCTGTGCGTCGGGGCGGGCTTCCTGATCGGCGCCGCCGTCTCCTACCACCTGTCGAAGAGCTGGGGGCTGCTCGAGCCCGCCACCGGCCGGACCGACCTCCTCGGCGAGCTGCCGGGGTAGGCCGCGGACGGGGCAGCCGGTGATCTGGAGCATCGCTCTCGGCGCGGGGGCCGCCGCGAAGGCGGGCGGCGACGGGGAGGCGAGACGGCGGACGGCCGGGGGCGGCCCGCCGGCTCCGCCGGATGCGCGGCCGGCGGGCCCGGCGGCCTCGGCGGCGCTCGACGAGAGCGAGTTCACCGCTCTCTACCACCGGGTCGCCCGCCCCCTGCGCGCCTACCTCCGGCGGCTGGCCGGCGACCCGGAGCGCGCCGACGACCTGCTCCAGGAGACCTTCTACCGCTTCCTCCGCAGCGACCGGCCGCCGCTCGACGAGCGCCAGCGGACCGCGTACCTCTACCGCACCGCCACCCGGCTGGCCCAGGACGGCTGGCGCCGGGCGGCCCGCGAGCGCCGGCGTCGCGAGGCCTCCGCGCCCGAGCCGGACGGCGCACCGCCCCCCGACCGCGCCCTCGCCCTCGACATCGACCGCGCCTTCCGCGAGCTCCAGCCGCGCGAGCGCGCCCTCGTCTGGCTCGCCGGCGTCGAAGGCGCCTCGCACCGCGAGGTCGCCGAGGTGCTCGGCGTCGCCGAGGCGAGCGTCAAAGTGCTCCTCTTCCGCGCCCGGCGCAAGCTCGCCCGGGCCCTCGACCGTCGCGGCATCGCCGCGGAGGACCTGCGATGACCCGCCGCCCCACCCCCGCCCCCGAAGCCCGTACCCGGACCCTCGAACCGCGCCGCGAGGCGCTCGTCGATTCCGCCCTCGCCCGCCTGGCCGCCGACCCCGCCGACGGCGCGCCGCTCCCCGAGCCGGAGCCGATCTACTGGCGCGCCCGGGTGATCTCCCGGCTCACCGAGCGCCAGGAGGCCGCCGAGCGCGCCGCCCGCCCGCTCGAGCTCGCCGGTCTCGCCGCCTTCGTCGCGCTGGCCGCGCTGGCCGCCACCGGAGCGCTCTGGCTCCAGCCCGACCTCCTCGGCTGGGCGGCGCGGCTCGCCGGCGACGCGGGAGGTCTCGCCGAAGGCTCCGGCCGGCTCGCCCTCCTCGTAGCGGTCCCCCTCCTGCTCGGCGCCGGCCTCGCGGGCCTGCAGCTCCTGACCGAGCGGCGGTAAGACGCCGGCCGCCGCGGTGAGTGGCGTGCCGGCGGCATCCGGGGGTGGCGGGACGGCATACCCGGCCCGACCGGCGTGGAACCGGGCCTGCGCGCGGCGGGCGTCGGCTCAGGGCACCCAGGCGAGGGCGACGCGACGGACCTCGACGTCGGAACGGCGGGGCCGGACCGTCACCGTCTCGAGCTCCTCGGACTCCGGTGCGAAGCGGTCGTGGAGCTCGGCGATCTCCTCTTCGAGCTTCGCCTCGAGCTCGGCGAGCTGCGACCTGCGGAGCTCCACCGTCTCCGCCGCCCGCTCGACGTCGCCCGCCTGGTCGCGCGAGCGGGAGAACCCCGACAGCGCCGAGCCGGCCCGCCGCATGTTGGTCGCCGAGAGCCTCTTGCGTCCCAGGAACGCGCCGAGGAGCGAGGAGCCGGCGTTGAGCCAGGCGCGGCGCTTGGCGTCCTCGGCCTGCTCGCCTTCCCGCTCGACCGCCTGCTCGGCGCGGACGACCTGCTCGCGCTTCGACTCGAGCCGCTGGGCGAACCGCTCGCGCAGCGCCTCGACCGCCTCGTCGCGCGCCTCCCGCAAGGCATGCCCGAGCCGCCCCCGGAACTCCCCCTCGCTCTCCCCCGGCCGCGAGACCAACCCCAGCCGCGAGCTCTCCCACAGCTCCAGCCGCCGGTCGCGATAGAGAGCGTCGGCGAGGTCCTTCTCCCAGGCCCGCCACGCCTTCGGATCGGCCGCCTCGCTCCCCGGGGTCGCGTAGCGAGCCTCCTCCACCTCGGGAGCGTCGACGAGATCGCGCTCGTCGATCGCCTGCGGCTCCGCCGCGTGCCAGTCCGGCGGCCCGTCCTCGACCGGCGCCATCAGGGCCAGCACCTCCCGGTGCGTGACCCCCCGCCGGTCGTCGACGAAGTGCACCCGCGCCATCCCCAGCGCGAACGGGTGGTGCGTGCTCCTCCCCTCCCCGCGCCCCGGCAGGAACACCTGCGGCACCTCGGGCGGCAGCACCGGCCGGCCGGCAGACGTGCCGACCGGCGCTGCAGAACCGGTCGAAACTTCTGCTGGTGTAGGAGGGGAAGGATGGCCGGGCGGCGTCCCGGCCGGCAGGCCGGCCCCAAGTGTCGCTCCGGCAGCCGCCACCGCTCCAGCCGGCGCACTTTCTCCCTTCACCGAGGTGTTGACGTTGACGTTGACGTCAGCCAAAGCCTTTTTCTTCTTCTCCTCCGACAGCCGCCGGATCTGCTCCCGGGTCAACGGCCCGGCGAGGTAGGACATGGCCCAGCGGGTGTGGAACGGCGTCGGGCCGGGCTCGTGGACGTTGTGCATCAGGAACACCCGCTTGTCGAGCGCCGACAGCGCGCGGTCGAGCTCGCCCCGGTCGAGCGCCCCGCCGCCCGCCGCGCCTTCGAGCCCGTCGAGCAGGCGGTCCTTGTCGCGCTGGGTCTGGAGCCGGCCGAGGAACCAGGTGCCCATGTTCGACAGCGCCTTGTAGTCGAGGTCGACCGGGTTCTGGGTGGCGAGCAGCACCCCCACGCCGAACGCCCGCCCCTGCTTGAGCAGGGTCAGCAGCGGCCGCTTCGAGGGCGGCTCGGCGACCGGCGGCAGGTAGCCGAAGACCTCGTCCATGTAGACGAGGGCGCGCAGGCTCCCCGTCCCGGACAGGGTGCGGGTCCAGCCGACGGTCTGGGCGAGCAGCAGCGAGACGAAGAACATCCGCTCGGCGTCGGAGAGGTGGGCGATCGAGAAGATCGCCACCCGCGGCTTCCCGTCCGGCATGTAGAGCAGCCGGCCCGGGTCGAGCGGCTCGCCCTCGAGCCAGGCGGCGAACCCCGGCGAGGCGAGCAGGTTGTTGAGCGCCATCGCCAGCTCGAACCGCTCCTTGGCCGGGTAGAAGGTGTCGAGCGGCATCACCCCGACCTGCGCCACCGGCGGCGTCTGGACGAGGCGGATCAGCTCGGCGAGCGCGAGGTCGCGGCCGGCCGACCAGGCGTGCTCGACGAGGAGCGACAGCAGGATGTGCTCGCGGCTGCGCACCGGGTCGGCCTCGACGCCGACCAGGCCGAGCAGGCCGGACACCGTCGTCGCGACCCGCTCGCGGACGAGCTCGGGGTCCACCGCCAGGGCCGGCGAGGGCGCGGCGAACGACGAGAGCACCGACACCGGCACGCCGGCCGTCGACCCCGGCGTGTAGACGGTGAAGTCCGCCGCCTCGCGCAGCCGGCGGATGCGCTCGCCGTCCTGGTCCCACTCGGCGAGCCCGCGCCGCCACAGCTCCGCCTGCTGCGCCGCATGCTCCTCCACGCTCACCCCGGCGCGCCGCGCCGCCTCGGGCTCGACCCACGGGCGGAAGTCCTCCGCCGCGAGGTCGGGGAAGGTCAGGAGCAGGTTCGCCAGGTCGCCCTTCGGGTCGATGACCAGCGCCGGAATCCCGTCGAGCACCGCCTCCTCGAGCAGCGACACGCACAGCCCGGTCTTGCCGCTGCCGGTCATCCCGACGCACAGCCCGTGGGTCACCAGGTCGCGCGAGTCGTAGAGAAACGGCGCCGGCGCAGTCTCCCCCGTCTCCAGGTCGACCGGCCGCCCGAGGTAGAACACCCCCAGCTTCTCGTAGGCCGGCAGCCCGGCCGCGGCCGTCTCGCTCATGGGCGGCGATCTTACCGGGCGGAGGGCGGCGGCAGCCCGACGGCGACGCGGAGCTCGTCGGGACAGAGCCAGCGGCGGAGGGCCGCCTCGACCTCGGCGCGGTCGAGCGCGGCCAGGCGGGCCTCGCGCCAGCCGGGGCGGTCGAGGGGGAGGCCGTAGTGCTCGGCGGCGGACAGCAGGTCGGCCCACTGGCGGGCGGTCTCGCGGCGGAAGGGCTCGCGGCCGAGCAGATAGGAGCGGGCCTCCGCGAGCTCGGCTTCGGAGATCCCCTCGTCGACGAGCCGCCGCAGCTCCTCGACGACCGCCCGCTCGGCCCGCTCGACGGTCTCCGGGGAGGTGCCGACGTAGGCTACGAGGCGACCGGGGTCGAGGCCGGCGCCGGCCACGGTGTGGCAGGTCGCGGCATAGGCGAGCCCTTCGCGCTCGCGCACCCGCTCGGGCACCCGGCCGGTGAGCCCGGCGCCGGCACCGAGGACGACCCCGGCGAGCTCGAGCGCCTCGTGGTCGGGGTGGGCGCGCGGCACGGTGACCGCGCCGACGTAGAGGTGCGCCTGGCCCGGCTCGCCCTCCTCGGGCGGCGGCAGCTCGACGGTGCGGCGGCGGTCGGCGGAGGGCTCCGACTCCGCCGGCGGGCTCTCCCCCGCCCCGGGCGCGGTCGCCGGTCCCTCCGGCTCGGCGGCCGTTCCGCCCTCCCCGTGCTCGCCTGCGGTCCCCAGCGGACCGAACAGAGACTCGACCCGCGCCGCCACCGCCTCCTCGTCGATCGTCCCGGCGACGGCGACCCGCACCCCCCCGCGCAGGCGCTCGAGGTGGAAGGCGGCGCAGTCGGCCGGGGTCAGGGAGGCGAGCGACGCCGCGGTGCCGTGGAGCGGCAGGGCGCGGCGGCCGGGGGTGTAGAGCTGGTCGAGGAAGCCCCAGGCGGTGCGCACCTCGGGCTGGTCGCCGAGGCTATCGAGCTCGGCCGCCGCCTGCCGGGCGATCCAGGCGATGCGGTCGGCCGGGAAGGAGGGCTCGAGGAGGAGCTCCGCGGCGAGGGCCAGGGCCTCGTCCCAGTCGTCGGCGAGAGCGTCGATCGACAGGCCGTGGCTCTCGAAGGTGGCCCCGCTGCGCAGGACGATGCCGCGCGCCTCGACCCGGTCGGCGATCTCGCGCCAGCCGCGGCCGCGGGTGCCCTCGGCGAGCGAGCGCCCGGCGACCAGCGCCTGCCCCGGCACCCGCTCGCGGCGCGCCCCGCCCTCGAGCCAGGCCCGCACCGCCGCGACCGGTGCGCCCTCCACCCGCCTCACCCGCAGAGCGGCCAGACCGCCCGCGGCCCGGCTCAACGCGCGCCGTCCCGATCGGGCGAGCCGGCGGGCAGGCGGGGCCGGCCCGCGGCCGCATCGCCACCGCCGCCCGCGGTCACGTCGGCCTCCGTCCCTCGACGGGCAGCGACCAGCCGACGACGGCGAGCGCCGGCGCGAGCCAGCGGGCCGCCACGGCGGCGAGCGCCTCGCCATCGACCGCGAGCACGCGCGCCATCTCGCGCTCGGAGTAGCCGAGATCGAAGAGGGTCAGCGCGAACCCGGCGGCAAGCGCCTGCTGGTGCACACGCTCGTGGGCGAAAACCCAGTCGGCGACCGCGATCCGGCGCGCCCGCGCCAGCTCGTCGCCGGTCGCCGGGCGGCGGCCCCCGGCGAGGGCGGCGAGCTCCTCGACGACCGCGTCTTCGACCCGGGCCGGCTCGACCCCCGGAACCAGCTCGGCGGCGACCGTGAAGCTCCCCGGCTCCGCGGTCTCGCCGATGTCGGCCACGACCCAGGTGCAGACCTGCTCCTCGTCGACCAGCCGGCGGGTGAGCCGGCTCGCCCGGCCGGCGCCGAGCAGGGTGGCGGCAACGCGCAGGGCCGCGTGCTCCGGGCCGTCGGCCGCCGGCGCCGGTAGCGCGACGAGGAGCCGGGCGACCTCGCCCTGCCGGCGTTCGATCCGCGCCACGCCGGGAGGCGGCGCGGCCAGCCCCTCCACCTGGGTCGCCGCGCTCGACCGCGCGCTCCCGGGCGCCAGGGCGTCGCTCGCCGTCCGCGCCTCCCCGCCGCTCGCCGACCGCGATCGTCCACCGCCCGGACCCCATTCCGGCTCGCGGCCGGACCCGCCGTCGCCCCCGCCGTCATCCCCACCCACCCCCGCGAACGCCCGCACGACCGCCTCGACCGCCTCCTCCCCGACGTCGCCGGCCACGGCGAGCACCGCGTTGTCCGGCCGGTAGAAGCGGCGGTGGAAGGAGGCGAGCTCGGCCCGACCGGTCACCCGCAGCTCGTCGGCCGTGCCGAGAACCGGGCGGCCGTAGGCGTGCCCCGGGAAGCGCGCCGCGAGCACCCGCGCCTCGAGCGCGTCCCACGGGTCGGCCTCGTACATCGCGACCTCTTCGAGGATCACCCGGCGCTCGCTCTCGACCTCGTCCGGGTCGAGGGCGAGGCCGGTCATCCGGTCGGCCTCGATCGCCAGCGCCTCCCGCCAGCGGTCGGGCGCGAAGTTGAAGTGGTAGGCGGTCGCGTCGTGGCTGGTGAAGGCGTTGTTGTCGCCGCCCAGGGCCTGGGTGCGGCGGTCGATCTCGCCCGGGCCGTAGCGGGCCGAGCCCTTGAACATCATGTGCTCGAGGAAGTGGGCGACGCCGCCGTGGCCGGACGGCTCGTCGCGGGTGCCGGCCCGGTACCAGAGGGCGGTGGTGACCACCGGCGCCCGGCGGTTCGACAGCAGGCAGAGGGTCAGCCCGCCGGGGAGGCGCTCGACCCGCACCTCGCCGGGGAGCCGGCCCGGCGGCGGTGCGGCGGCCGGCTCGCTGCGTTCCACGGCGGCACGCCATCGCGCCCGGCGGACCCCGGCCGTCCGCCTCCGCCGGCGGCGGTCAGACGGTGTCCGCGTCGTCGCCTCCCGAAGCGCCGCTCTCCGAGGCGAGCTCGGCCTCGTCGGCCTCGCCGTCGAGCGGTGCGGCGTCGCGCGCGGCGAGGAGCCGCTCGGCCTCGGCCGCATGCTCGGTCGGCACCCGCACCCGCACCTCGCCCATCCGCCCGAAGCTCACCGGCTCCTGGTGGAACAGCAGCGACTCGACCTCGGTCGGGACGTCGTTGGACTGCAGGTAGCCGGCGATCAGCGCCGCCTCCTCGTCGCTGCCGACGGTGCGCACCACCTGCCACTCGTCGTCGAGGTCGCCTTCCAGCCGCTCGTCGCGCTCGTCCCGCTCGTCGCTCATCGCCTGTCTCCGGTCGGAAAGTCGCGCGCCCCGGCGGCGCGCGGACGCGGCATCATACCGTCACGACCCGAGAAGGCATGCATCGTCTCTCGCCGTGAGAGCGTGGAGCGTGCGTCAGATCGGGCGACCCGGACCGAGGAGTCGACCGAGGCGCACCAATGTGCGCCGCAGGGAGCGACGAGGGAGGACCGCCCGAGATGACGTGCGATCCGCGCTCTCACCCGCTCGTCGGCGGCTGGGAGACGATCTCGGGGTCCAACCCGTCGAGCGAGTAGGGCCGCCGCCGCTGCCGCGGGTACCAGTGGCGGCTGTGCTCGGCGAACCGCTCGCTCCCCTCGTGCCACAGGTAGTGGGAGACGACCACCGACTCGTCGTCGAACAGGATCCAGTTGCACGAGTTGCGCTCGCGCTCGCCGGCCCGGCCGCGGTTCGAGGTGGTGGTGCCCGAGTGGACGATGATCACCGGCGGCCGCCCCTTCGGGTAGAACTCCTCGGAGTTGCCGATGTAGCTCTGGTGGAGGTGCCCGGAGAGGATCAGGTCGACGCCGACCTCGGAGAACAGGTCCATCGCCTCGGCGGCGTTCGACAGCACCGTCTGGGTACCGAAGTTCGGCGGCGGGATCAGGTGGTGGTGGGCGACGACCACCTTGAACACGTCGCCCGGCGTCTTCTCGAGCAGCTCGCCCACCTCGAGCAGGCGGTCGAGCTTGATCCGCCCCTCCTTGATCGTCCAGTTGAAGGCGGTGTTGATGCCGACGACGAGGAGGTCGTCGTCACGGTAGACCGGCTCGAGCTCCTCGGAGAAGTGCTGGCGGTAGGCGGCGAACGGCGCGAAGACCCGCTCCCAGACGCGGTACATCGGCACGTCGTGGTTGCCGGGGACGACGATCGTCGGCGCCGGGATCGCGTCGACGAAGGCCCGCGCCTCGCGGAACTGCTCGGGCCGGGCGCGCTGCGTCAGGTCGCCGGAGAGGACGACGAGGTCGGGGCCCCGGTCGGCGATCAGCGCCAGCACCCCCTCGCGCACGGCCGACAGGTGGGGCGGGCCGAAGTGGACGTCGGAGATGTGGAACAGCTCGCGCAAGCGCGGCGAGCCTACCGCACCGGCCGCCGGCCCCGGCCTCCGGGCCGTGCGGCTCAGGGCCCGGCTACAGGACGTCGTCGCCGAGGAAGCGGTTGACGTGGCGGGTCATCTCGGCGGCGGCGAAGCCGGTCAGCGCCGAGAGCAGCGACGGGCCCTTGCGCAGCCCGAGCCAGAGGCCGGCGGCCGCGGCGATCGCCAGCGCCGGGGTCGGGTAGGTGCGCACCAGCCGCTCCCACTCGACCTCCTCCGGCAGCAGCTCGTCGACCAGCTCGTCCGGGTGCGGCAGCCCGTCCGGCCGCCCGACGGCGGCCGGGGGCCGCCCGCCCGCGCCCCCGCGCCCCCGCGGGCGCCCGGGCTCAGTCACGGCCCCGGAGCAGGAGCCCGACGAGGAAGCCCGCCGCGGCGGCCATCAGCACCGCCCGGCCCGGGTTCTCCTGCACGAAGTCGTCGAGGTCGCGGTTGACCAGCCGGGCACGTTGCTGCGCCTCGGCGTAGCCCTCGCGCAAGGTGTCGCTGGCGTCGTCGTAGCGGCGGCGCGCCGTCTCGGCGCCGCGCCGCAGGTCCTCGGAGGCGCGCTCGGCGCGGCGGTGCACGTCGCCGGTCACCTGCTCGTAGCGGCCCTTGACCTCCTCGGCGACCCGGCCGAAGGTCTCGCGGGCGACGTCGAGCGGGTGCTGGCTGCCCTGCCCGCCGCTCGGGGGGGCGTTGCGGGTGTCGGTGGGGGTGTCGGTGTCGTCGGCCATCGGTGTCTCGTCCCTGTCTCCGTCCTCGTCGTCGTCGTCGTTCCGGTCGTTTCTCGTCGTGCTCACGCTACCAGAGAAGGCGGCGGGGCGCCGCGGTCAGATGTTCTCCTCGAGCAGCCGTAGGTTGCGCCGGTGCGCCTTGAAGAAGACGTCGAAGGCGTCGCCGACCAGCGGCACCGAGCCGATCGCGGCGTCGATCCACAGGTTGAGCAGCATCCGCCCGATCACCCAGAGCGAGACGCGGTGGCGCAGCGCCTCGAGGATGACGGCGGTCCCCATCACCATGCCGAAGAAGTCGCCGAAGCCGGGGACGACGCCGATCAGGGCATCGAGGCCGAAGCGGACACCGGCGATCTCGAAGCGGTCGTCCATCAGGTCGACCAGCTTGCGCAGGCCGGGCGAGATCTTCCGGCGGCCGCCGGACGCTGCCGAACGCCCGGTGGCGGGCCGCTTCGCGGCGTGGAGGCCGGGGGCTTTCTCACGGAGTGTCGTCGTAGCGAGGCTCATGCGCGGTGTCGTTGCAAGAGCGATGCAGGGCCGGCCGACGCGGTCCGGCCCCCGGCCGGCGGGTTGTCCTCGCACCGCCGGCGGGCCGCACTCTCTTCACGAGGCCGTGGGTCGCATCGTGCGACCGGCTGCGATCAACCTCACCTGAGGAGACCGAGATGCGAAAGATCCTGCTCGTCCTGACCCTCTCCCTGCTCGCCGTGTCGGCCTTCGCCGAGATGCCCGAGCCGCCCACCATCGGCGCAGAGGCCGCGCTCGTCCAGCCGTCCGCCCAGGGCGCCGAGACCGCCCCGGCCCCCGGCGACGTCCTCTTCGCCGACCCGGCGGAGGGCGTCGAGACCCTGGCGACCTGCGACGACGCGGTCATCGGCGCCGTCGCCAAGGCGAGCGCCTCCTGTCCCTACGGCTCGCCGTACTGCTACCGGGACAGCGACTGCGACGCGTACTGCGGCATGCCCGGCTGGGGGGTGTGCGAGTTCCACCACTGGTCCGGCTGCTGCGTCTGCCTCGGCTGACCGGCGCGCGGCCGCCGGAGGGCCGGCGCGCCGGCCCTCCGGCCTGTCCCTGGCGCGCCCGCGCCCTGGCACCCCGCTTGCAGCTTCCCTCCTCGCATCTATAGACCCCACACACGAGAGACCTGGGCTCCCCGACCCCGAGACGGGTCGGGAGCGAGGAGGAAAACGATGAAACGGTTCAACCCCCTGACGGTGCTGCTCGTCGCGGCGTTCGCCCTCGTCGGGCTGGCGGCCTGCGAGCGGTCCGAGACGCCCGACGACACGGCGGTCGTCCCCGAGCCGGGCGAGACCAACGCCGTCGAGGCCGGCCTGGCCATCGACGACGTGTCGATCGGCGGCCAGCTCAACGACGAGGGCGCCATCGACTTCGGCCACAACAACAACGAGTTCGCGCCCGGCGACCCGATCTACGTCGCGATGGAGGTGGGCGACGCGCCCGCCGGCACCAACGTGCGGCTGGTCTGGTACGGCCCGGACGGCATGGAGGTCGGCCAGCAGGCGAAGACCGTCAGCCAGGGCGACCACTACATGAACTTCGAGGCCGCCGCCACCGAGGCCTGGGCGCCCGGCGAGTACCGCGCCGAGGTGTGGGCCAACGACGAGATGGTCAACGAGATCGACTTCGAGATCGAAGGCGGCGACGACACCGCGACCGGGGCGGAGGCCGACGCCGAGGTCTGACCGCGAGCTCAGCAGTCCGGCTGCCGAGGGCCGGGCCGAGCGGCGAGGGGGTGACCTCTTGCCGCTCTCGCTTTTCTGAGCCCTATCCGAACGTCTTTCCTCGCCGGGACTCCCCCGCCAGCCAGGCCTCGGCGTGGCGGACCTCGGCGTCGAGCCAGGCCTGGGGGTCGGCCTGGCGGTTCGCGTTGCCGAGCACCGGGTCGCGCAGGATCACCGTGTAGGGGCCCGGCGCCGGGTCGCCCTCGCCGGGCTCGACGGCGACGGTGACCTGCGCCCCGTCGCTCGACATCTCGGCCCGGACGCGGCCGTCGCCGAAGGCCGCGGCGAGCCGGTCGACCGCCCAGCGGAAGGGCTGCAGGTGGCCGGACGGTGCCCGGCCCTCGGGGGTCCGCTCGTTGCCGCCGCCCGCCGCCCGCGCCGCCTCTCTCATCGCCCCCTCCTCC